>Ga0153946_1000227_pt1 | contig 23644 bp, 36 predicted proteins | sample TSNJ030MetaG_FD_104751 | JGI IMG/M metagenome (GOLD analysis project Ga0153946, IMG submission 104751) | Attine ant fungus gardens microbial communities from New Jersey, USA - TSNJ030 MetaG | ecosystem: Host-associated > Fungi > Mycelium > Unclassified | place: USA: New Jersey, Wharton State... | reverse complement strand
TATGCAACATGACTGAAAGACCCATCAAAAATGTCACACAAGATCTTTTTTTTAGTAGAGTACATTTCCCTACATGTTTATCCAATCCAGACCATGCTATCTCAATGAGCATTTAAGTGTCTTCTCTAAGAGTTCCTGACCATTGGAGCCGAGGCCAGTTGTAGAAATATTTGTCCAGACATGAACGTGATAATTGCGTATATCTTCTCACCGTGACTGATATTGACCCGTCAACCGGCTCTGTACATACTTTCGGTCCTTCATGACGATTCTTCTCACTGGAGGGACCGGGAAAACGAGTATACCCCTGGCACATCGCCTTTCCGACCGGACAGCACAGACAATCCTTCTAGCCTCGCGCAAAGGCATCAAACCGGAAACATTGTCGGGATCCAACCACTCTCGTGTTCACCCAGTCACATTTGATTGGTACGACCGCACCTCTTGGCAGAATCCCTTCGACTACGTAACTTCTAATATCTTGCCTCAAATTGATTACATTTATCTCGTTGCACCTTTCGCTTGGGATGTCACCATGATGAACGACTTCATTGATTTTACAAGGGAGAAAGGTGTCAATAAATTTGTGCTTCTAAGCGCGTCGCAAGCGGAAGCCGGAGATCCTTCTCTAGGCCAAGTACATGGACACCTGAAAAGATTGAGTACCGAGCAGGGAGTTCAGTGGGTCGTCATTCGTCCGACTTGGTTCATTGGTATAGAGTTGATTAATTATGTGGTTTAAACCGTTCACTTTTTGTTGACGTCTTTGATACTCCAGAAAACCTCGGCGAATATCAAGTTGAAAGCATTAGGGACCATGATACAATCGACTCAGTATGGGGAGATGGAAAGGCACCTTTTGTCTCTGTAGAGGACATTGCCGAACTTGTTTACCGGAGGTTGGTCGACTGGAAGATCTGGAATTATGACGTTATCATACATGGTCCCGAACTCTTCTCTAATGATGAAGTCTGTTTTATAAATGACCTTTTTGATACTCTATGGCTGAGATACTCATTTTTTCACAGCTTGCACGTCTCCTCAGCGAAACCCTCGGCCGAAAAATCACGCATAGACGGATCTCGAAAGAAGAGTATCTTCAGCAGTGGAAGAGTATTGGTTATGAGGAATTGGCTCGGGGACTGATAGATGGTGAGCTTAGAGTTGCACAGGGCTCGGAGCAACGTATTTTTCAGGCTGCTGGTGTCATCCAAGGCACAGTGAGCTTGAGGGATTATGTGGCGCAAAATAAAGATAAGTGGATGAATCAATGATAATGCTTTATTTCAAGAATGAACGTGTAGTTGCCTAGTGTAATGGTATAAAAAACAAAGTATGAGAAACACCAATTTTTCAGTGACATACAACTGAAAAACAGTAACTGGGAAAACTTGGTTGATATGAGCACTCTCCTACGAGGAGTTCTTTGTGGTCTACATGATTTCTCCAAATGAAGTACCACAACAAGGCAACTTCCATGATCTCTCCCGGCTTAAACTAATGGTGATGATAATGAGTTTTGGTTAACTCAGGAAAAAGATTCTGACTCTAGCCATCGCGAACTCTAACCATCGCGAACTCACACAAGGGAAAGGTAATCCGTAGTGGAAGAAAGATATGCATTTATCACGATCAAAAAGATAGGAGATAATAATAAAAAGATAACATGCATGGCATGGGCTTCTACTATCGTACAAAACCCTCCGAACTTACAGAGATGTTTGAACACATTCTGAATGCTTGGGTTTGTTTAACGTCCCAAGTATCATGATGTACAGTGATCTTTGAGGTTCCCCTTCTCCCAAAATATTTTCTTTTTAATTCAAGGCCTGATTGCAATTTTGAGGGCACCTCTGCTATTCATTTTTTCCAACGCGAGGTGATAATCCTCAAGCTTGAACACATCAGTCACCATTCCCTTCACATTGACTTTGCGACCATCAAGATATGCCACGGCACGAGGGAAGCAGTAAGTCTGAGAAAACGAACCAACGATCTTTGAAATTAAAAAATTAGTTGATTTAGGAATGGATGAAACATAGAACAGGACTTGCCTTGATTTCATCACCAAAAATCTATTGCAAGAAACAAATCATGTTCAAGATCAACGTACTTCGTATATCAAAGCCAGTTACATACCTTGGAAGGTGGCCAATGCACAAGAGCCTTGTTCTCGTACACACCATAGATCAAGAGAGTCCCTCCTCGGCGGACGTAATCAATACTATCGTTGGCAAGCTTCTCAACGCCAGTAGCTTCAACCACGACATCAAAGCCATAGGGGTTGTCATCCTTAAGCTTCTGCCACTGTGGACCAGGTGACTGACGATCAAGCTCAACGTATTCATCGGCTGCACCAATCTGTTTGGCAATGTCCATCTTAATACCCTGGTTAGCAGCGAGAACTACGCGAGATGCGCCATTCTGTTTGAGAAGCTGGGCAAGGATAATCCCCGTTGGCCCAGCGCCCAAGAGTAGAACTTCGATACCGAAAGGCGAGTCCAGCTTATCTAGGCCATGTATCGCACATGCTGCCGGTTCTAGCAGCGTTGCCTCCTCGTCAGTGAGGTTCTCGATTTTGTAAAGTTTGTGGTGTTGACTGGATCACATGTTGTGAGAACATGCTCTGGGATGATCAGTCCACCCACCCACTATAGAATGTATTCGGCAAATCCGCCATCTTCTATCACACCATGTATTTTGAAGTTCTCGCAGAGCAAGGATTGACCACGTCGACAGAAGAAGCATGTATCACACTATTGATCGGAAATTTAGATCAGTGTGGTAATTTGCAGATGACGCACCGTGATCCCCACGTCCGCAACACAACGGTCACCAATTTCAAATCCTTTGACATTTTTGCCCATTTCCATAACGACACCTACAGCTTCATGTCCTGGAATAAGCTAACATAAAATCAATCTACCACTCCAAGGGACGATCCACATGTTAACTTGCTGGAAATTTGGCCATGAACTCGCCCTGGTTTACCAGAATCAACTACTTGAATCTTCGAGCCAAAATAGGAAAAGGACCTCATCGATATGTGCGTCTGTACCACATATACCTGATGCAAATTGATCTGCCATGTTATCTGGTACCGACGGCATCGTAGGACATACCACACAGAGCCACTGTTTAAGATAGTCAATAAAACGTTAATGAGAAACTCCTGAAATATATACCTTTGAGTAGGACCTGACCGTCCCCACATTGGGGGATGGGGACCTCCTTAATTTCAAACTGCTTGGGCTAAGTGCAGATGGCGAGAGTTGAAGATTAATGTAAAATTCGTTAGAAAAGTCTCACCCCATTGTACCAAAGGGCTCTCATAGTTCCTTGTGGCATTGTCGCTCTTGGACTTTGCTGGATGAGGTAGAAGAACAGAAGTGCTCGATTTATAGAGGCCTTTGTCCATGGGAATCCGGTGCACCGGCGATCGTGATAACTTGACAAGTGGCAAAAAGAACAAGATAAAACCCCATATGGTACTTGAACGTAAGATCTAATCAGTTTTATCATCATTCTCAAGAATTGAGCGACATAAGTCACATCCTCATGCAAATGTCGCACATCATGTCAGACATGGTTTTACCCACCTTCAGAAGCCATGAGATTCAAGCTTCTCTGCGCTGTTCTTCTATTGCGAGTCTCAGGGCTGTTATCAGCGACGATGTGTCCACAAACAGTACGGATGGATATTTACTCCTTAGGGCACACGAACGCGTGCATGATGACAGAAATAGTGTGCCTCCTTTCTGTTTTCGCAGTACAATTGTACTTTTCCCGAAGCCTGCCATTCGGTCTTGCTCCAGCACCATCATTTCATCAAATCCTAGAGTCTAGAATTGGAGTCAATTGCGTCATGTCACTACATGGCGTAGGAATACTTATTATTGGATTTGGAAGCAGCTTTGATGGAACAGTTTCGGCTTTACTCAAGTATGACATGAACCTGGCGGAAGAATGTCTTTTCAATATCGATTGAGCCTAGGGACTCGAATATAAACGAGCCCTCCTATTATTTGGGTGGCTGATATTGCAGAGTCAAAATTTATCCCTTCAGGCTATAGTGGCCTGATATTCAGGAGGGGCTGATGAATGAGGTGGAGAAGGCGATTTCATTCAAGCTCCACAGTTCTGGTCCCGAAAATTGCCTAGTACCAAGTAAACTGCACTTGATGAACAACGGGGATCTGGGTCCTATCGTAAACAACCGTCGAAAGGTCATGAACCTGGCGCGTGTGACATTTGTCAAAAGAATATCACCACGGCACGATGTTTGGGTTTTATGACCAGGCAAAACGCATATCAAAACGACGCAAACTGCCCTTTTCGTTGGTTTGACATCATTTTATAGCCTCTGATAAGATAATGGTTGCACAAAAAGGATCCATAGCTGTTTCTTCTGCTGCAAGTTGTTCCCGTCACATGACAGTTGCTTCAAATATGATGTTCGCATCTTTGTTTTGAATTTTAATAGACGTATGGTTTTGATCCAGACATCATTTTTGAATGCCATCCAGGACATTCATTCCGCTCGACTACCTCCAAATTCACTTCACTAGCTCGACAACGGCCAGCAAGAATTCTCTTCAGGTCAAGTGAAATTTTACTCAGAGAGTCAGATGTTAGCTGGTAAAGTAAGTCGGGATATATTCCTGGGTGTTAGCAAACGAGTGCTTGTCGGGTGTTACCAGTTTCTGTTGACGTAAAGAATCCTAAAATTTAGTGATCGTGTTCTGTCACTGCTGCCAACTCAAGGCCCCGTTCTGGTAACTTGAACGTTTCGAGCTTTATAAGTTGTTGTCCCCGAAGGACCAGGTGATCCAGAAGAGCCCTCCATTTGCAAATTAATGATTCTACAACAAAGTCAACAACTCAACCTCAAAGTTGGACCAACATCGAAAACTCACAACCACATGGCCTTTCCAACGAATCCTTGACCAAATTGAGTTGCTCGTAGTACGTCATCCATGTAAAAATCGATCCTAACGTCTACATTGTTGGGTTCAGCCGCGAGTAAGGCTTTGAGCGAATGAAACGAGAGATCGGCAGGCCAGGCGACGAGGTCGGAGCGAACGACAGAAGAAGTGTTGAACGTGTTATACCAATTGTTGTTTGTTCCTTTCCATTCACCAATATCAACCTCGGGAGGCCAGCTATCTACGGCCTGGGACATGGCTGAGAATTTTATGCGATGGTTTTGTGTACTCGGGTATGCGTACCGTCAACCTATCAATAGGATAAATGTGAAATCAGGCTTGGTAAGGAGCTTACATACCAGAAAGCAGGCCAGGTGCCTCTTGTGGTTGGTGAACTGAATTCACCAGATATTGTAAAGGAGTTCGCGCTTGTGACTGTGATCTGCGATTTTGCATGAACAGCACCACTGAAACGTGGCAACATCAGATCGAGATGTATTTGGTCGTGTGTAGGGCTACCATACCTCACATAGTGAATTGCTGGGTGGGGATTTGCAGAACTAGTGGGTGGTGAAGGGTCAGATGTTGGTGTAGCAATCAGTGAAAGCGTGCCCGAAGTCGGGTTGATATGGCTATGGTCTGAGGAGTTCCCTTTCATCCTCGCACCTGGCGATTTCATGAGATAAGCATCATTACAGCAGGTAAGGCTCACGTACTTCCATTGTGATCAGAACCCCAAGGATACAAGTAGTTCCAGTAAGTTTCGAAAGTCGAGATGGAGTTGAACGAGTCTGATGGGATGACTGAGGCACATCGCACTCCTACTGTAGCCGCAAAGAGAGACAGTAAAGCAGTTATGGGTGGGAACATTGTCGTATGGGTGTTTGACAACCAATATATTTATACATTCCAGTTCACGCGGGAGAAGTACCACTCAAGTGCACCGTGGCTCCAAGGTCATGCGATAGTTCAGCACCATCCATGTAAAATGCGCAGTACGTTCGAAGCGAGCATGTTATATATTTCAAGAAGCTTCGTGTCGGGGGTCGGCCCGCTTGAACGATGGATGATAAAGACATTGGCAATGATCTGAGTCCACCGAGGTATTGCGATTGACTCAGTCCAAGTTTTGAAGGTTTGCTGCAATCAGGTCAAGGTAGGTGACTGACCCATATTCGTGCACTTTTCTACTTGAGCTGTTGCTTGTCTTATATATTTATTTTTATTTGGAAGTCAGTGTCAGAGGTTGCAACTATGATTGATTTGGAACCTAGATATCTGATGTTGACAGCGGCTAACAGTAACATGATGAGCTTTTCCGAGGCCTCAGGGGCACAGTGAGAGACGCGGGTACAGAACTGGCGATGCATATCCCACCTCAGCAGGAATCTGAATAAAAATGGGCGGGAAATCCCCCGAGTAGCTGCCTCAGACCCCGAAGTACTGGTCCGAGCTCACCAGTTCCAACCAAAAGGACTAGATGTTGCGCGCCGTCTCCAGCTCATTTGATTTTCGGTTTCTCTCAACTAGAACCTATTCTGCTGTATCGGGTTCTTCGCGGACCACTAACAGTATAACACCTCTTATCCATTCCGTCGTATCAGGACCATTGTCACCTCGTCTTTCTCCTAAAACTCTTGCACAATATTTTGCAGAGGATGTCCTCCTGCATCATGCATCTCAACCGGCTCTTGTTTGCCGTCAGGAGTCTGTCCAAGGACATGCTGGACCCCCAGCGCGAAATTTGAAAGACGTTCCATATATAGCTTGGGATTATGAAGAATTTGACCGACATATACGAGCATTGGCCAGGGGCCTGCTCAGTATGGGTGTGAAGAAAGGGGATCGGGTGGGTGTCATTATGGGAAATACTAGGTGAGCAGCGTTATTAGCGTCTCTGGATGGAAAGTTGATCCATTCGGTAGCGCATATGCAATGCTACAGTGGGCTTGTGCTGACGTTGGGGCTATACTCGTGACGGTCAATCCAGCATATAAATTACATGAACTTGTATGTTCTTTTACTATGTTCTTTAGCGGAATGAGACCCATTTTGTCCACAGGTTAGTGCCTTGGGACTCGTTCAAGTCCAACACCTCTTCACAGCCCCTCGTATCCGTGCTTCGACGTATGTTGAGACACTGTCTCAGGCATTTCCTCAGATCCGTTCCCAACATCCCGGAGATATTGAAATAAAGGAACTTCCTCAATTGCGTAACTTGATTGTTGTAGATAATGCCGAGGAAGAGAAAGAACAGCTCGGAAGATTGAATATCAAGAGCATGGTTGACTGGAGAGAAATTTTGCTCTGGGGAGAGGATAGTCCCGAAGAGAGAAGAGTAGTAGAGCTGAAAAGCAGCCTCAAACAAGATGACATCGTTAATTTACAGTTCACAAGGTTAGCGTTTATGTCGGGTGTCTTGTTTTGCTAATCCTGCTGTAGTGGAACAACTGGACTTCCCAAAGCTGTCTCAGCAAGTAAAAATACCAAGTATGCAGATGACTGCTAATTATCACCTAGTTAACACACAAAAACCTTCTCAACAATGGGATCAACATCGGTCGATGCATGATGTTCGAAGAAAAAGATGTATTATGTAAGTGTATGCTTCACGATGAAATTCATATTTGTCCACTTGCCGTAGGCAACGTTCCGCCGCTGTTCCATTGTTTCGATAAGTCACGAAATGTGTCTTTGTTCCCGCCGAAAAAAGCTCATAATGTTTTCGTAGATACGCCTTGTCCTAGGAAATCTTGCCGCGTGGACGCACGGAGCCTGTGTTGTTTACCCCTCTTCAGTCTTTGATCCTCCGTCTATCGTAGATGCAGTCGTAGAGGAGAAGTGCACGGCTCTACATGGTGTTCCAACGCACTTTTTGGCTATTTTGGATGAAGTTGAGAGACGTCGGGCCGCAGGCGACACCGTTGATTTAAGGCGGCTTAGGTGTGTTCTTAGCGGACTCACCTGAATGAATTTGACGATTTCTGTTTGTTAGGACGGGAATTGTTGCAGGATCACCCGTTCCCATTGATCTAATGAAGATACTCATCGAGAAACTGAATTTGAGAGATTTGACTGTCGCATACGGCATGAGTACGCTAGTCACCTTTTTTTTTCTGAACTCCTGTTTGTTTTTGACTTGGAACAATTGAAGCTGAGACGAGCCCTGTGTCGTTTCAATCTACGCCTGCAGACTCTATCACCAAGCGAGTTGAGACGGTTGGCAAAGTTTTACCTCATGTAACGGCCAAAGTGGTGGACTCAGATGGGAATATGGTGCCAATTGGTACACCAGGAGAGGTTATTGTTTCTGGGTATTTATTACAGAAAGGGTGAGCACCCGAGATGGGCCTCACGCTATCTGCTGATTGAATGGGATTGATACAGTTATTGGGGCGACCAGGAGCAAACGAAACAAGTCATGAAGAAAGACAAAGAAGGAACATTGTGGATGTGGACAGGTGATGAAGGAATTATGGATGAAGAAGGTTACCTAAAAAGTAAGTTGTCTTAAGTCGCATTTCTTGGTTTGCTCACCATGATCTAGTTGTTGGAAGAAAAAAGGTTTGTTCTGGATCACTTTCAAATAATAATGGCTGATCGATTTAGGATATTATCATTCGGGGTGGTGAGGTATGTTGAACTTTTTTCCGGTTGTATACAGGACCTTAATGCCCTTTTCACAGAATTTGTTTCCGACACAGATTGAAAACGCCATCACAGCACACCCGGCCATTCGGCAAGCAGTTGCAGTTGCCGTTCCAGATAAGAAATACGGCGAAGTTGTCGGTGCATGGATTGTCCGAGAGCCTGGTACGTCAATATCTAAGGAGGAGATCAGGACCTTAGTGGCCCAAAGTATAAACCCTCAGGTGAGTAGGAAACCTGTTCACACTCGTCGGGCACTGACTTGTCTCGTCTGCAGAATGCTCCAGAATGGGTCTGGTTCATGGGAGAAGATGGGCATGCCAACGACCTGCCAAAGACGGCAAGCGGGAAGATACAGAAATTCATCCTACGAAAGTGGAGTAAAGAGTTGGTTGACAAAGGAATTGGTGAGGTTAGGTCTCATGGACGTTGATCTATCGGATGACAGTGCTCCATTGTCGTTGGATATCTTCCTACTTGATGTATACCTGGACTTTTGTGTTTAATCTCGTTGGTAACTGCATTATTTTTTGTTATCAGAAATTTATAGCGCAGTCCGCGGTAGTGCGCGAAGTACCTTACAAAGTCTTATAGTACATACTACCACACAATTGTAAAGCAGGTCACTCGAAACTGACCCAAACATGTAGAGAAAAGGGGGGGAAAGACGAAAAGAAGGAAAAATGAAACTAAACGACATGTCAACAGTAGGAATCAGATGACCGTACCCTACAATATGTTTGTCCATGCAAGCGCACCTAGGTAATCCAAGAATGAAATGAAACGTTTGATGACCATCCGGTCTTCTGCCTTGTTAGAGAATCGACAACCATGGAGAGAAACCGTGCTTCTTGCCTCACCGTCAGCTATATTGCAATGAACTGATGAAATAGATATGTCCAAGCTCCTTCTATCATTCCATCGACTCCTCCATTCCACTTACACCACCATCCTTCCATTGCCTCTCCACTCTTCCAACACCACCACTCTAGCCGACTCATCATTGATATGACGACACCTGTCACCTGGGGCCACAAGCTAACACCGAGGAATGTAGAACAGGCTTATATAGAGTCCAGTTCCACTATTCTCCCTCAGCCGTCTACTCGATTCCGAGACGTCTGAGGTGAGACAACGCTTCTTGTATTACAATCTGTGCTTACTGTAAATTGTAGATATTAACTGAATAAAAGGTAGCCGTCTACTCGACCCCGAGACGTCTGAGATATTAACTGAATAAAAAGCTATGGCATGTAGGCAGTACTCCTCCTTGCTAGGGTAGTCCCAGGACTCGATCGAGCCATTTTATTCGAAAAAAATTTAAGACTCAATGCAATGCTTAGCAAATCGCTTTGGTCAGAATGGTGTAAGAGATCAATAGCTTTTCGCGGCCGATAATGGATCCGTGATGATGATACGATTGGGATTTAGAGCCACAGCTTTGTCAGTTCTTAGAATGGGATGAGGGGTGTTGTGACTTGCAGAAAGTATTGTCACGTATAACGTCACCTTCAAACACACTGCAATCCTCCCTGTCTGCCAGTTAACTTCGCCCACACCCTACTCCTTTCTCTCCTAGACACGTCCCAGACATTGGGCTCTTCAAAGCCCTCCCCGTCTTAGTACTAGTCTGCTTGTTGCGGAATAATAATGCTAAATAAAAGTAAAGATCACGTGGATCACAAATCAGTGCCGAACAAATCTGTCCATTTTGAAATACTTTCTTCTGTCTTCTCTGTCTCTTTGTTTATCTCATACCAGAATTGATACTAGTAATGGGGAAAATCTCTCAGCGGGTCCGTATATATACGCGTGAAGACGTCGAGGCACATAAAAATACCAGTAGTTGTTGGGTCTCAAGAAGAGGGAAAGTCTATGATATCACAACTTTTCTGAAGGACCACCCTGGAGGAGAGGATGTTATCTTGGATATTGCAGGGAGGGACGTTGAGGAGATCATGAGGGATACAATGGGACACGTGCACTCCGATTCGGCTTATGAAATGCTGGAGGAGTATGTCATTGGGCGCTTAGGGACCGACCACACGACAGTGCGTGACAGTGCGTAGGCTTTTGATGAGACATTTTTTTGGCCAATCAATTGAATTACCTATAGACTGGGAGGCGACAGAAGACTTTTATCCTGAGGATACTGACTCTGCGAAGGATTATGAGCAGAATGAATTTCTAGATCTGAGTAAACCACTGCTAAGACAGGTCTGGGAGTCGAATTTCAGGTGCTCTCGCTATTTCTGTATATTTTTGTTCACTGACGTGCAATGTAGTAAATCATACTACCTCAAACAAGTACATCAACCTCGCCACCTTTCAGAGCCAGCACGTCTGTTCGGCTCAGACTTTTTGGAGGTAATTCAAACATCTAGTCCTGCTGCCCAAAACCATTCCAACCTTTCGACAGATGTTCACTCGTACCACGTGGTATGTCGTCCCTTTGTTTTGGGGACCGATCGCTGCATACCTGTTCCTTCGTTCCGTCTATCAATTTACTGGCCCCCTTCCCGACTTCTGGGTGAATCCAGCCCTTCCCTCAAGATATATCTCAGTCATTCCCATCGAATCTTATATTAAGACAATTGCATGCTTCTTTATTGGAAATGTGATTTGGACCATACTGGAGTATACGCTCCATAGGTTCTTGTTCCATATTGACGAGGTGTTGCCTGATACTCCGGTGTTCATCACATTGCATTTCTTAATGCACGGTATACATCACTATCTACCCATGGATCGGTAAGAGATGATTCGAAGTACTCTCGTGTTTGCTAATCTGCACTTGTAGTCTTCGTCTTGTGATGCCACCTGCTTTGTTCTTTACATTGCAACTGCCGTTTACGCAGTTGGGATATGTCTTGTTCCCTGTCGCTATCGCTAATGGGGTGATCGCGGGTTCATTTACGTTCTGTGAGAACATGGATTCTTTTAGACGTGGTGGATCTAAATTGACTGAGTGGTTCATTTTAGATATCCTTTATGATTGCATGCATTATGCGTAGGCAATTACCCTCTTGATTTTCCCGTGAATTTTGACATGGATTCCCAGCCTCCATCATACCAAGCTCCCGGCCTACATGCGTGAGATGAAGAAGTACCATTTAGCTCATCATTACAAGAATTTCGAACTTGGCTTTGGCGTTACTAGTACGTATATCCCTCCTCCATGCTTGGGCTTTATAATTCTCTCAATCAACAGGCAAGATTTGGGACTATGTCTTCAACACCGTCCTACCCGTATAACCCGATATCTAACAGAGGAGTGTTTCATGTTCGAATCTTAGATCTAGTATTTGGAAGGCTTCGGCAGAACTATTCGAATACCAACTGTTGATAATTCTACTCTGTTCCCTACATTCTACTCTATTCCCCAAGTTTCTCATCGGTGCTTGAAATTGACTTTTAACATAACCATGCAATCATGTTTCATGACAGGGTCCTCGCAGGATGAAGCTTCAGGCATGTCGATCTATATAAACAAGAGAAAACATGGTTGTCATCACCTTAGGATTAAGGATACACCTAGTTGACTGTGCATTGCTGAGACAGCAATGCCTCGGCTCAACTTCGACATCGATGAAGCTACGCTCCTGAAAACATATAGAATCAATTCTCTGAACCCTACGTACGCGTTTCCTCAAGTTGAGGAATTAAATCTAATTCCCAGACACTCGTAGGAAATGGGAAGACGTTGACCATGATCTTGAAGACTCAATTGCTGGGGCAATCATGAGTCCGTCAGGTTTAACTGAAGGAGATGGAGATCCATTGGGTTTGGGTGCCTCTATCAAGTACCTTTTTCGTGGTCTCGCGTGGAGATCCTGGTGCTGACATGTGACCGAAATAGTATCAAGGATTTAGATATGGAATCCAGTGCGTACGCAACGTAGACCTTTTCGACTGCAGAGCACAGTAACTTAGGCGAGTCCGACGATAGAGGCTGCCATCTTAATCACATCAAAGTCTTTCGACCCGAAGGCATTTCTCTCTGCTATACATCCAAATGCGACCTATCAAGATTTGGCTGCAGGCACTGGTCACCTGCAACGGTCAATTGATGCTCGTTCAGAGGCCATTCGAGTTCTCGTGGAGGATAATTTCGATAAATTTGTTGCTGTCAAGGCTTCGACTGATGGTGAGTTGCTTGTCTCCTTGTTATAAATGGAATCATATTCAGTATTTCAGCCATTCATACCGAGATGAAAGAAGGTATCTTAGCTCCGCAGACAGACTATGCCTCAAAGCCTCTTCGAGATCGTTTAAAACGTGGGTCGAGAATGAGTGTTAGTTTTGTAACAATTACCAAATTTGTTTTCGCAGAGGCTGCGCAAAAAGCGAATCAAGTGTTTTTACCGGTGTTGGAGAACGCGTCGAGAGCACAGAAACTGCGAACAACATTGGGAGTATTTGAGAGGTCAAAGTTTTTCTTTAACCTCCCGAGTTTTATTATCGAGTCAGTTGAGGCTGTGGGTCGATCTTTTCCTTTCAAAGAGCGATATAGTAATTTTATCAGGGACGCTATGACGTTGCCATGCGAGACTACAAAAAGGGAAAATACATGCTCGAGTCGCGCTCAAGTCAACTACTTTCCGTACGCATTTCCAAAGACAGCGCGGCTTCATCGTCGGCCGAACAACAGCAGAAGAAGGTTTTAGAAAAGGTGTGGGTGAGCGTAGAGAAAGCGATGGGTGAAATGCGGCAATTGCTTAATGCACAACTACAAGACCCGAGCAGGAGTTTTGAAGAGCAAGAGAAAACCCTTGAGTAAGTTTGATTCTCACACATAATCACAGAAGCTTAGTGTCGACCTGCATCAAGAATCCTACTCGAATTGCAGGGTAATGATGAGCCATTATGGACCTTTTTTGATGGTCAGCACAAGCAAATCATGGAACAAATGAACAGGACTTATCAGAAGGCGAAGGTCATCGTTCAAGGTCACCCCTTTTCTGCACTTATATAACGCGTCCACTGACTTTTCGAAGCTACTATCGATAGATCAAGAACAGAGGATTCTGAGCTGAAGATCCTGTTGGCCATACAGCTACGCACTGCTATTCTCGGGCTTGAAGCAAAGCAATCCGAAGTAAATCTTGGTTAGACAATTAATTCCCTGTATATCCCTTTCCTCGTTCTCACAGGTAGCTCAGGACAGTCCGAGGGTGAACCTGTGTGGCAGGCCATATTTGACCTTGTCAAGAATATTTCTGAGGTGCTTCTTTCGTCATTGCCCAATTTCTGGAAGATTTCCAAGAATTTTATCGACGGAAAATACAAAAAGGTAGGTGTTAGGTTTCATCGTAGTCGATCTGTACTTGATCTTGTCTTTGTCTTGCAATTTAGTCCTTGTCGCCAGGAAGCAGGCGAAGCCCGACCCAATGCCGTACCATGGTGCTTGATTGTGTCCGACTCTATATTTCACTAATATCGGAGTTCTTCCTCCTGTCTGACATCGTGGTCATGCTTTCCGCCGGCCCGAACAAGAATGTGTTACCTATGCTTCCAATGAATGTCCATTCCATTGCAACTGCTTATCATCTCATGAAACTATCGGGGGAGATACATGAAAATGTAAATGACATTAACGGTATGGAAATCTCCCCAGAAGTTTCTTCTGGCCTGAAAAGCTTACTGGAGAGTGTCAAATGGAGATTCACTGACATTCTCATGCAAGCGTGGCTAAGAGGTGTGGATCCTCTAGCCTAGTTAACTCTGTTCTAATCTCTTGATGATCAGACGCCAATCTGTTCTATCATCTGGAAGGGTGGAGAGCAGATACTTCAAGTCAACACATTACCCAGCATCTCTCGCATATGGAACGATTCCAGCGACACCTTACGACTGTCGCGTTCAAACTCGCGGGTGGAGTTGATCTCTCATCATCGGTATCATTTAAACCTGTCAAGCAAAATCCTATTCCGCAGGTGTTCATCACTAGGATCACCAAGGGTTTTCTCGATGCGTTATACGCTTTCTTGGATGGCCTGGTTTTGCTGGCGTCTGATGAGTCGCCTATTGTTACAGGAAGCATTCTTGCTAAGATAGAGTCTTTTGGAACCAATCATCTGGATCTATTCGATCTCTCCGATGGCGTGAGCTCTCTACATTTCTATGATGATGCTGGAATGACTAACTCTGGAACCGCTTCATTTTATTTTATTCTTGATGCCTTCGACCCCACTCCGAACCCTAGGATATCCGCCTGTTACTAGTGATATCGAACTTCGAATATCTAGCCGATGTTTTGATCCCGAGCATGTTAGACCAGTTGGAGGCTGCCTTTGGCATTTCATTGGTGCAAGACAGGCAGGTGAGTAAGATAGGAGTAGGAGATTGATCATCGCCCGCTATGAGCTTAATTCAGCGAGACTAATTATCCCGACACCCAGACAGTAATGATTGTGGTTAAAGAGCTTGATAAAACACTCTTTGACGCATACGTCAATCCCAAGTCGGAAGCGCTGAAGGTAGTCATGCAGAACGGTATCCTGGATCCTGCAATGGATTGGTACGAGACGCCGCAACCGACAGGTAAGTTTTCACTTTTACTAGTTATTGCTTAAGGAAGCCCATTTCAAAATTGTCCTATTTCAGAGGTTCGACCATATATGTATGAAGTTCTCACAACCTTGGTCGGCATCCATGCACAGATATGTAGTGTGGCAGGATCCTTGCTGGATAGGACGATGAACAGACTCGTAGATCAGCTAGCAGACGAGGGGTTACGGTGTTTTCGTCAAATCAAACGATTTGGCATGGGCGGTATGCTTCGGGTAGGTTCAGACGTTTAAGTATCTGTGCCCAAGATTGCTTAACCGCTTTAATCAGGCAACACTTGAAATCGAATTTATGCATCAGACGCTCGGCAAACACGTTACCTCAAATGCAACAGAAAAACTTTCAAGCCTGTATAATAAAATATCCCAGGCTTATCACCGGCGACCTGGAGATGAAAATTTCCAGGTTAATCTCGATGGTGTGAAGAGAACGCTAGCGGAAACACGGCGGTCAACGCAAAGGGAATTTCTTTGCTTCAAGCAATCTAAACCATCTGGCAACCGGAGCAATACACCGGGAAGTAGTCGTTCGGGTCACGAAAAGGACGGATCACGCAGTCGTAAAGATCACAGATAAAAAACTCAGACTGATGGCTTCGTTTCTCCCTATTTCTCCCCTAATCAGGACCTTAACTCCCCCTCTGGGCGACTTTTAGACCACAATATGCTTAAAGAACCCTTCCGTTAACATAGAAGAACACGCCACCGGATATGAGCTATGTATAAGATGAGAAATGTCATTTTGTCAATGCAGCATTGCGGCTGGGCTTTGAAGACTATTTGTGTAGAACTGGCCCTTCCTGGTTTGGTGCCAACTCTTCAGTCATCCTTGTCCGACGAGCGTGGATGTTGATCGGTGAAGCTAAGAATGTGGTACATAAAGATTTGGCGTTTCCTATTTGAAAGCGCTGAGATGAATCAAGGTCCTCTTTTCTTCAAGTCAATATGAGTTTGAGTGTCCTTCTGCCGCGAAGAGGACGGACATATGGTCAGGATCACGGGAGCCAATATGTAAGCTAGCTTTCTGAAACGAACAACTTAGATAGTCCTCATGGATTTACTTTCATGAGACAACGATGATCGATCCGTCATCGGTTCCGCAAGTATCAAGAGGTTGTATGGGAAAAGCTTTTCCCAGAAAGGCATATTTCCAATAGAGTTGTGGTTTGAATTACCATCACCAAACATAGCGTACGTTCATGAACTACCTTACTTCTGCAGCCCTTGATAGTCTGAAGTAAACAGCATATCACATAGATTCTGGCGTGATCTAAGACACAAACCGTCGTCAAACAATTGTCTAGCCGAGAAGGTCGAGGGGAACGATGCGTCCGGTACATATGTAATCAAGAACCATAGGATAGGCAAGAGCCGAGAATCTAGAGCGGGATACCTATAGTTTGTTTGATACCCACAGAAGGGGTGGGATCGGAACAAGTAGCTAGAAGACCAAGCAATCTTCAAGCCATCAAGTCAACAAGAATGGTGATAATTCCGAGAACTAAGATTCAAAAAGGTCAGCCGTAAACATCAAGATGTCTTCCTATTGACGGACCAATCTCTATCGCGATCAAAGCAATAACAATCTGCTCCAATCGTTCCGCGTGTTTGCTTGAGACAGACTCTTTCAGAAGCTGCAACATGTCCTGGAGAACCTAATCAGCGGGATCAGCCAGTCAGCAGAGAATTCTCGGAAGCTTTTTGACGAACTTCTACACGTGTGTTCAACAAATTTATACGCTGTGGGATCTCAAGGTAACTTCGGGCCGCATCGTAAAGTGGCTGAAGATCTGGATAGCTCTACAAAATTTTGGTGCGGTGTTTAACTGGATGATGGAGCATCCACGTACCCAGAACACTTCCTGTGGAGTATTCAAAATGCTGATAAGCGCAAATCAGCCTTCTAGGGCTGAAACACATGAGTTACCGGAGAATCAAGTACAGATCCCACAGAGTTGATATTTGTTCTGAGAAGGAATAACTGTCCAATTTGCTGCATGATTTCTGGAAAATATTAGCCTTGAAGTCCGGAAATCCCAGAGAAGTCATATACCTTTATGCGGCATCCCAACCTTACCCGTCTCACTGATGATTTCGGGGACATCCTTAGTCTCCTCGATTGTGGACGAAATCAGTTCCTCGAACTAGGGATCATGGATTTAAAGATATTATCTGTATACCTGAGGCAAGGCTTACCAAAGAAATCTTGACAGACTGGGAAAGGGCATGAGACAACGACAGCTTCGTCCTTCATACTATGATATATGTTGGAAAACTAAAAAAATCTTTAAACTTACATATAACTGGATCCCTCACGAAGGGTGATCACATCATTGTAGATCCTATGGAAAGATGAAAGGAGGTCCAATAAAGAGATGAACAAGGTGCTGACACACCGACTATAACTGGCATAGTAGTAATTGAGATCCTCCATTTCAATATCATCAGGAGCTGAAAGAATGTTTGACGAGCTCATTTCTTACTGGAACAAGAGCTTACCTAATTTCTCGATTTCGAAGCGTTTTCTGGACGTCGATATCAGCAGCGAGCAAGTCACAATAAATGGAAAGAAAACACAGACATTGACGCAAGGAAGCGTTTTTCTTGAGCTTCTGTCATCCCCCATATGACTACGGTCCCATACTGGAACATGAGAACTTCAGCCTCATGGGTAGCGACGTTGAAAAAGTTTCTTCTTTTCCTCCTCCTCTTTATAGTCTTGTCGTCATCTTCAGGGGTTTCCTGTCTGAGCTCCGAAATTCCAAGAAGATCGCCTGATGGGACAGACCCTGCATGTCCACTAACTTTGTTCTGAGACTGAATTTCATAAACATAAGGAGTATAGATGACGTCGTCAACGAGTTTTGGGCTTGTATGATATGCATTCCTTCTCGCATTAAAAAATTTCATGAGTTCATTCATCCTGTATGAGCTAGAGCGATACATATTCATGAGCTCTGTATGAGAGACATATGTGAACTACTCCCACCTCGCTGTTGCATATGCTGTGACTCTGGGTAAAGATTTGGCTTTCTTTTTCGTGAGCTTCAAGGCATCCCTACGCGCAGTGCCGTCTGGTATGAGCGATATTTGATTGTATATCTGGTGAAGTAAACAAGTCTTGTATTAATAATTGGTCCACGGGTTGCCGTATCTCACAGGTACCTCAAAATCGGCTTCGTTATCTTCACTACTCTCAACATCTCCATCTTCGCTTTCTCCAGTTGAGCCGATTGCATCATCACTGGGTCCTGTGGTTTTGTATGGACTTTTGCTCAGGACTGAGAGACGTTCTGGTTGCTCGGGCAAAAGCTTGAGTTTTCCGGCAATCTTAGTTGAGCGATTCGCCCCTCTAGGTTTGTCAAGCAGAGATGTTCTGGAGTCCGAGTTATGCATAGCCAGGCAAGACGCAGGTACTGATGTAATTCGGTATCGGGTTCGGCCCGCTGAAGATGAATATCAATAGTAGTCACCAAATTTAGACATTTTCTCACTCTAACTCCGGTGCTACGCATGCCACTTTTCCATGCGCATTGGGTCTCGCGCACATTCATTGTTCGTTATGATTTCAGAGTTTCTAAACCCATCAGTCCTTATGGTCGAGTCCTAGAGCTTTTCTACTGTCATATTTGCAACAAGCATCATCTAATAATATACATTCATCCTATCCACACTACTGAGTACTGGATACCAACATGGTACTCAAATTCCCGACAAGGTATTATCATCACGCAACAATCCAGGATGTCTATTCTGTTGAGATGACACAGTCTTCTCTGTGAACCTTTTGCTGATGGTGCAGAATCACCAGGGTATTCTGAAGATGAGCTGGTGACCCACCTTGAGGCTAGACCTTGCAGAGACTTCTGCCGAGAGGGGAATTGATTTACGAGCGAAGCAGCCAGCGAGCATGAATTTCCCCACACACACATGCTGACACCGCGACTCATACAGCCCATGCATGCTCTGTTCGCCGTCAAAGATCACTCCAATAAAAATATTTCTTATTTCCCCAATTGTAGGATGCAAATTGAAAATAGATTTAATCACGGTGCCGAGAGTCGGTGAAAGCTAACACCACTGCAGTGTCTGAGCCTTGATTGGCCATGTTTTCTTAAGAAAAAGGTGGACGGGTTGGGCTGTCGGTATTAGAAAGTCACATCTGATCATTGGAGACGCGAGCTCTACAACACTCCTGCCTTGATGCTTGGGCTCTACTTACAGCACCAGATATTCATACATGTGTACCAACTTTTCTTTCCCATCAGTTAGCTTGAGGCATTCAACAGTGTGACATTGCTGGCACTTGACAGCAACCCCTCGCTTATTTGATAATTCCTCATGCCACCGTTGCATAAAATCGACCACTCTAGGATCAAGCAGCAGGAAAAGCGGTTTGAGTGTCATGTTGAGTGTGGTAGAACACGTTTCAGTTCTTGAAGGGAGCCCTGGAGGGAGATGGCCTGGGAGGAAGAATGATGCTACTCGAAAATATGTGAGAGGAGAAGCGATGAGTGAAGTCAAATCCCCATGCCAAGATATCCGTGATACTGTCGCTTTACCACCATGGTGCATCGTTCTGGGACTAATAACATATGATTGAAGTTATTTTACGAAACCATGAGAGTTTGATTCCCGCGGCAACCAATAACATCGTGGTGTGTTTCGACATTTTTGCGTATTGCTGAGTAGGACGTAGTCCATCGATAAGGGACCTCTTGGTATTGGCCGCGGACAACGTGTAACTTTTTCGCACACAGTGCATAAGACGAGGATAATACCGAGAGCTAAGGATTCATACTTACAACAGTTGATTGGGAAGGGGTGGACATTAATTAATCATCACACGAGATTTTGGCTATTATAGTATGCTATTCTGCGCCGATATAATGCCAGCCTTTGGAGCGTAACCGTGTCGTGAATTCCAGAGAAGACTGGGAGATCCAAGCTTATGGTGTGAGTGCACTGAACACCTCTTTTGAATCTAGATCATTGAATCACCGTAGGGCTGCCAAAGGTTCAGTCCTGAGGTCAAAGAGGATCAGTAGTATACTGTGCAGTGACCCCATTCAAACTTTGCGATCCGAATATCACGCTTTCCTGTAGTAAGCGTGGGGAAAGAATAACTGACTACCGTTCTTCTGTCTCCTAAGAGTTGTGGCCCCGAAGATATACTCCGTGAGAAGCGAGCTGGTCGAGGATAAGTGGGCATTGCCGTCGATCTGGGCCCTGATCATCGTATTGGTGTGCTCATATTACAACTATGCCGCCGACAGTCGGAGCAAGGACATGATGGAAAGAATAGATAATCTTTCCCAGCTTCGGTGATCAATCTTAGTTCAGTCAACAGATCACACGCAACATGCGATATGAATTTCCGGTTTTATACATGCTCGCGACTTATACTATTGAGAAATCTTGGGTATCACTTAGGAAGAGTTTTACATAGACTAATCTCAGCAGTCCAGCTGGAACAAATACGAGAGACTTCCTGAAGTCGTGTAATTATTCTTCAGACGAGGATCAGGGGGTAAAACGGCGCAGCAATTGTTCGTCAGTCGGATCCCTTCGCGGGGGGGAAATATTTCGGAGGTACTCCAATGGCACGAGTTGTCCTGTTGGAAAATTTTGTGTAGATGAGGATACACTTAACTGATAAGATGGGCTGGAAAAAACTGTGTGTTGGTTTGACTGCTGAAGGTGTCGACTGCGAGAGGTAGATGATGAGCCAAGTGGGTAAGCATGTAACGGAGGTGTTGTGGACGATGGAGGGATCTCTCCAAAATGAAAGTCACTGCTATGTGTCCGGCTATCTCGTCTAACCTTTCCAACTCGAGCGCTCTTGAACCATCCTTCAGGAACGTTCACATCCCCCACTCCTGGTATTTCATCTACAGTTTGCAACTCATCGAGCTTGATTTGATTGAAGTAGGCAGCTGCAACACCATGAGTGTCATTGCATACGTACATGTACAGCTCAAGACATACTTAAGTGCCACTTTCTTATGATTCCCCGGGTACGGTCAGCAGGCAACGAGACAAGTACACTGTACGTCTGTTTTATCAATAGTTCAGGATCCAAGGCCCCTTTTGGATCGGGAAGGAATGGTATAATTGGTGTTTGTCCAGTCGAAGGCCTTCTTAGGGAAAGATAAACATGTGTGATGTTTCCTAGCAAGTCAACAACAATCTACCTCATCCTCTGTGCCCAAGGAGTGACCGAGTTGGTTCCATCATCACTCAAATCAGGTTCTTTTTGATGGTAGAACAGAAACTCCTTCATGTCAAGTCAGCACTAGAAGAGGAAAAGGCGGTAAGAGACTCGTACATCGCGCACGCCTGACATCCATCGGATAAATCAGCTATGATGGCTATAATAATCCAAAGTCATGAATGCTACATACGACTTGGTCCCCAGCCCATCCCGTCAGTCCTTTAGTTAAAGTCAGAGCAAGGTGGAACGTTACAATCAAATACATACCATCGTTCCATGCCCAGGCCAGTGGGTTCGGTGTTGGCACCACGCTCTTCCCTAAACGTAATCATATCAGCGCAGTCCTTGCCTCCCGGACCAATTATTGAACAACCAGACATATATGTTCCCCGGCATGATAGCTCGTCGCTCCTCACCATCTAGGCGCCGAGTGATGAGAGGATAGCGATGGAAAGCTACGGCAGTGAAAACCAACAATGCGTCAGCAGCCGAGCGAATGCGGACATTCTGAAGGGTTGGGAACTGCATAATAAGATGTACAAAGTGGATGAGGGTCAGAAAGGAATAAAGGCCAAGCAGGAGCGAACCTATTTAAAGAATACAGGCAATAGCTGAGCCGCAGGGCCGACCGAAAAACGGATCTGCGAAGTCAGAAATCAAAATTTTGGCTTGTAACAGGACCAGTAGAGCACATGCATGATCTCAAAGTTGGAACGTAAGAACCCAGTCTACCATTCACACGTTAGTTTACGACTGTTCAGATGGGAGTCGCTCGCAAAACGGAGCGGACAACTCCCAAGAACCGATTTTTAGAGCACTGTACCTGAGAAAGTCAGTATCGAGATAAACACCGACGTGCTAACTCTAAATAATTCTGAGGCTATCTTAGATCGGAGATCCCGAATGCCGATTTGGAGTGTAATTGAACTGTAAATGCAAGTATCAAATCAGATGCTTACTGAATGCCTGTTGAGAAGTGTATCTAATCCTGTGTGGCTTTCAGAAGCCGAGTGCCGTATGGAATATCCCCTCATGAGGCTCCGGATAATTTGGGCATCCGAATTTGATTAGACTATGAAAACGTTTTTCCCGCCGATCTCAAAAGCTAGGGCTGATAGTGAATTCAAGGTTAAAGGACATACGATTATACAATGAATCGGTGACCGAGGGCACGCAAAGATGGACAAATTTGATTTGCTCATTTCAATATCTGTGACCTGGACTTAAGATTGATCTTAAATAGGACAGGGGCTGAAGCTTCGATCCGGCCGCAAGTCTTGATAGTGTTCATCATTTCTTGAACTGGAAAACAGCCTATTGTATTATGAGAGGCAACTATGTACTGAGGCCACGCATGGATCAACGGCAATAACTTGATGCGTCGGCATTGCGTTATGACATCATCATCATCTCATGTGGTTACCATGGTGGAACACTTTTAGGATTATTTTCCAACAGAAATTGGAGTAGTGATAGGTACTTCATGTGGGTGATATATAGTACGATCTTTCTGCGGCGAGTCATCCAGTCTGCCCTCCAGTGTTTGGGCTACAGCCATCATTCAGTTATTATTTTGTATCATCTAATCACTATCTACACGAACATGCTATTGTCACCAATTCGGATATGATCACTCATGGGCTGAGCTCTGTTCTCCCAGGATCGTGGACGGCTAATTCCAGTTCCTGTCACGGGGCTGTCAAAAAAAGAAAAGATTATGCCATCAGTTTCTTTATGGACAAATTTGCGTCACGAATGTCTTCCGGACCCTGCATGTCTTCTTTTCTCATAGACCTCCATCATACTCACGGAACTAAACCCCTAAGTCCATGATGGCATCTGGCTTGTGGATTGTGTCTTTAGCAATGATGACAGAAAACATGATAAAGTTGATCTAGGATCTGTTTGGAGATTGTCAATTACTGTGAGCCAGGACAGGGATAACTTTGAAAATGGACCTGAACATCCCAAGTTGTGGGAAATTCGAGTTGAGATATAAACAACCGACAAACTGAATCTTCCCATTTCCTGATTAAATAAGATAGAGCAATAACGTGTCACCTGGTCATGTATCATCAAGGTAAACCAGGAATTACTACAGGAGACTCAGAATAAGAGACAGGCACACGAGAACACACGCTAAATCATAAGATCAGTGTCTGATTTGGATCATGCTGCCAGCTGAACTAAGCATGTGCGGATCGGGTTCATTAGAGAACATGTAGCTACAATATCAAGAATCAATTTCGGATGATCCAACTCTATGTTCTGCAGCGATGATGAGAGAG
>Ga0153946_1000226_pt1 | contig 23668 bp, 24 predicted proteins | sample TSNJ030MetaG_FD_104751 | JGI IMG/M metagenome (GOLD analysis project Ga0153946, IMG submission 104751) | Attine ant fungus gardens microbial communities from New Jersey, USA - TSNJ030 MetaG | ecosystem: Host-associated > Fungi > Mycelium > Unclassified | place: USA: New Jersey, Wharton State... | reverse complement strand
TTTCGCCATTTATTTTGGCGGGAAACACAAGCTGAAATGGTTTTTTGCTTAGTACATTAACATTATGAATGACGCGGGAATCTATCAAGCATACCAGACCTGTCAAAATCACACTACAGATGTTGGTTCTTTCATTCTTTAACCCTTACAGCTAGCTTGCTTAACCAAACCTTAATAGGAGCCTCTTTTCCGAGTATCCTCCATGCGACCGGGAGATCTACAAAGAACGCTTCATAATTTTTCGATGTGGCTCTCGAACTCGGAAGTTGTACGTTCACCCCGACTTTCACACCTGTCGGTGCCGATAATACATGAGCGGGTACATCAAGAAGCCCTCACAAGAAGAAGAAAAAGAAGAAGAAGAGGATGAGGCAGGTGCAAAAGATATGAAGGAGAACAGATTTAGTTGAATCTACCTTACTTCTGCGAGTAAACTTGAATATCCATCCCTAGGATTGAGTCCTTCCAGTCGCAAAAGACCCTTCTTGTGGCTAAAGCCAGAATTTGACAGTCAGCACTCAATGATTGACAAGTCAAATTGGTAGACATGTATCCTGCTATAAGTAATTTAACAGCGTATAAATATTGAAATAGGTTTTCTTATCTGGCATCATTGCAACTGAGTAGAAAAAAATCCTGCTGAGTTTAGATAGGAAAAGGGGGAGTGGGTGAAAATTTATTGTGAACGTACAATGAGTACTACTTCGATTGATATCTACCTCTCACCATAGAATGAAATATTTGATCAAACCTGACTTATTCTTGACGTAGCACTTGACATTCCAATAACGCTGCCTTAGTTAGGAGACTCTGACATTGTAGGGGTGGTAAAATAAGGAAGTGTCAATATGAAACAAGGAGGGAAGAAAAGAAGAAATTATTGAGGATGGCAACAGCAGTTATAACATCACCTTTGAGTCAAGAGTAGACTTATCCCACCCTTACCCCTATCCTTGCTAATACCCCCTGGTGGGCCCTAATGTAGATATATAAAGGATCATTTATTAGGATAATAACCCAAGTACTCTATACCACAAGCTACATTTCCACTATTGATCCAATCAATCTTGTCTGTCTCTACAATTGTCTTATTATCATGAACGCAATTCTCCATACCTTCACAGATTATATCTCTATAAGAAGTAATGTCTACAACATGAAACACGAGTACAATAGTGTAATGCATATAGGATACTAGCCTCAGATGTCACCTTCAATGAGACGGCTGGGGGTTAGCTAGCATAGACAACGGACTATATACCAATCTGCCATAGTGACCACCTCATCCGCTGCCTGAACCTAGATAAGTACATCTCTCCCCTATTTCTGATCCTAACGTGGAGTCTCTTTATCCTTCATTCCGCATTCTAGCGAGTTTGGCAGTCCACTCCAACAATCTCAATCACCAGTCTCAGTTTTGTGAAATGCGACGAACCAGAACAAAGTCAGAGAAAATGACTACAGACACAGAGGCCAATATAATATTCTGAGATCTGCAAGTCTGCAACGGATGGATACCATTGCACTTGAAACTTTGTTTCAGCAGCCTCACCTCTCTTGAGTATAACCCTCCTCAAGGAGTCGGAAGAAGTTCGCGAGATTCAGCGGATATCCTTTCCAGGTTGATGCAGATCGAACGAGAGTGAATAATAAAGCAGTGATGATCATATCCAACACAACCGTAACAATGAACAACTCTTTTGAGGCTGTCAAAGCCAGCCGCTGTTCCTCCACTAAACCGGGAACAGATGCCAAGTCAAAGGTAGGTTTAGCGCTTGTTCCAACCTTGCGGTACCCGTCGGTAAAAGCTTTGGCTGCAGAGCTCATGAAGTCATCTACATTCTTATTGATGGATGGGATATCCAAAGGTGCTATGTCCTGCGCAGTGTTCCAGTCAGTGGAGTTATTGGTCATAAACATATCTGCAGCGATATTGTTGACCAAGTTGAACACCTCGAAAAATTCAAGTTCAACAAGTGCATCCTGGAATGCATTTGAGAAGATAAGGTTTGCTGCAGTGGAGGGGAAACTGCCATCAGGTGGCTGTCCCGAAGATACGACACTGACAGTCCCATCAGTTTCTAGACGAACACGGCCACCAGATATTTGAGGTTGTGCGTCGCACAAAAGAACACTGGCAAGAGGACCAACAGGGTTGATATCCGACGCTCTGGTGACGCCAACACCTTGTTCCACGAAAGTGGCGGGTAAATTATCCAGATTAATTGCAAATCGTGCTCTTGGAAGCGTAGTGCTATTGAAAAAAGAGGAATTTCCCCCGATGAATAAGTAAGCACTAGTACTTGTGTTCATCATGATAAGAGTGTTGGCAAGAGAGAGGGGGCTAATACTAGAGCCTGAAAAAAGTAGTGTCGTCAGAACATCCCATCGTTTGCCTATCATGGAGCATACCTGGTCTTGTCTGTACCTGACCACCAAGGATGAGATCAGTACTCCAGATTTTCCCTGCAGCAGAGATGGATAGGCCTAATACGCCTGATGCGTTGACGATGGATGGGGCTTCCCAACGACAATTGTGGTGAAATTCAACGATGTCAGTATTGTACTCTAGTGTTTCATTGAATTTGTCACGGGGCGGTGGTACAGACATCAGTGTGTTTGCGGGAAGCTTGAACCCAAATGGGGTAAGTTCAATCTTTTCAAGTCGAACAATGAGATTGGCACGTTCCATGGTGGTAAAAAATTGTTGGAAGTTGTTATTGTCTATTTGAGAGACCTGTCTAGCAACAGGAACAGTAGTCGGAACGGAGATGATTGTTGTAGAGGCGTTGATAGTCCCAGGTGCAAGCTGGGTGAGCGCCATAAAGGCTAGTGAGGCTAAGAAAGCCAGCTTGAATGTGCCACTGGCATGCTTTGTCATGATGTGGAAGATACGGTCGAGCACTCCGGAGGTGACAGTAGAAACTCTGTCAGTGGTACCTGGAACGATATTTGCAAGTTGTACCGACCACTCTCGACTGAAAGCATCAGCGAGGATGTGTCCACCAGCAAGAACAGCCAGACTATGCCACACGATAAAGACGACCGTAAAACCACCTTTGACTTCGGAATCGCTGAATCTGAGGAGGATATTGAGGGGTATCGGCTTGGCTAGACAAACGGCAGCTAGGATGATAAAGCCAATCTCGATAAGGCAGAATAGGAATAGACGTAGGCGAAAAATGGTTCGAGTTTTTGGACTGATATTGGCTCGTGTCCCTGCTTTGATATTGGACGAAGAAGACTCTCCCTTATCAAAGACTGGGCTCGCAGGTCCAGCAGATGTAGAGATGTTGCTCATGATGGGGGAAAAGGCAGGATGAAAATCCACGGGAAGCCATCACTGTTCAAGGTCCTAACCATATATCTGGTTTCTTGTTCTGTGAAGAGACTTAACGCCATGTGGAATAGATATATCAGATTTAGAAGACCAGTGTTCGCTGTGATAACGTGAAGTCACATCTTCTTCAAATCAATCGATATCCCAGGAAGTTATTCTACTAGGAGAATTCCTTGAGGGATTCAGTCCACCACCTGATTGATTACGAAAGGCAGGAGAAGTACGTGCCAAAAAATTGGGCATCCGAGAGTTATAAGCTAAGCTGAATTGGGAACCCTTTTTATTCTGAAGCCATTCTAGTGAATTGTATCTGTCATTCAAGAATGATGTGAGAGGTCAGCAGTTAGATGGGGACTGATCGAATCATAGAACTGTTTCCAGATAGATGTTCGTCTGCGTCACGAATGTTGGAAGCCCATCCGCAAAAGTGGTAGGAACGTCATTTGGAAAGACCACTCCTGGCGTAAATCCTTCGATATTCCGGAAGAAAACGGGAAATTCAGTACGACAATCAGGTGTGGTCAAAGACATGACCACACATGTTCGGGCATCGTGGGGAGTACGGTCTTAATATCGGTGTCAGAAGCTGATGCCAATCGGATGTTGATGCCATGTAGGCGCCTGTGACGAGTCACAAATATTTTGCCCCTAGACCTGACAAGCCCTTCATGGATGCTCTGTCGGGAGAGAGAGAAATAAAATTCTGTATTTGTATACCGCAACAAGCAAGTGCTAAGACGCGGTTGGTAAGATACAGAGCGATACACTACTGACTTCACCCGAGCTTCAGGGAGGTAGGCTGGTTGTTCCAAGTTGGGTGTGAATGTTGGCGGTGAAGTAGTTGGGTCCTCTGTGGGGTGATATGGGTTGGGAATGGATGAAAAGAAATCGGTGTGTTTACAGGAAGCTTGAACCCAAGTGGATGATTTCAGTCTTTTCAGTGAGATTGGCACATGTTGAGGAAATAAAAAACTGTTGGAAGCTGCCATTATCTATTTGGGAAACCTGTCTAGCAACAATAACAGTAATCAAAATGGAGATGATTGTTGTAGCAGCACTGATCGTCCCAAGCGCAAGTTGGATAAGTGCCATAAGAGTTCGACATCGCATTGGCATGGTTTGTCAAGATGTGTAGGGTACGGTCGAGCATCCTGGAGCTCACAGCAGACACACTGTTGGTGGTCCTGGGAGTTTTCTGATTGCATAGACCGCTCTCGATTGAAAGCATCAGGGGGATGTGTACACCGGCAAGAACAGCCAAGCTATGCCACACAACGAAGACGACTATGAGGTCACTTTTTGGAGTCGCTAAATCTGAGTGTGATGGGTAATGGTCTGGCTAAACACACAGAGGCTAAAATGATAAACCCAGCTTCAGACGGATGCGAAGATTGACCGGAATCTTGTCACTGACGACGAGCTGTGGTTCAGGAGAGGTGCTGCATGAATCATGTTCATCATCATTGCTCGCGAGATTTGCTAATCCAATGGGTTGCAATTCAGGTGTTGAGATATGGTTCATAATGAGGGCGGACAACAGTCGAACATCCAGGTTATACGTCCTGAGATAATCGTCGAAGACCCTGCATCACATGTCAAGCATGTATCCAAGAATGATACGAACAGAATCGTGGTTAATTGGAAAGATTGGCTCTCCTCTCTAAAGCTCCGCATATCTCCATGCTCTCAGGAGAAAAGGAGAGATGTTTGGACCGAAGGTCCGTTCTCAGGGGTCAAAATAACAATACACCCTTCCAAGGATATCTTGTAGGTGCAGTACAGTATCTTGGTAATCTTTGCGTTCAAACAAAGCTTTAACTCGCCGCAAATAGCCAGTTCATATGGCACGTGAACACTTAAGCATTGAAAGTTGTTCCAAGTTGAAGTTAAAATTGCTATAGTTAAATTCCTAATCTGGAAGTTCAACGATAGAATAAATAGAATTGCAGGAAAGAAACATTTAGAATAGATAGTGGAAAGAAAAGTGGCGGCCGTTCAAGCCACTGACTTGACAGTTGGCGAATGCCAATGAAAGAGTAGAAATGATTCAGAACATTTCCTGAGTCACATTGTTATGAGCCTCTTGAGACCATCTCAGTGAACCATATGGTGTGGAAGACACCGACTGAGAGAAGGAGCCGAAAAAAGAGCAGGGTCACATGATGTCGGCCGAGGGCCAATCGGACATAGCGCTTGTTGAGTCAAGTGAAAAAAGTATGTGATGATTGGTACTTTCCATCTTTCTCTCATCCTCTCTGACCTTGTCAGTTGTCGCCGAGTGAGATAGCGCCGACAATGGCTCTCTCGACTCGGATCCGTGTACCAGCCAGCCAAAAGAACCCGGCGAATTTCTTTGTTCGCTGTCGTTCAACCTCCGCAATTGTTAGTTCGTCCATCGTTGACGCAAAATCAAGAGTGCGTGAACACGCACGCCAGATTAGTCGTTCCTCAGTTGCAAAAGCCACACCTACCCCTTCTGTGTATGTTGGCGCTTTCCATCTTCTTTTCAACATCCAGCTGACCCCTAATCAGCCGTCCCAATCCTACACCAAGCTTTCAACAGATCCCTACGCCAAACAATGTCCCTGCACCATCTACCATCAACAGACCAGGACTAGCTCCCAATGCTCCACTAGATTTCACCTTTGTTGGGCTATCTGGTGGTCAGATTTTTCACGAGATGATGCTTCGACATGGCGTTAAACATATCTTTGGTTACCCTGGAGGCGCTATTCTTCCCGTATTTGATGCCATCTATAAGTCCCCTCATTTTGATTTTATCCTTCCTCGCCATGAGCAAGGAGCTGGTCATATGGCAGAGGGCTACGCTCGTGTATCAGGAAGACCTGGCGTTGTCCTTGTGACATCCGGGCCCGGCGCTACCAACGTGATAACCCCTCTGCAGGATGCCCTAAGTGATGGCATCCCTTTGGTCGTGTTTAGTGGCCAAGTAGCAACTTCTGCAATTGGTTCCGATGCATTCCAAGAGGCCGATGTCGTTGGCATATCCCGTAGTTGCACCAAATGGAACGTAATGGTCAAGGATATTGCTGAGCTGCCTCGTCGCATCAATGAAGCGTTTAAAATCGCTACTTCAGGTCGACCTGGGCCTGTCCTGGTAGATCTCCCTAAAGATGTCACTGCGGGCATTCTTCGGACACCTCTACCCTTTAGAGCCACCACTCCTGGCATTAACCTCGGCCTCCCTTCCAATCCTTTACAAATGCTTGAACTGCCGACAGACATCCAGCTCACCAAGCAAGCTGCCGCTTTAATTAATCGAGCTGAGAAGCCAGTAATCTACGCTGGCAACGGCATCCTTGCCTCTGTAGCAGGTCCAAGACTGCTCAAGGAGTTGGCAGAGAAAGGGAATATCCCCGTTTGTACTACTCTGCAAGGTCTTGGCGCCTTCGACGAGTCCAATCCTCTCTCCCTGCACATGCTCGGTATGCATGGTAGTGCATACGCCAATCTTGCCATGCAACAAGCCGATGTGATAATCGCTCTTGGTGGTCGTTTCGACGATCGTGTGACTGGTAAAGTAGACCAGTTTGCACCTGCAGCATGTGCCGCTGCCGCTCAAGGTCGCGGTGGTATCATTCACTTCGAGATTCAGCCAAAGAACGTTAACAAGGTCGTTAATGCCTCCATTCCGATCTTGGGCGATGTGACAACGAATTTAGCTGCCCTTGTGCCTATGATCGAGAATCGACCCCGAGAATCATGGTTGAAGGATATTCAACGATGGAAGGTTGCTTATCCATTTGTATTTGAGAAAAGCACAAAGGGTCAGCGGATGAAACCTCAAGAGGTCATCGAGGAGTTGGATAAACAGTGTGCGCATAATAAGGATGAGGTGATTGTGGCTACAGGTGTTGGACAGCATCAGATGTGGGCTGCCCAGCATTTTAGATGGAAGCATCCAAGGTCAATGGTTACTTCCGGTGGACTGGGTGTAAGGTTCTCCTATACCTTTGAATGAGCCGCATTCTGAATAGTTGGCGATTCTAGACCATGGGCTTCGGTCTGCCTGCCGCAGTTGGTGCCAAAGTCGCTGCTCCTAATAAGATTGTTGTCGATATTGATGGTGATGCTTCGTTCAGCATGACCGCTATGGAGCTTGCCACTGCGTCTCAATATAACATTGGTGTCAAGGTTCTTATTCTCAACAATGAATTCCAGGGCATGGTTTTACAATGGCAGGGTAAGTTTTTGCCTTGCTTTTACTTGTCCACCTTTATTGTAGTTCGTCCCTCGCAAAATATGTATGTTTATCTTTCTCTCTTAGATCTCTTTTACGAACGCCGATATTCGCACACCGAAATGGCGAATCCCGACTTTGTTAAACTGGCCGAAGCGATGGGTGTCCACGCTATCCGGTGCCACACTGCTGAAGAACTGCCTGCCAAGATGAAGGAATTTTTGGAGTACGATAATAACAAGCCCGTGGTCATGGAATGTGTTGTAGAGAAGAACGAGCATGTGTTTCCGATGGTCGGTGTCTGCCGAGCGATCAGTTGTTTGGTGATCACTGATAGTACCATAGGTTGCGGCTGGAAAGGCTCTACATGAGTACATCCTCCATCCTATGTTGACAAACAAAAAGGCATAAACACCAAGGACATACCATGTTACATGCCCCGTCCCTCATCCCCACGTCTAAGTCCTTCCAATCATATCCTTGATCCGCCAAAAGTCAGTTAAAAGGTCGAAATTGTTTCAACACTATCTGTTTGCATTCAATCAAAAAGAAGGAATTTTGGCATACGTTGATCTGACTCCATCTTTGCTACTGCTGAATTTTATCCATTCATCATCACTTATCGTGAATTTTTTTCTGCTTAGATATTTTTCTTTTCTCTTCGGGCTCACCGTATCTTCTTACGTTATGCATTCATCTGCGTGGTTGTACAGTATCTTTTGGATCGCATTTGTTATTCTATGTGCCAAGATTCAACATAAAATCAGTATCAGGCATCAAAACATCTCACAACCTGCCTGTCACGGTGACTTGGTGCGACATTTGCCTCAATGAGATTTCTTACAGCCCTAGAGTGTAGTTTTCAAATTTCCGAATCATGGCAAACGTATTACATTTTTTATTATGTTATTTTTCGATATCTAATGTAGGGATTGAAAGCTCAGAGTTGCTGGCCACTCCTTGAAGATGACAATATTTCACTTGTGTCTAAGATGGATTTTTTATTGTTTAATGGCATATCCGAGACCGAAATGACTGCAGGCGGCAGCCAAGTTTTTGGATTGAAGGAAGGAATTACTAAGAATCTGGGACGAACTGATATCCTCCTTCCCTCTGTACGGCGTTAAATTCTAATTTCAGCAATTCCTTCCCCTCCGCATCTTTGAGTGCACATGACACGTTGTCTCCTGGTTGGACAGGGCCAACACCAGAGGGTGTACCGGTCAATAACAGGTCACCTTCCTGTTTTCCAAAAGTTTATTGATAGTTGTGGGGAATTGATAAGAAAGAGTCAAACCTCAAGAGTCATGATCGACGAGACATGCTCAATAAGTTGCGGAATTTTGAATATCATGTCACCTGTCGATCCATCTTGTTTGGTTTGACCGTTGATCTTCACGATCACAAAAAGTTAGATTCTGCACAGCAGATTCGGATGTTGCACAAGAACTCACAGCAAGACTCAATCGGAGGTTATGAGGATCAGCAATATCTTGTTTAGGTACCCAGCCACTGAGATGTACAATATGGGATCAGCCAGTCAACTCTTCCCGACTACGGGAACGAGAAAAGCGTTCATTCAAAAAAATGATACACACCCGACAGGAGCAAACGTGTCGAATCCTTTTGCTGCAGACCAAGGAAGCCCAGCTTTACGAACTTTATCCTGGAGATTACGAGCTGTCATGTCCACAGCGAGAGCTTAACGGTTTGAATATGAGCATGACAAGATAAGAGCGATTTGAGTCTTTACTCTTCACATACTATACCCAGCGATATAAGAGTCAGCATGGGCTGCTGGAATATCACGCCCCATCTTGCCGATGACAAGACCAAGCTCCACTGAAGGGCACGCAAGTGAATAAACTAACGGAGTGACCGATAACCGTTAAACCTTCATGGTGGGCCAAAATCCCTACGGGAATTTCAACTTGACCTCCTGACGGAAGGTAGCTTGAGGTTGGCTTGAGAAAGAAGAAAGGTTCCTTCGGTGGCTTGTTTCCCAGTTCTTTGGCGTGTGCGGCGTAGTTCCTCCCTATAGCCACAATCTAGAATGGTGTGCCAATGAATTCCATTCACAAATATTGAGCCGAAAAGTGGGACAGGGGTTTGAATGATCGATTACAAGGATGAACGGAATGTAGCTAGCGAGTCAGAAAAATCTACCCAGTGTTTTCAAGAATACGCACTTTCTTTCCGGTTCGGATAAAGTTTGAAGCCATGATCGATCAAGCAGATAGAACCTCAGCTGGTGAAATCATATGAGGCATTTTATGTGCCAAGGGAATTGCAGGAGCTCACTGGAATCTGTCAAGTCGAGCCTGATGAGAAATCCGGCGGGAAACGGATCTGATCGCAATGTTGACATTCTGTGATGCTGCAACGTCAAGAGATTCAATGTCTACCCCAGATGCGTGATGCTATAAGTAGATACTGATTTCTGTCTTCCTAAGGCTCACAGCAACCAGGTCCCCGAGGTAGGTTGTATCCTTATTTTTTGTCACTTATAACCAGGACCAAGTAGGATCTTAAAGTCCGGCAGGAAACCATATATTATTATCGGCTTTACCATCTCCCTCAGTGAATGACACTCAAGGTGTCCATCAAGACGACATCCCCGAAGGGATCTATACTTATCCTGTGATCGGGAATTAAATCAGCCTTGGCATCTAGAGCCAAGCCATGATCTAGTTTACCCCCTACTGCAATCTCAAACCCAGACAAGACCAACTGTGGCCCATATAAGAGCCTAGCACCCCTTCGAATGCTCAGAGAAGGTGGAAGAAGATGAACTATATGCTTGGATAGCCAAGGAATCTTGAACCTCCACAAGCCGTCTTGGCATCTTCCCAGAAGGCATACATGTGTCTTTGGCTTGGCAGGCTCATCGCCCAGAACTGTTTAGAATGCTTTCTCTGACTTATAAGCTCTCTGACATTCCCCTTTCATTCTTCTGACATCCTCCATCGGACTTTCCACATCCTCATACAAACCTTTTTCCTGTGACTCGCCAGAAGTCTCTACCATCCGTCCTGTCAGCGAGAAAGACTTCAAACGTTTTTTTCCTGTCGACAGAATGTCCTCAGATCAACCTACAGAGAATAAGTGTGTCATCCGGAGCTTCACTTCAAACCCTCCCTTCTTGCTGCTTTCCTTCTTCACCTTTCTGCTTGGCTCTGAGTATAGTAGTTTCTTTCTTGCATGACTGACAATTTCGCTCGATAGTAATGAACACAGACATCTGGGAACTCCGCTAGAGATCGTGATTGTTGTGGTTTTCGGTATGTTTAATACCCCCACTTATCATTCATCTTTTCACATTGTCTCGCTTTCCAGCCTGTCTTGTCGCCTCTCTCAGTGGTGCATATGTCTTTCGTAAAAGGCAGAAGCGTAGATGGGCCGGGCAGCGAACGTTTGACATAGAAAGAGGACAGAGAAGAATGCAACGCAAGAATCGAGAGAAGCGTCCAACGTCGACATATTCACGAGACTCAGAGAGTCTAGGCAAAGCATATACATGTTTCTCCGGCGAAACTGCAATCAGAGAACCCAAGTCTGATGCCGAAGTTGCGGTATCAACAGAAAGAAGGCCGGAACTTGCGAAGGTACATCATCAATCACAGTCATCTGCCCTTTCCCATCTAACAATTGGTTCTCGCAACTCACTTTCTCATTTCATCATGTTGCACAGCCTCCTCCAACTGCTCAGCTGAAACGACACAGCAAAACCTCATATCAAGACTATATCGCCAAACATCCACCAAAATACTACTGGGACCAATCTCGCTCTATGTAACAACCTCATCCCATCTCTGGTTTCGGCGTATTGAACACTGCATGAATTTCTATTAATGTCTTCATTCTCGTGAGTTGCTCATTCCTTTTCCCATCCATCCGAATCTCAATAGCAATCACCGTACAATTGACGATGGTTTTTGATCATCTTGTTGCAGTCTTTGTATTTCTACCAAAATATGTTTCATATCTGTATACTCATTATACCTTGGATTCTTTGGCCAAAGAGGGATCAAGAGGGATCAATAGTCAAACGATGGATGATGTTATCATGACCACAAGCACAACCACAAGATGGAACTCGAGTGTATTTTCTTTCTGACGAAAATCATGACTATTCCACATTACGTAGATATATTCAAATTTCGGACAGGATGGCATCGAGAGATTTGTACCGAAATCAGATTGTCAGGTTGGCACTTGGTATATGCGACTCCTTTACTTTAATCAAGAACAAGTGTGTTGCCGATGACATGCCCCTTCTGGCTAACTTATCTGAACATTAGATCAAACAATCACTTATCTTTTCCCACCAAAACAGACAAGAATTTCCCATAGAGCACTGAGTAACAGGCTTTTTATGCACATCCACATAACCGCCATTTTGAATTCTCACATTTCGAAGTCATCGCAAAATGAGATATCTTGATATGGCATAGGAGCCCTGAGGTTAAGGGATGACAGAGAAACCGAGAGAAACAAAAGGACCATCCAGTAACCATAGTAAATGTTTTGGGTAAAATTTCCAAACCGTTACATACTGGAAACTTTATTGTATTACGAGACTTAGTTCATACTTGACCCCTTTCCATTTTTGGTTGCCCCAGAGAAACTGATGAAGATGAAGATAGTACCTAAATGGTGTGATAACATGTGTGATAACATGCTCATGTCCAACATGGAATACAATGGGTATCAAGAATAAGACCACAGATATCAGCCATAATAGTGGAGAAACAGATTTCTCGAAAGCATGAGATGATTGGAGTAAAAGCCGCAAATCCTATTGGGCTCCAAAAAGGCAATTGATTGTCCTGAGGCCAGCCTCATGATTTGCCTGGTTGGAGGAGATAATCAGCCACTGAAAATTACAAACCTTTCTTGTTGACCAGTTGTCAATTTCAGATGGCGATTAGATTAAATCACCAGTAATCAATGTCAGAATCCTAAGTTCTTGATATCCAACAGTCCGTAATATATCCAAAATCATCCAAATTTGCGAAGATGGACCACGTCTAGCAGAGCATTTCACAAGGACAACCTATAATTACTGTGTCAAAAACACGATAACGGCATATAGATCATACCACTCACAAACAATATCTGCGATACATTCACAGCATCCCTGTGGACGACATGAGGCACTGATTTCCCGATAGATATAAAGATACTGACCTCGCAACACTCTGAACATACGATGGATCAATGAAAGAGACTACAGTTCATTCGCATTGAAGACTCACCAAGGCACAAGAAGCAACCTATCATTCCAAGGAAACAATCCTGTGTAGCAGTGGCATTGATACTTAGTTGTAAAACAACATGGCTGTAACGAACCTTGCCAGCACCTCCTCCACGAAGACGGGATGCTTTCTGCTTGTGCTCGCATTGATGTTGCTCCTCTTGATTCTTCTGAGCGACAGGGTTCATTGTCGCTGCTTATGCAATCATCGTCAATCAGACAACAAAACATTAGAGATGTGCGGCTTACACATCTCCATGGATGCCCTGGGCTGGGTGGAAGTAGGCTGAGGGGACGACATGAATCTTTGGGTCAAGTTGAGGAAGCTGTTTCCACGTTTCGTATATAATATATATTTGAGGCGAGGTGATCGGGATATTATACACGCGCAGTTGGAGCTATGATAGATCATGCTATTTTTGGAAATATAATTGGAATTGTCATGACATTTGGTATGTGACATCAGCATGTCTATTATATTGAATGAAAGTGTTTGGAACTACGACGAGGGACATCAAGAACTTCAGTCAGTCTTAGGCTCATCACTAACCTGGCCATCAGGATTTTGCACTGATTTTGTACTCCGTTAATAAACTTGTATTAAGTAATATTTCTTGGAAGTGATGAGATACTCCTGTTGTACACGTTTGTTCTCATTTTGTGTTGCAGGTATCCCTCGATGCCTGCTGGATGAGACATCACATTGCGGTTCTCCATTCTACTATATCAAGAAATAGTTTGAGAAATAGTTTGATAAAGCTTATACATCTTATCTTTTCCCCTAGCTACATATCCACTCAATGACATCGAACCCTGACTTAACAGCCATCTGCCTGTCAGAACGAAGAAGTAACTCTCATTTTTTAACTTGACAATAGACCCACGATGGTTCGGGAAAATACAGATGAATTCGAATGGCTTCCAATCGAGGCGATGAATCCTGGAAGCAGAAGCCGTCACTGCGCATTAAATTTGATGATCAGAATTCCAGATACACAGCCTCTTACGCCTGAACAGCTTCTTTCCTCATGAGTTTCCGACCTATATTTTTCTCAATTCTTATATAAAGTTATGCAAGCAGGCCTGAGTGCTGCGTAACGCAGCAAAGAACCGCCTCGTTGAGGGAGGGTGCCCATCAAACCTTGAGGTGCTGCGGCCTCCTGTACCAGGCGTTGTGCAAATGTGATAGACTAGTGGAATATGGCATAGGAGATTGTAGGTTGTTATGAAGATTTAGCACAGTAGGTGGAGCTAGAGGAACAGCAAGATGCTGATGTGCTGTCGTGCAGTAGGGGCATACAGACCTGCTTTTGATCCAAGATTCATTTTCCATGAAGATTAATGTCTATCTGGACAGCCGCACGGGTCTTAGAAGCTGGGACTACCTGATCAAGTCTCTACCTGTTTAGATATGTGTCGAGTTCGATTAATAACATTATCAAGAAGCACGATGATGGAGCATAATGAAGCCCAAAGCAACGACATGGAATATTGCTAACGGAACGTCCTCGTAAAGTTATTATTGATAGTGTGCGGTCGTAATTCGATAGTCCTCAGATAGTTCCAAATCAAAACCAGTGGAACTGTTTTTTAAAGTCTAATACTCCCAGCTTTTCAAATCCTTGTTATCTCCTCAAATCCATCATACCCGTTCGCAATCGTCCAGCTTCCACTTGTAGGAGTCAATGCCAACGAACTGTCATCGCCTTCATCCTCATCTGCATTGTCACTCACATGGTGCCCCACAGCAGGAATATTTGTGCTCGTATTCTTCAAAGCACCAGGAGACAATGACGTTGAATCATGTCTATCATGTGAAGTGCCGATCGCAAAAGGCTCAAAATCAGTATCTACCCCATCAGCGCTCTGGAAATCACCGAAATCGCCAAAACTTTCGAAAGAATTGCCGATTTCATCTGAGGGTGATGAAGACAGGGGGACGCTGTCCATGGCACTAGTTCCAGATATTTCTGCTGCATCTGTGAAGGGGCCAAACGCATCCTAGGGACAGTCAATCAGTGAGAGAGAGAGAGAGATAGAAAAGAACGTACATCATCATGTGGAGTGAATGTATATCTGGACGTAGTTGTTGGTGTGAACGAATCCTACGTGGATAGAAAAGACAATCAGACTGCTGACACGACCCACTTCAGCACAGACATAATGGTGAAAAACGCACATCAAATCCAAAAACATCTAAGGGTCTCCTCTCGCTCCCACTACTACCAGTAGCAGCAACCTGACGTCTTCTCATTGATATTGGTGGACTTCGAGAGTTATTAAAATTCGACTGGGACAACCACCCCTCTTCCTCATCTGACGAATCTGGAGATTCACCAAGATGATTTGAAGACCGGATTTCAGGATATGAAGCGAACTTCATTGCAGTTGCGTGGTATCAGTTTCGAGTGTAAAGCGTTGGAAAAGCTATGAACTCACACGCGTAGTCCGTCCATCTTCAGCCTCATCCTCATCCTCGTCATCCAGAGATGCAAACTCAGTTGTACTCCGGATCCCGGCAACAACACTCCTTCCACTCCTACTTCTACCGCTAAAACTGACTCTCCTAAAGTCTCCTTGCAAATATTCATTTCCGCTTCCATCGTCTTCACCAACATCATTATTTTGAACACGACGCGAGAAAGACTTGACATCTTCAGGAACATCCGCTTTTCTGTGTACACCTCCGAAATTGACCACTCTTTCCCCTTCTTCTCCTGTTTCTTCAATATCATCTTGCACAATTTCGATTCCGGATGAAGCTGATCCAACTGACGTCCGTGGTGCAAATGTAGCAGCATTCGTCTCATCTAGTCGTAAACCTGAGAACGCGGCAGCTTCATCCACTTTCATTCTCGACGCTCCACTTGCTCCCCCTCCTGTCCCAACACCCGTACTGGCACCGGCAAACGAGGCTTTCACCTCCACACCATAGCCACTGACATCGGGCTCCCCATCGAACCCGAACCCTCCACCTCCACTCATACTAAATGCAGCAGAAAAGTTTGGCTTAGGTCCTCCCAAAGCCACTGCATCTTTTTTCTTCGTCTCAGTATATCTCCCCTTGACGTATTCTTCCCATTCAGGCTGAGGAGCGTAAAGCGATGTGATTTGTGTTGAGAGGTCTTCAGGGAATCTGTCTATTGCGGAAATTACTTCTTCAGCGAGGAGAGTGAGGTAACCCATGTAGCCTATCCGGACACCCTTTGATTTTGTACTGGGAGAAGAATGAGTCAATGGAGGTAGGCAATCTATGGAGAGGAGAGAATAGGGTACCTCTCGAGATCGTCAAGTTTCTGGCCCTCAACGATCCGTTGCATGAGTCTTGCGTCTCTGAACAACGAAACCACCAAATCCCTATTCAATCCACTCCTAACATTCCCTGTCAGAATCTGGTGTATTATATCATACACCACACTATGCAAGAAGTTGTTCCATTTGAACTCGAAGAATAAGTCCTATGAAAACAAAACGGAAGGGTGCACGTAATCGCCGTAAGCCCAAATGAGTAATAAGTCGGATGAGAAAGCGTTACCACTAGTGTCGGCAGGATCTCCAAATCCAAAAACAATCTCTTCAATTTACTCCCAGAGGTCTGTGACGAGTCAGTCGTCCCCGGAGCTTTATCCTCTACCATCTTGCTCGAATTACGCCTTGATTTGTCAGCTCTATGTGCCCGTGAAACTTGTGGTGTGAGTGCATGATCATCATTGTGTTCTGCCAACACCAGCTGGGCATCTGCATTACTGCCACCCTCCCTATAAGACTTCATCCATTCTTCTTGACGTGCACTCGGGGTGGATGAAGATGAGGGTGTAGGATATGCAATACTTTGCACTCCAATGTTTGTCTTTGACGAAGTGTCAATTTTCAAAGCTTGCTTCGTTGATGAATTGTTGCTACTACTGCTTGGTGGCTCATCCAACATTGAGACTTCCTCCATCCTCTGTACACTCATCTCAATATCGTCGTCAATGTCATCGTCACCGTCATCGTCTTCAACTTCCTCAGCGACACTGCTCCCAGGGGACATATCCGAACTCCCAATACTGGGAGTATCACCCTCACCACTCTGTTGTTGTAGCTGTCGAGCAGCCCGGGAACCAGGTCCGCCAGAAACAGGTAGTTCCATCGCCGGTTCAATGTCACTCATCCCGCTACTGCTCCCGACGCTTGCTGCCAAACCATCATTACTACTGTGGTCATCCATCTCCTCTTCTGCCGTAGGTCCAGCACCGGAACTACTTTGATCTTCACCCGTGGAAATGCCATTGAGTTGGATAACTTGTGCCAGGTCTTCAAGTGCGGAGAGACCTCCTTGTAGTCTGCCCTTAGAGTCGTAGAGATTATCATGAATTGACGGACGGTTGAGGAGCGCCATGTTGGAACAATGCAAGAGCTCAGCGAAAAGCTCGCAGATCCGGTACCGCTCGAACGTAAGAGGTTTTATTGTACCGACGGTTGTTTGTATGTCTTCGGTCTGAATGTACGTGGAAATATGATCAAGGTAATGAAACTTCATAGGAAAATAGCACTCACCAACGATCTAGGTGTTCTCAAAAACATTGTCAACTCTCGCATTCGGTCACCAACACCATTTAATACAGGTCCCAGATTCACAAGTCCCATGCGATTCACAAACTCTGACATGGCCTGCTCCATCATCTCTTTCGCCTCGTCCGGGGCTTTACCAACCTCTTCTGTCAGATGTTGTTGGTATTGGATGAGTCGATTACGTAGAGTGTGAAAGAGATATGGCTCGAAATAATCAGAGCTATTCTTACGAATTAATTCAATGATGATAGAGATGGAGTTGATGACGGATGAGATGGACGAATCAAATGAGGGGAGACACTCAATACTATTTTCCGTATCTTCTGTGGTGGTTGGGGAGCTGGAAGGAGAGGATGGTGTGGTAATGACTTTGAGAGCGCTGAAGTCCTGAATGATATACGAGACGAGTCTGTCTACCATCTCTCGCGAAGCCAGCTCGCGTGCAAATAGGTTGGAAGCGGGAACAGGGTCCATAAGACCCGATGCAGGTGCAGGAGTAGCCATAGAAATAATCCCCTTTATGAGATCTGCAATGACATTATGCATATCGCTTGAATGTTGGGGAGATAACATGCTGACGAGTCTCGGGATGAATTCTTGTGATGAAAGCCACTACTCGTTCAGTCAGACAGATGAATTGAAATCAATCAGAGGCGTACCTCAATGACCTCTCCACATCTCTGGTGTTCATCCAGAACTATGATCTGTACGATGAGGTCGACGAAAGCCGAACACTCGATATGTTTCAGAAGTCGTTCCACGATGTTGGGCTGAGCTTGAATGAACGCAAGCATCTCCACGCTGCCCATCAGTACACCGCGATACATCTGCGAGGTGAACCCACCTTTTCTGGCCATTTGAGGATGAAACCGAGGTTAATTTTGACAAAATGGGAAGCCATGACCATTTGAGTCTTCATATCCTCGGGTGATCTGTCGAGAACAAATTCCCAAAATGGAGCAAGGACTACATCAGCCTTGCCTACACAAGTGGCAGATATGGACCAAATATCGCTGCAGAGAACCTCTGTGGCTACGTAGGGGTACCTGGACTTGCACGGTGAGTGTCATGGCGCCGACAAGCGCTGGCTGCGCACTTGAAACGGTCCTTGCCCTCGATCTCAATCTCACCGGTGACATAGGCAAAGAGCCTGTGAAGGACGCCGACCCTGCCGAAATACTCGGCCAAGCGAGAATTCTGTGCCTTGCACTCCTGAAGAAGGTCGTCCTGGTCGAGGATGGTAGCAAGAGAGGCCTCTTTGTCGATGAGACCCTCAATGGCAGAGGCATTATGGAAGCCGAATCTGCAAGGAAACTGAGCTGAAGGCTATTCACAGCACAATGTGATTACCTCCAAAACATGGCCGTCGACGCTCAAAGTGTGATATTATCATGCTCTATATATGGCAGTCTCTCACGCTACTCTACGCTATCTACCTCAGAACTGTGCCCGTGAGCAGTTGAAAAAAAACATACGGCAAGACACTCACCCGGATCTGGTAGGTTCCCTCTGCCTTGGTCAGGTATCGTACCCACTTGACACTCTGGTAGTTCTTTTTCTCAAACACCTTGAGGAACCGCACGATCAGCCCCGATGCAGTGAACATCAGCACTTGAAAGTCCACATCTATCGGCGGCCGTGCCCACACCTGCCGTGTTGTCGTGCTTGTCAGATACGCTGTTCCAGAGAATGTGCACTCCTGTCCTCCCTGGATCCGGGGCAGTTTCCATACCACCACATTCTCCGCTGGCACATACTTGGCCTTCCCATTGGCCACTTTGCAGTCCACGCTGGTCGTGTTGAGTGGTGTTGGAATTCGTAGGACGACATTTGTTGCCGAGAGCTTGTTGTCAAAATTAGTTTTGATTGCAACCGTATACTGGACTTGGCTAGTGCCTATTTCATTGACGGTGGGGATTATGCGTAGAGGTAGCTTGACGTTGCTCGTAGATCGGTACCTGCTAACTACTGAGTCATCTGTAGCAAGTCTTATGAGAAAAGCGTACCGCATAAGCTCAAATTCGCCATCAGGTGGTATGAAACTGATTGTTCTGCTGCTATTGAAATCATGCAGTCGTACACACTGGTGGAATCGACAATCATCCAGTTCGACAGCACCACCTGTCCCATGCTCGCTCCTGTCGATCACCAGCTTGTCATTCAGGCCGAATTTACACTCAGGAGTACCAGACAAGTATGCCCGCATCTGAATATGGCCGTCTACATCTGATCTCAGAATGTTCCCTGTCAAATTATTTAGCAACCTACCACAATGCATATTCAAGTAACTCACCTTTGGCACTCATGCTCAGGTTGATGGTCTCCACGACGTCCACAAACGCCTCGTTCTTCCTATAACTCACATCTCCTCTCCTCCAATTTGTAGCACCGGTGGCCTGCATCGTAATTTTGGATGATTCCTCCTTGAACCAATCATATCATAATTAGTACACCATGTATCCAGGTATCCAGATGCACTGGAAGATGATAACGCACAGCAGCAATGGCACTAGTAGACACTATACTCTCCGTCGTGATGTAACTTTTTAAGGTATCGATCTCACTATTCTGCGGGTATCCAAAATCGCATATCTCTGCCAGCGTCAGGATCAGTAGAAGGATACTTCTCTGGAAGGATGGACACACCATCAATTAACTCATATATCAGCACAAAATTATTCTTCACGCTCTCCTCATCTACTTTACCAAAGTAACTCTTCCCAATGTTGATGAACCTATAACAAAACTCAAAAACGAGCGCGGCATTGGCATTTGTCCTGTGACAATGACGATCATACGTACTCAGAATTAGCAGAAGGAAGAACAGGGAAGACTCACTTTGTCACAGCAACAACATACAAACCATTCACTCTCACATGAAAGAAACTTGTCGATCCCAGCGTTATGATCGGTGATCTGACGTCGCTATTTGAAACTACTTGTATTCTGAATACATCCGCAATGGACCGTCTACAGAGAAAAGTTTGGCTCTCGGAACCGACTTTATGTTTGAGTCATGCCTACTTGAAGTCCGGTCGATAAAACCTCGAGATTAGGACCTACTCCCGGTATAAGCAACCATGTTCAAAACTCGTCAGCACATTGATTAGCATACCTCTCCTTTCTGATTGAAAATAAAGAATGCCTAAAGGACGATAAAAATAAACTAGTTTCGTAGGATGGACCGACAGTATAAACTCACAGAAATCATGTTGATGTCGTTGCAAGTTGAAAGCCGACTTTTTGGCGCATCATCAATTAATTGCAAGTCATAGGCGCTTCAAGCGTGCGACTTTTTTCATGGTATTTTCTGAACCAATGTTCATTAGCTTTGACAAGCAATCTAGTGCTCAGATACATTCCAGACCTAAAATACTAAAATTACCCGTGTAGGATAATATCTATGCACTATGTAAGAGGAATCCTGGCATACTGAGTAACAAGGTCCCAAGTTGTGCCTCCATACACCTCTGAGGGGCCATTGCTGTGTTGCGGCGAATTTGCTATGCTCTGAAATATCATAGTCAGAGTAGTCACCATGAGGTAGATGACTGAGGTGAGATCATGGATTGTATGTATATGTGTAAAAACACTAATCACCTGGTTAGACCGGAAAACAGTATAGCAGAATCATTCTATCGAAATATTCATTCCATTGACTCTGTTTCATTCCAGTGGAGCAGCCCAAGTGACATTGATACATATCACCGTAACTTTCAGCCAACTACGCAACCAGTTATCCAACCTTGAGCACAATCAAAATAGCATTGACACCTATTTATCAACTCTAGATACAGAAAGCTCTATATCAATGTCACATCTAGCTGTGTCAATAACCAGGCTATCATCATTTCAGGTTAAGGTATCCACAGTCATATAGTATTAGCACTAGTAGAACACCAGTTATGGTTGATCAAAACAAATTCTCAGCACTCAACTTTCTCACCGACATTCGGAAAATCTCGTTTTTCACTTTGGTATCCACGGAGGGTCATCGGAGGCCGAAATCAGAAACGTTCCTGGTCCATATCCTGCAGGTCGTACCGCGAAACGAGATCTGAATCATTTTGATCCTCTCTGAGTCCTCGTGCTTTCGACAACCAATAACTCCTCTTTGCATCGGTATCAGCCATCGACTTGCCATACTCCTTCGCTTCAGCCGCATCTGTGGAATCACTTCTACTTCCATCTTCATCGTCAACAATAAACATCGTGTGTTTATCTTCTTCTCTACCCATCCGTCTCCTTTTCTTAGGAGGCTGCTTTCCAATATCGTATTTCGCGCTCTCTTCAGGATCATGGTTATTTCTATGTGAGATATCACTTATGTCGCGAGCCAAGCTAGCTTCACCACCACCCAAGTCTTTCCAAGGTGAGTATTTGTTTTTCAAACCCAAGGAGGGAGATTTAGAGTGTTTATCCCGATACGATTCGCCATTGAGTTCTTTTACGACAACTTGTGCCTTTGGTTTGACTCCTAGAATATCATGCAAGACACCCTTACTGTAGACTTCGCCTACTAGTCGTCGATGATTGATTGTCTGGAGCATAAATGAGAGATCGAATCAAGATTCAGAGGTCATACGCAAACCTCCTGAGTTACACCCATCACGCTTGACAAAATACTCATATCCTCAGGGTGAAATTCTTGTCGTAATTGAATATCGCGACCTTGTTGTCTTGAGTTGCAGGCGGCAGTTTGGAGGTACGCTGTAGACGTTAAAATTTGATAAGCACCAGCAAATGCTGTCCGAACTTTTGGAAATCCGAATGAACCACTGGAAATGTCGTTGGCTAATGCTGGTTTCAGCATGCATCAACAAGACCAAGAGGTATATGCATACTAGGATTCACGGGGTCCTCTATTGAGAGACAGTCCCATTTACTGGAATCGTACCAGCCGCGCAGGCGCTTGTTGAAGTAGGTACCACCATCACGGATGGAGATCCCCACTTCGTCATAGTTGAAATGGCACCCATACAGCTCAAAAAACTCCATTACAAGCACTCCGAGATTCTTCTCGGGAACAATCTCTCCTCTGCGTATCTTGGGGTGCATCTGGAGGAAGCTGATCGCTAGACATACGATGCTATAACTGCCAAGGCCGCCTGTAAAAACTTCGTTCATGCTCCGTTGACAGAGAAACAGTTTTGTGATGAAAACTAGACTGCGCAGCGCAATTCCATCTCCACCCATGGATTGCAGGAAACCCTTGACGACCTGTCCACTGACGATACCATTCACCTGATTTATGCTAATATCAACGTTAAATCGCCCATGTGTCGTGACAAATTTCACGATGGGTACTTTCGCTTTAGCAATGACAGTGACATTCGAAGTTATTCCTGCCTTGCGCAACACAGCAGCAATGGAATGGAGTACAGAGACCTTGTTGCTGTAAGCCATAGAGTCAGAAACGATGACTAGATCTATGTCGCTAAGCGGGAGCTCAGTTAGCAAGAGAGTAGAAAATTAATGTGTATGCACACCTAGAGGGAAGATATAGCTTCGTCTCGTAACTTCCAAACGGCATGACCTTAGCATCGGGAAACGCGACTGAAATAGCTCTTGAAACGATTGAAACAGTCAGCTCGCGAATTTCATCTTCAATAGGCGTTGGTGAAATCCAATTCGTGAAGGCCTCGACTTCTTGGTGCATCCTAAACAGGGATCCTGATCCAAAACTCTGAGCAAGAAAGTGCACAGTACTCACATCTCAGCTACGTTTCGACAATCTTTCCAGTCGATATCATACACCCATGGGGCCTTTCTCGATGCCGCGTTCATCCTCTGTTTCTTATTCGCATACCCATCTTCGAAATCTACCGCATCGTGTTTTCTCTTTTTCGTAGATTCACCACCACGCCCTCGACTCCTTTCCCTGATCTTTCCCTGATCCCACTCTCGTTCATTATTCGCCGGCGGTGCGTCTCGCATTGATTCCTTACCTTTGTCTTTCTCGTTCTTCGGTTTTTGAGTCTCTTCACCGTCCGAAACAAGTGCGATATAGTCCTCAACAAATGCAGTGGGAGTCCGCAGTACTGTCTCTGTTTGACCAGAGAGGACATTGGAGGAAGGTATCTGAAGATCCATTGAGGACATAGTTGAAGATGCCGTCGGAGTGACAAAGTAGAATTATAGTAGTCAGTTCCAATGTATTTTTAACCCTCTATTTTCTACATGTGTATTTTGGCCTAGTGTCTTTTACCTTCCCAACAAAGCAAATTGACTTCGACCATAAAATTCATTTGCAACCTGCGCTTGACAATTTAATTTCCCTAAAGCATTTTATTATCCAAAATATGATATTTGATAA
>Ga0153946_1000225_pt1 | contig 23669 bp, 27 predicted proteins | sample TSNJ030MetaG_FD_104751 | JGI IMG/M metagenome (GOLD analysis project Ga0153946, IMG submission 104751) | Attine ant fungus gardens microbial communities from New Jersey, USA - TSNJ030 MetaG | ecosystem: Host-associated > Fungi > Mycelium > Unclassified | place: USA: New Jersey, Wharton State... | reverse complement strand
GTATATATATGGTGTATATAAAAAAAACAAATGACTGTCCCAATTATACACAACATTCATCCGCCAGTAAACCGACTTAATTATCGTTGTGAGAGAGGGAAAGGTCAGCGTTCATTGGAGGGGAGAGGAGGAGGAGAGGAGGAGGGGGGAGGGTGCTCGGCACTCGAGATATCAATGTGGGTATGGGAAAGGTATACGAGGAATGGCAATGACTCGGGTAAATTAAATTGACGACCACGACGCGAGATCGGCCCCCGAGAAGTCACGACGAAACGACGGCACAATGCAAGCGATACCGTGGTATATGAGTATGATAGGGGTAATTGAAATTGGAAGCATCTTCATCGCCAGTTGTGTACATGTGATCGGCAAAGGGAGACTAGATGTACATCGCAATACAACTCCTCGGCGGGGAAAGGAGTGACACATCAACCACGAGTTAAGCACAGAGACAGGAACAGATGAACTCGAGCATGACCAGAGGGCAGGATAGATGAGGCAGAGCAAGCGAACACAGGATAGTTAAACAGCAACGACAAATATCAAGTTATTTCTTTTTCGTGTCGGGTTAGAGCAAGGACATCATTTTCGATTTCGGTTTCAATGATCCATAATCCAGTCAGACGAGGGGAGAACAGAAATATTAAGAGGCTGGAAGAACGGTATCATCAACGACGACGGGAAAAAGTGTAAATCACATCATCATTGCAAAACCTCCCCCGTTTCCTCCACCTCCGACTGGAACCATGGTTCCCATCGCATTCCCAACCAGACCATTGCCCATTCCCATGCCATTCATCAGCATCCCACCACCCATTCCCATTCCCATCATATTCTGTGCATGCTGTTGATCCCTCCAGCCATTATTGGGACCGTTAGAGGGTCGGCGGATAGCAAACGAGCCGTCAACCTCGTACACTGGACTGCCAGCACCAGCACTGACAGGCGATGCACCATCTGGAGAAACACCATTCATAGCCACACTATGTGGACCATGACCCGCAGTGTTCAAAGGGGGACCTCTATTGCTGCCAGCCAAGTTGATAGGGAGCGGATTAGGGATAGAGATGTGCTTTGCGCTGGAACCATTATTCCCAACGTTGCCCTCATCACTGACGTATCCTTGCTGATGTCGTGACAAAGGGTTGGTGAAAAAAGCGTGAGAGGATGGATCATTGAAAGAGTGGGTCGTTGCAGGGGAAGAAGGTTTTGATCCAGTGCTATTGGTACCACTGACAGGAGAAGGGGCATTACCATTAGAAGTGGGAGGTGTATAGAGTGGACGTTGTTGCGGCTGCATAAGATGATGCTGGGACTGAGAGCCATACCAAGCCATCTTGTCAGCATCGATGGAGTGCTGCGACTGATGATGCATGTAACCGGGAGCAGTAGTTGGAGAAGCAGCAATGCCATGACGAGCCTCGTAGATATTAGGATTTTCGTAGGAAGCTGGGTTGGCCATCATGGAAGGACCAACAGAGGGTCGAGGGAGGACATGAGTAAGAGGCAAACCATTGGCGGTGGCAGGATTGGGGTTAAAGTGAGGGGGCTTTATCATAGAAGCCATGCGAGGATCATCAAGCTCATCGATGCGAGGATGGCCACGGACTGCAGGGAATTCGTCCTCATAGCCTGCGTAATCGTTGTCGTCTTCGTTGTCGTCTTCTCCAGAGACGGCGGCAATCACCTCGAGCTCACCGCTGAGGACCATGGAGAAACCATCGCTTCTAGCAGGTTCCTCGACGAGAGGGATACCTGCACGACTACGCCACTCATTGATTTCACGGCGAAGGGCGTCCGCTTCGTGCTTAAGCATGCGGAGCTCCCGGGCCGCAATCATTCTGTGGCGGCGGGAAGCGTGAATATGGGCAATAGAAGAATTGACGATAGAGGACTTGGAAGGGCGACGGATCTGGGACAGGTTGGGAAGGAGAGCAGCCAGGTCCTTGGGGAGAAAGATGAGAATCAAATTGATAGATGAGAGAAAGGAGATAGACACACGAGGAAACGGCCATTCAGAGTTTCTCTGCGCTGTCGTTCGACGGCATTGTGAGTTGCTCTGCGTTCTGCGGTATTTGCACGCTTGCTAGGCTTGCGCTTGGTGGTGAGAGTCGTGGTAAGGGTAGTGGTGAGAGTAGTAGGGGGAGTGCTCGGGGGATTAATCTGGGGGTTACTGGGGTCCTGTGGTGGGGGCGAAGCCGATTCTGGATCTGAGGGAGGAGAAAGCGCCATTGGATCGCGAGCTGAGCTCAAGCGTGGAGAGGCCGGCAAGGGTCGCGAGACCTGGAATGAGTGAGCACAGGCGTGGGTTGCTCGAGTAAACGTACTGCAGGCGGTATCCTTGTTGCGGCAGGGGAGAGAGGACTTGTGGACTTGTGCAGACTCGATTATCAGACGACCATCCACCACCGCAAATCCCATTCACCCACCCCCTATATATCCTATCCCAAGCAAACACGGGCAAGCAGCCTGCTGTCACGCTCCCCGGGGTCTCAGTTGACCCCCGCAGTCTCCCCCAGATCCCATCGCACCGGCTTCCCGGCTCATCCCTCTCCGGACAACGGTCTCGAGCCGCTATCCCACAGGCGCAGCAGCACTCTTGTCGCCATAACATTTGATAGCATGCCTGCCCCGACATACAAAGAACTCACAAGTGCGGGGAAATTCTCCTACTTGGTGCACTTCAAATGATCGATGGCCTGCGCGCTAAAACAGGAAAACAACGACAGACACGATAACGATAACATATGTCATCGAAGCAGACGATAAACTCGCAAATGTCGAACACCTGATCTCATAATAATCACCACGATAGGTAAACAAAGAATTATTCCTGATCATCCGACAACTCCTTCGTCTCCACCTATCTGAGAAATCTCATTTCGCCAATATCAGAAGGTTTCACAGTAATCGTCCCTTGCGAGATCCAAACAACCAACTTAATCTCACACGTGCGTATCAATCGTCCATTCTCTTCCCCATTACGAGTGTTGATGTTTATCAGGACAAATTCGATTTTTGTCCCTTTCTTGGCTTCCAACCCGTCTATGCCCGCCGCCGAAAACCTGAAATAAATCCACTTCCCGGGCCGCTCCCAAGTATAACTAACGGATGCATTCGCAGGCTGTACCTGATGACGGGTATTTCGTATTTGCTATATGCTATTAAAAGCAATCCTCAGGGGAAACGGAGAGGCGATATCCTAGACTCAACAATCATAAAATCCGTTCTTACCGAGTCCACAGCAACAGTTGAATCTCCAACAGTAGTGTTAATCTAAATTAGCTCTTGTGCGTTTGATCGCAAAAAATCCATCATCTGTCAGAGCAGTTCAAATATCCTCAGAAAGAGGAAACAGTTATATTCCGCCGATAGAATAGCGAGCCACATATACCAAGGTACCTAGCACGGATCATTTATCATATCAAGAAAAAACGTCGAATTGTCATGATCGTACTTATGAACTTCTTCAATTATAACCGACGCCATCGCAACTCCGTTCAGAATCAAAACCAAGCCAGACTTTGGACCATCTCCCCGGGCTCTCAATCCCTTTTTTCCCTGTCAAAAAGGTACACGAGTCTTATCTCCAATTAGAAATGGGATGTCGGCGACCACCAAGCACCAAGCATTGTAAAGTGAGCAGTGGGAAGATACATCAACATCAATAAGCAAAAGCAAAAGGGTCCGGCATCGGACTTACTAGTGCTCCAACAGAACAGAACAGAAGAACAGAACCACTCAGGGATTCAAATTCCGTCCTGGGATATCGTGACTCAAGAGGAAAAACTAATCGGAAGTCGGAGAAGAGATGTTGGATATAACATTGAACCCGACACAAATTCCGTCATGGATTTTTTTCATCTCCCTTGTTCCTTCATAGGTATTTTGGGCTCGTGACCCACCCAAAGCCTGAGCCTTCTTCCAAAATGCTAATGGATTATCTTAGTTGGTCAAGCAAATTCTTTGACTAATCTTGAACCTCAACTGCGAACTAGAAGATCAGTTTGAGCGCACAGTCGATTGTATTGCAGGGGTACGGCTGTCCAAGCCATCGACAGAGGATCAGTTTTGTGATCTCTCATCACACACATATACCCATAAGTCGGCAGAGTCTGTCCTCCGAGCTGTCTTGATTCACTATAATTACCGTACTCAGTGATCGTCGTTGCGGTGTGAGTAACAAGCGACCTACGCGCCAGGGCGCTTAGCGCACAAGAGGTAGTCATAGCGCTTGACAAATCGGTGAGCCGGCTCCAATCCCATCATGCTTGGTCTATTCGTGTACACTGGACCCGAAATTCTACGGAGTAAAGCTCAATCAATGATGGGGGAGTGAGACATATCAATACAAGAAGTATAGCTTGACTCATCTGAAGCGTTTTGCATGGAGCCACTTGCGATTGAGGAAACTACTGATGTTGGATCAGTAAACTAGTTTCGATTTCAAACGTGCATCAAGGGCATGACTTCTGATGTCTAGAAATCTCCCCTTCTTATTCAGAGTCCAGTTGCGGGAACGGATTTTCGAATGCTTGGTTCTCGTGGTGGCGGTGGCGGGATAAAAATGCATCCATAAGATGAACGAGATTAATTACCCAATATTTCTCACTATACAATGACATTCATCCAGGCCGTCACCGGAAAAACTAGAGAGATGAGATTCATCCGTTTTCATTGGAGATGCTAGCAGTAAGTGACGTTGGGGGGGAGAAGGTTTATTACAATATCTCTCCGGGTACCGATAGCACCACTTCACGTTTGATCCGTCACTGATCGCTCCGGATGCTTTGCGTTGGCGATCGTCGACAGGCCGCCACTGCTTCTAGCGCCTTTTCCCTGACCTAGTTCACAACGTCATACGTTATGAGGTAAGAAAGATCCCATTGCAAGCCCCGCGGAATTCAACCCCATTACCGACAGTCACGAGCCTTACAAATCGACTTCTCACCTGATCCTGGTTGGTCTGGACTTGAGCAACATCTCCACAACAGCAACCAACCTTACCAACGGGACTCAATCGTGGGTATCCAAGAAACATCCATCGAAAAATTTTCTCAGTTGCTGAAGACGAAATTTAAGAGACCCAATCATTTATTTTCAAAAATGAATTGAGTGAGTATTCCGCTATGTCTCTTAGGCTTTTTTTTGGGATTTTTTTAAATCACCATTGATAATGGAACAATAACGTCATCCCCATTTACTGAAAAATGAAGATTTCGGAAATCACTAGGCAAAATTACCGATTGACTCACAAATAGTGTAGCTTAGTTTCTGTGACTGAGGCTCGTAAAAAGGAATTCATTTTTAACAATGATTAATTGATCACTAGGGTGCCTGTGACAACACAGGATGTCACATAGGTATTTTAGATTTATATTTAACTCTCAAGTGGATAGGGGGCGACAGTCGTGAGTCGTAATCATTTCATCGATCATTGCGGACAGTTTCTTTCGATATAGGGGTCTGGATTCAAAGCTCTCCGATTGTCTAGCGCTTTAGCTTGTTTAACTATCCCTAATGTCACAATATCCGCAGTCTAACCAAGACCGATGAAAGATCTGAGTGACAATTCCCCCACGAGTCAGCATTTTTTCGAGCAGAGTGTCTCTGCAACTTGCTGGAAGAGAGGGCTGGTGTCAGGCATCCAGGCACTAACAAAGAGCATTCCATGAAAGAATCAAATGGCTTCTCTGAGGTCGAAGTCATCAAAATCTGAGATATAACGATGGGCCTGATCCATGGTGATGGTTCGGATTTTTCTCATGAGGCTCAACATTGACATTGGAGCCCGTCGAAACTTAACAAACGTCCAGATAATATTCGTATTCTGTGTATATAAACGAGAGTAATTCGAGTTTCGTAATCCCACAGAGGGCTTAATTAGCGGCTGCCGGATAGGATGATCGATCGTTCGGTGAGCAAAGTTACAATCCGAACTACAAATTCAGCGGAAGATGCCAAGTCAATTTTTCCGATACTTGGGAACTATTGACAGCTTCGAATTCCCAGCCTCCCGATATCAGATAATTCTGGTAACTAACACAGGGTCCTTCTTACTGTATTGTTGCTACCAGAATCTTGGTGATCTGGATGGAGAGAGAATGTTAAAAAAGGAGCCGCTAGATCGATATCCCTGGGCTGAGTTTGTGACTATCCCTTCTCACAAATGACATATATCCGCCTCCCCCGATGGAACTGATGCTTCAGTATCAAGAATAGGAACTTGGTGAGAAATTGCATGTTCAAATACGACTCCCTCTAGGGAAGGAAGCAGTGAGAGAAATCAAGAGACTCGGACCTTTTAAGGTGATATCTCCCCAGTGCACTGGCTGAGGCTATTAAGTGCCCAAGAGGCAGCAGATATGAATGCGCTATATAGGTGGTAGAGTAGAATCTCTGGGAAGTCATTCTCAGGGCCTATGAGGCTTATCTAAGAACCACGAACTTGAGAAAGGCCGACTCAACTCTACACCTGGCCAGTGACTCATAACCCCATGAGAAGTATGGACGCAAGCGAGGGTCAACTTGGGGTTCTTGTCAGGTTGAGGTCCAGGACAGTGAGTCCAAGTCTGTGACGCGTTGCACGAATTACTGTCTCAATCGTAACCGACTCGGACAAATGAAGATTTCTTTCGGGAGAAGTCGCGCTACAGGTTGATTGCAGAAGCCTCTACACGATAGATCGTCTCAAAGTTCAGGCGAAGGTGATTGCCGGGCATCGTCGCATAGTCCCCTCTGCACCTGGGGAATAAATTTCCCCGCTTGCCAGTGATTACGGCCGTGGTTTGGGGAAATAGCCTAAGCATCTCGCAATTACGAGATGGAGTCTGAAATGGGCATAGAACATTTTACATGGTCTAGCTAGTGTCACAATGAAATTGGGATCTGAATTGTATCCACATATCAGCGGAGCAGGCCGCTATGTTCGGCAGTTATGTCATAAACGATCTCTGCCTAGTTCTCTTCCCTGTTGCTTATGTATCCGCCGAAAGACTTGAATCGTCAGAACGTCGTCAGAACAGCGGGGCAACAACCAAGTCGTGGTGTACAGAGCAGGGTCATTGCGACGACGCCTTCGAGCAGTCGCAGTGGGATGTCTAGGGCGGAGAGGCCTTTATGATACAATGAGAAGTGCAATCTACGCTGCCGAGTTACTTGGCTCACCAGTCACCATGCGTTGTGCATGAACTGCGACTAAAATCCTCTGCCTTCAATCACTATCTCCTCTGTCATCGCCAAGACAAGGCCAGTGAGTGGTCTACGGTTTCCATCACAATGTTATTGCATGGTTCAAGGTATCATGGTTGCACTTGTTAATCCTGGGATGGTGCCCTATTCGCTGAAGCAGCGACGACAGCTTCGGGACAGCTTCGGTCCTCCCCGGCTCCTCTGACCGACATAAAACTCATTTGCTATGTCGCGCCAATAGATAAATAAAGGCACCCTCAACAGGACCGTTACCTCCAGGCCGGCCATTTTCCATCGTAATTCTAACTAACACTACACTTGAGACACCGGAAGGTAAAGTGAGAAGTATCTGGACACCTTCGACAATGTCGCACAGGGCAAGGGTACATAGGTAATCCTTACCTGTAGTTTGGAACAAACCGCACCTATATCCTACATGACAAGACTACCGCTGTATCCTGGAAGAGGCCTTCCCTCTTCTCCCTTCCCTATCTACCCACATAATCGGCGTATGAGAGGGGGTAAGAACCCTCTCGAATTCCCTTAAAAAGTCTGGCGCATACGCTGGAGTCGAACACTGGCTAGCGGACGTGCCCTAGAGGATGGCTGATAAAGATATGGTAGACAGCTGGAACATATGATCATCCTTGGTAAAGTCCTTTTCCCATCAGAAACACATTTTATTATTATTCTCATCTAAAATACCATTTTTGCATCATCCACTAACGTTATGACATAGACTTTGGGTCACCTAGGGTAGAACCTCCATGTCTTGTCTGCCACCTGCTCACCTGAAAAATACTCTTATACTGTCATAGCCACTGTCCATATCATAGAAGCCTCTGTGATCTTTGGGTGAAAGGAGTCATGTATCTGCAGGCAACCACTTCCCTGGTCAAATACATCATCAGATACATCCTGCCAAGAGTTTGCAGAGAGTTTGTGAGAGTTTGCATATGGATCCTGCCATATATGGTAATTTTGGAATATGCATAAGGAATTGACCAAATGTACCCATTCTAGATACTTACTAATCTTTCAAATTCCTGGCAGGTGCTATCATGTCAGTCAAATTTGAAAGGAGAATATCAGAAATGTCTAAATATGGAAACATGATCTTTGGGAGTGCTAAAAATATACATTGCAAAGGTTCAGTCTATGTTCACACACAGGATTGCAAGGTGTATTCAGCTTTGTGAGCTCAAAGACATGGCTGATGATTTTTGTCTCAACTCAATAACGACGACAATGAGATAACTGTTTCAAATTAATGACGAGGTACTTCGGGCAGATATCAGCCAATGACCTGATCATGACCCGACTGTGTAGTCCTAAGACTTACATAATGATTGTGTACGCAATTACATAATTACCTGATTATTCATCGTCATGTCTGGAATGATTATACCACCATTGTAAAAATCCACGGAAAACAAGGAATCAGGTTTTATTCAAAGCATATTTTATAATTGAATAGCTTTCCATCCTTTGATGTCCTCCCTTGCAATAGCAGCTTGCTCCTCTATAAGAAAACGTGCACGATCGGACCTTGACACGAGTTCATAAGGGAAGGTCAGCGCTGAACCCCAGAATGCATGTCGAGCTTGGATGTCGGAGATACTTGGACCGTCCTTCAGTGGCATGATATTGAATGCCCATAGGATCCTGGTGATGAAGTTAAGATATTCACATCATACAACTACACTGTTATTCACCTGGATATCATCATAAACAATTGGTCTGTTGCTACATGTTGACCTGGACAAATGCGACGCCCAAAGCCGAAGGCCATGTTAAAGTTCTTGAGAAGAGGATCAGTGGCATCCAGAAATCGTTCGGGCCTGAATTCCTCGGGATCCGGGAAAAGCTACAAGGAACATTGATGGTCTTTTTTCCTTAAACTTAAAGAGGGTATCCTGACCTTGGTATTTCTCGTGATGGCGCTGCAAAAAAGGTATTGAGGCATAATCGCAAGTGAAAGAAAGTCGACATACTGGATGTTAGCGATAACTGTACTCCCAGCGGGAATGAGCATTCCTTCGTATATATCGTCTTCGATTACGGCATGCGGGAGGCCTAGGGGACTAAAAGGGTGCCAACTATCAAGTTTATTACTGAGATGCCATAGATAACGTGCAAGGTAAAGACCTACCGTAGAGTTTCTTGGACAATGGCACGAATATATGGGAGGGAATCTAGATCTTGGAAATCTGGCATCCTGTTCAATCCCACCACAGCATCAATTTCTTTCTGTGCTGTGTGCATAACACGAGGATGTGAGAGAACGGCCACTAATATAGAAATGTGATTATTTATCTCCTTTCAAAGATCGACTACGTACGAAGGAAGGCTTCATACGTCCCAAAAGTCTGGGATTATAAAGGGTCGGAGAGTGCTCTGTGTTGTTGGAACTGAAAGACGCACACTTGTCACTCCCGCAGAATAGGGGGATGCAGAAATCATGGCAATCTCTAAATCAGTATAGCCGAATCGCTCTTGTCTCTCCAGTGCGCGCCGGCTCAATCCCCAAAGTGCATTGCCTTTTGAAGATGTTGTTTTTGCCTGGTCAAGACAGCGCTGAAAGAATCGTTCTTCTGCACGACCTTGTTCCAATGCTTCCTGGCAAATCCACCGAGAAAGAACCTAAATATAAAGCATTGGTGATCGTTTGAGGGTCTGAACAGTGCAATTACAGGAAACTTTGATAATATGGGAAACTAATTTAGAATATTATCAGCAATACCATGAAGCTAGTCAAACGGAGCACAGACATGATCAACTACACGATTACCTGGAAGACTACCAGAATATCAATATCGGTTTAATTTGTTTACGAAACCCAGCACTCACGAGAATCTAATAGACATGACAACATCAATGTCAGCGGTGCTTGAATACGAAAGCAGGGAAGCAATTCAAAACCTGAAAAAAACTGGCTGGGGTGGGCTTTAGTACAATACAAAACTTCAAGTCACTTGCATTTCTCGATTGAATGATAGAAATTTAAATGATCAGCATCTAGCTGATCAATGCGTAGACCAAACGCTGTAAAGAGCGCGACAGAGTGTATCGATCTGTAGCAGATTTTTTAACACATCAAATAATCTATGGGATATCCCCCTACCTTCGAACGTGCGACCTATATCTTGTAGGATCTACTTCTTGTGATAGATCCATCAGTAGTAGCTTTGACTCAGCGTCTTCTATCGAACGAAATTCCTTAGAGGGGGTCGGGCCCACTGTAGCGCTCATTAACTGAAGGTCGGAGTCAGAAGATCTATATTTGCATCATGAAAGCAACCCACAGTTCTGAATCTCCTCAGCCTTGTTCCCATCGGTAACAGGGAAGCTTTCACATCTCGATAAGCAACTTCCGCCCTTCAAAGTAACCTCTCTAATTTTCCGTCAAAAGCCAGGAATTTGATAAGTGCTCACGCGAAAACATTTCTAGGCCTACTAGAATAAATACTTCCCCTTTTCTCCAGCAAGTCAATGGCAATTTGCGGATGAGAAATAACTGAAAATCATCATCATCAGTGAATTTTATGGACATTTACTACTGAAAAACAGACCAATGGTAGGTTTGCCTAGATGAACAAAGTGCATCAAGGAGAATATATTTCCTGTAAATAACATGGAATTAAATTGAACACTATCTACAGTAACAGCCTACCATATTGGTGACTCCAGCGTTCCAGTTTGGTCGCCAAGGGCTCGCCGCTGTTTCTTTCGAGGATGCGGGTCAAAAGTGAAGGTCCAGGAGGCAACACCTTCCAGAGCAAAGTAACTCTTCGAGACAACCCCCAGAGACACAAAGCCACTGGAAGAGAAAGCACAATGATAAAAGAGTAGTCACCCATCGGGAAGAGGCAGGAATCCCGATAGTCCTGGGAAATGTTAAGCAACATTTATAGGTACCATGAAACGTATTACGAATCTCCACCCCTTCCAAGAAGCTTCAGTCATGACCACTCATCAAGTAAAATCCTCCGTGGGATTCATGCACTCGTAGTACCAATTTGGAATATGCATGGTCGAAATTGAAATACAGTTTTCTTGTATAACAAGTTTGTACTCCCGCGGACGTCAATGGAGCTACGGAAATAGGGCGACAAAGCGATTCCTGTTTCAGGGGGATGCCTGACTACTAAGGCAAGCCTAGGAGCATCTTCGGATGCAGAACAACAGGAAATAACCCAATGGAAGGCATCGATCGACAGTCACGCGGGACTCCATTGTACTTTGTAGGAATGGTTCGATGCCAGCAGATAAGGATCACGAGTCAGGTCAGAAGCAAGGGTGTTGGTCTCACACTCTCTGGCAAGATATTCTTGGTATTGGACTGTGCCCAGGAACGTGCATTGGAGCTCAGTCGGCGAGCACTTACCAAGAGTATCTTTGTACACTCTGGAGAAAGATGTAGCAAAAAGGATGCTGGGAATGATACTCCCACAGGTGTGAGCGAGTGTAAAAATGCTCAAGCATGTGTGAATGAGTCCTACGCCATATCTTACATACGAGTCCGTCCTCTGCAATGCAGAATCATCCATCGTGCTTGACGCAGCGGTGCCAAAACAAAATCATGGCAGATATGTTTGTCTGTCGATGTGCACGAGTGTAAATATCCGTGTCGCATGCTATCCGTAAGCATCACTAAGAATGCCATGGTTCCCACGCTACTACTACTTGCCTGGTAATGATTGTCCGCTGGATTTACCAAAAGGTTCTTGCCAGGGCACACAAATGCCTGTATAGTATCCTTGCTGCTGGGCCAGTTCCGCAACATATAGCCTTTATCATGGATGGCAATCGACGCTATGCGCGTAGTAAGAATAGGAAAATTCAACAGGGCCACGTTGCAGGTTTTGACGCCTTGCGCAGGGTACGTAGCCTTTCGCGTACAACATTCGTCAGAAGTGAAACATTCTCAGGTACTGGAGGCTTGCTTGCGAATCAACGTCCGCTGTGTTTCTGTATATGCATTTGCCATCGATAATTTTAAACGGCCACCTGAGGAAGTTGATGCTCTCATGGCACTTACAGAGGAAAAGTTTTTAGAGATTTCCCGTAAAGGGTACAGAAATCTTATCTTCCATTGACTTGTTGCTGATGTATTGATTTCGAATGGATTACAGTAATCTCCTTGACGAATATGGTGTTCGCTTAAATGTGATCGGTCGAGTGGAGCTTTTCCCAAAAAGCGTTCAACGTGCGATCTGGCAGGCAGAAACAAAGACGCGGCACAACAATCGGTATGTCTGGTATTGTGCACCGTGTGTGTATATTTAAATATATATTCTGACAGTGCGATCCTTAACCTCTGTATGCCCTACGCATCCTGCGACGAAATCACAATGGCTATTGAGGGGTGTGTCAAAGATGGCCTGAGACATAATATTGATCTAGATACGTACGTCCTTCCTCAAATCTCATTACGGATCGTGTCCATCTATCTCCTATAGCTATTTTACCAAGGAAGAAATTGATAAGCACTTAATGGTGACTGCAAGGGGGAGTCCTCCACTTGATGTTCTTGTCCGTACGAGTGGTGTTAAACGTTTAAGTGATTTCATGTTGTGGCAGGTATGTTGTCTCCAGTATTTTGAACACAAGATTGCTGTACTAATGTTCATCTAGTGCTGTGAGAACACTCAGATTCAGTTCAGTCCGAAATATTGGCCCGAATTCGGACTCTGGGACTTTATACCTATCATTCTAGATTACCAACGCAAGATTTACAGCAGACGTATATCTGCATAATACACGGAAGTATAGCTACCTCACATCCATTAAACTATCATGTGTCAGGTTTGTATCATGTACCCTTTGTTGTTTGTCAGACTGATAGATGCATTGGACACAATATTGCAGAATCAGATACCATACCATGTCTTATTCTGAGACACTCTCCTCAGAATACAACTCCATATCGTCCTCTAGTTCCTTCCTAATCTGCTGAATTCCTCCATACGGTACTTTATCGTTCATCCACCTTCCCCAGAGGTTATCTACTCTGCACAATCCAGAAGAAGTTGCAGATGCGAGCAGGCCACATGCACCCAGTCCGTTCCCATTATTCCACGTTACCTTGTGCACCGCCACCTCTTGTGGCCACACGCCAGCTGTTTGGCTGGATGATTGCGAGTCATCTTTCTTTAAAGCTCTTGATTTCTTGGGCGCTGATTGGTCTTGTGTAGTCTATGAAGTGGTGTGAAAAGGTTGTAGGAAGAAATTTAGCAAGAATTTACACTAGGCAAAATTCGGTCTAGCATCCTGAACTCTCCCGTCTTCCTTCGATAATCCATTTGAAAAATTTTATGCACGAGATGCGGCTGGGTCATTGCTCAGTGAACGTAAAAGAAGGGATCAAGTATTCTTACTACTGCCATACTGCGTCTTGTAGACCTCAATACATTCGTTGTCAAACATAACCCATCAGCCGATCCAACGCAGAGTTGAGGATGCCATTCTGACGAGCTGATGCTCCATACGGGACTTTGCGGTTCCAGTAAAGTGTGTCCACGGCCCAACATACCAGGAGATACGACGAAGACCTTAACGATGTTCTCATGGTCAATTGTCACTGGACCCCCTCCATAAGATGAGTAGGACATTGTAGTGACTATGTCTACACTTTCATCATTCAAACATGCACAAGTCTGCAGGCCAGATGTGACGGACCTCGTGTACGATTCACCACACTTCTGCGACCTTCCCTTATGTCGGTCAAACACTCCATACCATCATAACCTCCGCTAGCAATAACTGTTGGATCTTCATCAAGCATTGGATCTCCTGGACCAGAGCTTGATGGTACCTTGATCCAAGCAATGGCACGGATGGCCGACTGGTGCACAGAGATATAGTGAGTAGGCAAAAGATCATCAACTACATGCGAGTCTATGAAGAACCGCGCCGTGAGCCACAAGCCTCACCATCAAAATTTCATTCATTCTGACCTGCATGAGCGGCGATTTCTAGGGCAGGGCCAATATTATAGACCGCAATTACTCCTAGAGGTGCCGTTAGGGTACAAATAGAAATCATGAGTGGATTTCAAACCATTTGTAGTGCCAATAGCGATCAGCTCGCTGTTAGCCCAATCTAAGGACCAACATGACGTTTCCTCTAGTTCTATGCGAAACACAGGTTCTGATAACCTGACTGAAAATCATGTCAAGGTGACGGTGTCACCAATGAGGAAGTGCATGCAAACCAAATACCGGTGAAGACCTTCTATCGTGGGATTGCATGTCTTCGGGCTGCGGTACTACGTAAATTGAGAAGGAACCATCCTCGAATATACCACCAAGTAATCCTAACTTGCGTGGTCTAATCGAATCTAAGTACTTCTCTTGGTCAGTCTCACCATGAAACAGACCACAGTTATGAGTACCAACAGAATCGTGACTTGGTAAGGGACACCATCTGAGATCATGAACGGGGCCACTGTCATGGCAGATCACCATCTCACAACTCATCCTCCCTTCAGTCTGGCGGGCAGATGGATCCATGCTTCCCGTATCCTGTCTCATCAGTTCTTGCGCAAGCGACCAGATTTGAATACAAGAATAAGAGGGTCGGAGGACTTTTGTGCCAATGTTTGGAGAATGTGAGTTTGATGGAAAGGGTGCAACTGCAAGATATTGTTTAAATCCACGATCTAAACACCTGGTTAGAGGTATAAGACATGACATGAAGCTTAGCGTACGTACTATTTCGGTCACCTTCGTGAATTGGACACCAATCCATGCCCCAAGCAGGTGCACCTGGATTGAAAACGTGGGCAGTGCTCTCAGGAAGAAATTCGGCTGGAGATCTGTTAACGGGTGCGAAACAAAGGCATAAACAACGCACTCATGGAATGTGCTTCCAACATTTTCAATTCCACCAGGATCTGTCTATCAAACGGCCCAAAGTAGCAAGAAACTGGGGGAGGAGGTTTGAGACTTCCATCTTCAGTTGTAATGATGTCAGTGGGCAAGTACAGGGCTGCATCCCTGGAATGAATACGAATGAATACAAGAGTTTCGCCTGTTGGGGTAGAAGGAACGTACATACTCCTCGGTGAGAGCCTTCCAACCGTTCTTCACCCGAACATTTTGGTGGACTAAAGGCCTTCTTTCCGCTTCTGTGTCTCTACCCTTTCCAATCGTCTCCGCTTCCTTAAACCAGCTACGATCCTCCACTATCTCCCACAAAGGACCAGGGCCAGCGTTATGACCCCAGGCTTTGATTAACCGCTTCATCACGCTGTTTTTCTCCAAGCCATTGGTCAACATAATACTGGGTGACTTGAACAACTTCGCAGGTTGTTTCAGTCGTTCCACACGTCCTTCGCGACGATAAAGCGGGATGGCACGATGTCTGTGGTCGGCATTAGGGGTTGGTAGGGCGTGTGTCTGTCGTCTCTGCCTTGCAACTCCAGTCTTGAGTTTTGGATGCGAATTGCCTTTCTTGAGTGTAGCCTTTCCTTTACTCTTGGAGAGCGAAGTGTCCGCGCCTGAAGGCGAAGGCACATTATCTTCAGACTCATCCTGCTCTTGGACGTGGTCACCTTGATGCACATCGTAATCCTGAATGTCTTGCTGCATTTGCTCAGTTGCGTCTTTGTCGTTTTCAGGGGTAAATTCCGAGTCACTAGATCCCTCGTCAATCAAGCCCGATTTTGCCCGAGCACTTGTTCTAATGTCACTTTCTTGATCAAATCCAGCCATTGTAACATAGTTTGGCTGAGACTTGCGTGGTCGAAGCTGCCGTTTCATTGTGTGCTTTATTTAGAGGAGCTGAGGTTGTATCGAAAATTGTTATGACCTGTCACGGCATTCTGTCAGTATCGTGTCACCTCACATGTCAAGACTTGTTACTCAGTCACACTCTGCTAAACTACTGATGGAAATAATGATAAGGTGATCATTGATTAAGATATAAGATGTTAGAGAGTAAAAGATGATAGAATAAATCAGAAAAGCAATTGTTGTTCACAGAAAATAATGTAGTGATAACAACCCAGTACTGTGGTATAGGGTATAGGGCATACTGAGTACTTCTAGCAAAATGTCTTCGATTACCGGTTGGAGTCGCATGACAGTCTCTTAGAAAGGAACAATCTTTTTGGTGGTCCCCACGACCGCGATGCTGTTAGCACTAATCAGGCACTGGTCTCTCTGGCGGTATCTTTACAGGACAAGATGTGTATAACTTGGACTTCGGACTTTCCCATTGTTGTCATAAGCTGCCCTCACCATGGATCATAATCACATCTCGACATCTGAATTGCAAACAGTAAACCTCATGCAAAATTATGAAGAACATGATTCACGCAGCGCCACACCCGATCCATGGCTCGTCGTCGGCGAAAAGACTATAGTCAATTTTCGCATCCGTCTCTTCCTATTTTGCTTGATTGAAGCTGGTTTCATCATTTTAGCCTCTGTGTGCTTAGCCAGACCATTACCCCTCACGTTCGGACTCAGCGACTCCAGAATCAAAGGTGGCTTCACTGTCATCTTCATCGTATGGCATAGTCTGGCAGTTTTTGCTGGTGGAAAAATCACCATCGATGCCTTCAGTCGAGAGTGGTCCGTTCAATTGGAACGAATTGCTCCTGGGACCATTGACGGAGTGTCAACTATCGACTCCGGATGGCTCGACCGCATCTCACACTGTCTTTCAAAGCATGCAAGTGGCACATTCAGGATTGCTTTCCTAGCCTCGCTGGCCCTTATTGCGCTTGGCCCGCTTGCACCTGGGACTATCAGCGTCTCTACGACAACCATCTCCGTTCCGACTACTGTTCCCGTTGCTAGACAAGTCTCTCAAATAAACGATGGCAATGTCCAACAGTTTCTTACTTTCTCAAGACGTGCCAATCTCATCATTGTGCTTGAAAAGACTGAACTTACCCCATTTGGGTTCAAGCTTCCCGCAAACACGCTGATATCTTTACCGCCGCCCTCTCACAAATCCAATGAAGCCCTAGAGTATAACACTGACATCGTCGAATTTCGCCATCACTGTCGTTGGGAAGCCCCATCCATCAACGAAACAGGCCTACTCATATCTGCTGCAGGGAAAATCTGGAATACTGATCTCATCCTTGGTGGTCAGGGTCAGACAAGACCAGGTATGTTCAATAATAGTCAAATGATGGGATGTTCTGACGATACTACTTTCTTCAGGCTCTAGTATTAGTCCCCTCTCTCTTACCGACTTTCCTGCTATGATGAACACAAGTACTAGTGCTTACTTATTCATCGGGGGAAATTCCTCTTTTTTCAATAGCACTACGCCTCCAAGAGCACGATTTGCAATTAATCTGGATAATTTACCCGCCAATTTCGTGGAACAAGGTGTTGGCGTCACCAGATCGTCGGATATCCGCCTTGTTGGTCCTCTTGCCAGTGTTCTTTTGTGCGACCCACAGCCCAAAATATCTGGTGGCCATGTTCGTCTAGAAAATAATGGGACCGTCAACGTCACAGCTTCAGGACAACGACATGATGGCAGTTTCCCCTCCACTGCAGCAAACCTTATCTTCTCGAATGCATTGCAAGATGCACTTGTTGAACTCGAAGTTCTCGAGGTGGTCAACTTGGTCAACAATGTCGCTGCAGATATGTTTATGACCAATGGCTCTGTTGATTGGAACAATGCGCAGGACATAACACCTTTGAATATCTCATCCATAAATAAGAAGGTAGATGACTTCATGAACTCTGCAGCCAAAGCTTTCATCGATGGGTACCGCAAGGTTGGAACAAGCGCTGAACCTACCTTTGACTCGGCGTCTGTTCCCGGGTTGATAGAGGAACAGCGACTGGCTTTGACCACCTCCAAAGAGTTGTTCATTGTTACAGTTGTGTTGGATATGATCATCACTGCTTTATTATTCACTCTCGTTCGATCTGCACCAACCTGGAAGGGTTATCCGTTGAATCTCGCGAACTTCTACCGATTCCTTTCAGATGATGGAAAGAGACGAGAAGAGACGAGGTTGCCGGAACAGGGATTTTGGGCACGATAGCGTCCATCTGTTGCAGACATAAAGTAGAAAAACATAATGGCCTCTGCACCTGTAGTCGTTCTCTCTAACTTTGTTCTGGTTCATTATATTCTCTTTCACAGAAACTGGGACTGAGAGTTGAGATTGAGATACAAATAAACAACTCAGACGTCACCAAAGTAGGTGAGCGACTGGGAAATGAGGGCCATGAATATATAGGTAGAGTGCTGCGTCAGCAAGCAAGCGGTTCATCGGGTGTACTATTATCGAAGACATAATTCACGGGGAGGGGGCAGGAGAATGCACGGATGAAATCTTAACGGTCAATCAGGCAAGTGCCTAAAGTCTAAGAGAAATGAGTCAGGCTTCACCAAAGGTGAGTATACAATTTTATACATGAAAAATGTGTGTGATGACTGATATTCAGTTAATATCTCAGATGTCTCGGAATTGCGTAGATGGCTACCTAAAATTCAATTAATATCTACGTTTTACAGCAAGCAGCTATTATGATATTGTCTCAGTTCAGACATGAAGAATAAAGTCACTCAGAGGTTAGCTTGTCTTCTCAACAGTCACAGCGAAAATGCGCAGGTAAGTCTTCAGGATGCTAAAAGGATGCTGGACTGAGGTCCAGACGGAAACAACTAGTTGATCAAGTGTTCAAGAATACAAAAGAGAATGCGCACCTGAGGTCCAGACAGCCTCAGAGCTTACAGGGAAGTCATTTATATACAAAATGAATGTGTGTAAAAACACCTAGAGAATAGAATTTCTTTGGAGTTCCTACATATGTTGCTAAGGTGATAATGACAAGTAAGCAACAAGTGAGCATGTAAGTTAGAAAAATAAGCGGAGTAGAGAGCAATGAGCAGAATGACAATGAGACGAACAATTGAATGATGTCATACTTCGTCAAACAGCTAACTATTGTTGAATAGTCAACTGCTGTTGAACAGCTTTCTCTATCTCCAATATCTGAACTTGAAGCAAATTCTCCAAAATTGCTAGCTGGTTTGGATCAATAGGTGTATAATATGTATGTACATTGTTATCATCCATAATACCATCAAAGCTCGAGTGTTTAATAAGGAAGCTTTGAATAATTCATCTGACATTGCAAAGGCTATGACATGAAATATAATGCAGAAACCTAGTCTAAACCATCCAACCATATTCAAAAAAAATCTATATATATTCAACGTGGGATACAATAGCAGCTAAGTCTAACACAGAGAATCAGTGGTGAGATAGGTCCTCTTCAGTGTCCAAGGGCATGACTGTATGATAAGTCTAGACAAATGTGAGGCGACACGATACTGACAGGTCACTTGGCATCCCAATTCAAGCAGCAACTTGACATCAGAATGTGCGCTGTGTCACCAGTGCAGCGTGGATAACACTAGCCTCCTTCCACATTCTAAGAACTCTTGCATCTCGTGTAAACCACTGTTTTTGATCTTGATACGCAGGGTGAAACCTCCGATGAGCCGGATAATTCCCCCTCATCGGGTTTTCATCACCGTCCTCGTCAATCTTGGCAAACTGAGCTTTGAGGTTCCGGTTAACATTCGCCGGGACTTGTTCCTCATCTTCGTCAATTTCTATGGAAGCATCGACCTCTTGCTGTAATGCGACACGCGCCGATCGGCGAAGTGGAGAGGGAATGGCTGGCGTCGAGTTGGCCTTTGTTTCTGATTTCATGGATGTCACGTGAGTGATATGCAATGCTGCAGGTGTAATGGGCGGAAAAATCACTCGTCCCTTAGTCAAGGGCGTCAGAGACGAAACATCGAGCTTCCGCCTTTTGCTTGGTGTCTCAGTAGCAGCAACGTCATCTACGTCTTCTGAGGGACGTTGTTCGATTGTCGAGACCAGTCGCTGTTTTCTCATTGATTCACGAGTCGGGAGATCACGAAGCGGCTTCTTGGATGATCGACGAGGAGTACGCGGATTCTGGAGCGACTGGCCAGCACTGTGTTCCTCGCGGAAAGAATCATATGAGACCATCCTTTTCCACTTCTTCGGACTCAAATCAGACTCCAGAACTCCGCTAACGGTTCGCAGAGCTTTATTAAAATCGTTGGCGTGCAAGCATGACGCATGCCGGGCATTGTCCAGGGTGACATCATTGTTGTTCAGTCTAGAGCATCAAGACGTCAGCAAAGAGTGTTACCTGAAGCCAGGTATAATTCACTGTTTGGACACAAGATACGCACAGATAGCCGGCAAGCCTGTTGCCAACTCCGCCAGATGATGTCCAGAACCTTGTTTCGTGCGTGCCTTGGCAAGAGGAACAAGTTTCCTCGCAGCAAAAAGGGTTTCTTCATTCACGCAGACACGTTGCAGTTGCTCTTCGTCAACTTTGGTTAACATGGTGATAGTAAGAAGGAAACTCGAAGAACGCATTGTCACGTCATCTGACCATCCCGTGATCCGTCACATTTTTTAAATGAAAAATATAAATTTAAGCACAGTGTAGAACTTCTCCCTACCATGCGAGTTCATGTGACATCTGCCCTGGTTGTTTCCTCAAACACCAAGATCGGAGTTTTGTAGAAGTACTAACCAAACAGAACAACTCCTAAAACCAACCACGCGGAATGTGGACTGAATACGTCATAAAGCACAACCTGTCATGTGATATTCCGACTGGACTAGTATTGTAGGCATTGACAAGTCAGTTACTCTGCATGCAATGGCTTCTCTCATTCAAAAGGCTCTCCACCGACAGTTTCTCTCATCGTTCTTTATGCCTCGCAGGTTCCATGTTTATGCTCGAAACCACGCTTCCGACCACTCCCGTCCTGCCTCATCATCAACAGAGCCAATAGTTGAAACTTTTTCTGGACCCTCACAACAACGAGAGAAACCCTTCATTAGACGCTACAGAACCAGCAGATCATCCCCTTCAGATCCTCACACAAAAATATACTCAGAACCTGCTCGTTTACAACCTTACTATGTCAAACATCCACCGTTCAGAGACCTGCCCAAACAAAAGGTGATTAAACGTATTTTGGTTTAATGCTTGCGTAACCAAAGGATTAATCAATCACAGAAAATATGGCCGTATCTCGTTGCGGCAGCCGTGTTAGGCCTAGGGGGATGGGCTGCGTTCATGACCTACATTACCAACCGGGAGATGATCACTAGTTCAGTGGTGCGACAAGTCATGCGATCGGTGCGGGAGGATACAAACTTACGCGAAGCACTGGGCGAGGTAATAAGACCACAGCCAGAATGGTGGCTGAACGGTGACCCAAAGATCAATGGACGGGTACGTTCTTGATCTTAATCACTGTTCGATTGTATGGCTCTATGATAGTTGTCGTTCCTAGATAAGCATGTTACAGGGGAACATCGACGTTAGCTGGCGTATCCGTGGCACCAAAGGTACCTCCTATTGAAATGGTGGTACAATATGTGTATTGAAATTGCGCCAGGCTCAGGGACACTATATTTCACTAGCATCAGAAAGGAAAAAGAGCATCCGTTTACTATTTGTGAGTGTCACCCTCCTTGCGAAAGTTCGTGACCCTCACCATTTGGCCAGTGCGATTTAAGGTTATTTGTGACAACGGCAATGTAGTTTTGATAGATGCAGAGCCTGTCTGATGCCCCCATAATTATCATCCTGATGGATTCACCTGTGCTGGTCTGGTCAGATCCATCAACTTATTACCCCATTTTGTGGTCCACAGCCAAGTTCTGCCCGGCTGTAGGGGTGGTCGCGATAGACTTTGATGGACATTCTCAGTCAGCCTCGCACCCGTTGAAAAAGTACAGTGACCACATCCCGAGTTTTATTCAGTTTTTCAATCTAACTTCACAGACCCTTCAGGCTTTCTAAGAGAGGAATCAAGCCCTTGTCAATGCTGATCGTGCTCAGGATGACGGAGGTACCTGACTACTCATTAAGAATATATAACTCTCATACAACTCTCACAGGCATACTTTCCTCAAAGGTCCAAATGACTTTCGACTATACCAACCGGGGATCACTGATCGAGGAATCCTCATGTTAGTTGTTTGACAAGGTCCTCGGGGCGCGTCTGAAGAAATTGCGACTAACATCGGTCCCAAAAGAGAAGTCCAAACAATACATGCAAAATACTCGGATGATCACGACCGTTGATATGTCTGCGTTACAATCAATCGAAATCCAGTTACTAGTGTGAGCAAAAATTTGCACGTGTATGCTGAGATGTATGAGATGTACTTGTAGGTGGCTCTTGAAGATCACAAACTAGGCAGAGCACTCAAAATACGGAAAATACCCGAGGTGTACATGAATAAGAGCATTACATGTGGTACAAGGCAGCGGCCTCCAAAAATACATCATGTCCGATACTCAGGACTCGCGATTTTTCGTTGTTCAATCGAACAGTGATACTGGGCACTTTGTGGGTTCATGATGACATCGAGCGGCACTGACTTGCTTTGTTTGTTGTATACAGTGCAAGAGATGATGCGGCCAGCTTTGGAAGCTTCCTGTTATTATTTCATAGGTAAAATAAAACCACCTGAGACGCGATATCTTTGAGGATGATTGCTTTGACCTCGAAACTAGAAAGGAATACTGCCCCAAAAATCTGAATCATCGTCATGTCGCAATTTTTTGCAGCACACACAAGTGAAATTCTCTTGGTCCCACCAGGCTGTATGCGTTCAAACAATCAACAAATGTACAAAGTGTCAGTAGCTTGATACTACGCTTCAATCAAGATCACTGCGAAATCTACTAGGATCAAATCCAAAATTCACATCAGGCATCTAAGGACTTTCGAGCTCCTGCTTCAACCAATGTGTAGTCTTATGTCCATGGACAGCTTGACCTTCCTTCCGATAACCTGCAGGTGTTTGATCATGATGCGCGAATGCTGGATCAATCGCTAATTCTTGAAATCACCAACACCTACGGTTGGCGCAGAGGACATTGGTCAACTTATAGAATCACAGGTCCCTGGAACTGCTTTGATACTACATTGACACCACGTTACAATATATGATGAAACCGTCATGCTCTGCCAACAACAATGAATTGATACTAAATTGATTTTGATGTTCATGTCACACCTACGACATGGTATTTTCTTACAGACAATAGGTATATCGTGCGCCCTTTGGCTAATAACCAAATGCTCGGTATGTGTTCACTTTTTATACAGTCCTTATCCAAAGAGGAATATTGATTTCTCTCTGTGTAGTTCTACTCCATCGGTTACAAACAACGAAAGGCTCGAAAACAACTCCCTAGCTCACGGCCTCAGTGTACAAAGCGGTATCATAAGTTTCTATCGAGGCTCGATGACCATTTCATTCGTTCATGGGTGTCTCCTATTAGCTGTGGACGCTGAGCACCAGGAACCTTTAATTTCACTGACGGACGAAGGAATTGACCTCACATCATCTACCTTTTCGCCTGTTCTGTCTTTTCTTAATCTCAGTATTTGAGCTTGGGAAGGTGATT
>Ga0153946_1000221_pt1 | contig 23853 bp, 20 predicted proteins | sample TSNJ030MetaG_FD_104751 | JGI IMG/M metagenome (GOLD analysis project Ga0153946, IMG submission 104751) | Attine ant fungus gardens microbial communities from New Jersey, USA - TSNJ030 MetaG | ecosystem: Host-associated > Fungi > Mycelium > Unclassified | place: USA: New Jersey, Wharton State... | reverse complement strand
GTGCGGGTATTTTTGATGAAAGACGTGGTTACCGTGGGAATTGATACTACGGGTAATTCACTGCATAAAAGAGGCTATCGGCAGTCAGCGGGGATAGCGCCGATCACCGAGACACTGGCAGCAGCTCTGATTTTGCTGACGCCGTGGAAAAAGGATCGGATTCTGGTGGATCCGTTCTGCGGCAGCGGAACTTTTCCGATTGAGGCGGCAATGATGGCAGCGAATATCGCTCCTGGGATGAGCCGGTCATTTACTGCAGAAGAATGGCAGAATATCATTCCGAAGAAATGCTGGTATGAGGCTATTGATGAAGCCAATGATAAGATAGATAATGATATTGAAGTGGATATTCAGGGATATGACATTGATGGATCGGTTATCAAAGCAGCGCGTCAGAATGCTGCAGACGCCGGTGTTGAGCATTTGATCCATTTCCAGGAGCGGGCGGTAAAAGATCTGCGGCATCCGAAGAAGTATGGTTTTATCATTACAAATCCGCCGTATGGAGAACGATTGGAAGAGAAGAAGAATTTGCCGCAGCTGTACCGGGAATTGGGGGAGAGCTTTCAGCAGCTGGATAGCTGGTCAGCTTATATGATTACCGGTTATGAGGATGCTGAGCGCTATTTCGGGCGAAAGGCAGACAAAAACCGTAAACTGTATAACGGAATGCTGAAGACCTATTTTTACCAGTTTCAGGGCCCGCGGCCACCGAGAAAAAATAAGTAGAGGACAGAACATATGAAGAACAGAATTATTTTTGCTACCGGCAATGAACATAAGATGGAAGAGATCAGAATGATACTGGCCGATCTGGGAATGGAAATCCTGTCGATGAAGCAGGCGGGAATTGATATTGATGTGGTGGAAGACGGTACTACATTTGAAGAAAATGCATTGATTAAAGCGACAGAGATCGCGAAATTGCTTCCGCATGATATTGTGCTTGCGGATGATTCGGGACTGGAAATAGATTATCTCAATAAGGAGCCGGGGATTTACTCGGCGCGTTATGCGGGAGAGGATACCTCCTATGATATTAAGAATAACCTTTTGCTGGATCGCCTGGCGGGAGTACCGGATGAACAGCGGACGGCCCGGTTTGTGTGTGCCATTGCGGCGGTATTTCCGGATGGCAGCACCGAAGTGGTGCGGGGTACCATAGAGGGGATTATCGGACATGACATTATCGGTGAGAATGGCTTTGGATATGATCCGATCTTTTATTTGCCGGAGTATGAATGCACCACAGCACAGATGCCGACGGAGAAGAAGAACGAGTTGAGTCACCGCGGCATCGGACTTCGTAAGATGCGTGCAATCATGGAACAAAAATTAAGAAATAAAGTGGATTGAGGGAGCCTGAATGAGAATATTGATTATCAGTGATACGCACAAGCGCCATAAAACATTGGATCAGGTCTTGGAACGCATTGGCAGGATTGATATGCTGGTTCATATGGGTGATACGGAAGGCGGCGAGGATTATATCGAAGCAGCAGCCGGGTGTGAAACTCATATCATTTCAGGAAATAATGATTTTTTCTCGGATCTGGATAAAGAACAGGAATTCATGATTGGAAAATACCGGGTATTCATTACACATGGCCATCGCTACGGGGTGACGATGGGAACCGCGCGGTTAGCGGAAGAAGCAAGAGCACGGGGGGCGGACATCGTTATGTATGGTCATACCCACCGTCCGTATCTGAAGATTGAGGATGATCTGATCGTACTGAGTCCCGGAAGTATATCTTATCCGCGGCAGGAAGGAAGACGCTGCAGTTACATAATTATGGAACTGGATCGAAATGGCGAAGCACATTTTACTACAAATTATATTTGACAAATAATATAAAAGGTGTATAATAGAAAACAACTTAAAGAGGCGAAGGTGTTCTTGTGGGAGAGCAGCTTCGTTTTTTTGTGTTTAAAATGTAAAATGTAGGAGGTATGAGAAATGAAGAAGCTGGAAATTATCATCAAAGCGGAAAAGTTGGAAGAATTGAAACAAATTCTCGATTCGAACGGCTCTAATGGTGTCATGATTTCGAATGTTATGGGGTACGGGAATCAAAAAGGGCATCAACGGCTTTACCGCGGGGCGGAGTATAACGTGAACCTGCTGCCGAAAGTGCGCGTTGAGACGATTGTGACTGCAGAAGAAGCGGAGCCGCTGATAGAGGCTGTCGTAAAAGAGATCAATACCGGAAATTACGGTGATGGAAAAATCTTTGTATACGATGTTCAGGATGCGGTGAGAATCCGAACCGGTGAACGGGGAACTGAGGCATTATAAAATGAAACGATATAAAACATGCAAATATCAAAGAAGATAATTCAAGGAGCAAAGACTCCGGCGATTATCTTCTTTTTATGTGCGACAAACAGGAGGTATATTTTATGGACAATATTAGTACAATGGATACGTTATGGGTACTTTTGGGCGCGGCGCTGATCTTCTTCATGCAAGCAGGATTTGCTATGGTTGAGAGCGGATTTACAAGGGCGAAAAATGCCGGAAATATTATCATGAAGAATCTGATGGACTTTGCCTTTGGTTCGGTGGTATTCTGGGTGATCGGATTCGGATTGCTGATGGGCGACGGAAATGGTTTTATCGGAACGATTGATCTCTTTACGCAGGGAAATTATGATAGTAATATTCCGACCTGGGCACTGGTGGCGTTTAATACGATGTTCTGTGCCACTGCAGCAACCATCGTGTCAGGAGCGATGGCAGAGCGAACCAAGTTCTCATCATATATTATCTACAGTATTATAATCAGCGCGATCATATATCCGATCGAGGCACATTGGATCTGGGGAGGCGGCTGGTTATCGGAATTATCCATTGGTACATCACACGGTTTCGTCGATTATGCCGGTTCTACGGCAGTACATATGGTCGGCGGGATGGCGGCACTGGTTGGTGCAAAACTGCTGGGACCGCGGATTGGAAAGTATGGTAAGGATGGTAAACCGCGGGCGATTCCCGGTCACAATATTCTGCTGGGAGCACTGGGGTGCTTTATTCTGTGGTTTGGCTGGTTTGGATTTAATCCGGCTTCCAGTTATGGGCTGTCAACAGTAGAACAGTGCTATGAAGTGGGAAATGTATTTATGACTACTAATATCGCAGCGGCAGCGGCTACCTGCGTAGCTATGATCGTGACCTGGATACGTTATGGTAAACCGGATGTGTCGCTGACTCTTAACGGTTCACTGGCGGGGCTGGTTGCGATTACGGCTGGCTGTAATGCGGTGGATCCGTGGGCCGCAGCGATTATCGGAGCAATAGCTGGGGCACTGCTGGTATTTGCTATTGAATTCTTCGATAAGGTTGCTAAAATCGATGATCCGGCCGGGGCTATCTCTGTGCATGGTGTATGCGGAGCTTTTGGAACCATTATGATCGGGTTCTTTGCAAGAGAAGACGGACTTTTTACAACAGGGAAGGCGGATCGCCTGATTATTCAATTGATCGGAGTCGTGACAGTCATGGCATGGACGCTGGTTACGATGTATATTGCATTTAAGCTGATCGATAAGTTCAATGGACTGCGGGTACCCAAAGAAGAGGAATTAGAAGGCATGGATCCGGTTGAGCATGGGCTTGAGACTGCTTACGGCGGCTTCCAGATGAAGGCAAATGACTAATACAAGAAAGAATTCTGCTACGCAGAATTCTCCGCCTGCGGCGGGTCGCGATAGCGACATATTCCTAACCGCTGCAGTGCGATTCACGCGGAGCGTTTTTATTTCATAGGATGCACTTTCCTATGAAATTAGAAAGACCCCGGCTTTGGCCGGGGTCTTCGATAACCTGGTGGTAGTGAGTCAGTGAAAGAAAAAGTGAAAATAGTGGTTGACATCTTTTTTTTCTTATTATATAATTAATGTTGCGTCACGAAAGTGGTGTGCTAAAAGATAATATCGGGGTGTGGCTCAGCTTGGCTAGAGCGCCTGGTTTGGGACCAGGAGGTCGCAGGTTCGAATCCTGTCACCCCGATTAGTGCCCAAAATGCAGGCACTAAATACTTATAACGATGCGGGTGTAGTTCAATGGTAGAACACTAGCCTTCCAAGCTAGATACGTGGGTTCGATTCCCATCACCCGCTTTCTTGAAGCAAATTTGTTTCAGGTGTGTGCTTGTAGCTCAGCTGGATAGAGCAACGGCCTTCTAAGCCGTAGGTCGTGGGTTCGAATCCCCCCAAGCACGTCACGGATACATGAGGCGATTACTTCGCTGAGTGTTCCGCATGTACAGCACATAAGAGGCCGCAGTGCAGTCTATGAGTGTTTGTTACGATATGGTGGGTATGGTGCAGTTGGTTAGCGCGCCAGATTGTGGTTCTGGATGTCGTGGGTTCGAGTCCCACTATCCACCTTTTTCCGAATAAGAATGGAGCGAGAGTTCCATTCTTATCTGGTATAATGGGCTATCGCCAAGCGGTAAGGCACAGGACTTTGACTCCTGCATTCGCTGGTTCGAATCCAGCTAGCCCAGTTTGTACTAACACCTAAGGAGTACAAAGAGCGCGAATTTAGTGAGAAGGCATGTCCAAGCCTTGGTGAGGTTCTTACAAACCTAGAAGCACGGGTAACTCTCGTCTTATAAAGAAAATATGGAGCATTAGCTCAGTTGGTAGAGCACTTGACTTTTAATCAAGTTGTCCGGGGTTCGAATCCCCGATGCTTCACTATTGTAAAATGGCCGTTTCAGAAGTATTTTTGATACAATACAAAAAGTGAGTGTTGTTGGAACAATGCAGCAGCATTGAATATTTGCGGGTGTGGCGGAATGGCAGACGCGCTGGTCTTAGGAGCCAGTACTTCGGTGTGTGGGTTCAAGTCCCACCGCCCGCACTTTACCGGTGTTATCAGGTTTGAAAGCACCGGTATTTTCTGTTATTATAAAATATCAAAAATAAAAGAGAGGTGCTAACCATGGGATTAATTAAAGCAGCAGTGAACAGTATCGGTGGAACACTTGCGGATCAATGGCTGGAAATGATCGAGCCGGACGGTATGGATGATCAGACCGTGATGGCAGGCGGTGTGACAGTGAGGAAAGACGACCGCAGAAATTCTAACCGGAAAGGAACTGCTCAGACTATATCCAATGGATCGGTAATACAGGTATACCCCAATCAGTTTATGATGCTGGTAGATGGTGGGAAAATTGTTGATTATACAGCAGAAGAAGGATATTATACAGTGAATAATTCTTCAATGCCATCCTTATTTACAGGTTCGTTTGGCGATGCTCTGAAAGACTCGTTTGAGCGTTTCAAATTCAGCGGAACGACGCCGAAGTCACAAAAGGTATACTATATCAATCTGCAGGAAATTAAAGGAATTAAATTCGGAACCAGAACTCCGATTAATTATTTTGATAATTTTTATAATGCGGAATTATTTTTAAGAGCACATGGAACATATTCGGTTAAGATTACAGATCCGATCCGCTTTTTTGCAGAGGCAATTCCGCGCAATAAGGAGTTGGTCAGGTTTACCGATATTAATGAGCAGTATATGGCGGAATTTCTGGAAGCGCTGCAGTCGTCTATTAACCAGATGTCAGCAGAAGGTGTACGGATATCTCATGTCCCGTCAAAGGGCAGGGAACTAAGTAAATATATGGCGACAACACTGGATGAAGAATGGAACCAGATGCGCGGAATGGAAATACAGGCGGTTGGAATCGCCAGTATTTCTTATGATGAGCAGTCAACCAAGCTGATAAACATGCGAAATCAAGGTGCAATGCTCGGAGATCCGTCGGTTCGCGAAGGCTATATACAGGGTTCGGTGGCCCGGGGGCTTGAAGCGGCGGGCTCTAATTCAGCCGGAGCAATGGCAGGTTTTATGGGAGTTGGTATGGGTATGCAGGGAACAGGCGGTTTTATGCAGACGGCGTCGTCGTCGAATCAGCAGCAAATGCAGAATCAACAGACACCGAACCAGAAGCAAACATCAGATCCAGCGGATGCAGGCTGGACTTGTGAATGCGGAGCCGGCAATGTGCGGGCGTTTTGTGCAGAATGTGGTCAACCGAAACCAGAGGTATCAGGCAGTTGGATCTGTGAATGCGGGGCTCAGAATAAAGGAAAATTTTGTATAGAGTGCGGAAAACCTGCAAGTGCCAAAAAGTCGTATCGTTGTGATAAATGTGGCTGGAAGCTGGATGAAGAAGCAGTTTTACCAAAATTCTGCCCGGAATGCGGTGATCCGGTTGATGATAAGGATATTGTTACATTATAGTATAATATAGCTGCCGGATAACCTCCGGCAGCTATTTAAATTCAAGGCGTTTACAGGGCGATAATTTTGGCTCTGTGGCGTATGTGGGGAAGGAATTTATTTAATAAATCCTGCGTTCTAATCTTAATATGACTTGTATTAATTCCCGGATTGCAGCCATACCACTCACTGTCGGCCACTTCTTTATCAATAATCAGTTGGACATAGTCATCCTCATCATTAATCAGCCCCATAACTGTGGCAGAGCCTGGTGCAGTGCCAAGTAATTCCTGCATTTTCTCGGGTGGTGCAAAGGAGACATGGGAGATTCCGGTCTTTTTGCTGAAAGCCGCAGTATCAAACGATTTATCAGCCGGAAGTACGACCAGGAAGAAACTGGTTTTCTTTTTATTACAGAGAAAAATATTTTTCCGAATGTCAACTCCTAAATATTCGTCAATTTCGGAACATTCTTCCATTGTCGCGGCAGCCTCGTGATCCACCCGTTCATAGGGAATCTTTAATTGGTCCAGTACTTTATAGGTCTCACGCTCTAAAGGCACCCTTTCATCGGTTGGTGCGGTAGTAGTAATTTCGCTGAAATGCAGCATAATATATCCTCCTTTTTTTCAATCATTACTTCTATTATAGCAAGTGTTAAAATAAACTTCAATCAACCAGTTGAACAATAATCGGCAGGAGCGTATAATGAGAAATCATGGACAAAAGGATTGGGTACAAATGAAAAAGAAATTAGACAATATGAAAAGGGCAGTGGAAATGGAGCTGCGGGAGCACAAAAGTTCGTTTATCGTATACTGTGTGTTGCGCCTTTTGGTAATCATCGCGATGATCCTGCAGATATTTAATAAAAATTATGAGAATGTGTTTCTGTGTATTCTGACGCTGGCTCTGCTGATGCTGCCCAGTTTTATACAGGTAAATTTGAAGATTGAATTGCCGACCGGACTGGAGATCGTAATCTTGCTTTTCATCTTTGCGGCAGAGATTTTAGGTGAAATCAGTGCTTATTACATAAAATATCCAGGATGGGATACAATTCTACATACCATTAATGGTTTTCTGATGGCAGCGATTGGGTTTTCAATGGTAGATATTCTGAATCGGCATAAGAATATAAAGTTTGATCTGTCACCGGCCTTTATGGCGGTAGTTGCATTTTGCTTTTCGATGACCATCGGTGTGATCTGGGAATTTTTTGAGTGTGCAATGGATCAGCTGTTTGGATTTGATATGCAAAAAGATACCATCGTACATAGTATCAGCTCAGTTATGCTCGATCCAACCGGTACCAATACGGTAGTACGGATTGAGGATATTGAAAGTGTAGTCATCAACGGTCAGGATCTCAAACTGGGCGGATACCTTGACATTGGGCTGCTGGATACGATGAAAGATCTGTTCGTTAATTTCATTGGTGCAGTCGTTTTCTCAGTAATTGGATACTTCTATGTGAAGAACCGCGGGAAAGGAAGAATTGCTCGGCGGTTCATTCCGCGGCTTAAGGATGAAGATAGAGATTACCTGCAGAAAGCGATTAATGAGCAGGCGGAAGAGGAAAGGATTGAAGAGATGAAGCAGGAATTACAGCAGGCAGAGGAGCAGGAATCGGCTGCGCGAGAATGACGGAGGTGCTTATAAGTGCACAGAATACTAATTGTTGAAGATGACATGACGATGGCAGAGTCGATGAAAAAGCAGATAAAGGGATGGGGAAATGAAGTGAAATGCGCGGAGGATTTTCAGAATGTTCTGACGGAATTCACGAATTTTGACCCTCACCTTGTTTTGCTGGATATTATGCTGCCGTTTTTTAACGGCTATCACTGGTGCAGTGAGATACGTAAGATATCCAATGTTCCAATCGTTTTTTTGTCATCGGCATCGGATAATATGAATATTGTAATGGCGATGAATATGGGTGGTGATGATTTTATTGCCAAGCCGTTTGAACTGAATGTGCTGATTGCCAAGATTCAGGCAGTGCTGCGGCGTACTTATGATCTGGCGGGTAAGACGCCGTTTCTGGAGCATCGGGGAGCAGTGCTGAATCTGAATGATACCACGCTTATATATGAAAATGAAAAGATTGATTTAACCCGCAATGAGTTCCGGATCCTGCAGACATTGATGGAGCAGCGGGGCAAGGTAGTCAGCCGGAATACACTGATGACCCGGTTATGGGAGATTGATTCTTATGTCGAAGAGAATACCCTGACGGTCAATGTGACCAGACTCAGGAAGAAACTGGAGGCAGCAGGGCTGAATGATTTTATTACAACTAAGGTGGGAAGCGGCTATATGATAGAATAGTAGTGAAGGGAGAGACCGGTGAAGAGGGTGTTGGGAGCGTATTTGAAAGAACATGCGGCAGTAATGGTCGTATTTGTGATATTTACCGGGATATTTGCCGGCATTTTTTCGCTATATGAGCTGGAGGTTGAAGCAGTGTGCTATGCTTCCTTTTTGTGTATGCTGATTGCACTTTTTTTCTTTTGCTTTCATTTTGCGAGATATTATGCAAAACACCGAAAACTTCAGGATGTTTTAAAGAATATCGAAATATTGCAGGAGGCCCTGCCGCCGGTGAGGGGGATTGTAGAAGCAGACTATCAGGAGATGGTAGAGAAGCTGCGGGAATTGAACAGCAGCACTGAAAACCGGATGCAGTACTGGAGAAATGAAAGTATCGACTATTATATGGTCTGGGCACATCAGATCAAAACGCCTATTTCTGTTATGCGGTTAATTTTGCAGAGTGAAGATACACCGGAACATGAAGAGCTGTTAATCGAATTATTTCGAATTGAACAGTATGTCGAAATGGTGCTGAGCTATTTTCGGCTGGACAGCAGTTCGAATGATTTTGTAATACGGGAATACGATCTGGATGGAATGATCAGACAGGTAATCCGCAAATATGCCCCGCAGTTCGTCAGAAAGCAGATCAGGCTGAAATATGAGCCGGTTGATAAGATGATATTGACTGATGAGAAATGGTTTTGTTTTATTCTGGAGCAGATTGTATCGAATGCAGTTAAGTATACGAAAAATGGTTCTATCGCGATTGTGCTGGAAGATGAGGATAGATTGGCGGTGTCAGATACCGGGATAGGCATAGAAGCGGAAGATATACCGCGTATTTTTGAACGGGGATATACTGGCTATAATGGACGGGCATATAAAAAATCTACGGGTCTGGGGCTGTATTTATGCAAGCAGGCAGCGGACAAGCTGTCGCACCGGCTGGCGGTTCGTTCGGAAGTCGGGGAAGGTACGACGGTTTTGATTGATATGAAAAGGAGTGCGGTTGAGATAGAGTAGAGATTCGCTGTGACAAAATTGTAAGATCAAACCGCCAAAATGTCACCTGAATGAATGGCGGTCATTTTCACTGCTTTGCTATACTTACGACATAGAGATGAAGGAGGTATAGATATGGCAATATTAGATGTCAAAGGACTGAAAAAAATATACACAACAAGGCTGGGAGGCAATCAGGTGCAAGCGCTTAGCAGTGTATCCTTATCCGTTGAGAAAGGTGAATATGTCGCTATCATGGGAGAATCCGGATCAGGGAAAACAACCCTGCTCAATATTCTGGCGGCCCTGGATAAACCAACCGGCGGTGAAGTCATACTGGACGGGAAAAGCATTTGGAAAGTGAAAGAAAAAGAAATGTCGGCGTTTCGGCGTGACAATCTCGGGTTTGTCTTTCAGGATTTTAATCTGCTGGATACATTCACACTTCAGGATAATATTTTCCTGCCATTAGTGCTGGCCGGCAAGGACTTCCCGGAAATGGATCAGCGTCTTAAGCCGCTTGCGGCTAAGCTGGGGATTCAGGATATTCTCAAGAAATATCCTTATGAAGTGTCAGGCGGACAGAAGCAGCGGGCGGCGATCGCACGTGCACTGATTACCCAGCCCAAGCTGGTGCTGGCGGATGAACCGACAGGGGCGTTGGATTCCCGTGCGGCTGACGGGTTCCTGAAGCTGTTCAATGAGATCAATGAGGACGGTCAGACCATCTTAATGGTTACCCATTCAGCGAAAGCAGCAAGTCACGCGGGGCGGGTGATGTTTATCAAAGACGGAGAAGTATTCCATCAGATTTATCGTGGAAACAGCTCCAATAAAGACATGTACCGGAAGATTTCCGATACGCTGACATTACTTGCGACAGGCGGTGAGGATAATGCGTAAGTTATTTTACCCGAAGCTTGCAGCAAGCAATATCATAAAAAACAGAAAAACCTATGTACCTTATATTATTACCTGTGTAATTACAATTTCCATGTATTATATTCTGCGTTCTCTGACAATGAACGAAGGGATAAATTCCATGATGGGAGATGCTTCGATTTTTTATATGCTGACATTGGGATGCAGAGTCATTGCAATATTCGCGGTAATCTTCCTTTTCTACACCAATAGTTTCTTGATGAAGCGGCGGAAGAAAGAATTTGGCCTGTTCAATATACTGGGAATGGAGAAGAAGCACCTGGGCAGAGTGATCGCATTGGAAGCTCTTTACATTGCAGCCGGCAGTATCGTACTGGGGATTGCATTCGGGATTATTCTGGATAAAGTGATGTATATGCTGCTGATGAAGCTGATGGGATATAAAGTGCCGCTGGGGTTCTATATTTCCGGAAAAGTCATGCTTACGACGATAGAACTGTTTGCAGCAATTTTCCTGCTGATTTTTATCTACTCACTGCTGCAGGTTCAGCTGGCGAAGCCGATTGAACTTCTGAAAGGCGGAAATGTCGGTGAGAAGGAGCCTAAGGCAAAATGGCTGATGGCAATTCTGGGAGTCCTGTGTCTGGCCGGCGGATACTATATTGCAGTGACGACAAAAAATCCGATTGCAGCAATACTGTTATTTTTTGTGGCGGTTATTTTAGTCATTATCGGTACCTATATGTTGTTTACTGCCGGAAGTATCGTATTATTAAAAATTTTACGTAAGAATAAAAGGTATTATTATAAAGCCAAACATTTCATCAGTATCTCCGGGATGCTGTATCGGATGAAACAGAACGCAGCCGGTCTGGCGACCGTCTGCATCCTGTCGACGATGGTCCTGGTGATGGTATCTTCAACTTCGTCGATGATGATTGGGATTGAGAGTGTACTGAGTGAGAGACTGCCGTACGATATGACTGTTTACATGAATTATGATTCTTCGTATGAGGAAGGAGCTGAGCAAAGCAGGAAACTTCGCGGGGCTATCGAGAATGCTCTGGATGAAAAGGGAATACAAGCCCGGAATCAGATTGGATATACGTATCTGGCATTTGCAGGGCTGCGTGATAAAGATACATTTTTAGTTGATTCGTCGGTTAATGATATGGGTACAGGTGATACTTGCAATTTGTTCTTTGGGACACTGGATGAGTACAATGCGATGACAGGGGCTGACAAAATGCTGGCAGCTGATGAAATGATGATCGTGGGAAACCGGAAGGAATATGATTATGACGAGATCAATCTATTTGATAAGACCTATCAGATTACCGAGAAGCTGGAAGAGTTTCCGGGAAATGGAGTAATTGCATCTAATGGTGCAAGCAGTTATTATATTGTGGTAAAGGACTCGCAAGTGATCGAAGAACTATATCAGCTGCAGAAAGAAGCATATGATAGTGAAGCCTCCAGCATCCGTTATTGTTATGGATTTGATGTGGATCTGAATCATGACGGCCAGATTGAATTATATGGCAATTTATATGATGTCGCAGCTGAGAACGGAGTAAGTGCGAGTATTGAATCAAAAGCAGATATGGGCTATTCAATCAAATCGATGTATGTTGGCTTCTTCTTTTTGGGAACCTATCTGGGAGTTCTCTTTGTGATGGCAACAGTATTGATTATCTATTATAAGCAAATTTCAGAGGGGTATGATGATAAAGAGCGCTTTGAAATTATGCAGAAGGTCGGAATGAGCCACGAGGAAGTGCGCCGTTCGATTCGTTCGCAGATATTAACGGTATTTTTTCTGCCGCTTATTATGGCTGGGATCCATATAGCATTTGCTTTCCCGATTATTAAGGAGATACTGGTAGTGTTGAATCTGACAGATACAACATTGTATATTATGTGTACGATTGGGTGTTTTGCAATTTTCTCGGCTATGTATGCAGTGATCTATGGATTGACGGCAAAAGCGTATTATCGGATCGTGAAACGGTAATCAGTAAGACGAGAGAAAAATTTAAATTGTCAATGGGTAATATTTGTGATAAGCTAAAGAGGCAGTAAGTAAAAATAATAAAAAGACAGGAGTTGACAGAATGATTATTTCTTGCAGATAATTCGTAATTGAATATGTAGCAGTAAGCCGGCCTTGAAAGGCTCAGCAGGAAGTATGTGTACGCTGGTGCCACGGGCAGATGGCTTTGTATGCTTGCAAGAATAATCTAGATCCGAACAATTCACTTTCTTAAAACATATGGCGATGGAAGCCGCATTTAGCATTGAAGTTTTGTATTTATCTTGAATAAATACAGGATTCTAAAAAATACGGCGGACGATTCGTGATATTCAGGGTGCAGGATTATTCTTGCATCCTTTATTGATGAATCAATATATATGATGGAGGTGTAAGGATATGTCACAAATAAGTGTTTCGGATATGTCATTTTACTATGACGGAAGTTATGAGGATATTTTCAGTCATGTATCATTTCAGATAGATACTGACTGGAAGTTGGGCTTTGTAGGCCGCAATGGCAGAGGCAAGACGACATTTTTTAAATTGCTGATGGATGAATATGAATATACCGGCTCAATCAGTACTCCGGTAACTTTTGAATATTTTCCCTATCAGATCGAAGATAAGAAGCAGTCGGGTGTGGATATTATCGAAGCAATCGACCCGGGGTATGAATTTTGGAAGGTTTGCCGGGAATTGAACCTGCTGGAAGTAGATCCGGGCATTTTGTACCGGCCGTTTGACACGCTGAGTAACGGGGAGCAGACTAAGGTGATGCTGGGAGTGCTGTTTGCAAAGGAAAATGCGTTTCTTTTGATTGATGAACCGGCCAACCACCTGGATATTCTGGGACGGGAAACGGTAATGCAGTATCTGAAGAAGAAAAAGGGCTTTATCCTGGTTTCCCACGATCGCCGATTTTTGGATGGCTGCGTGGATCACATTCTGGCGATAAATAAGATGAATATCGAGGTAATACAAGGGGATTTTTCTTCATGGCGGGCGCAGAAGCAGCGGCAGGATGCACATGAACATGCAGAGAATGAAAAATTAAAGAAAGAAGTCTTCAGGCTGACGAAAAGCGCACAGCAGGCCGGAAACTGGTCAGACCAGGCTGAGGGCAGTAAGTTTCATACCCGGGTTGCCGGACTGCGGGTGGACAGAGGTTTTATGGGACACAAGTCGGCTAAGATAATGAAACGGTCATCGGCAGCAGAAAAACGGGCTCAGACAGCACTGGAGGATAAAAAGAATTTGCTTAAAAATATTGAGACAGCCGATCAGCTGAAACTATTTCCGCTCCGGCATCATAAAGAAATACTTGCACAGCTGGAGGATGTTGCGCTCTCCTATGGCGAAAATGAGGTGTGCAGCAATATCAGCTTTACGGTTCGACAGGGGGAATGCATAGCCCTGCAGGGAAAAAATGGCTGTGGAAAATCCAGCATCCTGAAGCTGATTATGGGAGAGCAGATTGCTTATAGTGGAGTAGTTGAATTGGCCGGCGGATTGAAGATATCCCATGTTCCTCAGGATACTTCGCATTTGAAAGGCGGTCTTCAGGATTGGATACATGCATGCGGTGCAGATGAAAGGTTGTTTAAGGCACTGCTCCGGAAGTTGGATTTTGAGAGAAGCCATTTTGAGAAACCGCTTGAGAGCTATAGTGACGGCCAGAAAAAGAAGGTATTGATCGCGGGGAGTCTGTGTGAACAGGCACACCTGTATATCTGGGATGAGCCGCTGAACTTTATTGATATTTTTTCAAGGATGCAGATCGAAGAGTTGATAAAGGAATTCAAACCGACTATACTGTTAGTGGAACATGACAGAGCATTTATCGAAGAAATCGGTGCCAGACCGATTGATATATAAGTGTTAAGAAGATAAATTTATCTGATGGGTGTGAGAAGGTATGTTAAGACAGAATTTTCAAATAGCCAAATGGTATCACCGCTTTATCGAAGAAGCGGTAAGCGAAAGAGATATCTGCATAGATGCAACGGCGGGCAATGGCAATGATACCGAGCTGCTGTGCGCACTTGTCGGCGGACAAGGGAAGGTCTATGCTTTTGATATTCAGGAAGCGGCACTGGAAAGTACCAGAGAGCGGTTAAACAGGTGTGGATATACTGCGGAGTTTATCCTGGACGGACACGAGAAAATGAAAGAATATGTAAAGGAAGCCGGCGGTGTTTCCTGCATTGTCTTCAATTTCGGTTATCTTCCCGGCGGTGATCATCAAAAAGCCACCAGGGCTTCGACCAGTATTCAGGCGATAGAAGCAGGACTTGAACTGCTGAAAACGGATGGGATTATGAGTCTGTGCATTTACAGCGGCGGGGACAGCGGGTTTGCAGAGAAAGATGCCATCATGGCATATCTCAAGGAATTAGATCCGCGAAAATTTCTGGTTATCGTAAGCCAGTATTACAACCGGCCGAATAATCCGCCGGTTCCGGCCTTGATCGTGAAGCTGTGAGAGACTGGATATAAGAACAGTATCACGCCGAAAGGATTTTTTTGGCTATATATAATATATTTGTAAATTTCGTGCATACTATCACCGAGGTGAATGGTATGGAAAAATGGTATCAATATACAAATAATCAAGTGATGGCATACCTTAAAAGTGACTTGGGTAAAGGGCTGAGTCAGGCACAGGCAGATGAACGGCTGGGACAGCACGGACGCAATCAGTTTGCTGAACAGCAAAAGGAATCGCTGGCGGCTGCCGTTGTGCATCAGCTGAAAGATGTAGCGACCCTTGTTCTGGTTCTGGCATCGGTGCTGTCTTTGATGCTGGCAATCCGCGAAGGGCATGGCTATCTGGAACCAGCGGTAATCGCTGCGATTATTATCATGAATATGGTATTGGCAATCAGTCAGGAACGAAGAGCGGAGCAGGCTCTTGAAGCACTTCAGAATATGAATTCGCCGATCTGCCTGGTGCTGCGTGATGGTGTTCAGAGTGAAGTGGATACCGCACTGGTGGTTCCGGGAGATATCATCCTGCTATCCACCGGTGCATTGGTTCCGGCGGATGCGCGGCTGATCAATTCAACCAGTCTGCAGGTTGAGGAAGCAGCGCTTACCGGGGAGAGTGAACCGGCCGAAAAGGATGCGGAGATCCGGCTGGAAGGTAAGGTTCCGCTTGGCGATCAGGTAAATATGGTATTCTCCGGAACGCTGGTTACCGGCGGTCAGGCGGCAGCGGTTGTAACGGCGACCGGAATGAATACGGAAATGGGACGGATCGCCGGCTATCTGAACGACACGCAGAAGTTAAAGACACCGCTTCAGGAGCGGCTGGACAAAATCGGAAAATTAATCAGTTTTATCGCAGTGATATCCGCGGTAGTTTTGGTAATGATAGGTCTGTTCCAGGGTGAAGAACTGTGGAGTATTATCTTGCTGGCAGTCAGCCTTGCAGTGGCAGCGGTACCGGAAACGCTGAATCTGATCGTGACCCTCTCACTGACCAACGGGGTGCAGAAGATGGTCAGGAAGAATGCCTTGATCCGAAAACTACCGGCAGTGGAAACACTGGGGAATACCAGTGTAATCTGTTCTGATAAAACAGGCACATTGACTCAGAATCAGATGCATATTGAACAGCTGTGGATGTGCGGCAGCAAGGTGGTATCCAGCAGTGAGATGCTGGATGTTGGTTACCTGGATTTTCTGCAGGAGCTGGCAATTGCCGGTAATGCTGCCGCTGAGATCGAAGCGGACGGCGGTCTGCGGTACATGGGGAACCCGACCGAACAAGCGATACTAAAACTGCTGCATGAAAAAGAGCAGGTACCGATCAACACCAGGCGGGCGGGCGAAGTGCCCTTTTCCAGTCAGCGTAAGATGATGACGGTGGTAGTAGAACAGGCAGAAGGCGGGTATCTGGTGCTGACCAAGGGAGCGCTGGATCGGATGCCCTTAAAAGAAGGAATAGCGAAGGAAGCAAAATACGTGCACGACCGGTTTGCGAAAAATGCCCTGCGGGTTATCGCCCTGGCCAGTAAGCAGGTAAAGAAACTTCCCCGTGATCTGGAGCAGCTGGAGAGCAATCTGGAACTGGTAGGGATGATCGGACTGATTGATCCGCCGCGTCTGGAGGCTAAAGCAGCAATTATACGTGCTAAGAACGCCGGTATCCGGACGATTATGATTACCGGTGATCATGCTGCGACTGCCGGAGCGATTGCACGGCAGATCGGTATATTAGGTGAGGGTCAGCAGGTGTTGACAGGAGCGGAGCTGGATGAGATGAATGATGATACTCTCATCGATACCATTGCCCAGTATTCGGTATATGCCAGGGTATCACCGGAGAATAAAATCCGGATCGTCGAAGCATGGCAGGAAAAGGATGCAGTAGTTGCAATGACCGGTGACGGGGTGAATGATGCTCCGGCGCTCAAGGCGGCCGATGTCGGCGTAGCGATGGGGATCACCGGTACAGAGGTGGCGAAAAGTGCGGCAGATATGATTCTGACTGATGATAACTTTACCACGATTGTCGAGGCGGTAGAAGAAGGGCGGAATGTTTATTCAAATATCCGTAAGGTGATTTATTTTCTGCTGGTCTGCAATATGTCCGAGATCATCGGGATGCTGTTTGCCCAGATCGCCGGTTGGGGGAAATTGGTTACGCCTGTATTGCTGCTGCTCATTAATGTACTGGGAGATGGCATCCCGGGATTGTATCTTGCGAAGGAAACATCTGACCCCCGGCTGATGACCCGCGGTCCGATCGACCGGAGCGAGAGCTTCTTTGCCGACGGTTTGACACGGGCGATTGCTCAGCAGACAGCAGCCGCGACATTTGTAATGCTGACGGCGTTCTATTTAGGAAAGTTTATTGATGTAAGTACAGTTTATCTACCCAGTGAAGAGCTTGGACAAACGATGGCATTTCTCGTACTGGGCTGGTCGTCGATCATTCATATTTTCACTGTGCGGAGCAGAAAATCTATTTTTCAGCGTTCGATCAGAGATAATGTACCGCTTGTCTATAGCGCAATAGCAATGATATTAGTATTTGGCCTGATGGTCGCGCTGCCGCCATTCGGGAAAATATTTGGTCTGGTTCCAATATCCGGGACTCATTGGGGAGCTGCGGTACTATTATCACTGATTCCGATCATGATAGCGGAATTCTTCAAGTTCTGGGACAACCGGGCTGATCGGATGGCACACCGAAACAGACTGGTGCAGCATCATCCGATCGAAGATTAGGGAGGAAGTATTCATATAAAATCGTATCAGCAATAGTGTGTTGCTGATACGATTTTTGTTCGGTTTTCTCTTCGTATCTTCTGCGGAGTGGTTCCGTACAGCATTTTAAAGGTGCGCATAAATACTTTATAATTTGTAATTCCATTCTGCTCCATCAGATGGGAAATACTTTCGCCGGTTGTAATCAGACCGTCATACAGATGCATGGTCCTGACGGCAGTTACATAATCCAGAAATGTCTGGCCGGTATATTTTTTAAACAGACGGCAAAAATATTCCCGGCTTAATCCCAGCAAGTCAGCAGCCTGATTCAAAGACAGCGGCTTCTTAAAATTACTCCGAACCCATTCCATGATTTGTGTGATTCGCTGAAAATCCCGGCCGGAGAAATCGGATTTATGAATCATGGGGGATACGGAGAAGTCTTTACAGAGATAAAAAAGCAGCTCATACAGACTGCCGATAAAGAGCAGTTGATATCCGTGCTCCTGCTTTTGATAGATGCGCAGCATCTCCTGAATACAATGGAATACCTTATGACCGGAGCCGGACTGCGTGATCAGAGTCTGAAACCGAAGAAATTCAAACTCCGGAAAAAACTGCCGGATATGCTCTAGGGGAATCTGAAGCAGGATGTAAACAGAATCACCATAGGATTGGGTCATGTGCAATTCCCGGGAGTTCATGATCATCATTTCTCCCGGCATGAGTTTATAGGATTCTGCCTGGACGACAGCAGTCAAATCCCCTTCTTTCAGATATAGTATTTCGAGATGGTCATGCCAATGGGCGGGGATAGTAGTTTCAGGGCACCGTACCAGTTCGAAATGAACAGGCAGGTTTGTGTTTGTTTCAATGACTTGATAAGTATACGACAGCATCGTGACCCCCTTGTGTGGTTAGAATTGCAAAAATGTCAATAATAACAAGAATATTACTTATCATTTTACAATAAAATAATATAAATATCAATATCGGCTTAAAAATGGTTAATTTGATATCTAGAAAAAAAGAACCGGATTATGCATAATAAAGTAAAACTTAGTTCAGATAAAGAAAAAGGATTGGAGGTTCTCTATGAAGTTTAAAGAAAGAAGTTTTCCCGGAACCACTTCGAAGGCAGTAACAGAGCGGGAAGTAATAAACAGAAAGCTGGCACGTAATGCGGCAGCGGAGGGGTTTGTACTGCTAAAAAATGAAGATGCGGTACTGCCGCTGGAAGAAGGGAAAAAAATTGGTCTTTATGGAGCCGGAGCGGTGAAAACCGTAAAGGGCGGTACCGGTTCAGGAGATGTAAATGAACGTGACTGTGTGAGTATCTGTCAGGGACTGAAAGATGCCGGTTATGTGATTACAAGTGAACCATGGCTTGAGGCATACAGCAGTTTATATGATGCGGCAAGGCTGAAGTGGAAAGAAGAGATTCTGGGTAAGCTGGGTGAGTACGGAGGAGATTTCTTTCAGGCATATTCAACGACGGCCTTTGCGCTGCCGTGCGGAGATCCGATTGCTGCCCCGACGGCCCGCAATGATGGGGCGGATACGGCAGTCTTTGTACTGAGCCGTATCGCAGGGGAAAATGCAGACCGTCATGATACACCAGGAGATTATTTCATCTCGGAAGAAGAAAAGGGAATGCTTTCTCAGATTTCGCAATCGTACCGGGATGTGATACTGGTCATCAATACAGGCGGATTGATCGATCTGGCATTTACGGAAGACTATGAGAATATAAAAGCTATTCTGCAGTTTGTGCAGGCGGGCCAGGAAGGGGGAAGTGCGCTTGCGGATGTGATTACAGGTGCTGTAACTCCGTCCGGGAAATTATCCGATTCATGGGCGCTGACCTATGCAGACTACCCAAATGCCGGGAGCTTCAGTTACAAGAACGGAGATACAGATATAGAGAAATATGAAGAAGGCGTCTATGTTGGATACCGTTATTTTGATACTTTTGATGTGCCGGTCAGATATTGCTTCGGATACGGACTTTCTTATACCAGTTTCACGTCGGAAGTTATATCTATTAAAACGTCTGATATGGGAACAGCAAATCCGATGGTTCATGTAAAGGCCATGATTAAAAATATTGGAGATACATTTTCGGGAAAGGAAGTAATACAGATTTATGTATCCTGCCCGCAGGGGAAGATACATAAAGAGTTTCGGAGACTGGCGGGATTTCAGAAAACGCAGCTGTTAAAGCCGGGAGAAACAGAAGCGGTCAATATTTCATTTCCGCTCTATCAATTGACTTCGTACGATGAGGAACAAGCAGCGTGGGTACTGGAAGGGGGAACTTATGGTATATGGGCAGGCAGCTCGATAGAAGATGCGGCATTGGCGGGCTCATTATATCTGGAGGAGGACGCCGTCATGATACGGTGTGAACATATCTGTGAACGGAAACACGAATTAAAAGAGCTGACGCCGGATCCGGAGATAATAATGGAGAAAGAAGCAGCGTGGCAGCGCATGGCTGATCAGACTAAGAAGGCTCCGATTGTACTGGACGGCGGGCAGATTATAACAGAAACAATTACATATACAGCACGAAAGAATACAAGACCGGGAAGAGCGGGTGAACTGGCAGAGACGCTATCGGAAGAGCAGCTTATCGCACTGGCGACAGGTGATCCGGGAAAAGGTCAGGGCAGTGCTCTGGGATCTGCAGGAATCACCGTCCCGGGGGCAGCAGCCGAGACATCCGATGCGGCCATTGGAGAGCCTTGGAATATTGCCGGTATAGTACTGGCCGATGGTCCGGCAGGACTCCGCCTGAACCGGACATACCAAGTATCGAACGGGGAAATCGTAAAAGAAGACTTTTTGAAATCCTTTGAAGGGGGATTTTTTGCACCGGAATCGGCAGCGGCCGGTATGACTTATTATCAGTATTGTACGGCAATTCCGGTCGGAACCCTTCTGGCGCAGACCTGGAATACGGAATTGATCGGCAGGATCGGCGAGATGATAGGCGGTGAAATGGAACTGTTCGGTGTTACGCTGTGGCTGGCACCCGGTATGAATATTCACAGGAATCCGCTTTGCGGGCGCAATTTTGAATATTATTCGGAGGATCCCCTGTTGTCCGGACTGATGGCTTCCGCTATGACACAGGGTGTACAGAAAGTCCCGGGATGCGGTACTGCCATCAAGCATTTTGCATGTAACAATCAGGAGGATAATCGAATGGGCTCGGATTCTGTTCTGTCAGAAAGAGCACTACGTGAAATATATCTGAAAGGATTTGAAATAGCAGTAAAAAGCGCGCAGCCCATGTCGATTATGACTTCCTATAATATGATCAACGGAGTGCATGCGGCGAATAGTTATGACCTTTGTACAAAAGCTGCGAGAGATGAGTGGGGATTTGCGGGAGCTGTCATGACCGACTGGACGACTACCACACATTCTACAAGAGGAGTGTGTACTGCGTCAGGGTGCATACGTGCCGGAAATGATATGATAATGCCGGGGACGGAAGGAGACCGCGAGGATATACGGAGGGAACTGCAGAAAGGAACGCTAAGCATCAAAGAACTAAAATGGTGCATTGCAAATACGATCAATCTGGCACTATGTTCAAATCAGTATGAAGGAGCAGTGAGCTATTTGGAGCAATTATAGCAGTTGTCGCCAATTTTTTTCGAGTGCATATACTAATAATGAAAGCGGTACTGCTTTTCATGAGAAGATTCCTGAATGACAGGCTATGAGAGGAGGTATCTGGCATGGATATTCTATATAGTATATGGGATCTCGCAAATGATAATCCTGAAATTATGATTGTTGGCAGCATGACGCTGATTCAAATAACTCCAATTAAAATAGAGCCATGGACAGTGGTTCTTCGGTGGCTGGGCAAAGGTCTGAACGGAAATGTCCAGCACCAGTTGGATAATTTGTCATCCGATGTGGTAGAAATGAAAAAAGATTTTAACAGTAAAATAATCAATGACATGAGATGGAATATTTTGAATTTCTCAAACAGCTGCAAAAATGGCAGTCGACATACCAGGGAGCAATGGCATTATACAATTTCACAGCTGGCGGAATATGAATCCTATGTAAAAAATGAGGGAGTCATTAATGGAGTCATGGCAGAGGAGTCTAAATATTTGAAAAAATTATATCACGAAAGTTGTGAGAAAAATGATTTTCTGTAAAAGACGTAAAGACTTTTCAAAGCAGCATACTGTAATAATAAAGCACCAATTCATAGATGACGGCATCTATGGATCGGTGCTTCAATTCAGCTATTATATTAAATCATAGCCATTGATGGATAATAGCTGTTTAGCAGAATTGTAATGATCATTTTTTAATAATATGTAATCGGTATTAAAAGTTGAAATTACAAAAACCGGAATATTGTTCTCAGCCAATAGTCCGGAGAGTTTCGCGATGATCCCGATCAGTCCGAAATCGAGAATTCCGCATAACTTGAGGGCCTTCCAGCCCTTTTCAACATCAGTAGCATTTGGCGGAATCCGGTTGGTCTCACAGACCAGTGATAATTCATCGTCAGTTTTTGAGACAAAGGTAAAAGGATTAGTAAGATCTACATGTTCCGGTGAAGTAAGCTTACATACAGAAAAATCTTTATGTAATTGCTCCAATATCATCTTTATTTCCCTCCTGATATCTGTTCAAACGTTCATTTAGCATGCCTCCGATAAGAAAAAACTTTTTGTCTTACCTGACCTCTATTAAATTATATCACGTTTCTCCAAAATAAGCTCGCTGTTTTCAGACATGGTTTTGGGTGATTTACATCTTTGATGTAGGCCCTTTTTTGATATATAATAAAAATATAAAATTAGCGGGGGTGCTTATGAAAAAGAAATTGATTATTTCTATTTGCATTATTTCAATTTTTATTATCGGAATATTATTTATAGCGTTTCCTTATCTTAAAAACCGAATCTACACGGATGATAGAATTACTGGGACATTTTCAATGACAATTATGGGAAAACTATATAATCCAACTGATGAAACGCTCGAATATGAAAGCGAAGGAACGCAGAGATTGAAAAATGACGGCGTAGGTAATTTTTCTATCAAAGGCGGTGAATACGGCGGATATAAAATTGGGTTTATTTTAGAGAATGATAAACTTTTTGAGTTGACGCAAGACTCCATATTTGAATCCTATGAATCCGATCCAACACTTACATTCTTTTATATCAACGCTAATTGGTGGCATATTACGGAGATGACTTTAACTGCCGATATGGTATTATCAGGCGAACATTGGGTTATAAATTGCAAGGCGGTTTATAAAGAATCAACAGATAATGGCAGATTCTCAGAAAATACCGTTGAGAAAAGTTTTACTTATGATGAGGTTATAGCAGGGAACGGAATTATTCAATTCGGCTTGTAACCATAGATGGTATTGACAGGAGCGGAAAGAAAAAGGTGAAAACCAAATAAGGAACATAGTATGCTTGACATGGATGAAAAGATATTTAATGAAAGTGTTTGCTATGAGCAATTTTGCAACCATGCTTCAAGAAATATCGTAGTTTACACATATATAGTTAAATACCCGTGTCGCCGCGCTTCCGCAAAGCGTAACCATTGATCACGGTAAGGCGTGGCGGTTAAGTACATCACGCAAAAGGTGGATTCCGAAAATAGGAGCAACCCTTCGGTTACTCCTATTTTCGGAATGTTCGGTGCCGTTATAAACATTCGACAGGATGCGCCAACCGCACTTAAATCCGAACCTGACGCAGTTTTATTAACTGCGTCCATTACGTCGTTTAAAGATATGGTCTTGCAACCCTTGTGATTTTTTAAATGTGTTATTATTTTACCGCATATCTTTTTCTACGCTTGATCGTTAAGCCGAGAACGGTCAGGGACGTGCCGCCGAGCAGCAGCCATAGGAGCATGTTGCTGTTGTCACCGGTGTTGGGGTTATCCGAATCAGATGGATCAGTTGGGTTTGGTTCCGAATCAGATGGATCAGTTGGGTTTGGTTTCGAATCAGATGGATCGGTTGGGTTTGGTTTCGGATCAGTCGGCTCCGGTTCGGTTGGACCCGCCAGCGGAATTTTGCTGTTCTCGAATATTTTAATAGCGTCCAATAAATCCTGTATTGCCTTGTTAATATCTT
>Ga0153946_1000217_pt1 | contig 24059 bp, 18 predicted proteins | sample TSNJ030MetaG_FD_104751 | JGI IMG/M metagenome (GOLD analysis project Ga0153946, IMG submission 104751) | Attine ant fungus gardens microbial communities from New Jersey, USA - TSNJ030 MetaG | ecosystem: Host-associated > Fungi > Mycelium > Unclassified | place: USA: New Jersey, Wharton State... | reverse complement strand
TGGATCAACCGCAAGATGGTCTTCCGATCCGACAATATCTGGTACAAAGAACTATTTACTTTCTGCTCGCTGCGTTTTGCCACACTTATGGCAGAGACCTTATTGCTGTTCCTTGCAGTCGACTGTCTGCATATTTCCTCAGCTGTCTCTAAAATCACAGTAAGTATTGTAACTGTACTGGCGAATTACACGATTTGCCAAAAGAAAGTCTTTACGAAAGGAGTCGAACAACATGACTAAACTGAGTATTATCATCCCCTGCTACAATGAAGAAGAATCACTTCCGCTGTTCTACCGGGAAACAACCGAGGTATTACAACAAATCCCGGATGTGGAAATGGAACTGCTCTTCGTCAACGACGGAAGCTCCGATCGGACTCACGATATCCTCCAGTCACTTGCGGATGCCGATGAACATTGCCACTACATCACCTTTTCCCGTAACTTTGGTAAAGAAGCGGCCATGTTCGCCGGACTCGAAAATGCCACCGGAGATCTCTGCGTTATCATGGATGCCGATCTTCAGCACCCACCGGCATTGCTGCCGCAGATGTACCAGGTACTCACGGAAGAGGAACAATATGACTGCTGCGGCGGCTTTCGCCTGAATCGCAAGGGTGAGGGGACAATTCGAAATCTCCTTTCCAAGACCTTCTATAAGATCCTTAAAAAAGCCTGTAAGTTAAATATGGATAACGGCGCCGGTGATTTCCGCATGATGCGCCGTAAAATGGTGGACTCTATTCTTGCCTGCAAAGAATATAACCGTTACCTGAAAGGAATCTTTTCCTTTGTGGGATTCGAAACCAAATGGATTCCTTTCGAAAATACCGAACGGGCTGCCGGTACTACAAAATGGAGCTTCCGAAGCCTGTTCCGCTATGCTCTGGATGGCATCTTCTCCTTTTCAACCGTCCCGATTACCCTTGCCGGAACTGCCGGTGCCTTCCTATTCTTCCTGGCCTCCCTGATGGGTATGTACATCGCCGTCAATACTATTTTCTTCGGCAATGATGTCAGCGGCTGGACAACCATTGTATGCCTGATTCTGTTCTTAAATGGTATCCAGCTTTTGTTTATCTCCATCCTGGGCCAATATATATCCAAAAACTACATGGAGAGTAAAGGGCGTCCCATTTACATTATCAAAGAGCAGCACTGATGCTCAATTTACGATTCTGCAATTCCGTTGATTAATCCAATCGGTTGATACATTCATCGCAGTCCGGCAGGCATTCGTATTATCCAAAGCATTCAGCATGACAAAATCGTGGATGATTCCCTGAATACGGACTGCTGTTATATCATTCCCCGCTTCTCTGAGCTTTCTGGCATAACTCTCACCCTCATCCCGCAATACATCGGCTTCTCCGTTGATAATCATCGCCGGCGGCAGATTCCGAAGCTGCGCATGGGTCGCTCTGAGCGGTGATGCATATATTTCGTGACGCATCTGCAAAAACGGTGCATACTGCTGCCAGAACCATTTCATCCCCTGACGGTATAAGTAATAACCGGTTGCAAACTGCATATACGAGTTGGTCTCAAAGTACGCATTGGTTACCGGATAATACATCAACTGCTTATCAATCCTGATTCCGTCCCGATCCCTGGACATCAGGCACATCACGGCAGCCATATTTCCGCCGACGCTGTCACCGGCAACGGTCAGAGTCTTCATGTTGATATGTGGATACTGCTTTCTGATGATCGACGGCAATGCGTTCATCAGACTGTAGCATTGTTCAATCGCTACCGGATACCGCGCTTCCGGCGAACGGTAATACTCCGGAAATACTACCAGCGAATTGGTCCTGGCCGCCAGCTCCCGCACCAATTTCTCATGGGTATGAAAGCTTCCGAATACCCATCCCGCACCATGAATATAGAATATAATACTACGGATTTCCTCACACTGCTTCGGCTCTGCCAGATACACCTTTATATCACCCCAGCATTCCGTTTCGTAATCCATACACGAAATCTCTGCCGGGAACATATGCACCGGTGAATTCTGATTCTTTTCCAAGATCATTCTTCCCTGTACCGGCGGCAGCTGAAAGATCAACGGGGGCACCGCTGCTGCATCACTTACTTCGATCGCCGCCTGCTCTAGTGGAATTCTTTTCTTCATTTTCCTCCTCCTCATTCTTAACCTCTACTACCCATACTATGCGGTTAACTATGAAGAAAATTCCTTATTACCTTCTTTCGGAAATCTTAAGTTTAATTTGCTGCCATCCTTAAGAATGAATCGCTATAATTATAGCAATACTAATGATAATATTCAGAAACAAGGGGAGTTACCATGAATAAACGAAGGAGCCTGGCCGCCGGAGGTCTTGGATGCGCTGCAGCGGCAGCTGTCAATTTTATAATTTACTTTGCTTTCTGTCATTCCGGTATGAATTATCTGGATGCCAATACCACCGCCTGGATCATCGCGATATTCATTTGGTACTGCATCGAACGCAGACTGATCTGTCAGAGCCGGAATACCTGGTACAAAGATCTGTTTTCTTTTTATTCACGGCATCTGAGTACGCTTTTGGCTGAGACCATTCTGCTGCTGCTTGCAGTAGATGGTCTGCATACCTCATCTCCAGTCTCCAAAGTCATAATCAGTATTGTCACTGCCTTAGTGAATTTCTTTATCTATCAGAACAAAGTGCATAACTACATCCAGACTGGATAATATTAAAGAATAAAACATAAAGGAGGCGCTCATGAAAAAAGATAAAAAAAATGAACAGGAAGTATTAGATGCAATTACACTTCGTTCTGATAATACCGAAAACATTCACTCAGATGTTCTCGGAAGTTATACCGGAGTACCGGAAGATGGCGGCCGTCCGATTCAGGACGCCGACGACTTATAGCAAAGGAGCTGCCCGCTGGTAATTGTTTACCGCGCGGCAGCTCCTGTCTTGAACTACTTTTTATTCTTCTTTGCAGCCTTTGCAGGCTGCTTCTCCATTTTCCATACAATCCATGATGCCAGTAATGCTGCTGCCGGAACCGTTGCTACGATACCCAGACTGCCCGCAATACTGCGGATCAGTTCAATGGCAACCCAGTCGGTATTGATCAGCTGCTTGAAGGTTACGCCGTATGAATAAACCATAATAACCATGTTAAAGCTCGATCCGGCAAATGCCAGAATCAATGTATTCGCCATCGTTCCCATCGCATCCCGACCGATATTCATCCCTGATGCAAACAGGGCCTTAACACTCATGGACGGATTATTGGCATGCAGCTCTTCCACTGCCGATGAGATACTCATCGCAATATCCATGACCGCCCCGACCGAAGCAATCAATACACTGCAGATAAACAGACCGCTGATCTTCAGCGAAGAACTGGATGCAATCAGCACCAGACTTTCCGCTTCCTCCATCTGATAACCAGTGATATTGGTCAGATAACCAACCACACTTGCCAGAATTGCTGCAAATACAACACCGATAATCGTCGCTGAGACCGCGGCAATAATCTTGGGCTGAAGACCCCCCAGCAGTAAAAAGCTGATAATCGTAGTCACTGCGATGATGCCGACCGTCGTCGGAATCGCCGGAAATCCTTTCAGCACCAGCGGAACCAGCAGGAAGAACACACACACCAGGGTAAACAACAGCCCCAGAACCGCCTTCACTCCCTGCTTTCCGCCGATTACGGTCAAAGCCAGCAGGAACAGTACGCAGAATCCAATCAGGAGGGCCGTCCGGTTGTGATTATATACCGAGACGCTATAGTCTGATTCAGTCTGATCCACCCGGACGATCACGGTGTCCCCTTCTGTCACATACACATTATAATACGTACTGAAATAATTAGTCGTTTCAATTACATCGCCTTTATATCTGCCGGTCAGCAGCTCGACGGTTAAGACCATACTGCCCTGTCTGACTCCTTCATTTTCTTCATCCACCGTCGTTGAATCTTCCAGGACCTCCAAGACCCTTGCCGTCTCATATTCCATTCCAGAGTCACTATCCCGGTAGTAACCCGGTTTATCGTAATTTGCCCAGTATAACGCTGCACCCAGCAGGGCCAGCAGAACAATAATGATTGAATATCTGATAATGTCTCTTTTTTGGAATTTGATTTTCTTCATGTTTTATCTTTCTCTTTTCCTTTTGTAAACGAATCCGCCTGCCATTGCTGCGCCGATTAACATAAGAATCACATAAAGCGCCATGGCAGTATTATCCCCGGTGCTGACAGAACCGCTGGTACTGCCGGTTCCTGAACTGCCTGAACCTGTGTTATTGTTATTATTACCACCGGTACCGCTATCAGTATTTCCATCGGTACCACTATCGGTACCGTCATCTGTATCGCCATCGGTACCGTCACTTGATAATACCTTTATGTCAGCCGTTATCGTATCAATATTTCCGTTAGCTTCCCATTTACTGCCGTTCCAGACTTCTTCATTATAAACAACTGTAAGGGTATAAGTGCCTGCTTTAGTGATCTGCGTTGTAATCGTATATGGTCCGCCCTCTGGGAAAACACCTGAGGGATTCACATTCCAGCTGTGCGGAACAAACCGGGTATCACCGATTACATTTCCATCCGCATCCTGCCGGTCGCCACTTGCAGTAAGCGTAAATTCAACACCTGCAGTCACCACATATGGATCTTCTTCGGTACCGCTTCCCGATATACCAGAACCTTTAATCTTGTTATTACTGCTATCCGCATAAACCGGTTGGCCATCCTCAGCGCCGCCATTAACGTCTTCTTCTAACAGCTTGATTTCATCGCAGTTTCTGACTCTGAGGCAAGGTACCGAATCAACCGAATTACCTTCCGGATGCAGGTACAGCAGCCCGACTGCTTCTACCTGAGCACCGACTTCAATGAACGAAGCCAGTTCATTGGTACCGGTTTTCGCCGAATAAATATAACCATCGATAAAGATCGTTGCAACATCACCGTTTTCATCTTTTACTCTGAACTGCGATACGATACTGCCGTTCATGGTCACTTCCGTAACTTCACCGGATACTTTCAGCAGTGAACCGCCATTCTTGGTATAATCCATCGCATCCGATGCCGATACTTCCCGCGGGTCTATTTCGTTGAGATTTTCAGAATCCAGTACCGTCGACTGCATAACCTGTAGTTCCAGATCACCCTGATACTCATCGAGATATCCGACGATTCTCACCTTGGTACCAATTTTCAGACCTTCTACTGCATATGGGAAGATGGTAATACCACCGGTTTCATCCTGAATGTAGATGGTATCGAAGAAGGTATTTCCTGGTACGGATGTTCCTGCGGTTACCCAACCTTCTACGGCATATACATCACCCAATTCACCGGTTCTGGCTTCTGCTATCGTTGTAGTTTCTAATTCTACCGCAACCGTATCAAGAATATTTTCCATGATGGTCTGGTTGCTGTATGGTTCATCCCAAACATTGTCTAACACTGCCGTGATTTCATAATCAGACATAAATACTGTTCCGGAAACGAACACATTTGCTCCGCTGCTTAAAGTCTCACGTGACAATACAACAGCCTCACCTTTTTCGATTTCCACATAGTTACTGTCATAATTTCTGCTGTCAATCGAATAGGTTGTCTCATGTCCCTTGACAAGATATTCAGCCGTTCCTTCTGAAACAGCCGCTTCATCAAGTACTACGGTACAACCGCTGTAAGCACTGAATTTCTGTGTATCAGATACACCTTCTGTAAATATACTGTCTGAGTTATGATTTGTCAAATACAGCCGATATTGCTGGCCGCCATTGTTGTCATCATCCCAGGTTTCATCACTGTTTAATCTGGTAGCAGCTCCTAAAGCAACGAGCAATTTATTGATTTCGGTGGAACTCTGGCAATCGGTAGTGTCCTGATAATCCGCCAGACCGCATAGAATAACCGTTCCACCCTTGTTCGCATAGTCGACAACCAGATCGATAAAGGAATCTTCAAAATGCGAAGTTGTATAAGAACCTGCATTTGCTGTACCGGTCTTCTTCGCCGGTGCACTGATGATCAAAAGACCGCAGTCTTCCAGAATCTCTTCGGTTATCTCATCGGTTACAATATTTACCTGGGCATTCTTGGTTGATGCCAGCTTCGAGAATTCACCCATATTACCACCGTAATATCCGGTTACATAGTCATTGTAATGGGTTCCGTCAACTACGATCTTGGTCACCATCTCCGGCACCATGTAATTTAGCTTCAAGACATCGGAATATACCTTCCCGACTCCGCCAAGCGTTGCTTTAACGGTTACATAGATGTTTGTGCTCCCGGCACTCTGATGCGTATAATCAAAGCTATATGCCTGAGAGTCATAGGATGCCACTGAGGTTAATCCTGCTGCTGCCAAATCAACTTCATGGATTACTTCATCATTAATAGTAAAGTAAACTTCCTGAATTTCCATATCGGAAGATTCATTATTGTATAATTCCAGATTAATATCAATTTCTTCACCGACTACCTGAAGTGCGGTACTGGTGGAAATACTGGAAATTCCGGCCGCTTCTACATCACCGATCCAAACAGGTGCAGTAACCGCGATATCACCATCCGCCTGAGTAACCTGAATATAGTAATAAGAATAGTTCGGTTCGATTGTGAATGCAACCGTTTCCGAATTGGTATTTACAGTCTGTTCTGCTGCCACCATTCCGCCGTTTACAATCACCTGAACTTTACCTATTGCAGAATCAGTCGGATCGTTTAAGTCAACAACCAGATCTACGGTATCTCCCACTGCATCTTCATCCAGTGCAGTTCCCATAACATAACCATCTAAAGTATAGTAGATCTCTAAATCGTTATCTTCGGTTGCATACATACGCATATTGCGGATTGCATCGTATACATTCTCGGTCGTCAGAGAGTCGGCCAATACTACTGTTCTCGCGGTATTCGCATCACCCCAGTTACCCTTATGATTATCCTGGTTATTCGTCGGGGCAACATGCCAGCCCTTATCCAGCGCTCTGGTGTAATATTGATATGATGGGAAGTAACCGCTGCTTCCGACAGCGCCTTCACCATTACCAACCTCAATCAGAGGAATCAAATCATCGGTCTCTTCGTCATAGTGTCCGAAGTCATTGAAGTCGCCAAATGTAGTCCCCGGATGGTTGAACTGTGACAATGAATCGGTATCGGTCTTTAATGCTGAATAGTAATTCTGCAGTGCCGTGCTATATGCCGAATAGTCACTCTGAGTCCGGCTCTGGAACCCATCGGTATTAAAGGTGTTGATGTGACCCAGACCGTTAGACCATGTCATTTCATATCCGAATAACGCAACAAATGTATCGGATGTATATTCTTCTGCTTTCTGCTGTCCTTCTACCCAGTTCGCACTGACCGAACCGTCCTTGATCGATGCACTGGTATTATTATCAAACCAGTTCGAATGGTCAGTTACTGCAAGGTAATCAATCTGATCCGCTTCACTTGCATGACTATAAGCGTCATCAATCGATCCGCTTCCGTCTGAATAATCGGTATGAGAATGAAGCTGTCCAAAATAAATATTGTAAGTTTCGTTTTCTCTTTCAGTGTAAGATAGAGTTGTTGTAGTACTATCCAGACATCCATCCATAGTAGCTTTTACCCGCACGGTTGCAGGCAGTTCATTTAAGGCGATTTTATCGCTGCTGTTATACTGCTGCCAGGTCTGTCCGTTATCAAATGAGTATAAAATGACAGCTCCCTCTGTTGCTGTGCTTAATGTCACCTTCGTTCCCTGAACAACGGCACCGCCGTTCGGACTTGCTTTGACACTGCCAATCTTGGTCTGGGTATATTCATATGTATATTGCAGACTGCTGGTCAACCCCTCTTTTTCAGCATATACAGTCACTGCCGCCGGCAGTGTATCGAGTACCGGCTTACTGGAAGCGTCGTACTGCGTAAATGCTTCATCATTGATGGCGTACCAGATCGTTGCTCCAGATGTCTCACTTGACATGGTCAGCTCCTGACCTGCCTTAATATCACCGCTGCCCGGTGTTACTTCCGGAATTCTGGCAATCGAATCGGAAATCACCGGATTTCCCTTCACACTTATTTCCTGAAGGTAATTCGTACCGCCGGTTCCAATTGTATTACCATTAATAGATGTGGTCGAAGCCACTTGAATTCGGATATAAAGCGCTTCCGCATTATTCGCTGCCGACGGAAGAACTATTTCATAATTTTCCCATTTGCTGGCTGCGCTTATTTTATATACTGTCTCGCTGGCCAGTTCATAGTTTGTCCCATCAGTACTGTAATATATCCGAAACTCTTTCGGGCCGGTATTAGAACCTTTCATCGCATATGACAAGGTAATATTTCCAAGCAGCGCCGAACTTACTTTCAGCTCATAGTAATCATCTGACTGCATACCTGTATATCCGATGTTGCTATTGTTTACAGCCGGTATGTTTCCGGTTGAATGGGTTAACTCTGCATCCGTATCCAAACCATCATTTGCCGCGTTCAGATCCCCGTAAACAGTTGCTGCAGTCGGTGCTGCCGTTCCTGCCCAATTGGCAAGCGGATATTCGATCGATGTATCCACTTCCAGAGAACCGTCTACATAATCAGAACTGGAACCGACACGGAACTGTAAGGTGGTATTATATTTTGAAAATACCGCATAAAGATCTACTTCACTGCCGGCGGTAATTCCATCCGGATATAATGCTCCGGTAAAAATAGCAATCGTATTGGTTCCATCGGTCACAGACGCCGTCCCGTTAGTTCCCTGACTTCCCAGTGTTACACCTTTTACAACCACATATTGCGAGATATACTTACTTGAGTTAGCCATTAATTCCGCCAGCGTTACTTCCGTTGCCGGGAATTTACTGACTTCATATTCCAGTTTCGTCACATTCGTTACTGAACCAATCTGGGTTACGCCGCCATATGCTCCGACTGTTCCGGTTACGGTGACAATATCGCCGATATTGTAAGAGTTGGTATAATCATAAATCTGCAATGCTGCAACTTCACCATCGATAACATCCTGCAGGATATATGTGTTTTTAGATGTCGCATTACCAAATCCATAAACAACCTGTCCGATAACAGTGACGCTTCCGCTCGCACCATTATTCACTTCGTCTATTGTGAGCGTACCCTCCGGTACCATATCCGCAGTAATCGGGTCGGTGACATTCGTTCCGGTACCGCTGCCTTCACCATCCCCGCCGCCGCTGCCAGAACCGTCATCACTGCCAGTTCCTTCGGCGCCGGCTGCGGTTCCCTGGAATGATACATTTGCAAGTCTGGATGTGCCAGTACTGCTTATTGTCGCTCCACTTACTGACTCATCATCAATTATAACTAATCTTATTTTTACATTTGTCCGGTTGGCAATTTCTACCGGCAATTCAAAGCCGTTGTATTTCTGTACCAGACTATTTTCATTTTCAATATTGCTTTTCGCAATATCCTCCCAAGTCGTGCCTCCATCAATACTATAGGTTAACTTCCAATTTTTAGGCCCTGAACCGGATGACTGGGTCTTGGTCGAGAATTTAATACCCTCATAACCGGTAGTATCTAAATTGAACTCCCAATACTTCCCTGCACCCCACCCAGTAATATAGATGGAACCATTATTTGTTGTATAGTTGACCGTATCTTTACCATTTGCATCTGTATCCAGCCATGCCCCACTGTCAGATCCTTCCGTTGCAAATGACGGTATTGTTGTACTGCTTGAAAATGTCCAGCCTGCGATAACATCATTGTTATTATCAGCTGAAACTGACATAATGTTCATCGAGCAGAAAATCATTGCGATAACCATAAAAACGGAAATCTTTCTCATACACGACTTTTTCGTTACTTTTCGCATATATCTCTCCCTTCAAATAATCATTATTGATGTACTATAATCCTTTTCTCTGCCGCTCTCGGTAAACAAGGCGCATTGTTTGAATTTACAGGATTCAGCCGGCACCTCCTTAACATCCAGCCTTTATACTTTCTGTAACATTCACTTCCCGAAGGCAAATACAGCGATTATATTCCATGTTATCAAAATAATAACATTGCAGGGGGATAAAACAAGGACAAACAGTACAGTATAACCCTTAATATTTGTCGTTTTTTTGTGGTTTTCAACCCCATATGTCCCTTTTTGCAAAAATAGGATCTTAATTTTGCACAATTACAAAACTAAAATCCTATTTTTATTGTTTATTTTCAATATTTCACTGCCCATCTCATCTTAGTTGAATGCGCCCGGCTGTTGCGGCTGCACTCTTCTGCCGAAGGCCGGATCACCTCGTCAGCGATATCACTGTAAATGCCTTCCCGCTTCAGGCGCTTAAACGACTTCTTCACCAGCCGGTCTTCACCCGAGTGGAAGGTCAGAATAGCTATCCGTCCGCCGGGCGCCAGTATCTCCGGCAGCTTTTCCAGAAACTGATACAGTACCTCATATTCATTATTTACATCAATCCGCAGCGCCTGAAATGTCCGCTGACAGGATTTCTTTACTGCTTCTTTCCTCCGGTCTTCAGGTACGCATGCAAGCGCCTCTTCTATTACCTCTCGCAGTTCGCCGGTGGTCGTGATATCCCTTCCGCGTTTTCGGAGATCAGTAACCGCCCGGGCGATTTCTTCTGCGTATGGCTCATCGGCATTTTCAATCAACATCCCCTGAAGCTCCTCCTGCGGGATATCGCGCAGCCGCTCTGCTGCTGCAATGCCTTTTTGCGGATTGAGCCGCAGATCTAACGGTCCATCCTTTTTATAAGTAAAGCCCCGTTTTGGATTATCGATCTGCATTGAAGACACTCCCAGATCTGCCAGTATGAAATCAAACGGACCGCTTTCCTGAGAGACCTGATCGACATCGGCAAAATTCAGCTGCTTAATGGTCAGTAGCTCTGATCCATATCCCAGATCAGCTAATCGCTCTCTCGTCTTGGCCATTTCGATGGCATCCACATCCAACGCATAGATATGCCCTTCCCCCTTAAGACACTTAAGCATCTCACTGGTATGGCCGCCATACCCAAGAGTTGCATCCAGTCCCTTCTGCCCCGGTTTGATCTGCAGGAATTCCAATATTTCATTGACGCAGATAGGTATATGCATGCCAACCGGAGTTCCTCCCTTTTCAATCACTCTGGCCACCGTCTCCGGATATTTCTCCGGCTGCAGTTCTTTATATTTTTCCTGATAATTTTTCGGATGGGTGCCCTTATAGCGCACCCGCCGCTTGTGCTTCTGTCCCTGTTCCTGATTTTGCATTGTTTATTTCCTTTCCTGATTCTAATGTGCGCTACCTATTCACCGCACTTTCGGAATGACGGAAGCATCCGGCTGACCAGCATCAGTACTAATGATAAGATACCGGATAGCAGGAACCACCGGTTCACTCCGACCACTTCTGCAAAGGCGCCGGCCAGCAGCAAGCCTGCCGGCATGGCAAGATTCTGCAGGCTGGTAGTCAGTGACAGTACCCGGCCCATATATTCCTTCTCCACCTTGGCTTGAATAATCGCTAATTTTACACCCCGGTAAAAGGGTATCGATATGCCCATAAAAAAGCATAAAATAATAAATATATTAATTCCATCCGCCGGCAGCAGACCGGTAACAAGCAGTCCGGCTCCATACAGGCCGATTGCGAACGATATCGCTTTATCCTTGGCGATCCGGCTGCCGTAAAAGCTGAGGATCATCGAACCCAGCAGCATCCCCACTGCAAATACTGTCTCGACAATCCCCGACATGCGGAAACTGCCCTGAAAATAATTCATACTGATCAGCGGAAACAGCGTTCCGATAGGGAAATAAATAATCGCATAAAGGGCGCTGATAAATACCAGACTGCCTAACCCCGGCACCCGCTTAATCGCCGTAATCCCATCTTTGACTTCCGCCATAATATGACGTTTTTGCATTTTCTGCTTTTCAACCGCTGCCGGTATCGTTACACAGAGCAGAGTCCCCACCGCAATCACCGCACCGCCTACGTCAAACAAAACCATTTGGCTTAGATCCAGAGCCGAAAAAAGCAGCGCCGCTACGCCGGGACTCAAAAGTATCGATATCGATTCCACACCTTGGGAAGCCCCGGCATATCTGGTCAGTTCTTCTTTCGGTACCAGCATTGGTGTCGCTGCCTCCAAAGACGGATTATGAAAAGCTGCTCCCACTGACCGCGCGAACAGAACAAACAGGATTACCCCCACCGGAACCTCACCGTTTCTTCCCATTACTATCAAAAGCAGGCTGATCAGCATGATAAAACAGTCTGAGATTATCATTATATACTTGCGGCTGTACTTATCGATAAATACTCCTGCAAGCGGTCCCAGGATCACCCGGGGGATATACCCGATCAGTGTTGCCATAGTTAACACCAGTGCTGATTGTGTTTTATCGGTCAGATACCATACAATCGCCATCTGCAAGACGGCACTGGTAAAGATCGAAATACCTTGCCCCGCCCAGATAATCAAAAAATTCTTTTTCCAGTTATTATTCATTACTCACCTCTATTCCTCTCCTCAGTATAACTGATACTAACATCCTATTACAACAACAACTAAAAATCTGCCAAGAGGCTGCCCCGGAATTCCCGTGGTGGTCTTTTTCCCATAACTGCAAAAAAGACCACCACGGGAATTCCGGGGCAGCCTCTCTCACCATTTTCAATTCGAAGCATTGGATGACGATGCCGCACTGGCCGCTGCCAGCGAGGCACACAGCGCCGCCTGCTGCGCCACCACCAGTGACACAACCCCGCTTAACGCTGCCGCCTGAATCGTCTGTGCATCCGGCATATAATCACACATCGTAAGCATCCCGGCATACATCCGGCGCTGTTTCGCTCCGATGCCGAACGCTCCGAATCCGATCTGTCCCTCCAGGAAATCATCCACTGCCATAATATCCCCTGCCAACGTCTGAACATCCACCTCCATCATCGCGAGCACACCAAGCGTCGACAATTCATAATTGGTGCCATATTTATGTCCCTGCGCCTTAAGATAATCAAACAGCTCCATCACCTTTTGGCACTTGTGCTCCGGCGAGTCTTCGCCCAACGCCAGCACGTGACTGAGCGATTGAACCGCATCCTTCGAAAAGAATGATGGTGCCAGTATCTTATAGCAGCGCTCCATGTCCTCAGTTATATGAATATCATCCAATTCTGACATTGCAAGCAGCGCAGCAAATGCACTGTCTTCACTACCGGTAAGAAACGGATGTGCTTTCTTCATGTGCTCGTATATCGTTCTGGTTCGCTTGGTAATCCTCTTATACTGTCCCGGTTCCGCCATTTCCGTTATAATAGCCGCCGTCACCGCCAGAAATTCCGAACCCCAGAACACCTCTTTCAAATCCTTATACACCGACAGCATCCGATCCATCTGTCCCTCCGGATTAGCCGCCAGCGAAAGTTTGGTAACCGCAGCCATTTTACCAGTCCCTCCGAAGTTAGAAAACACCCCGGTCTTGTCTTTCAGTAATCCCTTGCAAGCCTTCATTTTATCAGCATTGACTTTGATTCCCCGCGAAGAGTAAATACTGGCGCAGAGCGGATAAATATACGTATTCTCCCACTTAAAAGCTGCTTTTATTGCATCTCTGTTTTGAATAAATAAGTTACAACGCTGCTGTAATGTCTCTCTCATAGTAATCTTCTCCTTCTGCTATTGTAATTTCACTTCAATTTTTTTGGCAAATACTATTAATTAAATTATATCGTCCGGCTCGCTCTTAATCAAGCATATCTTATTCCGCCTCACTTTATCCGGCAAATTTACAATTTATTCATTTATCATTTAAAAAAGCTTCATAAAACAAACACCGTTTCTTCACTTCTATCACATATACTATTATTATCAAATAAAGAACAGAAACCAAAACAATAACTTAGTAGTAATACTATTTGGAATAAACTTTTTCATAATATATGCCGGGTATCGCGTTAAGCAGTTACCCGGCATCCTCCCTTTTTATCCTTACAAACACGCCTATTCTTCGGTATAATTTGAGTTGAATTATGCAATCTCAGACACATCATCAAACTGACTGTTATACAACTCTGCATAAAATCCATCCTGCTTAATCAACTGATCATGATTACCGCTTTCAATAATATCCCCATCTTTCATAACCAGAATTAAATCCGCATTCCTGATCGTTGACAGACGGTGAGCAATGACAAAGCTGGTCCGCCCCTTCATCAGCCGGTCCATCGCCTCCTGGATCACCGTCTCAGTACGTGTATCCACTGAGCTGGTCGCTTCGTCCAGAATCAGCAGCGGTGCATTTTCCACCATTGCTCTGGCGATGGTAATCAATTGGCGTTCTCCTGCCGAAATGCTGGATTTATCGCTGAGTACCGTATCATATCCCTCCGGCATGGTTCGGATAAAATGATCAATTCCGGCCGCCTTGCAGGCACTGATGACGTCTTCGTCGGTTACGCCTTCTTTACAATAGGCAATGTTTTCTTTGACTGTGCCTTCGAATATCCAGGTATCCTGAAGCACCATGCAGAATAATTCATGCACATTTTCCCGGGTCAGGCCGGAGATCGGCAAACCATCGATTTTAATTTCGCCGCTGTCGGGATCATAAAACCGCATCAGCAGGTTTACGATTGTTGTCTTACCGGCTCCGGTCGGCCCCACAATAGCGATCTTCTGACCAGCTTTAATATTAGCAGAGAAGTCCTTAATAATGGTCTTATCCGGATGATAGCCAAACTTAACATGGCTAAATTCCACATCACCGGCAGCTGTTTCAAGCCGCTGTATCTTATCGCTTTCTGATTCCATTTCTTCCTCATCTAAAAATTCAAATACACGCTCTGCCGCAGCTGCCGTCGACTGCAGTGATGTCGCCGACTGAGCCAGCTGACTTAAAGGCTGTGTAAACAATCGGATATACAGCATAAATGCTACAATTACCCCGAAAGATATACTTCCGTTCAGCGCCAGAGATGCCCCTACAACACAAATCACGACATATCCAAAATTACCGATAAAACTCATCAATGGCATCATTAAACTGGACATAAACTGACTTTTCCAGGCACTGGCATAAAGCTCATCATTAATTCCGTCAAATTCTTTCGTTACCCTTTTCGTACCATTATATACTTTCACCGTCTGATGTCCGGCATAGATTTCTTCCACATGACCATTCATTCTGCCGAGGTCGGTCTGCTGCTTGAGGAAATGCTTCTGGGATCTTGAGATGATCAGAATCATCAGGATAAATCCAATCAGGCTGGCCGCGATCCCAGATACTGCCATCGTCGCATTAGTATAGAACATCATAATCACAGCACCGATAAATTGAGCAATATTTGTTACCAGATTTCCAATACTCTGATTCAAGGTCTGACCGATCGTATCCACATCATTGGTCACACGGCTCAGCACATCGCCGTAACTGGTAGAATCGAAATATTTAAGCGGCAGGCGGTTAATTTTCTGAGAAATATCATTTCGCAGGTTCTGCGAAATCTTCTGCGAGATGGTCGCCATCCCAAAACCCTGCAAATAGCTGAGCAGTGCGCTGATCAGATATAAAATACCCAGAAAGATCCCGGTATTTACTATTTTTGTGATATCCATATTACCCATCAGGCCCCCGGTAATCAAATCGGTAATCTGACTGAGATAATCAGGACCGATAACGGTAATGACTGCCGCTGCTACTGCCGAGATCAGTATTGCGATCAGTATCGGCATATAGTCTTTCGCATAGCTGATCAGTTTTCCCCATGCGCCTTTCATATCCTCAGGCTTTTCCCCGACGGCTCCTCCGCCCGGGCCGCCGGGACCTCCCGGGCCGCCGGTCCGGTTGTTTCTTCTGTTGTTTAATGATCCTACTTTATATTCATTATTTTTCGACATATCCTAATTCCTCCTTTGGCAGCTGACTCAGGGCTATTTCACGATAAATGTCACAGTTGTTCATCAGTTCATCATGAGTTCCGGAACCAACCATTTTACCCTGATCCAATACAATAATCTTATCCGCATTCCGGATCGTTCCAATCCGCTGGGCAACCATGATTACCGTTGCATCCTCAGTCTCTTGTTCGAGTGTTTTCCGTAAAACCTTGTCAGTCTTATAATCCAGCGCCGAGAAGGTGTCATCAAATATATAGATCTCCGGATCGCGGCAAACTGCTCTTGCGACTGAAAGCCGCTGCTTCTGACCACCGGATACGTTCGAGCCGCCCTGAGCGATATGCCCCTCAACGTTTCCATCCATTTGTTTTACAAATTCCTGCGCCTGAGCAATCCGGATTGCCTTACGCACCTGTTCGGTTCCAGGTGTCTTACCTTCCTGTTCTCCATAGGCTACATTAGACCGAACCGTACCGGAGAATAATACTGCCCGCTGCGATACATAACCCAGTTTGTCATTGAGCGCTTCCGTATCATACTCCTGCACATTTACACCATCCACAAGGATTTCCCCTTCTGTTACATCATAGAAACGCGGGATCAGATTGACCAGTGTACTCTTACCGCTGCCAGTTGCACCGATAAAGGCCACGGTCTCTCCTTTATTGATCTTGACATTAATGTCCTCTAAAACATATTCCTCAGCACCGGGGTATTTAAAGCTTACATTGCGCAGTTCCACTTCCCCTTTCAGACCGGTTGTTCCTTTTGTACTGCCTCCGGGCTGCAGCGTCAGTTCTGTATCCAGAACTTCGTTGATTCGTCCGGCGGATACCGAGGCTCTCGGCAGCATAATAAATATCATACTCACCATCATAAATGCCATGATCACCTGTATCGCATAATTAGAAAACACCACCATATCGCTGAACAATACCAGTCCGTCGCTGCCCGCAGCGTTATTAATCAGCCAGGCACCGATAATGTAGATTGCCAACGTCAGCATACTCATAATAAAAGACATTCCTCCGTTCATAATCGCCATGACCCGGTTGATAAACATATTGGTATTGGTTAATTCTCGATTAGCCTTCTCGAATTTCTTCTCCTGGTAGCTTTCTGCATTATAGGCCCGCACTACCCGGATTCCGGTCAGGTTCTCTCTGGTGATCCGGTTCAGATTATCGGTAAGTTTCTGAACCTTCTTGAAGCGCGGCATTGCAAAAATAATAATAATACTTATCATCAGAACCAACAGCAAGACTGCGGCGGCAGTTGCCGCTGTCCACTGCCAGCCCTTGCCCATAATCTTCATAACCGCCCAGACTGCCGTGATCGGTGCCTTAATAATTGCCTGGAGCCCCATCGCCACGATCATCTGAATTTGACTGATATCATTGGTGGAACGGGTAATCAGGCTGGCTGTTGAGAACTGGTTGATTTCTGCCATTGAAAAGGACAATGTCTTATCATACAGATTCTTCCGCACCGTATGAGACAAAGAAGCAGCAATCTTCGCTGCAAAAAATCCCACTATGCACGAGGACACCAGGCTTCCCAAAGCACATAAAATCATCCATCCACCAGCCGAAAGGATTTCACTCATCTGGCTTCCTTCGGTCTGCACAAGCACTGTAATTTCAGACATGTAATCCGGCAGCTTCAGATCCAGCCAGACCTGAAATACAATAAAGATCACACTGAGAACAGTTAACCCCCATTCACGTTTTTTTAATTGTTTAAATAACTTTAGCATATCATCTCTCCTTACTTTTCTGTTAGCCAAGCAACCATAAGCAAGCTAACTATATGGCGTTTTTTTCGGCTGCCTGATTCTCCAAGCAGCCTTATTTATCAATCCTGAGATTTTCTTTTATTTGTTCGATTACCTTAAAGAATATATCCAGATCTTCATCTGAAATTCCGGTCTTCACGGTTTTCTCCAATTTGTCTGTTTCTGTTTCCATCTTATTCCGCAGATTATGAGCCTTTTCAGTCAAAACAATCTGTTTTTGCCGGGCATCTTCCTTTGTGGCTACCCGCTCAATCAAGCCCTTTCGCTCAATCAGCTGCAGCATTCTGGACGCGGTTGACTTCCGTATCGTAAATACCTGCTCAATATCCTTTTGCAAAATGACCTCACCTTCCGCCTTCAAAAGGAAACCAAGAATTTCGGCATGCATTTCGGTCATTTCTACCGGCGGTCTTTTCTTATGATGTGCTGTATATCTTGCTAACGTATTATGCAAAGCCCTTAGCTCTAATCCGATTTTTCTATCATCCATGCTTTATCCTTTCCTCAAATTTTATCTTGAAATCGTTGTCTCGCTAACTATTCTATGTTATCATTACACAAATGTCAATAAAGCAATTATAAACAATTAATGAATTGGATATTTTTGCGCATTTTTCACTGTTTTATCGGCAACCGCTTTTGCCAGATCCACATTAAAATGCTCACAAATCCGGCAGAGATACCAGAATACATCGGCAAGCTCTTCTTGTAAATGTTCGTATTCTTCCGGATTCGATTTAACTCTGTCTGCTTCATCTGAGTGCAGCCACATAAAGATCTCGGCAAGTTCAGCGGCTTCCACGTTCAGTGCCATTACCAGATCTTTGGCATTTTCATCCCGGCACCAGCCGCGAGCCTTCGAAAAACTCTGGATATGTTCTTTTAGTTCCGTAATAGTTGTTGTCTTATCAGTCATTTCCAATTCTAATCCTCATCCCTTCCTGCTCTCTTATTACCGTGCCTTCTTGATTCTTGAAATCTCTGGCTGCAACTCCGCTTTGTTTTTGAAGCCAATATTAAGCACGGGAAAGAAACGGTAATGTTAATTTGTTCTCTTCGATCAGGTTCTCATTACCTGCTAAAACAAAAAGTGTCGTGTTTTCTTCTTGCAATTCTGCTATTGTTCCGCCTTCGTTAGATTTAGGCGTAAATCCAAAAGATACGAATTTGGTATCTTCTTTTGCCATTACCCCCAAAATATCCCCCAACGAACAATCAGCGTCCGCATATATATCATAGCAAATAAATATATCACCCACGTATTCACCTACCACTACTGCATCATATTGGTCAATATAATAAACATGATTCTTCATAAATGATGTACAGTGAAAAACAACCAAGCTTTCATTGTCTTCCATAGTAAATGCGGAAAATGGGTTTGAAAGGCGGAACTTTTCGACGAGCAAATCTATATTTTGATGCAAAGACATATCGAGTATTCTACTTTTTCCGTCTTTTCTTATAACAGGTTTATGGTTTTGATATTGTGCTGCTTCGACAAATCCAAATTTGGGATAGAAATTAACAACGGAATCATTTGCATATAAATAAATCATGTCACTTTTTTGTTTCCATTCCTTTATTACTTTTTCTATTAACCATCTGGATAAGCCCTTCCCCCGGTATTCCTGCCGGGTCATAACCGTGCTGAGCTGAGCATAACACTTCGTCACATTCTTCCATTTCAAATTCGTAATACTGACCCCCACACTTGCCACTGCTGTGCCGCCATCAAATAGGGTATACGGAATATAGCTGTCATCCACATACCCGGTCGAATACCATCTGTCAAACTGTAGTTTGAATACTTCATTTGCAAGTTCAAAATAGGCCTTTCTGGCTTCCGTGTCAGCCATTGCATTGGGCATAAAGGAATATTGTTTATCTTCTATCATACATTTCATAATATATACCTCACTAATCAATCGTATAATAATATTATCCCATTACCTCCAATGCTTGTCAATCTGCGAACAATTTCTCTTTTCATGAGTAAATATTATGTTTCCTGATATACTATAACTATCAATAATTTTAATCCATTGAAATATATTTAGGAGACCGACAGCATGTTTACTGACAAAAGACTGAATAACTCATACAAGAATGCCAAAGTAAAATTCTTCGACAAGAATTCAAAATATATCTTTTTTAGTGATCTGCATCGGGGTGATGACAGTGTCTCTGATGAGTTTACGCGAAATCAGATTATCATGCTCCACGCGCTTGACCACTACTATCAGCACAATTATACGTACGTTGAAGTCGGTGACGGGGATGAGCTTTGGGAGTATCCCAATTTTAAAGATATCAGACTGGCGCATAGTGATATCTTCACTGTGCTTAAAAATTTTTATTATGCTGACCGATTCATCTTACTATACGGCAACCATAACATCTATTTAAAGAATAAAAAATATGTCAAGAAAAATTATTACAACTACTACGATGAATATATGCAGGATACTTTTAATCTCTTTCCCGGAATCACGCCCCATGAAGCTTTGGTGTTAAAGCACCGTACCAGGGGGCAGAAGATTTTGATATTACATGGACATCAAGGCGATTTGTTAAATGATCAATTATGGGGCATTTCTATGATTATGCTGCGATATTTCTGGCGCTTTCTTCATGTCGTTGGTTTTCGTAACCCAGCCAGTCCCGCCCGCAACCTTTATAAAAGACATAAACTCGAAAACACTTATAAAAAATGGATACGCCGGCATAAAAAGATGCTTATCTGCGGGCATACCCATAGGCCTCATTTTCCAAAAGGTAAAGAATTACCTTACTTTAACACCGGCTGCTGCATTCATACAAAGGGAATTACCGGCATCGAAATAACAAATGATAAAATAATGCTGGTTAACTGGCGAATGATGACCGGTAAAGACGGCACTCTGCAAATCGTAAGAACCGTGGTTCGAGATCCTGTTCCGATTGAAAAGTACATGTCATAGCTGTTGTACCTACTCGCCGATATGGGCGGAAAAAAGCAGTCCTCAAACACGAAGCTGAATGACATCTCTAATCGCCCACAAAGGCTGCTGATTACTTATCAATTTTTAGCGACGGTCTCGGTCAAATAATTGTCTTAAAAACAATAGTCTGGTAATATCTCTTATATTAAAATCATGAAAGCGGCGTCGATCCCGATCTCTGTCCCGGTCTCTGTCCCGGTCTCTGTCTCTATCTCTGCCATCCCTGCCCCCGAAACCATCAAAAGGCATCTGCTGAGATGAAATCACTCTCATTTCCTGCCCATAATAATCCCCGTTCTCGAAATTTCTGGCAATATTATCAATCATATTATCCCAATCCCTAAGGGACTCTTCTCCGGTCATATTGTTCGCCACAATAGTGTAGCTGACAGTTTCATTTAACATTGCGTATAAATCCGGAAAATTAGCGGCAAATACATATAGTTCCATATAATAATTACTCCTTATTCATATATTAGCTATATTGCTTTTAATATATAATATAGAGTAGCCTCAAAAAAGTTCATGTATATTTATAATTATCTCTCACTCATATACTATAAAACCTTTAACCGCGATCATGCGGTCGCTTATATAAATATTCAAGTCTGGTATCATGAGTATGGGCAGCAATTAACGGCATGCTATTAACAAGCATATCAGTCGGCTCATTGATAATCCGTTTTATTGTTTTAACGAGAATATCAACCTCCTCTTTGGTATTGTAAATTCCAAAACTTACTCTGATAAGCCCGGCAGGATAAAGCGGATGCCCGTCTTCATCATATCTAACCGGAGCTTTTGTTAATCTTCGTACATATGGATGTGCACAGAACGCAGCCTGACGCACCGCAATTGCACTATATGCAGCCAATGCCTCTGTTACCGTTTGATTTTCCATACCTTCAATGGTAAATGTAATGATACCAACCCTGTCTTTATAATTCTTGTTGTCCCCATACAATACAACCTCCGGAATCCGGCTTAGTTCTGAAATTGCCTTATTCATAAGTGCGTGTTCATGCTGTTCAATATATCCAAAGCCAATCTCTTTCAGCACCTCCATTGCTTTTGCCATTCCGACAACACCAGGGAAATTCGGTGATCCTGCCTCGTACAAATCCGGTGCTTCCGTATAAAAAACGTCATTATCTGTTACCGTTTCAATCATACCACCGCCATACATCCCGGGTATATGTTGATTGAGTTCGTCAACCAGGCCAACTACTGCACCGCCGCCAAATGGTGAATACATTTTATGAGCAGAAAAAACAAAAAAATCAATATCTTCATTCCTTGTATCTCCAAGCATCGAAAATCTCCGGTGTGCAACAATCTGTGCACCGTCAACAATGATTTTCGCACCATATTTATGGGCAATTCCTGCGATTTTGTGTACATCATTAACATATCCGGTCACATTTGATGCCGCTGTAACTGCAACATATTTAATTTTCCCATCATACATCTTGAGAATTCGTTCAAAATCCTCCACAATCAAACGACCCTTTTCATCAATTTCAGCATAAACTGTTCTGCCGCGTTCGCGCCAGGGCAAATCATTTGCATGATGCTCCATGCGGGTTGTGAGTACAACATCTTCAGAGCCTCTTACCAGTGCCGATGCAAGCTTATTCATTCCATCCGTTGTACAGTTGGTATAAAAGACCGTATATTTTGGCTGTTCTTCACATGATGGATCTACACCTAAAAAATCTAAAACAGTTTTTCTTACTTTCACGTATTCGTTCGTTGATAATTCGGATTTTTGTCCGGTACCGCGGCCGATCGATCCATAAAACTGTAAACTTTCTTGTATTTTCCTGACAACCGCATTAAAAGGTGGTGTTGTCGCCGCATTATCTAAGTTCACAGCCGGCACCCTGCGTCCATCCTTCAGCGTTACCATGGCATCAAGTCCATACACTATCCTCTTACTTTTTGGGGAGCTAAACGTATTATTCACTATTTTATTCCTCCTAATTCTATTCTCACAAATAATAGCTCTTTAAATATAATTATCCTTGAAAGAGTTAAAATAGACTCATACTCTTATATTTTTAGGATCTTGGTATCCAAAGTAAAAAGGCGTTGCCTCCTTCCCCTTGCATTGGGAAAGACAGCAACGCCATTTCTCTTAAAACTTTCTCATTTACTTTTGATCTCCCTGATGCGCTGCTTTTTAGAACCACTGTGTTCTATTTCTTTGTCTTTTCACCAAAAGACAAAGAAGGAGCAGCAAAGAGAACAATCCTATTATGGTAAATAACCTTATATTGGAATTATCCCCGGTTGCAGGGCCAGCTCTCCTATCCTCGCGGCCAGCGACGTAAAACCTCCGTCTGTTTTAGAAAAATGGTTCCCGCAACGGAATACATGGCGGAGGCTTTATCTTCTTTTCAAGATAAAAATTTATTAGTGGTTTCCGCTCCCATTTTTATTACCTCTTCTGCATCCATATTCCAATATTCCGGTCTAAACAGTTCCAGGCAGGCTGGGCCATCATAACCAACCGCTTTCACCGCATCAGCAATCTCCGCTACCGGTATTGCCCCCAAACCAGGCATTAAGCGGTGGCAGTGATCTAAAATTCCCAGGGGAAGATCTTCACAATCATTGATATGGAAAACAAATAACTTTTCTTTTGGAATATTCTTGATAACTTCAACGTCTGCTGCCTTATCGTGCATGTAGAAGTTAATACAATCGATGGTTAAGCCTACGCTGTCACGATCAACTGCCTCCACGATTTCCAAAGCCTGCCTCAGACTATTACAGCACCAGCGGCGATCTCCGATTGGTTCGAAGGATAGCTTGACTCCGTAAGGCTCTGCAATATCTGCCAGTTTATTCAGCACTTCAACAGAATCCTCAAACACCTCTTTTTCATCTTTTGTACAAATTTCATCCGTCATCGTCGGAACTACAATTATATACGGATTTCCAATTTCTTCGGCAATCTTACACCCAAAGGTAAATAAATTAACTAATTCTTCCCATTCTTCCGGTGAACAGAAGTTAATATTTTCAATCGAGTTAAAAGCAAATGGTTTAATCTTGCTTTTTGCGAAAAAATCCTTTAAGTCATCCAGAGTATTATATTTTAAATACTCCTTCAACATATCAAGGCGCAATTCGATATAGTCATAACCATACTTTTCACATAATTCTAAATCTCTTCTTACATTTGAGTTTTCTTTACATGTCGCTTCATTATATCCAAGCTTCAGCATTCTTTGCTCCTCTCTACAATTCACCTCTTGCTTCTCTTTCACCAAGTTCTTCCATAATCTTCGGATACTTATTATCCAATTTATAAACAATCAGGACTACGACTGCAACTGCCCAAATCAGGGTTGGTCCCCATACATAGATATTCCTTATCATATC
>Ga0153946_1000215_pt1 | contig 24114 bp, 28 predicted proteins | sample TSNJ030MetaG_FD_104751 | JGI IMG/M metagenome (GOLD analysis project Ga0153946, IMG submission 104751) | Attine ant fungus gardens microbial communities from New Jersey, USA - TSNJ030 MetaG | ecosystem: Host-associated > Fungi > Mycelium > Unclassified | place: USA: New Jersey, Wharton State... | reverse complement strand
TTGTAGAATGGCGACCCGGGTGCCTTCCATACATGGTTTGCGTAAAGGAAGTCTATGATCTCCTATGGCTTGCTTCAGATTGTTCAGCTCCTTATCATCTGGTACAAAATTATCTGTCATGAAAAAAAATGATGTGTTAGGAGAGCCAATCAGAAATCACAGACGACCCACCTAGGGTATTTGCAACATCGGTCCATATGATCTTGTCATTCTTCATGATGGCTAGTACCACAAATCAGATGACTGACACAATGAATATCAGGCACAAAGACCAGACCTTGCTGTATTTGTATCTCTATAAGAATCTCCTGGCCAAGTTGTTCTGGGAAAGCATCTAGCCTCTTCTGTAATTCAATAGCCTTCTCCTTATGAGGGACAACGAGTATATGTTTGGCTGCGACCAACGACTCAGTTGTCAATCCATCCCACATGACAAAATACGCACCTGACCAGCTTTCCAGCCACTTCTCAATAAAATCCACTACTTCTTCCATCAATCCAGGAAATTTACTGATAGTAAGACGTAGTTCATCTGATTTTGGAACTTCCTTGAGCTTGTCCAGCTGGCCAGCTAAAACACGCATGCTCTCTGCAAGGTCTTTCATTGCTTTATGAGATTTTTCTTGAGCTTCAAAATGCTACAAAACCGGTCAATCATGTTATTCGCATTGAAGGAGAATGTGGCCAACCTTGTATACAACATCAATACAATTGACCAGTGTTTGAACTACGAAATTCAGCTGTTTTAAGTCAGATAACGTGCATGCATGCCAGTCAATGATGATTTACCCCACTGATAGCCTTTCCGAACTCGACAGCCTTCCCAAACTCGATAATCATCCCAGCACCAGTGCTCGCAAGACCAAGGCAGCTCAGAAGTAGTTTGAAGGATTCCAAGCTTTTTGCTGTATTCTTGATTTGGGTGTCCAGAGCGCGTAAATCACTGTTGTGGGCCTATGTTTAGATTTCAGTAGGGGATCTACACCTACAGTGATAAAATGTGTACCTCTGCCACAATCCAAAACTGTAATCCTGAATTCGGATCGGTGAATTCCACCTGCAAGTTCGCTAAGGTGCCCTGAGTTAATGTGCAATGATCAATGAAAAGATCAACTCACAACTGGTTTCTCGTTGTGCTTCCAAGGCCAGGTGATCCCATAGATCGTCAAATTTGATGTTAGCTTGACACAGTAAATCATTCTGTGAGGCGTGCTTGGACCTGGAGACTCTTGGCCATTTGGAATGCTTGTGTATCTGAATATTTAGGCTGCTCCCTTCCCGAAATATCCTATATCACATGAATATATAGGACTGCATGGGCTCAAGCTCCACTTACAATCCGCCCTGGGTTAGCTTCAAACGCTGTTCAATCCTGATTTTATTGTCAAGTTTTTTTTCAAGACCTTTAAGACGACCATCCGCCTTGTCAGAATACTTTACAACGAGCGGTCGCTGGAATTCTTCCTTGAGCTCCCCAATGAATTCTGGGAGGAAATGTAATGAGATTACTGATTAACAGAGCCAATGGGACAATGTGGCATTCACCAATGACTCGGATGGTTCGTATCATACTAGTACTTTCCAATATTTCAATTTGTGAATACAGTGAATAGGAGGAGATGGTGAGCGTAGGATGTATATCAGATGGACAAGAACAAGACACAGGCGCTCCTGCCTTGTGAACTTGATTGCCCACATCTAGACATATCAACACACGGTGAAGGTGCGAGTGTGGGAGCAGTCACAAGTGCCCTGGCTTGCCTTGTCCATTTTCTTTCAGCTGACATGATCCTCAATTGGTTAACTCGCTACACCAGTTATAAAAAGCACTGTTGGATCATTTCCTTTGTAGGAGACCTCACGCCTTTTGGTGGATATTTTCACCACTGTCCTGTTGTTCTGATATACAATTCCGGTTCCTATCTGTGGGCACCTTGGAAGGAAAGGAAATGTAATCATTTGTGTCGGCCCCTGTATCAATCGCAAGTGCGTGATTTGTAGAAGAGCAAGCATCCTACGACGCAGTGAATGTGCTCTGGAGTCTTACCTTGATGGTGGACTTGGATAATATGTAGTTAGCGTCGTCCCGATGAATATTCGTCATATGACTCATAGTAATTCTCCGAGTTCATATCATTCTTTCAATATGTTTGGTGACATACGAGGGGTTGTGGTGGGCTTGTGGTGGGCTTGAACATTCATCTAACGGATTGCTGTAGCGAGTGTTGAAAGTCTTGATTTGACTACGTGAAGCACAAAGCTGAGTTTTTAGGGACGAGTGTTGGGTGAGATCTTCGGAGTTCCTCTATCGTCCCCGTTTTGCAGAAATATCTGTTAAAACACCTGTTTGGCATGGTGGCCTTTGACTGGGTGTTGTTCTTTTGCTTGTGTAGATATCTATCAGTTACTGATCACTCGTACCAATCTCTTTTTGATAGACATTCATCATGCGTGTGCAGCTCCTATATCCCCCTCATTTATACACAAACACATACATACATACATTACATCAACAATCAAGATGTGATTACACTTCATGGACCATGATGTATGTATATATGTACTCTGATCGGACAGGATCAACACACACACCAGCACATACACACATACACACAGCTCGGCAAATCATACACAACACAACCAACCCAATGAATTCTCAAATTCCCCCAACACACACAAAACAAACAGACAAATCCATAATCCAAAAAAATTGATTTCCTTTTTCTGTCTACACCCCAACACACACTAAATCAAAAAAAACAATCAATCTTACATATAGATTCCAAAAACACATAAGAAAAAAAAACTAGATACGATAGCCATCGACAGCATCAAAAACCAAAAAAATTCCCGTTTTCCCTCACACTCACACATTCCCCCCAGAAAGTCTTTTCAAGCAGTCATCTGTAATCCCATCACAAAGTCTTGCCACGTTGATTGCATATTCCCTTCAGGCGACCCTGACGCTTTCCTTTGTTGTTGTTGTTGTCCGCCACCACCACCACCACCACTAGGACTCGGCGTATCCAAAATCGGTGCGTCTCCATATCCTCCACCCACTGCCGTTGTCATCGCTCCATTTCCATTCATCATCCCACTCCCATAATCAAACACCGGAAAGTATTGCGGAAACGAAGAAACAACAACAGGGTTTGCCGTTGTCGTCGTTGTCGAAGAACCCATCGCAACATCACAAAACGAATTCCCTCCATCATGAGACGATCCTGAGTGTTGTTGATGATGTTGATGATGCTGATGATGTTGATGATGACCCGAAGAACCAGCCCGCCGTTGTGCATGCGAAGGTGATGACGACGACATATACGACAAAGAATCCTGCGCTCCATAACTCGTCGGCGTACTCATAGACGTCATCCCATAAACAGACACCGGCGATAATTCCACCTCGGCAGAAAAGCTCGCATTCTGCTGCTGCTGCGTACTCATCTGATTTCCATCCGACGGCCCATTACCACCACCTCCACTGTGAGCAACAGGAGGTCCAAACGAGTGCAAATACTCAACCACACTCGGGTCCATGTGATGATGCATCGTAGGCGACAAGGGCAGCGGAACAATCGGGTTGTGTGAATTCGGCGACCTTTCCATGAGATTGGGAGATGACGGTAATTCAATCTTGGCCACAAGGCGAGTCTTGCCTCCTAGAATCGCGAGCTCGTCGTTGTCGTGGTCCGGGGAGACAGGCTCAGAACCTACTGGGTATCGGCTAGCTATCGTATTTCCTCGCCTAGATTCTTCCAGGCTATAATGCGCTCTTTGTTGTAACTGAAGCATGATTTTCTGTTCAACAGTGTCACACATGGAAGTGTATATCCTCTAACACCACTACTCACCAGGACTTTCATAGCACGGAATCCAGGCGCGGCTTTGGAGAAGAGCTCACAAGCCGAATCGAGTTGTAACAAAGCAGAAGGTGCCAAACTCATGGACGGGCACCGTGTCACAATGGATCCAAGGACAATCTACTTTGATCAGCTACATTTTCTGTCGTAACGAACGACTCACGGCGCAGGAAAACATATGGGTCCACAAGAACCACATCCTCTCACTGGGAACTTTGAGTTGCGTATGCAGGTTCCTCATCAAGGCCACCAGAGACCCAGCACTACGATATGCAGCAATGACGGATGTGCCATAAGGGCTTCCAAGTGGGTCTTTCGGATGATCACTGATAGCTCTGGCAAAGAAACTGCGATGAAGATACAACAAATCTACACCAGCAAATGAGCACCTGGATAAACCTAATCATCGGGTACACTCACTCATCTCGCGAAGCGCCAAGACAATGTGCCTCTGTAAGATAAGCATGATGGTATCCGGAAAGCCGCTGTGTCGCGTTTCCACCGATCCGAACCCGGCAATTTGCAGAATCGGAGGAACAGGAAATGCACGCATCTTTCTATCCAGCTGCAAAACTGTGGCGTAGGTCGGCATCTTGGCGCCGAAAGCTTGATCATGCAATAGGTTCATGCATTCGGAGGTGAATCGGTGTTTCCATGCATGGACTAAGTAGAAATGAGTAAGCTTTCAAAGCTAAAATGAAAGATGAAAAAAGGTACAAGTTTGTTCGTCAGCTGTATCACCGGAATGGGGTTGTTTGCAGTCGATATGGGGAAGAGCGAACGAAGGGGGTCGTCCAAACGTCAAACACTGCAACGAATCATAGGTAAACAGTTCCCAGAAAAGTTCACGTCGACGTTGAGTTTCAGCGGGCTCGATCTTCCAACGGCCACTGTCCCTGTCTAAAGAGAGAATGAATTAATGGTCTGATTAAAATCATCAAAAATTTGGCCTCACGTAGACCAATCTGTGGGAAGACATATCAATGAGGGACAAGATGAGAGAAGAATCATATGACTGACACTCTGCCCCACTTTGACAGCAATGCCCATGATTGCCCACCTGGCGCCAGAGGCGGTTCCATGGCGATCTGCTAGAAAGAGATAAAAGGTCATGAGATACTGTGAGATTCTAGATGTGAGTGATGGAGTGACTCTGAAAAAGGGTTCTTACCAGGGCCTGGACGGAATGCAGAGTTGGTGCATCAAAGATGGAAGTATGAAAAAGGGCGGCACGGGCGAGCTGGTGGTATTTCTCGGCCTCGAGGTTATAAGCGGGTAAGGCAGTGTTCATGAGAGAGCCTATGGCGAGAACGATGAAAAGCAAGGCGAGTTTGTGTGGGAGAGCAGGGTCTTGGGCGAGATGGCTCGAGTCGGAAGTATAGAAGCAAGAATAGACCTGCGAGTCAAAGGTGTCCATGGAAATGGGGTTGTACCTGGAGATGGGTTCAGACTAGACTGAGAGAGGAAGAGAGGGCTTACATCCAAGCAGCATGAGAGTAGTAGATGGTGCGGAGATCATAGGCGTTAGCTGAAGAAGGGAGATACCAAAGGAGGGACTGGAGAGAGTTGAGATCTTGGGGGAGGGTAGATATAGGGAACATGGAAGCTCTGTTGAGTAGATCAGGGGTGAGGACGGATTGGAGGGAGAGAAGGAGTTGATCATGGTCAGACTGGTCTTCTTCCTCTTCGTTCTTTTTTGAGAGAGAATGGTGAGAAGTGAGATGAGGAATGATGGAAAGCTTACTTGAAGGAAGTACTAGAAAAGGAAATGAGATGGAGGACGGGGTAGGAGGGGAGGGAGGATACCCAAGAGTTTGCGATATGACCATAGTACCGAGACTTGCCGGACAAGTTTATGGACAAGGAGCCAAAGGCGTCTACGACGTCGGGGTTGGGGTCTTCTTCCTTGACGGAGAAGGGGGTAGCATTTCTGAGGGCAGGGGGGTCTCTTTGCAAGGGCGCCTTTATCTTGAGGAGGTCTTCGGCGAGGAGGGGATGGGAGTCATTAGAGAGTTGTGAGTGGGAAGAGCGGAGGGCATCTTCGAGCTGGCGCACACGGTTAGCAAGCTGGGATATTTTCTCATGGAGTTCTTGTGTGGATGCGAGAACGAAACTAGGAGAACAATGAGATCGGACCGAGGAAACTGAAATAAGCGAACCGGTTGCCCTGGCCTGTGGTGAGAGATCCCTATCAAAATGAGTGAGATGGGGGAGAGAGAAAAGCAAAAGAGAGGTACATCTGGGCATATGGCGCCACAGCCACGTTTTACGCAGGAGCTACATGGGATTGCGCGGTCGCAGCGGAGCTTTAGGCTGGGAAAGGTGAGAATAAATATTGTGGGGGAAGCGAGGACGAACCGACGACATTCTGCGCAACTGAGACGAGTTGCGCCTTTTCTGCGTTTTTTGAGCTGATTATCAGGATCGTTTAGAGGAGTGGCAGACATGTGTGGGTGGAAGAAGAAGAAGAAGAGAAGGACGACAAGATCGACGGCGTGCAAAGCAGAACGGAGATAGCCGATCCCCGATACAATGTGTGGGTCTACTATTACGTCATAAATACCCACGGGTACAGCTGTTGGATGTCACATCCATGTCACACCCGCCTTTTCAGTGATGGCTGACTGCTTTCCGCACACAAGAGCGCTGCTCAGTGCGCTCGGCCGACGGTACAAGGGCGTCGACGACGACGAGCACGGACTCGTTGGCAAGGTCGTCTCCCTCCTTGTCGACGAGAAGGAGGATGAGCTCAAGGGTCTGCTCGAGGTCACTTACGGCATGGACGGTCAAGCGGTAGGTCGACAGTGAGCTCGATGTCCAAACTCTGATAAATTGTCCAGACCGAGGAGAACGTCCTCGAGCTCATGCACAAACACCGCGACGATGTCGGCGGAGTGCCCTTCGTCGTCCTCACCCCCACCCGACGACCGACGCCCATGAGAGAAACTCGCGCAGAGACGCCCCGCTCGACGTCGATGAGGGAAACTCACCCGGAAACGCCTCGCTCGACGTCCTCTCGCCATTATTCGCCGTCGTCGTCGCCTGTGCTCGCCCACACGCAGGCGACGCACGCGCACGCGCAGTGGACAGCGTCTCTGCCGGCGTCACCGCTACTGACCTCCCGCTCGCTCAATGCCAGAGCGTCAGAGTTCAGACCCATCCAGCGACCTCTCTCGTCCGCCTCCTCACAGCCTGCATCTCTTCTCAGAGCAGACACTCCCTCTCCTGATCTCTGGTCCCATAACTCTCCTCGTCCCTCTTCAAATCTCGCCATCGCTGCCCCCCTCATCCCCCCAATCACCCCAACTTCCTCCCTCCGTTCCTTCGTAAGTCCGGAAGACAACGACGACGACGACGACCAGTCACCCTTCACCACCTCCGATTTCGATCACCAATGGGCGCCCATCGATCCCTATCATCCACCTCTCATCGACGATCACGATCCAAATACCGCCCTCACAGACGGCATGACCCCCTTCGACGTCCTCACCTCCGTCTTTGGCTCCTCTCTCGCCCCCTCAGAACTCGAGGACGCCCTCGCCGCCAGCGGCTACGACTTTGACTCCGCCATTGCTTCCTTGGTCGACCGTGTCCTTCCGTCCCACCAAACCCCCTCTCCCCCACAGCCCACTGTCCAGCTCATCGGTAATCGCATCACCCTCGTTTCCCGTGACAACCACCTCAACTATTCCAGACCCTCTCGTCCCTCCGCCCGGTACCTCAATGGCCGCCCCCCTCAAGGTGGCAATCGCGTTTGCAGGTACTTTATCGCTGGAGAGTGCCTCAGGGCTGACTGCAGGTTCAGGTGTGTTTTGCTTCTTCTTTTCATCCCCAAAAATCACCTACCCGCCGTCCCTAGTCATGACCTCGAACGCGCCTTGTGCCGCTTCTGGCTCAGAGGCACCTGCGCGAAAAACGAATCCTGCGAGTTTTTGCACCACCTTCCCAAAGATGTAGACATTGCTAGCCTCAACGTCGCCATGTCTCGCCATCACATTCGCAACCCCCCTCCTTATATCCCTCCTCACCATAATCCATCCGTTGATGACTTTCCACTTCTTGGCTTTCATTCCCAATCCCCCGCCATCAACTCTCCAGCAAGACACTTGGACCCCAGCCGTACACGTTTTGCTGCCGCCGTCAAAAAGCCGCCACCCAAGCTCACTATCACCCGCGTCATGGGTCCTGCCGCGGATAATCTCCATCATCAGTCAGCCATCGTGGCGCCTCGCCCATCTCCCCGTTTAAAACTTCGTCCTCCATCCTTGTTGCCCACATTGCCCACTGGCGAATCCGTCAATCAGCTCTACATGACCTATCGCCAACGTGCACTACAGCTCGGAGCCGCAAGGAATGCTTGCTTGTCTCGTGCTGCAGACGCCTGGAGAAGGGGTGATGGCGCAGCAGCCAAGCGTTTCAGCCGTGAAGGGCATGACCTCAACGCCAAGATGGCTGCTGAAATGACCAGCGCAGCTTCTAATCTCGTTCGTGAGCGCTCTCGCCTCGCCGAGCAGGCAGCTAGACAAAGAGATTTGGGCTGGTCCGATGATCCAGGAGATCGGACCTGTCGAGGAAAGTCATGTGGTTCTGGATTGGGTGTCATTTTGGGTATTGCCCGAAAAGACGCGGGTGATAACAAATTGACCGCCGAGGAGCGCACGGAATGTATCTTGGATTTGCATGGTTTGCACTCCAACGAGGCGACAGAAGTCTTGGAGCATTTTTTGCTCTCTGTGGGTCTTTTGTTTCTATTTTTTTCGCGCCTGGTGCTCACCCTGCCCCTGTTCAGTTGGAGAATGAGCACTTTTATGGATTGGGTATGTGACTATGTAGATCCTGACAGCCACTGATAATCATCACAGCCTATGCCATTGTTGGTGAGGAGAAGCACACGGGTACTCAAGACTCTCTTCGTGGTGCCTCTCGCAATCGGCTAGCAACAGGGGTACGTGAATGGGTCCACCGTTGGGGGTATCCTTGGAGCGAACGAGATGGGATCATCTGTATTGATCCTCTGACACACGCCTCCGAGTAGTGGTTTTGAACTTGACAGTGCTCCTGGCACGAAAGAGAATTTATGGATGTGCAAATAGTTATTGAGTAGATAAATGTGAATCATATAAATTGTAGTGCACACGTGATGGCAAGGCGCTCAAACACATACTCTCGGGTTTCAAGATGGAGATGTCTCTTCTCTCCTAACCACCATGTCTCTTCCACACGACATTGGTTCGTCCAGCGGTGGCTTCGAGGCCCAGGCGTCCTCGCCGACATTCAGAACGGCCCCTGAACAGCTGGGCGGGCACAAACATTTTTCTATCGACCTCAGTCTAGAACTCGAACGACAGCTCGAGCTAGAGGGCTCTTCACCTCCAACTACGCCTAGTGTATCCGAGAGCTCGCATTCGCGTTCAAATCTACACGCTCATCAGCCCAATCCTGATACCCTAGACCCCCAGATCCTAGTGCACATTATCACAGGACTACGAAAGACAGTCGAAGATTTGACCAAGGAACGCGATGATTTGATTAAACTTTTTGAGAGTTCCACCACGAGAGAAGCAACATTGCAGGACACGTTGGCTTTGATGACGGAGAAGGCAACAGACTATGAAGAAGAACTCAGTGCCGCCAAGAAAAAGATGAAGGAAGATGAAGAAGCCATTTCGTTGTTACGCAATAAAGTCGAAGAGAGCAGGTGAGTTTCCCTGGTTGGTGTGGACCCAAGTGTTGCCTTGTGTTGATGGTGTGTGTGTGTGTATCCTAGACGAGGAATCATGCGGTTGCAAGCTGAGAGTCGACGTCAGAGTGCTATCCCCAGCGCACTCGATTTATCTCGATCCGCAATACCCGGAATAAGCAGCCCACCGCTATCGAAACGAGCATCTTTCACGCCTTTGACGGGACGAGCTAATAGCCATAGACGCGTCTCGTCGATTTCGTCTGGTGGTGCAGGTGATGGAAACGGACTCGGTCTCCTCCATCTGTTGTCGTCGGATACACAACCTCATAGCCCTCTTTCTTCACAAGATCCCTCCTCAGCCTCAGGTCTTGGTCCACCCGGCTCACGGCGTTCCCTGTTTTTCAGGAGCTCACCTCCCAGACCAGAAACAATCCCACTCCCACCGACAAATGCACCGACGTCATCTGAAGTAGAAGCCATGAAGAAGGAATTGGAGAGTTTGAAACGGGAATTGGCGGAGGCTCGGATCGAGTTGAGTGAGGCCAACGAAGCGAAAGAAGCGTCGGATTCGTGTGTCAAGGCGCTTCGAGAGTTTATTGCGGAAAATCAGGTTGGAGAAATGTCTTCAGTGGGAAAAAAAGGGTTGCCCCCACCCATAGCCGTTAGTCCAGATGGCGCTGACAAGAAATCAGCAGCTTCCCATTCTGGGTGGGGGTTTAAACTTTGGAAAGCGGACAATAACGTGACTTTATCTGCTCGACAACCACCTCCGCCACCGCCGCTACCGTCATTATCAACAACAACTTCTGCCCCTTTTTCTCGTCTTGGCGGTTTTTTTAGTTCAAGAGCGAGTACTGCATCGACGAGTTCGGCGCTCCAGACGAATGCTGCTTTGACGACGAGAGAAGGAGAGTCGTTCCTGGATTCGTCCTCGGGACACAGTGTGCAGTCTATATCGGATGAGTCGTCGTTGTCTGTGGTTGAACCTGGTAGTCCTCTTGCCCATGATGAGGAGCATTCGGTTCATGTGAAAGTGGTGGATGTGGATGTGCCTGTACCTGAGATTGTTGGCAGCGGTGGTGGCGATGAAACGGTGGGGAAAGGTTTTGTGGATAATGATACCGCGAGGAGAATGCAACCTGGCGTCGCGGTGGTGGTTGTCTAATGCTCTCTCGCACGCATATTGCGAATGCGTGGAATCCCTTCTGTTGATCGTCCTTTACGCTCCCGTGCCTTTTGATACCAGAAGCTATGACCTCAGTCTATGAATCTATCACGATGCAATCACGACCATGTACGACTTTTTTTGGGGTTTTTCTTATATCTGCCTTGATTATATGGTATTAGTACGAATTTGAGGTGTCAATTGTGAGCGGTGGCGGCGGTGGCAGCTCGTTTGATGAGTCAATAATTTTTCTATGATGACGATGATGCAGCGTGTGGAATCTTTCTTTTTTTGTGATCAAAGTATATGATGACCCCTTCCCTGATTTGTCAATGAGAGCTGTGTAATAAAACTGTTCGAAATAGAAACAAAGCTAAATACATGTCGGTGATCTAGCGAGTTGGTCAAGAGGGGTCAAGCTGAAACCCAGTTAGTCAATAATAGGACTAATATTTATGAATGTCTTTCAGCCTCGTATGGTGTGTCGTGGGGACAATCATCAAACCCAATAGACATAATTACTGTCCCGAAGGACAGTCAGGATATAAAGGGAAAGGCAAAAAACATTGATGTGAGATTTTTGGTATCATATGAGGGGGGATGGTGGTGATTAAGATGTATAGATAATTCCTACCTACAATGTATTTTTTTTACCACGCGGTGAAAGGGAAAAATCAGTCTCACACACTTCTCCATCACCGTTCCCTTCCTCCTCAGAAAATCCTAAATTCTTCTTCTTCTCTTGTTGTGACAAAGGTAAAGTACTTGTCGTCACCTGACGAACTGCTAAGGTTTATCCGAGCCGGGATAAAGGATACGAGAGAGAGATTTTGGGACATCATTTTTTCTTCAGGATAAAAGATCCAATATCGTCTTCAGACGTGGATGACTCTTCAGCAGAGGATAGTCGTCCAATAAACCAAGGACGTCTTTACACCAGGCGCCATAAGTGACACTCAATCCAGGACTCGTCGAAAATTCCTGCGCTTTTAATTCAGCAAACCATTCTTTATAGAAAGATTCAATCGTTCCCTCTCTAACCTGACTATTGGTTCGGACCCTCGAAAAAAACTTGAGACACAGATCAATATAAATGGAGCTCTGAAACCTCGTCTCAGAAGACTCTCTGAGAGTCAAATCAATATTCCTGAAAAAACCTGAAAATAATACTTAAGTCAACTGGGAAGACGCCTAGGACACAACGACTTTCAATACCTGTCAAAAGAGAGATTCGAAGTTGATTAATCTCATCTGGTTGCGGGTTTATCTGAGCACTGAATTTAAACAACGACTCGGCCACGTCCTTAAATAGCGGATTATGTTTGACTTCATTTGCAACAACGTATCGCCAATATCTCGGTTCGGCAGTGAGATCATGCGTGGCCAGAGACTCAAAAAAAGTCTCCAACAGTTCATGAGTCCTCAGCTAACTTGTTTGTCAAAAACCAGATGAGGGGGAACGAAGGAAACGAACTCAACTCCGTAGAATCCAGGATCATGACGAATGATCTCACTATAAATAGCAACTCGTACTCGTACACTCAACCAGCCAACTCGAATTTTTCGCCAAAAAGACTCCATTTCATCCAGGCAAAAGTTCCAGCGCTGGAAGGATCATGAATGTCATTATCTATCAATCGAGAGGATACCACCTTACAGACGGGACCTTTCCATGCTGGATCAAGATGTGCATACACCCGCCGAAGCAATGAGCCCAGCTGTCCAAAGTCCTAAGGTTGTTCAGATGTACGACCGGCTCAGCTGCGGTTGCGCAAAACTTCTGGATCTTCCAGAAAGAGGCCCAAAAAAAGGGAAAGATCACCTGAGATTTCCGTAAGGCGTATATCACACAGAAAACAATTTCGGCAAACCTTGTCGGCAAGTTCACCCTGCTCTTTCTCTTTGACAAAGGCAACAGCATCTTCTGTGTCATCCAACTGAGCCAAAGTAGCCGGATCATTGAGGTCAATCCCGAAATCGAAATCGGCATAATCCTGACTTTCTGGATCATCCAGTTGCGGATTCGGAAGCGTAGGTTCTCTTGGTGGAGAGAGTATCGCCCTGGCGTCCAGAAAGCTCCCGATGAAACGCCGCATCTCACCTAGATTGTGAGTTGTTTCTTCAATTGCCTTGTATGATTCTAGGAACGACTTGAACGCGACTGAGGGATGTTAGCTGTTCAATCTAGCTGATTATGATACCTGAACGTACGGAGAAAAGCAGGCTCTGGGTATTGACCTCTGCTCGCAAAGGCCTCCATCACAGCACGACCTGTAGCATACAAGGACAGAACGAGGAGCGAGCAGTTCCTGGTCTTATCCTTGCGCTGATTTGGCTGATCAGTTGTGGACGATCTGAGAGACTGAAGCTCGGATGCGACGTTGTTGACAATTGTAGCAAGCCATTTCGCAACTTCTTGCAACGGTACGTTTCTTTTAATCATAAGAGTCGCCAGCAACATGACACCTCGAATCGTAAGTAGCTGAGTCGTGGTATCGGACGCCGCAAAGTCGATGCTACTATGCACTTGTTTGACGGTTCGGGTGGCATATTCCGGGTCGATAGCAATCACAAGAGCTAATGCTGCGAAGCGATTACAAATTGGCGAAAGGTCATTCGCGCCCGGTACTTTCTCCTTCTGTACCCTGAATCTTGAAACTGGGATGATGAGCGCAACCATCTTCTTTATTTCTGGTTCCGTTAGGCAATCAGCGTCGACAGCCCGTTTGATAAGTTTCAATGTCGAAGTGAATGCAGAGTCTGTGTCAGATCTGGATTGAGAAAGGGAATCCCAGTCACCGTTCAACATAAAATCAGGATATTCTGCCTCTTCACCATACAAATTGATAAAGTTGCGAGCACGAAAGATGTCGACAAGTTGATTTAAGGCGCCGAACGATTGGTTCATATCCCACTTCCAATGATCTAACAACCGATAGCAACGAGATATCATGACTCTGGTGTATTTGTCTCGTTTCTCGAGCGTGTCATATCCAAGATGTTGAAGTGCGCCACCACCCTGTGCCAGTTGAGATTGCTTGATAGCAAAAGATATTAAGCTCCATGACGAAGAAAGGCGGAAACTACTCCCAACGATTCCGAAAACCGAAAATTGTGATAGTACCATCAGTGTGAAAACGGCCTCCCATATCCTTTCACAAGTTTCTAGACAGTTGATCGAAGGGAGCGTATGATGCAAGGTTAGGAGTTCAACCCAAAGGGGATGATCCTGATAGGACTTGGTGTTTTGCCGGGCGTCGCAGACAGGAAGGAGGTGGATCAAGCATGCCCATATCTGGGCGGCATAAGATGATATCTTCGTTACGTCAATAACTTGATTCTTTTTCGTGGTTTTGTAAAGTATATGGGTTCCATATTCCACCAAACGGTAGAGCAACAGCCTTGCAGATGCATGAGCTGGATTGAAGTTCAATGGTCCTGATGATCCGTCGAATAATTGATAGCCGGACCGAATTGAGGTCTCGAGGCAGAACCAGATTAGAGATAAGAGGGCGATGTTCACTGTATTCATAGCTGCGGCTGAGGATTTGAGGATTGATATGATGGCTAGCACCTTGTTCTTGATGAAGGATCCAAGTTGCTCACGTCCATCCATAGGATCCATAATATAGAACCAAGTGATATAACGACAAACCGATCGAGACAGATTGCCCCAGTCCTTTATTTTTTCTTCGTAACCTTCGGAAGGAATATCTGAGATCAAGTCAAGTAAACCTTCAAAGATCTTGTCCAAATTTTGGAGAAACGTGGCTATTTCCTGCGAAGGACTTAAGTTTATCTCACAGAGATAGAGAGGACTAGGTTGAATTGCTTGATCAGATGTGAGGGCGTGTATCAGATCATGTAGATGGCCTTCACGCATAAAACTTGTCGGGTTCAAGGACACTCCTGGGTTCAGGGCGTCTATACCCATGTCAACGGTACATTTTCCAGCCGAATCTCGGGGCCGTTTGACTAGGGGACGTTGTTGACTGTATTCTATTTCTTGGTTACGGTGATCATTATCATCGTCTACATGAAATGATGGGAGCTTGGGCTTTTCACTTCTTGCTGAAGCAGGATTAGATGCGCCGGTTGCAAATGACCGATAAAAATCGGCATCATCAAGATCAATGGTAATTTTCATTGGCTTTTTTGATCTCCCGGACGTTATCTCAGATGTGTGCGGGTTGGCCAGCGAGTAGACACCCTGCAGTTTGTGTCTCCCCTTCAACTCTTCACGTCTCGCCTTCCAGCTCTTCCGCTTTTCCTTTCCCAAACCTCCAATCTCAATCTCAATCGGTTCGGTTGCCACTCCAGCTGATAAAATTAGAAATTGAATCAAAATACTATTATGCACGGCCGTGATGGAACGTTACCCTACCTCTCGGTCTGCCATTTTTCGTGTTTTGTGACGTAGCATGGTTCTCAAACGAGAGCAGTGTCTGACGCTCACTCCCCAACTTGCAAGCATCGCGAATTTTGACATCATATTTGTACCTTCTACGTGCATTGCTGCTATGACCACTGGCGTGAGAACGGGACTGTTTGCGCCCACCAGCCCTGGCCTTGGAGATGCTTGAGCCAACGATACGTGTTCGAGACAACATCCAGTCAATCATGCTTTCCTCCTTCATATTACCGTACCCAATGCCTGGCTCATAAATCGTCCCGGCGTCATCGTCTCCAAGAAGAGTTTGGATATCTTCATCATCAACTCGCTCTCCCTCTCCTGAGCTAGTGGTCTCTTCATCCGAAATTTCAATGGTGTCAGGGACTGAGGCCACGGGCTCGCGAAAGATAGGCCGGGATGGCGCTGTATTCTGAGCTATACCATCCCGCGATAGACCAGAAACACCATCCGAATGCGTTTCGGAATGAAAAAAATCACGAATGTCTCCATTGTACATGTACTGGGGTGACGGCTCGACTCGACTTTCGTCGCTATCAGAATCTCCGCGGATGTCCCTTACATCCTTTGAGTTAACGACTCGCCGGATACGCGATTGGCCGGGAAGAAGAGGCCCCTCCTCCTGTGGATCATCGATGGCGAGCCGACGAGACTGATTATGCTGAGTCTCCTTTAAAAGTTCTCTTGCATAACCAGCAGGGTATAGTCTGAAGAGTTCATGATAATGCTTGCCTAAATCTAGTGGTTCCTCCTCATCAGAAGTTTCAGTGCCCGAATCTGAGCCCTTTGCATGCTGCTTTCTCGTGACTGGAGATTTATCAGTGACTCTCAAATTTTTCTGTGCGGACAATCGAGCGGATGGAGTACAAGGATTCTGTAGAGACTCTGGCTCTGGTGTTCGAACATCCTCCTCTATGGATATAGGACTGGCAGTTAGATTATTCATGAAATAGTCACGCAGTGCATCCAATTCGTTCGTCCCTTTTGAAGAAGGTGAAGATTGAGCTGGAGGAAGTCGAACACTCCTCTGAGGTGAGTTTGTCTGAGAATTTTGAATACTCGGGATGTCTGTCGCCTGTTGATTGATTATCAGACCAATTTTCTTACCATAGTTGGCCACTCACATCTGAGTTACGTCTTCCCAAAGGAGTAGAAGTGTTAGACACAGGAAATCGTCTGGGCGCTCTCGAAGCCTCTTTTTCGCGTCTTAAACGCTGTTGTCCCAATCGCTTCTCTTCCTCTTTCTGCTTGAGTTCCTCCTTTTTCTTTTCCCTTGTTTCCCTCTCTCTTCGCCTCCGGTCTCTTTCGATGCGACGAGCTTCTTGAGCGAGACCATCCGAATCGCCATCATCAGACTCACTCAAGGGCTGGATATAAGGAGGTAGTGGCTGGGCAACGAGCGAGTGGTCTTCTTGCGTTTCATGTTCACCACTCACATCCTGGTGTTGAGACTCTTCTTGAACATAATCGTCATCCTCTTGATAATGATCTTCCTGGCGATAGGCACTATGCTTATGACGAATGGCATTGATGATAGCAGCTGGATTATCTTTCAAGATAGTCTTGTAATAGAGCTCGTCATATGCATATGGACGAAGCTGATTAGGTTGACGACGACGAAGTGGGTATCGGCTGAGGGCTATATCCTCGACATTTCTCGTCTCTACAGTCGAGATACGCAGTGAATTGCTTGTAGCAGCGTCTTGAACATCATGATCCTCTTCACGCGATTGCGAACTCTCAACAGGGACAAGCGAAGATGAGCCTGAAAGGTTTGATGGTGTGTCCACGCGAGTTGCGTCCAGTTGGCGTAGTTTGGAAGCTCTGATCTCAGGACGAGTCAGGGGAGAGCTAAGCTTTGCAACAGCTAGCTCATCTTCAGACTCGCCTCGTACATTGTCTTGTGTTCGAGACCTTGCAGGTAGTACAACATAGGAGAGTGGTCGCTTGGAAAATTCTTGCAGAGAAAGAGGCTAGGAATATATTTGAATATCTGAACAGTGCGTAGACAGGCAGAAAACACCTATACCTACAAGCTGATCCAACGATTTATCATCTGCTGACCGCCGTGAAGGCCTCAAGTCCCGAGAAAACTGTAATTTGTCTTGTAATTCCGCTGCCTTGCGAGGAGAGCTTGAGGAGGTCCAGGCTTTCACATGTTCCATGACAGCCGTATCATCCAAATGAAAGACCTTTCGAACATGGGTCCGTGCCTGTAAACCAGGATCTTGATCACCTAGTATATTCACTTTTGCATCCTCTGAAGTAGCATCAGTATCAGAGTCCCCCTTGTCGGATATTCTGTATTGAGATGTGAAATGCGGGCTTCGAGTCTCATTCGTCTGCGAAGAGGGCACAGATACTCGGATCTCTTCTTCAAGTCCATGGCTAAGCTGACCAAATCTCAGCCAAAGACTCCGCAAGTAAAGTGTAAACTACCTTTCTGCGCTTCCGGGGGGTCTCAGTCTTTGGACTTGGATGAACCGTCTGAGAGTGTACAGGTGTCAATTGTCCCCCTTTAATCACATCTTCAAAATCACGCCAACGCTGCAAGGCATAAGCATCAGCTAATTCTTCGACATCTGAAGTTTCAACGTATCCATCTTGGTCCATTCTCGTATATGGCTGGTCATTTGGGCAAAAGGAGATATTGATGGCATGTTGCAGCACGTGATTTTAGCTGACCACACCACTAGAATAGAATCTAGAGCAAGTGTGAATATGTTTGCGCTGGGGTGGAAATTAAGCGACCATATAGAGCGACCATATAGCTGCAGAGACTTCAACATATACCGCTTCAGGAAAGATGCGGTGAGCATCTGGACGGTGAAGGCCAATGACTTCGCTCGAACAGTTTTGAATAGAGTGTGGATGTCAGTGTTCTACTGACCGAATTCTCTTTGATGTACTTAGGGCATTTCACTTCGAAATCTCATGATCCACGTTTGTCATGATACACTACGATTACCAACCATTATTATACACAAAGATGTGACAACTTTTGGTCGAGCCCAAGTAAAAGGAAGAGATATGAAAAAAAAACAAGGAAGGGTGGAACGACGTAGTCATGAGTCATGTCGTGCATTGCATAAAGGAGATAATTCTGCAGCAAAATTTTAGGAGGAGATGAAATGTGAAAACACGTGTTGGGAATCAAGATGATGGGAATGATTTTGCAAGCACGCTGAAATGAGATGGAAAGGGATAATAGCAAGACAAGAACAGACGAGCGACATAGGTGGGGATACAATGGTGACATACTTGGATGGGAGACAGAGGATGATAGACGATAGAGAATTTTACATTCGTTGAACATTGAACGACGAGCGAGAAGGCGAGGGCTACATGGAAAAAAGGCATGGATCAAGGAGTTTGTGTCCCTAGGACTTGTATGATAGTGACCGCAACAAGTGACGACATGGTCGATACTGACATGAATGCGATCACAAGTTGAATGGGGGGACAGCAGACGGGAAAGAGCGTTGATTCGACGCTGTTCCTCTCGTTTTCGAGTTTGGATGATGTTGATGAGAGTGCCAATGATGGTGATGTGCGTGTTGGTGGTGAACCTGACCCCAGTTCTTCTTCTTGAGCTTCCTTTCCCTCTTTGACTCTCTTCGAAGCTTTTGCGAACTCTTCAGTAAATCCTGATTGAAGTCATGCTGATGAGTCTCTGCACCCGTGGGCGTACGATTGCCGTCACCAACAGGAAGAATTACAGGAGAGATTGACATTGGTTCCAAGAAGTTTCTTCTCCTCTGTCGCTCCTTCTCCTTGGGCCACATGATCGCGCTGAGAGGGCTGGCTTTCATGATGCTGCTATAATCCATGCTTGAGTGAGGAGTGTGAGGATAGTGATCTGAGCTCCATCCGCCGTTCTCCCGGGTTCGCCGAAAAGCACTGACAGGAATCAAATCCCACCGATTAAGGTTTTGTAGATGTTTGTCAGAAGATAAATCATCGTCTTCCTTAACATCCCCACTGAGTTGTTCTGCAAGAGAGCCAGTGGTTTCGGGAGATTCGGGAGCAAGGTAAGACGCTTCGAGAACGTCATCAAGATTGATAGATTCAGTGACATATTCAGCTTCTTCAGTGAACATAGTAGCGACAGCCAGGGATGGGGATGAGGATCCAAAATCATTATCAGATGATAGGAGCTGCAGGGGGGATGATATCTCTGATGCAGTTGAGAATGTTGGAGCAGATCCCGTATTGTTCAGTAAGTTTCTACTCAATAATTTCTCGACCTAAAAGATATAGAGAAAAGGAAGTACATGAGCATGCGTGTATGAGCAAGGAGATTCAATCAACTACAAAAAGCACATTGGGGACGTACCATATTGACCTTAGGGGCGGTAAGAGATTTACGACACCGGCTGAATCTCGGATGGGGCGAGGGTACCTCCCTGGTCCCATCAATAATTGCCTTGCGGCTTTCCTGAGCAGGTACAAAAATTCCGGCCCGTGGTCCTCTGGACTGTTGAGGTAGACTCTTTCCTTTCCGCTCCTCTTCCTCTTCATCTTGGTCATCAGAATCCCAATATAATCTCCGGGCAAGATTATTCCCAGGCTTGGATGATTCCATGCCCTGCCAACTAGATACCAAGCGATGACGAGCTGGGCTCACTGCGGGGCTAACAGTTGACAGAGGATTAACAGCGGAAACACTCGAAGGAAGATGAAAAAGCTGCATCGCCCGCTCATTCGGTAAATCATCTTCACCCACAAGCTCCTCATCGGTGGTATCGCCTTCAGCCCCATCAAAGCCTTCCTCGCAACCACCCTCGGAAGAAGGTCCGTGGTGTGTAGGCGACATGTCCACGTCGCTATCTTGGGCAGGTCCCGAACTTACCTCGGGCAGAAATTGGGACGCTTTGACCTCAAAATCCAGATCGAGGAGTCCCCGGACGTCGTTCAGGCCATTGGTGAAAACGACTTGGCCGTCCCATCCCTGGGTTACTTCAAGCTGGAGATTTTCTGGCCTCTGGGTATACGAGATGCGCTCAGTTGTGTCACTATGGGAGGCAGCATCCATGTCAGAGTGATCGCCATCCTCACCCGCCCCAGAGCAGGAGGAATCACTGTGAATACTGTTGTCGTCGGAGTCGGTGAGATTGGCAAAGAAAATGTCAGCATCGAAACTTGATTCTTCATCATCGGACCATGCAGTGACGAGGCCAGCATAGCCCGCACCTACGGTCCTGTTATTTGTCTCTTCTTCAGCCTCATCAGCCGCTTGGTCTTCCTCATCATCGTCTTCAGTGACATCAGAGTCGACGTTCATCTCATTATCACTGAGATCGACGCTCTTCTTTCTGGATCTAATCACCCAGTCATTTTGAGAGCTATGGTTTCGAATCCCGTCTTCTTTAAAAAGCTCACGACGTAGACGGGCCTTTTCATGGATTTGAGATACTATATAATTTTCCTCCTCCTTTTCGATGTCAGAATCACCCACGGACGAAAGGGGGTCTAGATCAGACGACGATGAATCGCCTGAATCACTAGATGAAAGACCGGACGCAGATAGGAATGTTGGAAATTTGGCGGATTCGCCATCATCATCGTCATCACAATCGTAATCACCATCACTAAGATTAGAGAAAGACTTTTTATCGTGGTGGTCACTGAAGGCGCATCGTTTGCGCTTCGATGGCCGCTTAGGACCAACACTTTTTGCCTTGGGCCCTCGCTTCTGTGGCAATCCTGGGTTTGAGCGCTTGCTGCTGCCTACGGTTGGAACTGATGGTTGGGCGAAAGGTGAAGGAGAAGAGGGTGATTGTAGGTATACAGTAGATTGTGCCTTCACAAGCTCACGCGCTGCAGTGACAATTTTGGGAGGTCTACCTCTGCGTCTCTGGACTGTCTTTTTGCTTGGAGGGAGGTTGTCGAATTGAGTTTCTCCGACAGGCGCAAATCCTGAAGTCATCTCTTGAATTTTCTTGGCAGCTGATGAAGGTTTTTTGTATTTAAGAGATTTTTGGGGTACAGTAAGTTTGATCTTGAGGGGGTGGGGTTTGGGTGAAGAACGGGGAATGGACGAGATAATAGATGAAGATGAACCAGCATATACGAAACTGGATTGATCCAACGACGTAGGCTGGGAGAGGACACGCGGCCTATTGTCACAGGTGCACTCGCCATCACATACGGGACAGATGTCGTCGTCATCGTCATCCTGGATACAAGCATTCTGAGGAACGCCTACGGTATGAGGTGGCGACATAGAGATGGTCTGGGTATTTGGAAGTGCTGATAAAAGGGAGATTAGTATCAGATATGTACTTAATGTTATAAGGCACAAGAAAACTGCCATGCTGCAAGGGTGTGCAGACATATGGAAACAGACGTCCCAACGAAGAGGCTCACCATTGAACTGATTTTTGGCCATTTTTTGGGAAATGACATGGATTATTGAAGAGTTCCAGGATGGCAACAAGGACGGAGGATTCCTAGCGTCGAAAGGAACCTCTCGGAAGATTGTGGATGAGAAGAAACCCTCTTTGATGGAAAATCTGGTCGATTGGGTTCTCTCGGGGTCCTTTCCAAAATGGGAACACACCCTGGCAACTCTTCTCAGAAGAATAATGTATCAGTATCTTATCTACATGAGAGGCTCTCTTGTCCTCTGAATAATCCTCAGGGCCCCATGTATAACATTCTACTCAAATCGACCAATAATTCAGACAAACTTTGTTGTCACGCCATAAATGTTACCGGCTATCAGATCCGGATGAGTCTACCTGCACATCAGACTTGCTGCAATTTTCCTCCCAAGAAATCACAAAGAAAACAGCGAAACTTCTCTGACAATGACATCTAGTTTTGTGTATTTTCAAAAAGGGCAGTTCACCAGTCCTACGCGTAATAGTCTTGTGACCTTATACACGCCCGCTGTTGCCCGGTTGCCTTACTAGTCTTTTGAGTTTCTGGTCATACTACTGATCAGTCTATCCGATCTTCCGAAAGTGTACATTGACTAACCTTTAATCGCGGCAAAGGACATGAGTCCTCTGACCTCGGAAACAATAAAAAAAACATACATTCAAACCTCAAGGGGTGGCTAAAACACCTTGGCAGTTCGGTCTCTAGCCGTAATGGCAGAGAGTGATTGTGTGACAAGTCTAGACGACTTGACATGACACCCAACCATCAGGTGACTTGACAACAGAATGCCTACCGTGTAATACATTTTCTCGTTCCATTTCATATCTTTCCTTGTCTGGATCAGTTACGCGTGATCTGTTATTCCTATGTTCTTTTTCCTGTAGTTCGTCTATATGTATCGTGGTATGCTATCGCGGACTACGATCACCAGGTAATAAAAAAAGTAACACCGTTATCTTGTGACACACGTATCACCGCATCTACGCCAAAACCGATGTCCTCATTATCAACAAGCGCAGTACACACCAAAGAGAAGCTATATAGCCAACTCGCAGCTAGTCTTGGTCGTATGTCCAGGGCTATCAACCAGACTGCCGATCTCTGCGAGATGCTTCAAGTCGATCTCCACGCAATGAGGACTTTTGCTGTATTGGATGCAGCCAAGTATGCCAATCATTCACTGGAAGTTTACCGATTTGATTCATGTCTGGTATCTGTGCTATTCAGATTCATGACCGTTGCTGGTCAACTGAATCCACCTGATGAGGAAGCGAAGAAGGATGACTCTCCAGATCAGACAACATAATTTTTCGATCATAGATGAGGTTTTGACAAACCTTAACAAACCTTAATTAAACCCAATTTATTACCCTCATTCAGGAATCCATGGCAGCAAATCAAATCACTTAGAACTCATATGTTCGCATCTCGATGAGTGTCAAATTGCTATGTACATATCTTTCTCTTTACGCACCTCAGTCTCCTCCTATGTGAGAGTATCCATGTTGCTTATCATATCTTGAGCCTGATTATCTTCACCAATATACAAGTCTTATCTTATGTCACCGAGTTACCCACCGCACTCTAGATTCGTGACAAAAAAGGTTTGTATGTTCCCAAACTTGTCATGTGTTATGTGGGGAGCCCTTGCAGCACAGTGGTGTTTGGGAAATCAAAATAAGGATCAGATTACCGGATCAATGTATCGTAGCATTTGTAATTTCAGATTGCAAACAATTGCAAATGGATGAGGTGCTTGGGACGAATCGGCGTGCAGATGGAAATTAGTCGTCCTTGTTCTTTTCTTCGTAAAAGTACCTTTTCGTCTGTCACTCATAGGTGCGTATTCAGCATTCTTGCTGAGTGAGATTTGACCCTGGTTTTAGGACGGTATGGCAGCTAATCATACTTCTAACGCTGTCGCGCGCATTGCCTACCTGACCTCTGATCTGGTAGTTGACTCTCAGCCTCAATTTCCTGCTCCTTCAGTATTCGCCCAACAGTATGCTTCGTTGGCGGGGTCTGCCTCAAGTTCACCCCGTTTATTCGTTACACCCTACGGGGCTGATCCTGGCTCAACAGTACTTCAAAACCCCACCGAACTGACAAGTCTCACCGCGACTTCAAATTCCCATCTTCTAACCCGCCTTGTAATACACCTTGCAGACTTGTCGTCCCGCCCCGTCGCCCTCCACATCGCTGTTGATTATGATCTCTCCGAAGTTCTCCTTCTTCGGTCTTCCATCCCATTCTTTCTTTTGTCGAGAACCGCACAGCAAGCGCACGATAATGCCTTATTAGCAGCCCGGTTGGCCCGATTAGAGAAGAAGGCTGTTGTTCATGCGTTCCAACTTCAGCCAGAGTCCATATCACTGAATGTTCTCTCAGAGCAACAAGTACTTTCTTTCCTCTTCGCCGACAAACAACAAGCTTATCCCTCATCGAGTATCGGACATGAAATTCCCAAAAAGGTCCTCGATGGATGTGCAAATGGCCATGACGTCATTGATCAATCTTCCAATGGTTGGGCCCCGGTTGATGACCCAAGTGTGATCTCTAATTTCAATGCTTACCGAGCTGTTGCAGCAGAGACACAAAGCCAAGT
>Ga0153946_1000214_pt1 | contig 24155 bp, 28 predicted proteins | sample TSNJ030MetaG_FD_104751 | JGI IMG/M metagenome (GOLD analysis project Ga0153946, IMG submission 104751) | Attine ant fungus gardens microbial communities from New Jersey, USA - TSNJ030 MetaG | ecosystem: Host-associated > Fungi > Mycelium > Unclassified | place: USA: New Jersey, Wharton State... | reverse complement strand
GTGAGACAAAAGCTTGTTATATTGTCGTCGTAACACTAACCCCCGTCGAACTGGAGTGATTTATCCTCTAAGCGGGCACGTGCAGCTTCTGGAGCAATCACTTTAGCGGAAGGATACTCTTTCTTGTACTGTGCTATATGCGGAAGTCAGAAGAAAGCAACTAGTACTTATAGAAAGGCGGTACCAAGAAATAGATGATGTACGGCATCGGCCCCCATGATAAAGCTAGATTTGTGATGTGAATAAGGTCAGTTTACTGGAACAGCTTGAGTTAACATGACACAAAAGCTGACCGAACGGGCCCCAAATTGTCAAGTGTGGTCTTGGTTTCTTCGTCCAGCGGGGTGGAAGCCAAAAGCCAGACGCCTCCATCTTTCATCTTTATTGCGGTAGATCTCCCACCAAAGGGAATGAGGCCGAATCTGGCAAAGGGTCTAGGGCAGTTGGTGAGCTACGTCGAGCGATGGAAAAAAAGCTAGCTCAGTCGTGCCTCGAAAAAGTCCACACATTTCGCGTAACCTAGAGGAGGGTATCAAGAGCGCTGAAAGGTTGGGAGAGGATTATATATACCTCACGAATGACTGTCTCCGACATGGTTTAGCGGGAATTGAGACATTGAGACATTGAGAGACCTACTTATATGAAGTTAGTAGGTCATCATCAGTGATTCACAATCACATGGTTATCTAACGTTCCGGCCAGACTAGGTTGTCAGAGGGATGTAAATAAGGATGTATTCGGTTGCCGAGAGTTCATCAACAATTGATAGGAGTTTAGGTACAGCCACGCCGGCTTATCATTCGATGACATAGCATCTACCTTACCTGAAGTATCTAGGTAACAAAGAACAGGAGACAGCATCGCTCTGTATTCTCCTCGAGCAGTATAAACGGTACAAAAATGACCTGCAACGCTTTCACTGCGTGATAGACCACGTTTTCGGCTAAACAAATCATGGTCAATCTCCAGACGCTCGTCCACAGACAAAATGAATTGGAACAATCATCCATCAGCTTTTTTTTTAGGAATTTAAAACTCCGGTTTTCCAAACTGATAATCCCCACTAAACATCATCCTCCCAATTCTCTGGAACAGGTTCATCCAATGCAGAAGCCTCGACCATCATTCTATTCTGTTCAACCAACGCAAACCCTGGTCTTGCAGGAACATCAGCAGACTGAAATCGCGAAACGCTTCCCAAGCCCGTTAGTCTAGGAACCACAGCCGACGGACTAGACGTATTCTCATTTGGGTTCAGAGCAGAGATCCTAGGCCCAAGTGATGGTTTTGTGACAGGTCCCGAAGACAAACTGCTGGATCCTGTCGTAGTTAAAGAAGAACGCATACTCCGCAAGTTGCCTGATTTTCCTAACCCAGGTGAAGTCGAAGGTCGTCGGATGACCGCAGAAAGGAGTGGAGAAGGAAGCCGAGTATCAATGCGCCTGATAAGCTGGACACTCCTATGTGGCTCTTGATCAACCATCTGAGTATCAATTCTATAATACGCAGTTAGCTGAGCAGAAGATTCATTATTAGCATGCGGTAAACGAAGGGGAAAAAGACAACGCACATCATGCACAAATTTCCTTCGATCAGGAGGCATTTGAGGCAAAACTTGGGACTTCTTCTGAGACGACACAAACTCCGCCAAAGTCTGTTCTACCGTGTTCAGAAACTTCGTATAGACCCTAGCGAGTCGGGTCAACTCGTCTGTATAGCTGACAGTATTGACTAGACTCGCGTATCCAGCCGAGCCGGACCCAGTGATACCCTTCGCGGAATTAAGTCCCAGTGCGTCAGCAAGCTGTGCATTGCGCTTCTCCACAGCACATTCACTTGAGCATTTTAGATTGGGACGATCCGGGCTAAGATTGGAAGAGGAACGGCTACAATGAATAGCTTGTTTAATTTGTCCACAGGAACATGTTATGGTGACAAGTGCTTGGCATGGTTCATTTTCAAAACAACTTGAAGGTGCATGACAGGGCAGCGAGCAAAGGTGATGGTCCGGTAAACTACAGCCATATTAAAAGTTAATCCTTCACAATTTCGTATCGATACATACCAAGACTTTCGTAACTTTCCACATGTTGCCGTGCACTTTCCACATTCACCTGGGTGACAAGATCTTTTGCAGCGGTGATACCCACAGTCCATGAGTTTCCCGCATATAGTTCCACATGAAATTTTCTCGTTATCAAGAGAGCATCGAATGTTTCGCATTGCTTTCTTTCCACATGCACATTGTTTCGTGGTCAGATGCACACATGGAGGACAAAGTAAAGGATCCTCATGACAACCATGCGGAGTGTGAGGGTGACCACAAGGTGGAGGTGGGCGTGAGCAGGGATAAGAGCAGTGCATCATGGTGCCGCACGGAATGGGCGGATCATAAACCGTTCGTCCGCAGAAGCACACCATCTGACAAACAAATGAGGATAGTCTGGAAAAAAAAACAGAAGATAGGATCATACCTCTTCGAAAGAACTCCGCAAACACGGTGGGCATGCACCTTTATGGTCTCTCTCTTCGCACCGATGATTGCCACATGAAAGCATTTTTCTGCAAACAAGGTCACATTCATGCCATCCTCCTCTCTCCTCGCCAATTCCAGATACGCGTTCTTCCAATCCTCGCTTCTTTCCTTTCTTCCCTCCGATAGATGCGAGGGACGCCAAGGGACAACAAGGTCGACGGCATTCGTGCCGCCCACATGCACGAAGCGCCATGCAAGGCCTATTACACAATATTTCTACCTCTTCGGCGGTTCCCTCCTTCAGAAGTTCACAACATAGAATGCTCTTTGTCGAAAAACCGCACCGACAGGGACGTGTCAGTTCCACAGAACACGGGGGACAAGGACCAGTATGGCACAGTATCCTACAAGGATGTCCACACTGAACGTGAGGTTTGTCGCAAACATTGTTACATGTCGGTATAGGTGATGTACAGCTCGCTCGAGCTGGAAATGTGTAATTGGCAAGGTCGGAATTGGGCGAAGGCGCGATGGAGGACTTCCCACAAGGACAGTGTGTCACTTGGGCTGGAGATTGGGGACAGGGAGCTGGATGGCGTGAGGGCGGATGACATCGTTTTTGACATTTGTGAACACCACAATCAAATTCTCTAAAGAACATAAGAAAAAATGGAATATAGTAATGAAACGAGCGTACCTTTCACAAATTTGATCACATGGATATCGTCCAACCCAAGCAACCTCTCCTTCTATGAAAGATTCTTGGGCTTCTCCTTCACCACATGCAAGCTCTTTTTCTGATTTGCCACACCAACATCGCGCAGCCTCGCGGATTGGACAGTCGCCGCATCCACCTGCGTGGCATACCTTCTGACAGGTATGTTTACCGCAAGGCAGGGTTCTGCTGCAAATATTCCCGCAGGACATATTCTTGTCCATTCCTCTGTCTCGATCAAGCCCACACCGGAATGCGATTATGGACTGGCGAGGACAATAACAAGGGAGCTTAGTAGTGATTTGACAGGGAGGACAAGGACCTGGGTGGCAAGAAAGAGGACATGGATGGCCACAGCCACTTTCACGTATGCGGGAACATGGTCCACCGCAAGAATGAGGAGTTGATAAACGAGGAGGCTGAGGGTCTGGGGTTGATCCACAAAAGCACCTACGGATTCCGTGAGCTCCAAAGTTGAGCTTCACCAAGAGACGCACGGAATGGCTCACCTATACATCTTTGGTATATCCTCACGTTTCCCTTGGCATCCAGGACATCGCCAATCACCAATTCTCCCTTCCTCTCCGCGGGCTCTCCATGCATCCTCGATGTCTTTAACGCTCTTTGACGCCCACGACCGGATGCATTTTAGATGAAATGTCGTCCAACAGTACTGGGGTGGCCCCTCGGCATCGTGAGGAAGGATAGTAGGAATTATTGGAGAACAAGACCAGACAGGTTGCTCGCGGTGAACTGACGAGAAGCATATTGGACAGTCGGGATAGGGAGGGGAACTGAGTTCTTGGATTAAACGAGAAGTAAGGTCATCAACGGCTGGTCTCTCCATTTTGACATTATATTTATCCGCTGGCTTAGACGGTGAAGTTGTGTTGGAGGGACCGTCCTTATCTGTCAGCTTTCCATTTCCATGGAACTTTGCTCGACGCTTGCTCCCCCCATGCAGACCAGTACTCTGTTTAGAAACAGTCGGTTGCTGCGGGTCATTGGTTCCTGGAGATGTGATATTGTACGGCTTTTGAGGCCGATACCGCTGGTGTTGACCATGACCACTAGATGAGGGACCAACATGAGGTGGATGATCGGCTGAAGAGCCTTGAACACTTGGTTGGCCTTCAGGTGCAGACCTCCGCGCCTGAGAAGGACGGTAGTGATGGCGTCTAATAAAGTTTGCAGCTATCTGACTACCCATATCTTCCGTAGCCACTGGTGAACTATGGCCATTTTGCGAGTGGGAATTCACTGGGTTCGAGATAACAACATCAGTTTCACGTTTGGGAGGCTTTCGACGCCATTTTGGTTTATTTTGTCGAGGTCGTGCGTTCTGGTTTGGCTGAGCGGCCGTTGGTAGAATATCGGTTGAGCTTCCGGGGGCAGAGGATTCCATACAAGGATGGCAGCAAGGAAATGAGTTTACGATGTTTTATTATACTATGCTGCACCGCCACCGGCAGTGACTCAGGTCCTGACCGAACGGACTGTATCATTAGATCCTCTCCGAATGACTCCACTAAAAACGAAATTATTTTTGACCCGAGGCAAGCGATAGTCGGCAACATGCTCGTCACCACCCACACACTCTCGTTTCTTTGATCAGTATTTCAAATTCCCGCACTGAGGTACTATTTCTCACCAGAAAACAAATTAGTAGAGGACTCTTTAGGATGGGATAATGCCATTCCGATGAGAGCCAAAACTGAGTTTCGCAGCGCTCGGACGGTAGTGTTAGCCTGGGATTGTCTATAATCACCATTGAGACATTATACATTGCAACATGCTTTTCTTGTTCCGCCATCACCGGGCCTTGGAAGATGCACGTGAGACTGTTTACTTCTCCAATACCTCACACCTTGCTCGACATAACCCAAACGTAGACTTGTGACGCCGGTCAGTACCGTTCATCTCCAATTATATCCAGATGATCATGCAAATGAACAGACTGAACACTGAATGTCTCTTTCTGCTAATGATCCCCCACGGACCTCAACTGCTGGCCCAACACGGCGGATGCCTCCTTTCAAATTCTTTTTCTTCTCGCAGTCTGGCATACCTCCTGAATTAGACCATTTATTTCCGGACGAAAATGATCACACGATCCCGACATTCTCCAATGATGAACCGGCACCCAAGGGAAAATATTATAACGGACGTCTGGAGCAACAAATGCGATTCACCCTCGCGTCCATCGCGGCAGAAGCACGAAAAGCAGAGGAATTCTGGGTTTCAACAGGTGGCGTTCTTACAGATACACATGGACAGACAGACAAGCCGCGTATGAACGCCATTCGAAAAGAGCTCAAGTTGAAAAAACTTGAAGCACAAATATTACAACATTGGGATTCATACGACCAAGCTTGGGTCAACATGCCAACCAAACTCAGAGAAGATACCATATCCCTCAGATTTGACGATATACCATGGCCTCTAAAAGGAGTTGGTGAACGGGAGTTCCAGATACGAGACCTCACAGTCAAACGTGTTGAAGAATTTTTAATGGAAAGTCTGACTGTTCGGAATGTCTCTTGCACGAAGAAGGAAAGGATACGAAGCTCATTTTTGCGTTGGCATCCGGATAAATTGGGATGGCTACTTCAGCGAGTGCACCCCGAGGATATTGAGATGGTTCAAATGGGTATAGGAATCGTAATGGAGTCCTTGCAGCGACTCAACTCGTAGGCTACTAATTCAGACTCAGGCAAAATTGCTTCTAAAATTCCCCTTGCTCCCATCTTTACTCAAAGTTAGATACCTATAACATGAAGACCTATCCATAGATAAAATCAACAATATCGTGAGGTACTGACAATGTAACATTTTTGAAGAGCGACTGACCTGAAGTGGCTGATCTCTCATTCCTACCCGATTTCTTATTTGATATCAATGGAGTAGAAAATGTAAATCTTTGAAAAGTGTCTATTCCAGTCAGTATGCCATCTGCTGGAATGCTGCAGTGAGCCTAGTGCAGTACTGAGCTGACAACTGACATGCCTTAGTATCTCGTAGTAATGATCGTGGGAGGAAACAAAGATCAAATTTTCTTCTTACATGAATACTCAAGATAGCATCCGTGTCAAGGACCGTCTGCTGAACGTCTGTCTAAGCTCTGGATCACAGTGGCCTCCGAAAAATGAACGAGGAATTCTACAGCCCATTGCTGTCTCTGTTCAAATATCATATGACGTTGCTCCATGCAGTGTTACCGACAACCTCGATCTCAGTCTCAATTATTCTAGCATTTCCAGGGAACTGGGATTAGTACTCGAAAAATCGGATCAATCATACCGGTCATTAGAAGATGTCATGTCTTGTGCATTGACGGTGGTTCAAAGAGCACTGATAGATGTGACAGCTGCCGATATCAGCATCAAAATCGTCCAATTAAGAGGACCGCTTCATTGTAAAAACGTGGGACTGGAGGTTCGGTCTGTTCGAGAACAGGGGGGATGGATGGTCTCTAGAACGCGCCATTTTGTGACCGATTTCACCTGCCCCACCATAATTGGGGTTAACGACGTCGAGCGTGTCGAGGAGCAGGAGGTCGTGGTCAATATTTCCATCGAAACATCCAACTTTCCCCTTGATCAAGTCACCCTAGACTATAGGAGTCTGACTAGATCCCTCTGGAAAGTGCGTGGAATTCTCTGGAGTTTGCCACACATAGAATCATATGATTTAGGGAATGAGACAATGCTCATACCGGACATTGGAGTCCCTCACGAGTTTCATCGCTAAGGAAACACTGCATTGTCTTTCGACGGCATTTCATCCCGAACTAAAGCCATTCGTTACAATCAAAGCTGCCAAACCTTGCGCTCTCGTGTACGCGGCCGCTCCCGAAATCGAGATAACCCGGACATATAACGATTTCCTACCCTTTCAACGACCAGGTCCACATGCGGCCGTACTTGCGCTTGGCTCGAACCTCGCAGATAGATTTTATAATATTGAATATGCTCTTCGTTTGCTCGAAGAACCAAGTCGGTTTACTTCAGAGGCAGGTCTCATAGAATCACCATGTGTGACCATTGTGGATACGAGCTTCCTCTATGAAACGGCACCTATGTATGTCACTGACCAACCTGCCTTCATCAACGGTGCTTGCATGGTAATTTGATATTCGTGTCGCTTGCCTTGACCATCACTGACAGTTTTCACAAGATAGAAACAAACCTCGAACCACTGCAGCTCCTCAAATTACTCAAGGCGATTGAACATGCAGTAGGAAGGGTGCCAACGATACGAAATGGTCCTCGAGTTGTTGACATTGATATCATCTTTTATGACGATATAATCCTTCATACGCCAGCTATCTCAAATCCTGCTTCTTCAGAAAACCTGATAGGCGAACTTATAGTTCCGCATCCGCGTCTTCAGGAGCGCGAGTTTGTGTTAAGGCCTGTCAATGAGTAAGTGGAACTGAGTTATCCTGCTGAGGCGTTCTTTGATGCTAGACTCCCCAATTAGCATAATACCCAATTATATTCATCCTGGCCTCGGAAGGTCTGTTTCATACTTGCTCAACAAGGTCATACGAACACAACTAGACGCCACGATGCTTAAAGTCCTCCCCTTGCCCAATCTTCCATTTATGCCTTCGTCTGCAGATATGGACGAGGCCAAACCTTCATCGACTCTCACTTACTGGGTCTATTCGTCGCCTCAAAATCTAACATTCAGATCTAACTCTCAACCGAAGACAAAAATGATGGCAACTCTCAACGTTACGCCCGATTCCTTTTCGGACGGTTCAGAACATAGCACACTTTGTACTGCACTATCTTACGTGGAAGAGTCGGTTGCCGCAGGTGCGGATATCATAGACATCGGTGGCTATTCCACGCGGCCTGGAGCTGTTTTTGTCAGTGTGAACGAAGAAACTGAGCGTATCTCCCCTGTTGTCGGGGCCATACGCGCTAACGAAGCGACTCGTATGATACCAATTAGCGTTGATACCTTCCGCTGGGAAGTCGCGGAAGCTGCGATTTTGGCAGGAGCTAACGTTATCAATGATGTATACGCGTTTACTGGGTCAAAGTCTCTTCCTGGATCATGGCAACAGGACGAAGAGGCGCTCTCTCTCATGGAAAAAATGAAACAGCTCGGGAGGAAATATGCAACTCCGGTTGTATTGATGCACTCCCGAGGTGATGCGGGTCAGGGCAAATGTTATTCTTCGTACACATATGCTGAAAAAAATGGCACCGCTGCGGTAGTGGAGGGCGTTCGTACTGAACTTGGAGATAAAGTAGAACGCATTGTCAAGGGCAAAGGTGGATTGCGCCGATGGCTCGTCATCGTTGATCCGGGTATTGGGTTCAGCAAGACAGTGACCGATAACTTAGAGCTTCTTCGGAATGGGAGTAAAGTGGTAGAAAACACAGAGATTGGACAAGGTAAATACAATGTTGTATATACTCGTGTATATACATCCCGTATTCTGATATTTATATTTCAATGCAGGAAATACTAGGAGGAGAAATCCTTTGGCTGGCTTTCCGACATTAATTGGCACCTCTCGAAAATCCTTTATAGGCTCCATTTTATTAGAAGCAGGAAAGGGACGTGACACTTTACCGATACCGAAGGAAAGAGCTTGGGCCACTGCGTCTGCTGTTGCTTGTGCGGTTCAGCAGGGGGTGATGATGGCTCGAGTACATGATGTGAAGGAGATGTGTGACGTTTTGACTATGGCGGACGCTTTATGGTCTTAGCATCCGTGTCCCGCTGATTAAGATGTAATCTATTTGATATCTTAAACTTGGAGGAGTCATGTCAAAAGAAAGAATTGCAGTAGCGAGGGGTTTATGGACATGTACCAGGGAAATGCCAAGTTTCTTTCTTTGTATGCATATGCACATGCGATAGCCGAGATCTAGTCGTTTTGGGGCTCCTAATCTTCGCATCAAGCCAAGTCACGCAAAAAAGCTTTTGTGAAAAAAATGTCGTGAATGCATGTCTATACTTCTCAGGTTTATGTGTAAGATACAAAGGTAATTTTGGGAAAGTCTGTGCCATTGGAAAGATAAGGGGGGTGGCCTATTTTCTTTGACCCTGACCTATGTATGAAAGGGGACAGTATCTAGTTTTGTGGTGTTTTTCTCTTCTGTCCGCAAAAAATCCTTACTGCTAAGTCAGAGTGAGAATATTGCTCCTATGTATTTTGACCAAGGTGGTGAGGTCTGTGGAGAATTGCAGTGATGACATTGTAATAGAATATTGTCAAAACTTGAGTGTAAATTCTTTATCTCATCATCATGGAGCTCATTCCATCTCTCTCAGCATTGTTTTGCCCTCCAGCACTGTATTAGCACCCTCTTTGAGTCCACTCCCTTCCCTCTTTGTGAGTCTCTTGTCCAGGCTATCACTGCTGAGCTTACAGTAGCTCAAAAGACTGTCCCAATGTTTTGGACTTTTGTAATGTTTGATTCATAACACAACACTGAACAAGGACATAATTCCGAAGAGATATACCACTAATACTACCTTATCTTGACTTTAAAATGACCCATTACTCATAGCTTTTGGATAAGGACTTGGTTCACAATAAATTAAACAAAGTAGTCACTCATTGGGACACTTTTCTTGAGCTACTGTATTTGCTTCCAGTTTTCCAGACTAGTAGCCAAAGTATATAAGTAGTTTCTCTTGTAATTGATTTTCCCTTAACTTTGTTCTCAATGAAAGCAACCAATGATTCTCTAAAATCCCTTTCTGAAATTCCTTGTGGAGTTTACAACAATTTGTCATGACACAGCCAAAAATGGCTAAGTCATTATTTATTTCCTTTTTCTTTTTTCTTTTTCTTTTCTTAGGAAATCAGTGGATGCACGAGATAGAATGACCAAAAGGAGATGCACGGGAGTTTATAAATAGAAGTAAACACAGGAGGTGTATAAGTAGTGTACCTTAATCAATGAGAACTCCATCGAGTTCTCCTTGTCAACTCGGACTTGGAGGGTGATCAAGTCGTCTAGGCTAAGTCACTACACAATTACTAAGAATATCATATAAGTATATGGTTTTATTAAGTGGTATGAGTAGTATTTCCCTTAGCTCCAAACTTTAGATGATAAACCAGTAATCATTCTTAATCCTCTGTTCCCTGATAGTATGAAAGAAACACAAAAAAGTCTAAATCTGTCATATCCCTGTAAAATCAATAAGTTATTACTTCCTATTTCTCTTATTATTAATTAATTATCCACCATTTAGAGCTTAGTTGCTTTGCTAACTATCAACCTAGTTATTATAGTTTCCTCCTCTATTATTTTCCCAGCTTTGTTCTCAATAAAGCCACCATCAAGTCACAGTGAAAATCCCAAGAAGTTCAATTGCAAATATCTGGTCATCCCAAGAACTTGAGCTTGACAAAATCAAAAACACAGAATAATAACTAATCAGTAATTAATAGATAGAAAATGGCAATAAATGGCTTATTACACTATATAGAACTAAAGCTACCTGTTCAGAAGGTCTTTTTTTTTTTGATCAATTCAGGAGGTCTTGGTCTCTGGATTGAGATGTCTAGGTGCACTATCAGAATAGTGCCAAAAAATAGAAAATCAATCATCATTGATAAGGAAAACAAAATGAGTAGATAGATAACCAAGACAATAAAACAATGGAGATCTATATAAAGAGTGGGAGCAAGATAAACCTCTTACAGAAAAATCAAAGATGACCCCTGACATTTATGAAAGCTAGGATAGTTTTTCTAATCATAGAATGATCTTCTCTGTTAATCCGAGACACTCCCTGGAGCTACTACCGTTATCCTATGACTCACTGATTGGAGTCATATAGCCTTATTTAGTCACTGATAGAGATGGTTAACCGAAAATCTGTCCTTTAGGAATATACTCCCCTATTTACTCCGTTAAGCACTGATAATTGTGGCTTACGATCAATGGATAAACTTGACTTTCCGAGAATCGCCTGAATTAACTGTCAAAAAGCACATCCCCGGAGTCTATGCAGGTTGTATTCCTATTCCTTTGAAAGCGATCAATCTGGCGATGAGCAGGTTAATTTCTGTCACGCATGATTCTATTTGGCACAGCTCTACGGCGAGACCCGAGACATCTTTGTGATTGTACAGTGAGCGTCTCCTTAAGGTTTCATCGATACTTAAACATCACGTCTGGTGAGATTAGCACAGTCACTGTTTAGATTTCCATTGGTACTCCTGAGGCGTAGAAAATGTGCTCTCGTGACATGGAAATTTCACAAGGTCTTGTATGAGGCAATGTTTGTTACCAGTTCTTGGCATGAATGTTTCTATTCTGCCATGACGTGTACCGTGACACGTCACTGCCACGAATCTGTCAAGTGACATGTCAAATTTCGGTCATAAGCAACTTTGAGAAGTTGGGGTACCACATGATGACCGGATCATCTGTTCCTGTGTTTGCTAAACGGGGACATAAGCGCCGAAAACACCACATCACCATTCGAAACACAGATCTGAGTATGTGTCGTGACCTCTGCTTACCTGATTTTTTTAAAAAAACAATGATGCATGAGGCAGATTTGTTCGTGGTTGCAAAACGAATAAGGCTGTCTTCCCAAGCCGAAGTTAGACGGGCCGCCGCATCCACGCGATTTCTTAACGGGGATAGAATGAAGAAATTGGAGGAAATTCGGATCACTTTGGCGAGGCTCATGACTGAAGATTTTCACAACGAGGCCTGCAGGTGTCTGCCCTAGCAAACTGAAGCGTCGAGAACATGAAGATTGAGTAGTAGAGCGGATACTCGGACGACATCTGGCAGCACATGGACGTAAGGTAGAGTAGAATGGATGACCATGCACGTTGCAATAATTGCAAATCAAAACTGCGCTTGTTTAATGATGTTAAGATTCCCTCCTACCTCCTACCTCCTTCTATTCTCTTCCCCCGTACAGTGCACTCTGGCTCATGCTCCTAGGTTCCTCTCCTCACCTCCCCCATGACATAAACAAGTTGACGGGCCAACAAACGCCACGTGTAGCTTCCAAACACACATGCTCGATTCACAAAGGGGGATACTGCTGTCTAGCAAGTCCACAGTTCCAGGACTTCATCGCAGGATATATACCTGGATCGTCGTTTGTGGATCGTCCTGAACAACAGGATTCCAGTCCGTGTTCAGCTGAACCTGTATCTGCGATTGACACTGCTTCTGCTTCCACATGCGGATCAGCGTTGGATGTCTCGACGGCTACTACATCTAGGACAGAAGGAGCTGGTATTTCGCCGGCTGTAGTACCAACTGTCGCGGAATCGGTGTCATCGTCGTCATCAGAAGGAACGATGAGAACAAACCTGACTACACCCGAAAGAAGCACTAAACCTGTCCCCATCATGGTCGCACGCAGATCTCCTGATACTGCTTTCTCCTCAGGACTTGCTCCGACAAATCATTCTGCACCCTCTCTCATTCTCACACAGACACCCAGATTCTCATATTCCCCTACACCCGTCAGTACCCTCGCATCTGCTTCTTATTCATTACACGATCTATCATCTTCATCCTCGATAGCAGCAGTAACAGCTTTCGCCAACCTAACACCCAAGGCTCGCCGTCGCACACTTGATACATTTGTTGCAGATCAGAACGCTGCTCGGAGAGACTGGAAGACTATTCATCCACCTAATAAACCCGAGTCGAGACTTGGTAGCAGTGGCGGAAATATTAGAAGGGCCTCTACGACCACTAATGGGATGAGCTCTTATGGTGCGGGAAATGCGGATACAGCAAAATGGAATAAACTGTTGGAAGCAACGAAGAATGAGGACAATGCCCGAGAACGATTGAAGTCTGCATTGAATAATCAAGGAGTACAACATACACCGGCAAGGAGGAAAATGGTGCAGATTTATGAGCCTATCAAGTCTTCACCTTTGGTACCGAAACCATCGTTGCCGCCTTCACCCCCTGCAAAGGACCCAAAACAAGATACGCCAGTAGTTCCACCTTCTCCTGCATCCTCAATATCTCCAGTGTTGCTGTCGCGGACGACATCACTGTCAACGATGACGGCTCAAAATCACAATCAACCTCCTCCTTCCATTCTAGTCTCCTCTGTTGAAACTAGCTCTACCCCACCTACTCAATCACTTCCATCTACTCCAACAGTTTCAACGGTGTTCCCCGAGCAGCTCCGTCAAGAAGTTGCTGGAGCTGTCAAGTCATCAGCATTACCCCCACCTGCTTCTGTTCCAGCGCTACCCGCTCAAACGCCACAAACTACTTCTGTGTCTCCTACACCACCATCACCGCTCGCCGCGCCACCCAGACAAGTGTCTTCGCAAGTAGCTCAGACGGCTTCGATGACGACACAAGTCATACCTCCATCTGCATCGCCTCCACCTCCGGTGGCGGTACCATCAGCTACAACACTACCGGAACTACCAGCCACGACACTTCCAACGCCAACCAACCATGTCCACCTCTCTCGTCGAACATACCTCCCCCCATCAAAACGTCCTTCCCTTCTTTCTCGCCTCTTGTTCCCCTTTTCTCCTTCTTACCCCAACAGCAGTACTTCGTCACATTCGTCATCGATATTCCAACCTCCTACATTCACCTCTACCAAGCACCCTCCATCATTTACTAACAATACTGGTGGAGGAGGATTGGGAAGGGACATAACAGGAACATTCGTTATCGACCCTCTACTTGTCTTACCAAAAGGCCTATTTCGAATGTTTAGTGACGATATGTTTCTTGGGTTATCATCTACACCTACCCCTTCTTCTGAGCTTCTCGGTAGAAGTCGTGGTAGTGGGTTGAGTGGGGATCCAAACATTGATACAGGAGGAGGGCTGAGATTGAAAAGAAGTCAATCCTTCGGTGGTGAAAACACACCTACTTCCACTCTGAATCAGAGTGGTTTGGGTGCTTTCAATCGTCATTATGGTCATGGAAGGACTCACAGACAAGGTGCGGTTGAGCTGATGGAAAGAGGAGAGAAAAAGAAGAACTTGAAGTTGGAAGTGGAGAACGGCGGAATGGATATCGACGTTTATATCATTCCCAGTACACATATCAACGTTACTGGGAGCAGAAGGAAGAGGACACAAACAATGGAGCAGAGAAAGAGGACGACAATTGAGTTGATCTTGTTATCCGCTACTTTCAATGGTCATGATAGAGGGCGTGGACGAAGAGGACAGCAATTATGCAAGTTTGATTTGACTGCGAGGATTGTGAGTTTGAATGATGTCCTGATCATTCAACGCACTGATCTTCAATTATCGTAGCACGCGAAGGGTCCAAGACAGCCTTTACATATCACGGCGCGCACATATACTCCTCCTCATCTCTCTTCTCCCTTTGCAAATGAAATGACTCTGACAGCTCCTTTGGACGTGCCGCTGCCACCGCCTAATCCAAAAACCGTCGCCGAGCAATCTCCTTTACCAGCTGTCCTTCAATTACCACCACCACCATCACCACCACCACCATTATCACCACCACCACCACTATCACCACCACTTATGCCACCATCTCCTCCTCTGCCGCCGCCTTCTCACCCTTCCATATTACCTTTGCCTCCTTCCGCAACTACTACATCCCTACTAACGGTGCCCTTAGATTATCCACCATCACCTACATCTTCCTCATATACTACAAACACCACTCAAACGGTTCATACGGCCCGAACGACGAACACGAACTTCACAGTATCTACTCTTGCAATCACAGAAACGACGAAAAACACAGATAAAGGATTGAACAGGTCCGGGTCCACAGGCAGAAAGTTGCACCGGAAGCGACCTCTTCAGCACCCGAAGAGGTCCTCTACGCTTACGCCATACTGTTATGCTACAGCCGAAGAAGCCGTTGCCGCAATTACTGGCGACACGGAGGGTGAGAATGTGGATGGTGCTGGAGGAGGAGGTATTGGTGCTAGAGGAGGGAGAGAAGTTGTGAGAGGGCAAAGTGGAGATTCAGAAGAGACGAGCGCACCGCCTTATTATACTCAGACTCATCAGTCTCTTGAATTACGGGCTACCAATCGTTTTTCGTCTGATTCCTACGATGCCGTTCATCCACCCGGTTCCGAAACCCCCAGAGCGTCACCTAAGAAGCCTTCGGTCCCAGTAGCCACCCCAGTACCACCGTCATCAGCATTAGTATTACCTGAAGACAACAAAACCTCGAAGAAATCTAATCTCGAAAAGCATCAGCGAAAACCACCACTACAGGAGTTAGACAGCTCGGATCTTACATTATCCCTCCCGAGGACATTCCATGGTCCATTGAGCATACATGTTCAAGCCGGGAATCTGGATGAGCATATCGAATTGTCGGATGCGTTACAGAAGGATTGTGTACTTGTTCGAGAGGGGGGATGTGCTAGAGGGTTGTTTGTCGGTGATTTCAGGAAAGAATTTGGTTTTGATTGGGGCGGCGGCGCAAGTGCGGATGAAACTGGTGCGGATAGTGCGGACGGTGAGGGCGAGAAAAATGTCGAGTGTGTTTGTGGTGAAGGAGAGGTGGGGAAGACGGAAGTGAATGTGGGAGGAGGAGAGGAGAGGAAAGTGAAGAAAAGGCCTGCTCTTGAGTTCAGTACGATGGCGAAACCGACGACGAATGTCATCTTTCACTCCGACTCTGAAGAATCGAACCCAACTTACACTACTCCTCAGACGACGACACTCCATGCGCGCGCAAAGTCCGATTCAGGGTCCAGCTCCCCAATTATCGCTTCTGCTATCAGCCATAAACGGTCACAATCAGCCTTACCGGTCCTAGCCTCAGCCCCCTCCTCCAGCCGACCATATCGCCCAAGCTTCCTCGACCTCGATCCTGAATCTCTTGTCTATAAAACAAACAACGGTGGTAATCATGGTCAACACATAGGAAGGAGAACGACAAAAGCGCAAAATATGAGCGGACGTGTAAGGGTACCGAGTGAACATCAATCAAGTATAAAAGTGCCTCCGCGAGATGGTCAAGCACAGACGCCGGCATGGGTTTTACCGAGGAGTGAGTTACCTGGTACTGTCAAGAGGTCAACAATGCTTGAGGGTGGGGATGAGGATACGCAAGTGAGGAGATCGCTGCCTGAGGGAAAGGTTGGATACGAGAATGACGGCTTTCCAGCAAGGATGTATGACATCGGGGTGGATGGTGGCGGCGTAGAAGATGATTTCAGTGGTGGCGGTGTTGAGGATGTCCGAAATCGAAATGCTAATGCTCCTGTGGCGCCTGCAAGGATCAGGGGGGAGAACTGGAAATGTACATGTGGTGCTAGTAAAATTGGTGCTCATTCTACGAACGCTGGTAGTCAAATGAAAAGCAGCACTGTTGATACTAGAAAAGGATCAGAGTGGATGGGTGATAGGATTGACATTTCGATTGGGAAAGGGAGGGTTAGGCTGTTGTATGACGACGAGAGCGTTGATGTTTTCATACCTATGGAACATCACAGCGTGGCTGGTGCTGGGAAGAAGGAGAAAAAGAGGTGGTGGAAGTTCGGGAAGGGGGATTGAAGGATTGAACATTTTTATATCTATTTCTCTTGTTTTGTTTTGGGACATTATTTGATTATTAAAGTATGCTTCATTAGCTACAAGGGGTTGCTGAACATCCAAGTGCTATCTGCTTTGACCACCCTCGTAAGCCACCTACTGATATCTCGGCCGCTTTTCAAAAATTGATCCTGGAGAGCACATGAGGCCAATGGCCTGCATCATGACTACATGATATCCGTTGAATTTATGAGAGAATTATGACATTTTTCTGATGAGCAATAGTTGGGTTTTACCTTGCCAGATCACGCTCTGTCACTGGAGCCATAGTCAGAGCCTGAAAGGATAGTGAGTGGTATTGTAATGATCTCCTCAATATCCTTTGTCAGGAAAATAAGGTGAATTATATACCAGACTAAAATCGAGGTGTGCAGATTCTTATTCTTGCTTTATTCTTAACTACGTGAATATAACTAGTGCATTATCTCATTTTACTGTTGACTCGAGCAGGTTCCTCGAGTCACTAAATTATGTCGTACACCTCGTCTGATCTCCCCATTTTGTTCGTATGAACTGTCTCGTTCAATTCATCACAACTTGCTAATCATGTGGTAGAAGATGAACATAAAAAACAATAACTAGTATGCCGTCTACATCCAACATCATCTACTGGGATGAACGACACTGAAAGTTCTATCTGTCATCTTATCTCTTCGCATATTTCTTCACCCAGGGAGGTGGCTCCTCTATCACCTCGCGAAGTATCTGCTTCAGTGTCCCCATTGGACTCTGAATGACAGAACCTGAGGGTTTCTATTGTGCTGGAATCTATACTTTCATCCAAAGGACAATTTGCTTCCAGCAGATTGAATATCAACTGTGACACCTGAGCAACATATGAATCAGTAGTGATGATAGAGATCCGAGGAGGAAGGATTTTAGCCTACGATAAAGGGATTAATGAAGTATTGAGTGCTAATCATCCGGGTCAGTAAGGGGAAGATACTATAGCAACAATGACAACATACTAGCCTAGGATAGTCAAAGTAGCATCAAACAAACTTAGGAAATAAGAGGCTCGCAGGCACGAGAAGACTTTGAGAAGAATAAGTTCTAGCCCACTAATTTTATAGTCTAGGCTTACTAAAGAGACTGAATAGATAGGTCATCAGCTAGATCAATAATGTCTAGTTTTCGACTCACGGTATGAATAGCAAGGTTCCATCGCGGTAAAATACATACAATAAACGAGTCGAGGTTCGCATGTATAAAATACGGCTGCGTATTCCATCACCAAAAACTCCCTGTGTTTTGTATGTCATGGTGAACCTGATGAAGGTCAAGAGGACTTCGACTGTGGTTGATACAGCCTTGATAATTCTTTTTTGTGTGAGAATAAATCTGCAAGTCAGAAAAACAGAATATGTTAAAACACATACTGAAAGGCACTAACAATGTTGCTGTATATATGGTAAAGATGTGTTGTATCCTGCCAGCAACCATGAAGAGGGACCAGTAGTTTGGAAGCTGAGGTAAAATATACCTCAACTATGATTACAGACACCCCGATCTGAAAAATGCGATCAATTGGTGCGTTAAGTATTGCACTGTCTTCAAAGCCTACCAGCACCTCAACTAATTTCAACGGTCAGTCGCCTATCAATCAGAAATCAAATTCTACAAAACATACCTGCTGTCATGAAATACAGAATTAATGTGACTGGAGTTCAGAAAAATCAACACAATGAGTCCATTGGTCCATGTTTCTGGCTCTCTCACCAATGAAATCTTTTGTTCCAAATTGCTCGAAGGCGTAGGATAAGCAAAAGCTTCACTACCAGTATATTCAACGCTAGGAGGAAGCTATTGATGTCAGCTACTTTGGTCCTTAGAAGTCATGATGAAATTCACTCCATAGCTAATGAATAACCGAATAGACACCTAGCAAGGGGGTAAGCCGGATCAAGCAGCAAATACATTTGACTTATGTCATTAAGACATCCTAGTCAGTGAGATATCAAAACTGAATCAAGAGTAATGTCTCACTGATTTCGATGCCCAGGTTTTATTGTCATCTGGTGAAGTTGTTATCAATATGCATTTGATCCATGTCAGATTTCCTCGTACTGTATGATTGCATTCTGAAAATTTGGATCAGTTGTCTCATTCAATAAAGTAAGGGAGTCGCACTTACATGATGCCTGCCCAGTTACTTATCAGGACAGAAAAATAGATGACATGCATTTTTGACCACTTCCTCCTGGGTGTTCGTACGTCAGTGGCAGTAGTTGGCCATCGAATGGGAAACATGCCTATAAAGATGCTGAACCTAGGAGAAAAGATATGTGGAATCAATGTTCACAAATGGAAAATCTCACCTGTTGACGAATGTGATAGATAAAATCATAGAGCATCAGAGTGGCAACAGCGACTTGAAAAGGCTTCAGTCGTTGCTTCGAGAACGATGGAATAAAGAACAGCCTACCTTGGCCATAGCGTGCATCTGATAGGTACTTCAGGTCATCAACGTAATCCTCTGGTGCTAATTCGTACTGATCAGTCATTTCAATGGGATATGCAGGAGGGAGGTATGTTGTACAAAACTCAATGAAAACGGTTCGATTATATATCAATTGGTGTTATTAGAATATCCTATTTGGTTGCGCGCAGACCGAAAATCTGATCAAGGTCACTGATATCACCAGTCCAGTACCATGGATCAGTACATTGCAGCTGTGATGAAACTTGATCCCAGTTGAAACTGATGAGCCGTTCCAACTTTCATGATGGGCGGTGGGAAATTATGATAACTGGAGGAACTTGGCAGCGGCTCGCATTATTCTCCAGGCTTTGCCATTCAGCTGACAGCTGGCAACAAACAGGTTCTGCAAAGTCTCAAGCTGCAGAAAATGCTATTCAAGATAGATCTTAGTTCTATGTCAATCAGTGGACACTTGACGGTGTATTGTTCATCATTAATTGTCTTCGAGAAGCAAGATGTTTTTGATAAATCACATCTTTGATATTTAGTGGAGCTTCCAATGCTTTTCTTACATCCTGATACCACATTTTCAGGTTTCTCCTCTCATCCCTTGAAGCATTCGCTCATTTCCCCCCCACAGAAATGTGGGAAAAACTAGGCTGCATCATGGTTCGAGTTCAAGGCCTCATATCTTTTCCAACCAAGGGGCTCATGATCTCATTTCATCATTGACTAAGATAAAAATGCTGTGTCCGCTGGGTGACACAAAGAAGCGAAGCATTGAATCAGCCGCCTTACTCCTAGATTGACACTTAATAATTCGAAAATGTGTGAACCCTGTGGGGTGCTCACGGCATTTCAACGCACTTATGTGTTAGTTCCAGACAAAGTAATGATTAGCGTTTTTTTCTAGCAGAATATCAATATCTGAAGAGCAGGCATCCATGCAGCACAGTGGATGTGCTCTAGGTCTTACCTGAAAGGTGAGGCATCAAATAATTCGAATAGAATTAGTATTGATTTTACTAGAGGTCCTTATATAATGCTACGACGTTCCATTCTCTATCTAAACATGTAGATTGGGTGATACGATCATTATTAATGTCGTCATAATTATGTAGCTGATTATTTATCTTATATGTCGTTATGTAGGTTACAACAATACCGACTTTTCCTGAAGCACCAGTTGGCGCAAAAAAAAATCTGGGGAATTGTACACATGTGAGTTGGCCAAAGTATGTGAGATTCATTTCGTCAGGTTTCAACAGATGCTGTGGTGTCCTGTGTCAGTGCTGCAATGACTGTGACGTCGGTGTGTGACATAATACTCTCACCCGACAACGACAATGGTTTCTCCTCCAAAACCATGGGAGCGCACTGGAGCAGCCGCCCCGTCCATAGCCTCCTCGACAACAGCAGATCCAACGATGCCTGATTCGACACTACCAGCTCTCCCTGACCGTCCTTTGGCCCTCTCCTCAACCGCACCACTTGCATCTACAACAGCAGCACCTTACTCGTCGCCGTACAATAGATTCGGACTCGGATCATACGGAACTGGTTATGGTGGATATGGTGGATATGGTGGAATGAGTGGATATAATTCTTTCGGTTCCTATGGTGGTATTGGATCATACGGTATGGGTTATGGCGGTATGGGCTACGGTGGGTATGGTGGTATGGTACCCGGTCAACTTCCCTTCGGTGGTGCTCAACCCCAGTTTGACGTTCACGGAAATCCTATTCCTAACCTCAGTCTTACCCAACAACTTGAATCCACAACTCATGCGACTTTCACACTTCTTCACTCCATCGTTCAGACGTTTAGTGGTGTAGCCCAAATGCTCGAGAGTACGTTTATGGCTACCCATTCGAGTTTCTTTGCGATGGTGGGAGTTGTTGAGCAGTTTAGTCACTTGAGGAATGCAATCGGGAGTGTACTTGGGCTGTTTGGGTTGATTAGGTGGTTGAAGGATGTTGTGAGTGGACGGCATCCAGCTGGTGAGATGGGCGGCGAATTTAGGGATTTCGTGAATGGTCAAAGTGTTCTACCGCATAATGCTCCTAATACACCCGGAACACCAAAACCAAGTAAAAAACCACTCATTATTTTCTTCCTCGCCATCTTTGGAATTCCATATGCAATGCACAAACTGATCAGGGTTCTCGCATCTCGCTATCCTCATCATTCAAATAATCAAAACCTAGCGTCCCTCCCGCCTCTCGACCCGTCTCAACTCCAATTTGCACGCGCGCTTTACCCATTCCAAGCTTCGAATCAGAATGAAGTATCGCTTAAACAAAACGAGATTGTTGCTATTGTGGCGAAATTGGATCCTAGAAGTGGAATGGAAGTAGATCCGAGGATTTCTCTTGCTGCTGATGGAGCAAGTGGAGATGCAGGTGAGGCAGAATGGTGGAAAGGAAGAACGAGAGAGGGGAGAGAAGGCTGGTTTCCCAGAAAGTGGGTTGAGGTGTTGGAGAAACGCACGGGTGAGGCGAAGACAGTGGATTGATCTTCAAAATAAGACTGGTTGTGTCAAAAACAGAAGCCACTTTTTTGTGCATGGTTCTTACATTATAAGCACAAGCAGCTCAGGCATGTCCTGTAAATTATTGTTATTGGTATGGAGTGTTGGAGACAGGACTGCACCATTTTACTCTATTTTCAAGGCTGTCCACCAAGCAATTGTGTGCGCATCGCAGGTTTATATCAGAGAAAAATATATCTCCACTCGACCACAAAGGTTGTTTGATGTAGCTTTTCCAGTTCATACCACATTGTCCGATCGTCTATCGGCTGGATGTCCATTCATCCACAATGTGATCGGATCAACCGCATCACTTCGTATATCACTTGTCATCATCGTCTGCTCATCCAACTGCATTGTGATTGGATCATTTGCATCACTTGCAGTTATTCATTTTAGACATAGTTTTGTGTGCTCAGAGTATCCAATCTACATTGTGTCATACTTACACTTCTGGATTAGATCAATTGTAGTTTACTCCTCTTGACAACTGTCACCCAACAGTCCAAGTCTGATGTTACCTTCCATAGTCCTAACAACTTCCAATGACTGATTTTATAGCATGGGTTGCGACAATAGAGACGGGGTGTAGACTGACAGGAAGGGGACTAACTTTGATGGGATTGATTGCATCCATGTCATCGTAAGTTGAACTCGGCATTTGAACGCAATGAGAAAGTCCGAGGTGCGATAAGCAATGTGCACGGACAGCCCCTAGAAAAGCCCAATGACTACCACTGGGCTCAGCTTAAGAGGCCACAGACGATGTCTTCGGTACTATGTTTTGAGCCTGAATGAATAGATCGGAACTCGATTCACAGGCTGGGCGTGGGCTTGGCAAGTTCTAGGTGATATCTGTCAGGGATAGTAGTAAATAATCTCGTTCTATGACCATACAGTGCTTCGGAGTTAGCTCTTGGGTTTCCACATGGGAAAGATACCGTGAGGTAGGGTACAAGTTTTCCCTAATTTCCGGTATTCAGGTTACCAGATTATTGAAACAGATTTTCTCATAACACGTGAGCAACGTAAATTCCGTAAGCTTCACTTAGTTCTAGCGTGCCAAGTACCGATAATCGCACCACTGGCAGCCCACTGCCAACCACCTTATTGGGAATTTTCTTGGATAGTAGCTTACATGCTCGATTGTTATCTTGGCGTAGTCGAGCAAAACACATACGTGGGTCTCTCTTCGGTCGCTTGCTTATCAGTCAACGTTCGTGCCATAATTAGATAGGCCAGTGATCGGCTATCAGATGCACATCACTGATGGTATTATTTGTGTTCCTTGGCAATCCGGCTTGGTAGCAGATTCTTGTCAAAGTTTTGTAGCGAACAATTCAGACAAGGAGGTGTTATTGACATCGGAAATTTTTCTCTAGATTAGGATAATGTATTCCTTCAGTGAGCCACGGCGGGTGTATAATTTTGATCAGAATTTTATTCTTAGATGATCATATCATTCTGACAAACATTGACCGAGGTATTGTGAGGTCACCTAGGGTTTCTGAACAAGCTTGGCGCATGATTCTGTCCGGGTTTTAGGTCTCCAGGTGGACACGCCAAGTGTTTTTATGCCAGAGTATATAGCTTGGGGCTTGCTACCTGGTCACAACCACCTCTGCCGCTAGGCCAATCAGTATTTCGAAAACTACTATCACTCAGAAACCTGGATAGGGGAGACAAATATAGACAAACAGTTAATATGGACGGAGCCAAGTCTGTGCTTACATCTTCTCACCAACCGATTGCCACCCATCATCACTTTTCCTGTGCTTTTGTCTCCCTTCCAAAAAGTACAGTGGAACCGCGTGGTAGCCTGATACGTCAATCTCTGAATCACACCTTGGACTCAGACCAGCCTACAACTGATAAGAACACTTTTGTGATGCCTCGTCATGGTAGCAATACTTCTCAGAGTCTCCATCATCGTGAGTCACATCCAAATAGACGTGCTCTCCAGGAATCGATGAGACCGTTCCTGGTCTGGGATTGGGACATCGAACATGAAGACCGAAAACGAGAGCGAAAGGTTGATGCAACTTTGAGAGGCGCTGCACCATTTGAGGTCGATCGAAGGGCGCTGAAAGATGTTGTTCATGAGAAGATGGGTTCGGAAGTAGGACGCATCAAGTTTCTTTCTGCTGGTATGTCTCGACCTGAGTTCTAGTTTCACAATTACCGATCCAGGTACTAAAGTTCCTATTCTTATCTCATCCACCAGGAACTTTTCACAAGGTAATTTAATCACATCGTGCTTCATTTCACATGCCAACTCTGTAAAACTACTCGCAGGCCTACCTTATCATTCTAGTGAACCATGAGGAACTCGTTGCTCGTGTTGCTCGTCGGTATATGCCGAGGCTCAAGGTACAGTCTGAGGTTGCTACGATGCAATATCTCCGGGAGAAAACGAATATCCCTGTTCCTACAGTTTACCATTATGATTCCAACCCCTATAATCGCTTGGG
>Ga0153946_1000212_pt1 | contig 24214 bp, 24 predicted proteins | sample TSNJ030MetaG_FD_104751 | JGI IMG/M metagenome (GOLD analysis project Ga0153946, IMG submission 104751) | Attine ant fungus gardens microbial communities from New Jersey, USA - TSNJ030 MetaG | ecosystem: Host-associated > Fungi > Mycelium > Unclassified | place: USA: New Jersey, Wharton State... | reverse complement strand
TCCAGCTCCCGCACATCGCTGATACCGAAATGAGATATGAACCCGCCCTTCCCTCTTAATAGCTTGCGAAACGCGGCAAAGCCGATTTCCTCACACAGGGCCGCAATCTCCTTACCCGGTAACAGACCGCATCGTTCCGGGGAAAAAGGGCCCTCATCGTCAGTGATATTATCGATCATCCGCCCCCTTTGATGGCAGCTCATGCTAATTCCTCCGCCTAAGTGGGCGACAATGAAATTGTAATCCGCATAGGTTCCCCCCAGCTCAACAGCGGTCCGCTGAGCCACCGCCCGCATATTTAGCGCGTGGCTAAGGCTTTTCCGATACACTCCCTTTACACCGGTAATTTTCGCGATTGGAATCATTTCATCCACAGACACAGGGTCATAGATGTAGACAGGGATCCCAAGCTTTTTTCCAATTTCGTATCCTATGGCGCCGGCGAGATTGGATGCGTGAATCCCCCCCGGGTTGCCGCGCTGTACGTTCAGCAGGGTTTCGTCCACCAGATAAGCGCCCGCCTGTACCGGAGGAAGGAGTCCTCCACGGCACATAATACAGGAGAGCTCCTGCGGCCGGATTCCATTGCGTTCTAAAAACCCCATCAAGCATTCCAGACGCATACTCAATTGTCCCCATAAGTCATCGAATGCCTCGATTACTTCCGGGGAATGTTGAAGGTTCTCACGGTACAGTTCCTTTTCATTTTCAAAGATTGCCGCCTTGGTTGAGGTGGAACCGGGATTGATTACCAGGATTTTATGCATGCTTATCACTCCGGTTCATTTCAGCGTATTCGGTTTTGACAGCGTCCGCTGCGGCGTTTACCGAGGCAACATCGCCAAACAGCGCCATCGTCCCGACTGAATGCGGACAGCTTCCGAGAATTTCGATGGCAGTTACCTCTCCCGCCTTTTCAGCGATGTCCGCCAGGTAGTACAAATCCGGGTAAGGGACTTGAAACATCACCACCGCTCCCCCCGCTTTGTTTTCCAGATCCTCTTTGACTGCGGGCGGAGCGGTGGAACGGCGGAGGATCATAGCAAGTATGTTGGGGCCAGGCCCATTGATGACACGCATACGTAACATAATATCTCCTTATGAATATGTAATAGCGGTTCGTTCAAATCCTAGGCGCGATACCAGCATATCCATCAAATCACGACACGCTGTTTCAATAGCCGCTATCCTTCCTGTAACCAGGACCGTACCGAGATAGCGGTCAATAAACACAACCTCCAACGAAGCAGCCTTGGACAAAAAATTCGCAGCTGCAAATGCCGCCTCGCCTGGCGATACCGACACGATCCCGATGGCGCAGTGCTCAATGGCCAGACAGGCAAGCACCTGCCGGTCCGGATTCGCGATGATATGGCAAAGGTTTACGTTTTTGCCCGAAACCTCTTCCATAATTATCGGTCCGCCGGAAAATACTGCATTATCCGCTACCCCATGATTTCCACCGTATCAATGATACCGACAACAGCGGCGTCCACCGGAGTACCCGGGGCATCGCACATCTCACGGGCGGAGCTGCCTGTCACAACCAGGACAACTTCACCAATTCCTGCTCCAACGCCGTCTATAGCCACCATTGGCCGGCCACGGTCATAGGCTTCGCCATTGTGGGGATGCAGCACCAGCAGCTTCTTGCCGGTAAGCCGGTCATCTTTTTTCGTAGCAACGACATGGCCCGCCACCTCTGCGATTATCATTTGGCATCACCTTTCACTTCTTTGCGCAGATATGAAGCTCCACTCCAAGCTCTCGCGCTTTATCCTGAGCCGACGGGGTTGTAATCGTGTTTCTACTGATACAGAATGCATCTCCATTTGCCTGCGCCAAATTGCCGACGCTCAGTACCCTGTCACGGAACGGTCCTGAGCAGGTATCGCAACGGTCTGAGGACACCGCCGCACCGCCGGTTATAGCGGCGCACAAAACGTCCGCCTTTACGACCGTTATGCCAATTCGCCTAAGCTTCTCAAGGTTTTCCTGAAAAATTCCCTGATAAACAGGGTTTGCTTTGTCGTGCCCCATAGACTTATGCTGTCCGTCGTTCAAATCACAGGCATTCGAAGCCGCAATTACCGGTTTTCCCATTATCAACGCAAACAGTATACAACTGACGGCAAGATTGTCGGCAATGCCCACGGCAAGCTTCGCCGCCGTATTAAGCGTCAGTACCGGCGCCAGAACGTAATCAGCTTCAGACACAAGCTCAATCAGCTTCCCTATGTCCTTATCCTCATAAACCGGGACATCTCCCATGACAGACAGATGCTCCGCTGTAATGATCCGCTTTGCGGCATCTGTCATAACAACCTGAAAAGACGTATCCCGCGCCAACTGCTTTATCTGCTCCAAAGCGTCGGCCAAACCAATCAAGCCGCCGGTAAAAACCACCAAAAGCTTTCTCCCGGCTTTGGTGTCCAAGGCCGTTTTTTGCAACTCGCGCATAACCAGTTGAACCAGCTTAGCTTGCTCCGCCTCCGTCATATTGTTTCCACCTCCCAAATTTGCCGCGGATTATTCACTTTTCTTTCTGCTCCTTGGAGTTTTGTTCTTATCGCTCTTCTCAGACTTTGCATTCGGCTTCTCTTGGGATACGGGCGCAGCCTCTGATATGGTTATCTCCTCTGCAAGAGGAGCAGACTCCGCAAGGATTTTCGGCTTTTCCGCCGCGTGCTCCGCGGCCTTCTCATCCACGGGCACGGCTTTAATAGGCGCATCCGGCTTCTGTTCAGACGGTTTCGGATCAATGGAAGCCTCCGGCTGTATAACGGCCGCCTCTTCCCCTGCCTCCGGCTCCGGTTCTTGCGCCGCCGGCGTTTCCCGGAACGGTTTTGTGTAAGTCGTCCCCTTGCTGTGGTTCAACAAAATCGGCTCCAAGTCCTCGTGAGCGCGTGCCAGTACAATTTTCCCGTGTGCTTTCGTCACCCTGTCGGCCGCCGCAGCGCCGGCATCCACCGCCGCCTGTACGGCGCTGACATTACCCATCAGCTTGACCGTAACAAGCCCAGGCCCTCCGTTTGTTAGCTCGTATCCGATGAGAGTGACATTAGCCGCTTTTACAGCGGCGTCGGCGCAGGCAATCGCGGCGGGCAGGCCCGCCACTTCAACAATGCCGACAGCTCCGGTCACTTTCACAATGCGTCACTTCCTTTCCTTGGGCATCAGAGAGCTCCCCTCAGTCCGATATTACCAACCAGCGCGCAGCGCATGGGCCGGGTAAAGCTTCTCGGAGTTGTTATTCCTTCACCGGTAGGCCCTGCGAGTGTTAAGGACATGTGACCCTCGCCCTCAATGCCCGCGCCATTAAAGGAGCTTCCATTCTTAACCAGGATCGTCGTAGCCAGCTTCTTGGCGTACCGCGCCATATGGTCGATATTTTTGGAATGGATGACAGCGGTATGCCGTCTGCCGTCCTCAATCTTAACGGCGAGCTCTGTTCCTTCTTCGAAATCCCGCACCCGTACCAGGGGCAGAACAGGCATTAGATACTCCTCCATAACAATAGGATGGCTTCTGTCAGCTTCAAAGAAAATGGAGCGGCAGCTGTCTGTCACCTCAATGCCCAGCTCTCCCAGAATCAAGCTGGCGTTCTTACCCACAAATTTTCTGTTAGGAGTTCCGTCATCCAATGTGAGAAGCTTGGTCAACCGGTCGATGTCGGCAGGATTTCTTAGCCGGTATCCGCCGGAGCGTTCCATTTCACTCATTAACTGGTCGGCGACCGACGCCACTGCAATAACGGCTTTCTCGCCAAGACAGTTGATTCCATTCTCATTGGAGTTGCCCGCGATGATGCAGTTGGCGGCCTTCGGGATATCCGCGGTTTCATCTACAAGCACAGGAGGATTGCCCGCGCCGGCTCCTATGGCCTTTTTACCGGAGGATAACGCCGCCTTCACGACATCGGGGCCGCCGGTGGCGACAATCAGGTTAATACCGTCATGACGCATTAGGATGTTAGCGTTTTCAATTGTTGCGCAGGATAAGATAGTGATGATATTCGCCGGGCCGCCCGCTTCTACAATGGCATCGTTCACCAGCCGCGCCGCACGGATAGATGTGCGGTACGCGCCCGGATGCGGACTGACAACCGCCGTATTCCCCGAAGCGATCATACACATCGCGTTGTGGATGACCGTAGCTGACGGTGCTGTTGAAGGCGTGATTAGCGCCGCAACGCCGAAGGCCCGGTATTCGATAATGCTCATTCCCAAATCGCCGGATACTATTTCCGGCATGACGCTCTCCACTCCGGGAGTTTTTTCCAGCATCACCAAATGCTTTTGCAGCTTATGCTCATACCGCCCGAAGCCGGTTTCCTCCAGCTCTATTTCCACCAGCAGGTTGACGTTTTGATGAATCTTCTGTTTTATAGCCTCAATAAACTGTCCGCGTTTGTCAAGTGTACAACCGGCAAGCTCACGGTACGCGGTACGGGCGGCGGCTACCGCCTCGTCCACGGTTTCAAAGACATTTCCGCCCGAAGCGGGAGTCTGCTGGGGAACCGCGACTGCGTGTTGCTGAGAGGTTATACAGGAAATCACTTGCTTTGTGATTTCCTGTATAAGCTGTTCATCCAAATTCAAATTAAAACCTCCTACCGAATTGTATGTGCCCGAACGATCTCCACAATATCTCCCGTTTGGATGCTCGCGCTGTTGCCTTCGTCGGTATCAATATGAAGCTGCGTCGCCATATCCTTTGCCGTACGCACGACCACGTTGTCCAGCACAAGCGCGCGGCTGCCTGACGTACGGACCGAAACCATCTCTCCGTTACGGATATCGAGCCTTCCGGCCTGCGCTTCATCCATGTGGATGTGTCTCCACGCCGCGATTACGCCGGTATTATTGACGACGGTTCCTCTTGGTCCAATCAGAGTGAGGGCCGGCGACGGCCCCACCTCGCCCGACTGGCGTACCGGGGGGACGACCCCCAAGTACCTCCCGTCGGACAGGGATATCTCAATCTGTGTGGTTTTTCTGAGCGGCCCCAGGATACGAATCCCGGTCAGAGCGCCTTTCGGCCCGCCTACAATCAGAGTCTCCCGCGCCGAGAAGAACCCGGGCTGGGACAGCTCTTTTAAAGGAGTCAGCTCATACCCTTCGCCAAACAGCTCTGTGAGATCCTCCCTGCAGAGGTGGACGTGCCGGTTGGAAACACCTGTTATGATCATCAAATCCCCCGGCGAAAGCGTTGCTACCAAATCCACCGGCCGCCGGGAGGCGGCTAAGCATTGATGGACAATTTCCTGAATGATTCGCTCGTCCACAGTGTTCATTACTGTATCTTCCTTCCCGCGGCGGCATTATTCCAGATAGGGAGTCCCTGCGCATACCGGCTCCTCGCCCATCATCCTCAGCGCCTTAAGCGCAATCTCGCGGCCCGTGAGCACCGCCTGCTTGACCGCTCCGGAATCACCGCTGAACGTGACAATGTACTCGTTGGAGTAGTTACAACCCTTAGTGGGTGACATTGCCGCGACTATCTCTACATCCGCCGACTTGAGCAATGCGTCGGCAGCTACGATACCAATAGACGCGGGAGCCGCGCCGACAATTCCAAAGGCTTTGCCTTCCGTGGCGCCGAAATACTTACTGAAAACCTGGCTCGCACGAGCGGTATACTGAGAATCTACGTGGCCCGGCCCGCAGGTATATACACCGCCGAAATAGGTCTTGATGCCGCTCAGCATAATCTCCACGGCGCGCCGGGCGTCGGAAACCTCCTCCGCGCCAAAGACGACCAGAATACCGTGCCCGGGGCCACCCTTGGTGTCGCGGGGCATCTCAAGCCGTACAACCTCCGCGTTGCTGGCCTTTACGGCTTCATCGGCTGCCAAAGCCTGCGGCGCGGCGCCGGTGCGGCTGCCCACCATACCGATGGACTTATACTTCGGGTCAAGCTCCAGCTCTTTGCGTAATCCAGCGTCTACATTCGCGAGTACAAAACCTATCGTATCACCCGGGGCCACCCCAACAAATTCCGTAAGCCCGCATCCTGCCGGCTCGCGTTCCTTAACAACGCTAATTTCTTCGGCGGGCGAGGGGGCGTTTTGTTTTTGCAGCTCTGCCATAACCTGCTGGATTATTTTTTCCTGATCCATTACGCTACCTCCGTATCATTTAGATAATCACTATTGTACTGCGGGCAATATCCGTTCGGTATCGCTGTGAGGTCTTGGTATCACATGGACGGATACCACCTCCCCAACCTTCTGCGCCGCGGCAGAGCCCGCGTCGGTGGCGGCCTTCACCGCACCTACATCACCGCGCACCATTACTGTTACAAGGCCTGAGCCAATCTTCTCATAGCCTGTCAGCGCTACATTGGCTGATTTTGCCATCGCGTCCGCCGCTTCAATCGCGGGGACAAGACCGCGTGTTTCAATAAGTCCTAAAGCTTCCTGTGACATAGATAGAATCCTCCTTTTTATTATGTATGTTTTGGTTTATACAGACAATTATTAAGACTTGGTCAGCTCTACAGAATCGAACCGCAGCGCTTCGGTTAGAAAGCGGTTTGCCTCCTCAAGAGCGGATTCCACCGCCGTGACTCCTCCAGTCAGCAGCAGAGAGCCGGTAAAGCGGTCAACTACAACCAGCTTTATGTCCGCTGCCTTAACGGCGCGGTCGGCCGCGATGATTACTGCCTCATAAGGTGTGATGGTCATGATGCCGGCTGCCACCTCCCGCTCCATCCCCAGCTTATCGCTCAATGCCGGGTCTGTATGCGCGATAAGATGACAAAGTGTAACCTGCTTACCCGGCACAGACTCCTGTATGATCCGCTGTTTGACAATGGGCACCTGTACCGCCTCCCCTCTACTTGGCGCAGTCGTATTTTACATTGGACCCCGCGACGCAGGGTACGCCGTAGGCGCACATTTCACGCGCGATCCTGCGAACATTGGGTTCATATTCCTCCCGCTTCGGATTAATGTCCTTTACGGTGTAAGGAAGCCCGAGGGCCTTGTACTTTTCCTCACCCAGATGACGAAAGGGCAGAATCTGATACTGCCGGATCCTATTGGACAGCTTTTCCGCTACGAACCGTGATGTGGCATGGATGTTTTCGTCAGTGTCATTGTAGCCAGGGATGAGGGGAGTTCTGATAACTGTGGGGGTACCCGATTCTACTATAAACCTGATGTTTTCGAGGATACGCTCATTGGGCGCGCCAGTCATCTGTTTGTGCAGGGTTGAGTTCATATGCTTGATGTCGGTCAGTATCAGGTCGGTGTAGGGGAGAATCGCCTCCACCACCTCCAGGTTGCAGAGCAGCTCGCTTTCCACACATGTATGTATTCCGTATCTCTGGCAGACCGCTAGAAAGTCCCGTACAAATTCCCACTGGAGGAGCGGATCGCCGCCGCTGAGCGTTACGCCGCCGCCCGACTGCTCGTAATAAGAGCGATCCTCCATGATAATCTTGACAAGCTCTTGCACCGAATATTTTTTTCCAAATATCTTAAGGGTACTGTTGGGACAAGCCTTGGCGCAGCAAAGACATCCGCGGCATTTGGAACGGTCGATACCAACGACCTTACCATCTAATACTGTCAGAACATTCTCCTCCTGATACGGACAGGCGTGCAGACACCGCCCGCACTTATCCAACCCAATACAGCTGGAGTCATATACCCCTACCTGGGGTTTTGGATTGATACTCTCCGGGTTGCTGCACCAAGGACAGCGCATAGGGCAGCCCTTGAAAAATACCGCCGTACGGATACCGGGACCGTCATGTACTGTATACTTCTGTATATCAAAGATGATTGCTTCCTTTTGAGGCATGAAGGCTCCTCCAATCACGATTAGTCAAAAGCTGTGTATGCGTTGCGTCCGATGAGATCATCCTGCAGCGCCTTGCTCAGCCGCACAAATAGCGCGCTGTAACCGGCCACACGTACAAGCAGGCCTTGATAGTCCTCAGGATTTGCCTGGGCATCCAGCAGCGTCTGGTGATCTACTATGTTGAATTGCACCTCAAAGCCCTTCTTTTGGAAATAGGTGTCGATATACCGGATAAGATTATCCCGGCCTGTCTTGCCTGCGACGCAGTTTGGTGAGAAACGCACGTTGAGCAAGGTGCCGTTGCAAGCCCGCTGCTGATCCAGCTTACCGGCCGAGGCTGCCATTGCGGTAGGGCCGGTGAAGTCGTGGCAGCCCACTTTGGTATGTACCGGGCCAAGGCAGTTTGAAACCGGCTCAAGCGCAAGGCGTCCGTCCGGCGTAGCCGTCTGCCACAAGCCAATCCCAACATTTGCAGAGACGGAAAACAGTCCGGGCACGATTTTCCCACCGCGGGTGTTCATATGTCCGTGAACAGCATTGACATAACAATCTGTAGCAAATTTAGTCATCTCGTCCGCGTAGTCTTCGTTGTTGCCATAATGAGGAATTTTGTCCGAGTTGATCAGCGCGTACAAATCCTCATAGCCCACCCAGTTCTTCCTGAGCGCGTCCAAGAGCTTTTCGGCTGTAACACTTTTTTCCTTATAAACAAGCTCGCGTATGGTGCAGAGGCTATCGCCTACGGTCGCCATACCAACGCCCTGAGGACCACTGAAGTTGTAGACCGCGCCGCCCGCGGTAACATCCTTGCCCTTTTCCAACGGGCCTTCAAACACAGCTGAGAGGAAGGGCAGCGGTTTAACTCGGCGGTGGCCTATTTCGGTGGCGTTGATGAAGGAGCACATTTTATCCACCCAATAAATCATCTGCTTGTTGTAAGCCTCCATCAGCTCCTCAAGAGACCTATATGTCTCCAGGCTGCCGTAATCAGGCCCTAGCTGAGTTCCTGCACCACCGCATTTAGTCCATCGGGGGCAGTTGGAGCCGCAGTCGAGGCAGCGGCCGTGATTAAGGGCCATCTCAAATACCTTTGAACAGCTCATGTAGGCTGCGTCATGGGCGCCGTATTCCTTGCCGGGCACATCTATTTCCACGCAGCCAACGACCGCGTACTGCCGCGCATCCGCCATGTCCTTTCCTGCCCACATGGCCGCGGGAATGATGGCCTCATCGTTAAACACCTTAGGGAGCCCCGTACCTGTTTTAATAACATTGGCTATTTTTACCTTGTATTCCCAAGGAGCGTTATCGTGCCAGCGCACCGACAGCCACGGTTCCTGCAGCTGGGTATGAGCGTGAGCCTCAAGCATCAGGTAGGTCAAATCGTTAACGGCGTCGGAGCCGTCGGCCTTAATACCGCCGATGGTGACAGTAGAGCCCATACCGGCCTCGCTGCTAAGTGTGGCAGAAACCTCGTCCCGCAGCTTAAGCTGCTCCCAGGTCTTAACAGACCAGCACTCAACAAGCTCGGCTACAAATTTTTTAGTGATGCAGCCCTTTTGCATATCCGCTTTATAGAAAGGATAAAGCAACTGGTCGAATCTTCCGTTGCAGAGCGCTTGGCCGTTGCTTTCTATGTATCCCAGGCAGATGACGTTGTGGTAGAGCTGGATTGCCTGCCAAAAATTTGCAGGGGGATTCTCAGATATCCAAGCCATGTTTTCCGAAATCGTACAAAGCTCCTGCTTGCGCTGAGTATCTGCTTCCTTATCCGCCATCTCCCTTGCAAGCGCGGAGTAGCGCATTAAGTGATCAATCGCGCCATCAAGCACGATAAGCTGCGCTTCGTAAAATTCCCGTTTTTCCAGATCCCCTCCGACGGCGGGATCCAGCTTTGCGATGGACTCCTGAATCTTTCGTTTCCTGCCGCCGAAGCCATCGGTGAACGCAAGCTCAAACCGGGGCATGGTATGGGCGGTTCCCGCATACAGGAACAGATTGGGGGTAAATACGGGACGGCCCAAGGTCGAACCCTTCAGCTCATCCTCGGTCAATAAGCCGATGATCTCGTCGTACACGGTTTGGCCTTTCCAAAACTCCTCAATATCCAACAACTGCTTTGTAACATGCTCGGGAGTCTCATAGCGGTCCTCTGGCCGCTTGGAAATACGATCCCCCCGAAGCTCGTCGCATACCCATTCATAGGAAAATTCGGGGTAAACGGCGGCATGACGCCCCTTACAGCCCGTTTCTCCCACGATCAGCTCATCCGGCATAATATGTATGGGGATGTTTCGATAGAGATACGCGACAGCCTTGGCGCATTTTAGTATCTGGGGGTCGTTCTTGTACTTCTTGTAAGCCTCGGTAAGAAGCACTGCCCGGTCCGCTTCAATTTCCTGCACCGTGTTGAAGGCTCTCTTGCGAATTCTGTTGATACGCGGGAAGGGTGATGTCTCTCTTTTTCCACTGTAATCAATCAGGCCATATTCCTTGTCGAAAGGCTCCAAGCCTCCTGTTCCCAATTGAGTGTAATACTCGTCAACATCCAAATCAGGTTGATTTACACCGGGTACCTGATTTTCCTCCATCTGCTTCATAATTCTACTAACGATCTCCGATATTTGCTCAACTGTGTACTGCATCTAGATCTCCTTTCCGATAATGATTTTTTATGATTACCGCCTTCCGGGCTGCGTAACGCAAGCCAGCGCAATTCCCATGGGCGTTACATACAACGGCTGCGCGGGAAGATAAACCGGAAGCCCTGTTTCCCTCTCCATATGATCCGCGAATCCGTAGAAGCTACAGGAGCCTCCAACAAGATAAATAGCCTCCACCGGATAATTACGGATGTGCCGCTTAACGATAGTCGCTATTTTTTCCATGACAGGGCGTACAAGGGGAAAAAGCCGCTTCTGCTCCTTAGAATTTCGTTTATGCCGCTCCGCCTCCTCAATGGAAACGCCTGTCGCCCCCGCGATCACAAGGTCAAACTGAAACCCGCCGGTTGCCTCATCGGCTGTGTAAACTACACTTCCATCCCTTAAGATAGAGACGCCCGTCGTACCGCCTCCCACATCCACGACCGCACCATCCTTTATTCCAAGCGCCATGGCGGCCGCGGACGGCTCATCAATCATTTCCACTACCTCCAGATCTGCCGATTCTAAAATATTTCTGGTTACCTTAATATTCCCCTCCTCGGTGACGGGCGGGTAGGCGGAAGCTGCCGGGCCAAATTCGGTATGCAGCTTTTCCCTCAGAAATTGCGCCTGCCGGTTTACAATGGATACAGCCGATAAATAATCCACAACCATCCCTTCCCGCACAACCCGCGCCCTTTCAATTGCTCCTCCAATGGGCCAGCCTCGTGAATCTACGGCAACCGTTACAACGTTGGCCGTCCCTACGTCAACACCGATAAAGACCGGTTCACCCGGCTTTGGCAGGATTGGGCTCTCTATCGCCCGAATCAGCGCATCAATACGTTTATTCGCTTGTGCCAAGGTATCCACGCCTCACCTCCTTCATCAACATATACTTCAATAACACAAATCACGGTGGGGAGAGGCTATTACCGACGACGCGATGAGCGCGCCCTGTTTCCCCGCGGCTTTTTCAGAGGCCTTAACGGCTGTTTGAACCGCGGACAACCCGCCGCATAAAAACACGAAAGCCTTTCCGCCCATGCCTCTGGAAAGTCTTATTTCCAAAAGGGACACGTTAGCGGCTTTAGCCGCTGTATCCGCGCATTCAATAGCCGAGGCGGCATCTATAGTTTCTATTACGCCAAGGGAGCCTTTAAGCTTCGACGGAGACGTACCGCTCAAAGCGGGAAAGATATCCGGATGCAGATTGGTAATAACTGTTCCGGAGATCGCTGAGGAGTCATCCATGAGCTCACCCTCCAGCACTGCCGCCCGTACTGCCGAAACCTCGCCGGAAACCATGACAGTGTATTTCCCCGGGCAGAGCACGGCGGAATACAGCAGCCTGACAAAGCTCTTTTTCAGCATTGCGTCGGCGGCGGCCAGCCCTCTGGCTATGCTGCGGAATTCCATTAATCCTAATGCGCCGTTTACCATCTCACTACTCCCTCCCCTCAATGATAATCCTGTCCGGTGTGACCCCGGTCACCTTCCCACTGATGCTTGCGTGAAGATTACTTGAAACAGGCGATCCTTCCGGAATCCGTGCGATGAGCCGGCCCAGCTCCACCTCATCCCCTTCCTTCACAACCGGGACGGAGGGCGCTCCTATGTGCTGCTTGAGGAGCAGCTCAACCCGTGACGGCGAAAATCGCGTGTTATGTATAACAGCCGGACTATGATAGCAATCTAAGCCCAACCGCCGCCTTAACCGAAACCCTGGAAGCTTACGGTATGGGCGCCAGAAGTCCGCCCGTGGAATAAGCCCTTTGTTTGGATCGGAAGCCTGATTAACCCCTAATACCTTCTTGAGCATTTGGTTGACCCTCCGGGGGGAAAGCCCCATCGGACATGCGTACTGATCACACACTCCGCATTCGGAGCACGCCAGCGCCTGCGTTACTCCCTCTCCCCCCACCTGCCAGCCATAGCTCGCGGCGAGAATGGTGCGGTGCGGCTCGCAGCTGTAGCCAAGCAGCCCCCGCGGGCAGAGGTCGGAACACATGCGACACTGGCAACACATGGATCTCGCTTGCTTAAGGTTGTATTCCAATGGGCGAAGGCTGTTTATCACCACAGGGCTGTTATCCGGAAGAACCAGCAGCGCCTTAGTGGTCTTGGTCACAGGTGAATCAATGTCCTCTAGCAAGGCACCCATCATAGGACCGCCCTCGATCACGCGCTCATACTTATCAGGCAGCGCTTCCGCGGCGGCAAGCAATTCACGCTTGGCAATCCCCAAGGGCACACGATAGACACCCGGCCGCCCTGCCCGCCCTGCAACTGTCACCCATTTGTGGGTATTCATCTTCTCTTGCTTTGCCCGCGCCAGATTCCAGACAGTTTCCACATTGATGACGACCACTCCCGCCTGCAAGGGAATTCCTCCCTGGGGCACCTGACGACCGGCCACCTCGTAAACCGTTACAACCTCGTCTCCGGCTGGATAAAAATCTTCAAGGGGAAAAACGCTTATATTCGGATAGGAAGAAATCGCGCTGTTAATAACAGTGATTATGTCTCTGTGCTTTGCCTTTATGGCGATCCGAACATACTCCGCGGCCAAGGCTGTCCGCAGCTCCTCCAGAATCTGCGCAAGCATTGGCCCGTCGCGCAGCATCAGCGCCTGATCCACCGTAATGAGCGGCTCGCATTCCGCACCGTTGACAATGAGGATGTCAACCTGCGTATCCAGCTTGACCTGAGTGGGAAAGCCCGCGCCTCCCGCGCCTACAATACCAGCCTTACACGCCAGGTCAGCCAAGTAATTTCGCAATCCCATCCCCCCTAACTTTATTCTATAAATTAATGTCAGTATAAAGATTGGAATATATCTTGAATATCACTCCAGATTGATTGAAGCTTGCCTTTTCCTACCTCTCACATGGCTCGTGCCAAAAGGTAAAATACAGCAATCCCTTTCATGACATTAAACATGAAAATCATTACTTTTCATTAAATTGATAATCTACCCAAAACAGACTCTTATAAAGAAGAATGGGAAAGACTATCTGAAGTGATATTGAAATATGATTGTCTTTGTTATAATACGAACAGATACGGAAGCATAAAAACTGATACTATGAAGGGAGCAATACAATGGATACGCAACAAATCATTGATGCCATCATTGCCTTGGAATGGAAGATGCTTATATCGGTTACGGCGTTGGATGATCCTTTCGGATGCCGGGAAGACCCGGTTACGTTTCAAATCATGCGCAGAGCTCAGCACCTGATTTGGAGCGTTGATACGTTGGAAGGCTACCTAGCCGACCTGAAAACGGCAGAAGGGCAGCGCGTTAACATGATAGCCGAGCGATATGCGCATATGATGAAGGTTACCCACCCAGATGAATATGAACAGCTAAAAGCAAATCTTCGCCCTGTCGCGCCTGAAGCGTATACGCTTGTGGAGCAGCTCATGGAAGTGTTTTCTGTTTACGGCAAGCAGGTAGATAAAGCTTTCCCCTGTGTACGGGCATCCGGACGGCCAAGTACCGAGGATGGCAGCTGGACTTCGGTAGAAACTTATCTGCAAGGGGAACTGCTCACATATTCTGTCAATACGCTTCGCCTCTGTTCGCGCGACGCCTTACTGGCAAGAGACAAGGGGATCAATCTAAGCGAGCTCAATTTGCGTTATATCGCGGCCTTTTATGGTTTCTCTTCCCTGGAGGAAATGGAGCGCAAAATTAGTGCGCCGGCCTGATTATTACGGCATCGTTATTTCGGGTACGACCGCAATGACGAATGGATGACGAAAGCCTTACGGTATTGCACAGCTCGAAATATATGATAAGATAGTGTAAGAAACACATTAGGATTTCTTACACTGTTTTACTTTTATAGCAAACGACCTCACATAATATGACATATTTCACTATCAGATTGACCTCCTGCTTTCTTACACTGAAAAGCATGTACATAAATGGTAATATAAATAGATTAAGCAAAGCTTGCTGTAGGAATGACATCATTTATAAGGAGGCTGTCTTATTAATGCGAAAGAAGCTGTTTAATAATCTTCTGGATGTTGTACCTCCGGAATTTTTAAGAAATTTGCTTACGCAGTTTTCCGAGGCGACCGGCGTAAAAACCTTAATCGCGGATTATCAGGGCCGGCCACTGATTTGGCCTGATATACCGGCTAGGCTCTGCGCTTTTTGTTCCGCTGTCAGAGATGATCCCTATTTGAACAAGGAGTGTGAAAAAAACGACGCTTTTGCCGGCATCACTGCCTCTCAAACGGAAATGCCCTTGATTTACCGCTGTTATATGGGGCGTATAGAGGTCGCGGTGCCCATCATCGTGAACTCTCAGTATCTGGGAGTGGTCATGATCGGACAGTTTCGCATAGAGGATGACGAGCACGAGCAGATCGACCAATTGCTTCCATCAAAGGTGAATTTGGATGAGAGGCCGGATCTTCTGGAGCTTTACGTTTGCAAGGAGCAGACTGTGTTGCCGCTCACAAGACTGAAGGCGCTGGTAAATATGCTGCACACCATCGCTAATTATATAGCGGAAATCAGCGTCAACAGCCATCTGCAGGAATCCAACAGCCAACTGAACATGCGTATACTGCAGGAGGAAAACAAGAAGAACGAGCTGGAAAAGAACCTCAAGCAGCTGGAGCTGCAAAACATGCAAAAGCATCTGAATCCTCACTTTCTTTTTAACACGCTTAACACAATCAACAACCTGGTCTTACTTGAGGATCCGCAGCAGGCGTCCGAAATCATTTCCTCACTCTCAAAAATATTGCGGCGCAGCTTATACACTAATGATCAACTTACCGACTTGGCTGACGAATACGAGGCTATACAAAACTACATGGCTATTCAACAAATCTCTTTAAACAATCACATTCAAATGAAAACCAGCATTGACGAAGCCTGCCTGGACGCGACCATCCCTCCTTTTTCCCTGCAGCCGCTGGTGGAAAACTCTATTCGGCACGGTTTGGAGTCATCAAAGATGTGCGGAACTATTGCCCTGGATATTGAAAAAAGCGGTTCCAAGGTAAAGATCGTAATATCAGACGACGGAATCGGTATGCCCACACAGGTAGTCGCAAAAATCCTAAAGCTGAAAAAAAACGGGCCGTCCGCCGTCAGCGGTTCCACGCTGGTCAATATTATCAAGATTTTAAACCACTATTTTGAGAACGAATTCACTTGGGATGTCAAAAGTTCGGAAAACAAGGGCACCACCATCATCTTTCTAATCCCGTATTGGCCTAAAGAAAGAGGCGATCCTTCCAATGATTAAGCTGCTGTTGATTGACAATATGCCTTTGCAGGGGCAAACCATGGAGCACATCCTGCGCAAGCATTGCCCGGAGATCGCCTATGTCGGGCAGGCGCTAAACGGAGCCGCCGGGCTGGAGCTTGCTGAGAAGTACATACCCGATATTGTGTTTATGGATGTAAAAATTACCGGTTTCGACGGCTTGACCCTTGCTAAAAAGCTAAAGAAACATTATCCGAAAATTCAAATTGTAATCGTGACGACCTCCAACCGGTTTGACTTGGTGGAAAAATCGCTGCGCTTGGGCGTGTACGATTATCTGCTCAAGCCAATGAGCCTGAAGGACTTTTTGGCCATGGTTGACAGGCTGACGGTATTGATTGGTAAGTCCCACGGAAAGGAGCTCCCTGACCGTACGGCTCCGCAGCAATACAAAGAACTGATTCAAACAATTCATTCCGGCTCGTCGCAACAAGCAACCGAGCAGCTCAACGTGCTCTTGGAGCAGCTCCGTAAGCATGGTGACTGCGATATCAACACAATGCGGTCACTGTTTATCGCAATCGCGACGGAAATCACCTCAGAAGGAAATAATACCGGGTTGAACGAGCTAAGGGCGATCATCTACAAGCATCTGCTCAATGACATTGTGACGGCTTCCAGTACGGACTCCCTCCTGTTTTCTATGTGTCAGTACATTGAAAAGGCAACCATGATTTGTAACCGGAGCAATACCAGCTCCGGCTATCATATCATTGCGCAGATACAAGGAATCGTTGAGGAGCGCCTGCATGAAAGCATTACACTGGAAAGCATCGCGAATGAGCTGTTCTTTTCGCCATCCTACCTCAGCCGGCTGTTCAAAAAGCAGATAGGAAAAAACTTCAGCGAGTATCTCATCGACCGCAGGCTGGAACGGGCAAAGCTTCTGCTGCGCACAACCGGACGCACTGTCGACAGCATTGCCCGTGAGTCGGGGTATGAAAACGCCAATTCCTTTCGCCGGCTGTTTAAAAGCAAGGTTGGCATATCTTCAAGTGAATACCGTTCAGAACAGCATATGAACAGGCCGTGATCGCATTGATCACGGCCTGTTCATTATTATGCAGCGTCAGACAAGCTTAGGTAAAATCTTTTCCGTATCCGAATGGGGGCGGGGGATAACATGAACCGACACGACCTCCCCAACCTTTTGAGCGGCAGCGGAACCTGCGTCTGTGGCAGCCTTGACCGCACCGACATCGCCCCGCACCATTACGGTTACCAGACCGGAGCCGATCTTCTCATAACCCACCAAAGTAACATTCGCGGATTTCGCCATGGCATCGGACGCCTCAATAGCGGCGACCAAGCCCCTGGTTTCTATCATTCCCAACGCGTCTTTTGACATCTTGCATTTCTCCTTCCTTTACTAACTAAATTGAATCATGCTCATGACGGTTAATGACCTCTTCTTGCAGCTTCGGGCTGAGCCTTGTAAAGTAAGCGCTGTAGGCTGCTACTCGAACCAGCAGTCCTTTGTACGCTTCAGGATTCTCCCGGGCGGCCATAAGCGTTGCGCGGTCTTGCAGGGTAAGCTGGATGTGCTCAACGCGCAGCTTAACAAGTGTTTCCAAAAAGCGGATCAGGTTGTTGCGGCCCGTCTCGCCGGCGACGACGCTGGGCGACAGCTTCATGTTAAGCAGGGTACCGTTGCCCATTCGCATGCTGTCCAGCTTGGATACAGATTTAAGAACGGCAGTGGGACCGTTAAAATCGTGGCAGCCAGAAGCGTTATAAATTGGATTAATACTGTTGGAAACCGGTTCGTATGCTTTTCTGCCGTCAGGCGTGGCGGCCAGTACGGAGCCAAGACCCAAATTGCCGCCGCCGCACAGGCAGCCTGCCAGAATCTTTCCTCCGCGTGCGTTCTTGTACTTACCAAACTCGTCAATAAAAGAGTTAACTACAAAGTGTGCAATGTCGTCGGCATAGTCGTCGTCGTTTCCGTAATGGTGAACCTTGTCACTGTTAATGAGCTCATAAAGAGTCTCATAGCCTGCCCAGTCATTGCGAAGCGCCTTGAGAAGCTCTTCTCCGGTGATTTTCTTCTCCTCAAACATAAGCTGCTTGAGCACTGTCAAGCCGTCTGCGACTGTGGCCGGCCCTACTATCTGGGGGCAGAGGAAATTGTAAACCGCGCCGCCCGCGGATACATCAATGCCCTTGTCAATACAGCCGTCTATTATGGCAGATACATAGGGCAACGGCTTCAGACGGCTGTGGACAACATCCTCAGCGTTGAGAAAGGTAACAGCCAGCTTAACCCAGTATTCCAGCTGCTTGCTGTAAGCGTCCTGTGCCTCCTGATAAGTCTTGAAGTCCGCGAGGCTGCCGGTGCGGATACCAAGCCGTTCGCCAATTGCACCGCACTTGCTCCAGCGCGGACAGTTCGGACCACAATCTATACAGCGCCCGTCATTAATGGAAAGCTCAAATACCTTGCCTACGCTGAAGTAGCAGGCATCGTGCTCTCCGTACTCCCTGCCGGCGATTGAGGGCTCGACGCAGCCGACAATGCAGTAATCCCGGGATTCCGCGAGAGTCCTTCCGGCCTCTAGTGAGCACGGAATAATCACTTCGTCATTGAACAGCTTGGGTTGTCCTGTGCCAATACGAATAACATTGACAGTCTTGACCTTGAACTCCCAGGGTGTGTTGTCGTGCCAGCGAACGGACAGCCACGGATCCGGGGTGTAGGTGTGTGCGTGGGCCTCAAGCATGATGTAGGACAGGTCATTGGTGGCGTCCCTGCCGTTCTTGTTCACACCGCCGACCACGACGGTCGTCCCGGCGATTCCCGATTCGGATTGGAACAGACCGGTGGCGCGGTCACGCAGCTTGAGCAGCTCATATAGCTTGATGCACCAGTTTTCGGTTATCTCCGCGACAAAATCCTTGGAGATTACGCCGTTCTTCATGTCTCTCTCATAAAAGGGGTAAAGCAATTGGTCGAAACGGCCGTAGCCTATAGAGTGACCGTTTGAGTCGATTAAAATCACGTTGGTAGCAAGGTGATAAAGCTGCATGGCCTCCCAGAAGGTACGGGGCGGATTTTCTGACACCCACTCCACAATTTCAGCCATCTTAAGCAGCTCTTGACGGCGGACGGAATCGCTCTGCTCAGCGGCCTTCCGGCGGGCAACCGCACTGTAGCGGCAGAAGAAATCCTTCACGGCATCTAAAACTATTAGGATAGCATTATAGAATTCCCGTTTCTGAACATCGGCCGCGTCTTCCGGAGCCAGCCCGGCCATCTTATCCTCGATCTGCCCGCGGATCCCTATGTAGCCTTTTGTGAAGAGGGTTGGATAATCTGCTACAAAATGTCCGATACCGCCGAATAAATGGAGATTCGGATGGAACACAGGGCGCGCCCCAGGCAATACTGAGCCCTTCTTCTCCTCGTCGCTAAGGATATTGGAAACCGCGTCCTCCACCGTGCGGCCCTTCCAGTAGTCTCGTATGCCAAAGATATCTTTCTTGGTTTCCTCGCTGACAGCGAAGCGATCCTGCTCGCGCTGTTCTATCGGGAAATTGATCATTTCATCAATGATCCACTCCAAAGAAAACTCGGGATAAATTGGCGCGAACCGGGGCGGACATCCCATATCACCGACGATCAGCTCGTCCTCATACACATCCACAGGCAGGTTGCGAAGCAGATAAGCCAGCACATTGGCTGCCTTGGTAATGTAAGAGTCATTTTCATACTTCTTATAGGCCTCGGTAATCAGCACCGCCCGTTTGGAATCCACCGTGTCCTCCAGGGAATGAACCCGTTTCAGAATTCTGTTGATTCTGGGATACGGGGATGTGTTTCCCTGCCCTGCCGGATCCATTCTAGGATAATCCTTGTCGAACGGTTCATTACCTCCTGCTCCCAGTTTTGCCCGCTCGTTGTCCGCCGCAGCCGCCACATCAGACGGATTCGCTTGCATTTGCTGCATGACCTTGCTGACGATTTCCGAAATTTGCTGCGCAGAATACTCCATTTTCAGACCTCCTCTACATATTTGCTTGTCGCTGCTTGGTTTTACAATAGATTTACACCATCCCAGTATAAGAATATAGAATTCCAAGAGCTTTGCATATTGCCGTATCTGCGATGAAGCATATTATTTATGACTTGGTAAAAATTATCCAATATATTTATAAGCATTAACTGTTTTAGCCTATAAACCTATCCATAAATGACTTCGATTATTCTGTTTTTGACATCAATTACTCCCGATATTAAACAGGCTCTGAGACGTCATAAACGTAAATTCCTCAAAATTCCTCTAAATTATTTTAAAACATTTTTAAATATATATAGAAATATTTTTGCGGATAATGTATAATACATTATTAGCTTACTATATAGATGTATTATTTGTACGAAGGAAGCATTAGGAGGGAAATGATTTGATTGACATTGCGTCTTCTCAGAACGGATTTGCAAAAATCAAGGTCATAGGCGTCGGAGGAGGAGGAAATAATGCAGTAGACAGGATGATAGAAGATAATGTTGAAGGGATAGATTTCATTTCGGTTAATACAGATCATCAGGCATTAGCCACTTCCAAAGCCGCCATTCGCATACAACTGGGCGAAAAATTGACAAGAGGCTTAGGTGCTGGGGGCATTCCGGAAATAGGCTGCAAGGCTGCTGAAGAATCAAAAAATGAAATAACTCAAGTTATCGAAGGAGCCGACATGTTGTTTGTCACCTGCGGCATGGGCGGAGGAACCGGAACCGGAGCCGCGCCAATAATAGCGGGGATAGCCAAGGACATCGGCATTCTTACTGTTGGCGTAGTGACCAAGCCTTTCGGGTTTGAAGGCAGAAAAAGGATGAAAAACGCTATTGACGGCATAGCCGAACTGCGTAAAAATGTGGATACTCTTGTAGTAATACCTAATCAAAAGCTGTTGGAAATAATAGAGAAAAACACTTCATTGGTGGAGTCATTCCGTAAGGCTGATGAAATACTGCGTCAAGGTGTTCAAGGTATTTCTGATTTGATATCCAAACCTGGTATGATCAATTTGGACTTTGCCGATGTGCGTACCATTATGCAAAGCAAAGGTATGGCTCATATGGGTGTTGGCCGGGCACAGGGTAAAAACAAAACTGAAGTTGCCGCCGAGCTGGCGATTAACAGCCCCTTACTGGAAACCTCCATAAACGGGGCAAAAAGCGTGCTTATAAGTATTGCGGGCGATTCCAACCTGGGCCTTTTTGACGCGGAGGCGGTAGGTAACATCATAGGAAACGCCATAGATCCCGATGCCAACATTATTTTTGGTACCACAATAAACGAAGATTTAAAAGACGAGGTTGTTGTTACGGTCATCGCCACAGAGCTTGAGGATGACGCCGGATATCTTACCAAAGCACAGACCATTAAGACTGCCAAGGTTAAGACTATACCAGTTCAGGATAAAGAAGAAGGAGAAGCTGAAACCCCGGTTAAACAATTACAACCCATACGCGAGCTCGATGGAGATATGCCTTTTGATATTCCCATCTTTTTACGTAACCGGAAGGAGAAATAAATTTGAAAACCGGATATTTAGGGCCTGTAGGGACTTTTTCCCAGCAGGCTGCTCTTTATTTTGCCAAAAAAGAAGAAACTCATCCATTTTCATCTATTACTGATGTACTTAAGGCTGTGGAGGAGGGATTGGTGGAACAGGGCGTAGTTCCTCTGGAAAATTCTATTGAAGGCACGGTCAACGCCACTATGGATGGTCTTATATTCGACAGCAAGCTGTTCATTCACGCGGAGCTTCCTCTGCCTGTGACTCACTGCCTGATGGTAAGACATGAAAACCTTGGAAAGAATATAACCCGCATACTTTCTCATCCCCAAGCCCTTGGCCAATGCCGTAAATATTTGGAGAGTAATTACAGAGATATAGAAACCGTCGCTGTATCCAGCACGGCCGAGGCAGCACGGCTGGCAGCACAGACTTCTGAATGCTACGCGGCCATTTGCACTTCCTTGGCGGCTTCTCTTTACGGCCTTGAAATAATCGATACAGGTATAGAGGATTGCAAGGAAAACTATACTCATTTTCTGTTGGTGTCCGCAAAAGACTCAAGCCAGCCAAAGGCCGGCTATAAAGTCACTCTTGCCTTCGCAACCGCCAACACACCTGGCGCCTTGTTTAAAACCCTGAATATCTTTTCGATTTGGGACCTAAACATGACAAAGATTTTAAGCCGCCCCATGAAGACTCGAACAGAAGCATTGGCGGGAGAATATGTATTCTACATAGACATTGAAGGCTTTGAAAGCCCCCGGGACGTAGAGGAGGCTCTCCTTATAGCGAAGCGGAAGTCAAGCTTTTTCAAGCCTTTGGGCTCTTATAAGGTGCTGGAATTTAAATCGTAAATAAAAATCCCCCCCTCTGCAACACAGAGGGGGGATTTTTTGGTTGATATTAGTGACGCGCTAATTTCTATCTTTTTCGGATTCAGAGGCTCTGACATCCAAGTCTATATTCATGCCTCCTATGCTGCTCCTCATTTTGGTATCAGCCTTTTTATTCTCTAAATTATAATAATCCATTATGCCCATATTTCCCTTACGCAGGCTTTCCGCGATCGCCAGAGGCACCTGAGCCTCAGCTTCAACTACCTTTGCCCTCATTTCCTGTACATGCGCTTTCATTTCCTGCTCATGGGCGATAGCGAAGGCGCGGCGTTCTTCCGCTTTAGCCTGGGCAATCTTTTTATCGGCTTCGGCCTGTTCCGCCTGAAGGTTGGCTCCGATGTTACGTCCAACGTCAATATCGGCAATATCTATTGATAATATTTCAAAGGCTGTTCCTGAATCCAAGCCTTTACTAAGTACGGTTTGTGATATCTTATCCGGATTCTCCAATACTTCCTTATGGCTGTTGGAGGAACCTACTGTGGTGACGATACCTTCCCCAACCCTTGCGATTATAGTTTCTTCTCCCGCGCCGCCTACCAGACGTCCCAGATCGGCCCGGACGGTAACACGGGCAATTACACGAACCTCAATACCATTTATAGCAACCGCGGATATCCAAGGAGTTTCAATAATTTTAGGAGTAACGCTCATTCGGACAGCTTCAAACACATCCCTGCCGGCCAGATCTATGGCGGCGGCTTTTTCAAATGTCAGCTCCAGATTAGCTCTGTGGGACGCAATAAGCGCGTCAACCACGTTATCAACCCGCCCGCCGGAAAGATAATGACTCTCAAGCTGATTGGCGGAAAGCGCAATACCCGCTTTTGAAACTTTTATAAAGGGTTTAATGATCCTTTCAGGCCGTACACGTCTAAGTCTCATGCCAACCAATGAAAATATACTGACGTTAACTCCCGCCGATATGGCGGAAATCCAAAGCCCCACCGGTATAAAGTGTAAAAAAAACATGATTAGGATAATTACAAAAATGATGCCTATGGCCGAAATATAAGGAAAAAGTATGCTCATTTTCATCTACCTTTCTATTATGGTTTTAGTTTGTATTGATCTGGCGTACTATGATTTTCCCGCCTTTTATCTCAACAACTTTTATCTTCCGATTCTCCTGTACATAACTGCCTTCTGAGCTAACTTGAAGATTGACTCCGTTAAAATCTACCATACCAAAAGGCTTAAGAGGGGTTTTGGTAATGCCCTCCTTACCCATGAAATAATCCAGGCTGCCAATTTCCTTTTCTTCCGAATTCAGTGTTTCGTTCAGTATTAGTTTTCCGTATAGCTGCTTCTTTTTCAGATAATTCCATATAATGCGGAAAAACAAAGCCAGTAGGATAAGCTCTATCAAGACGATAAAAAATCCAAAGGGAATGGTGACAATGGTTATTATCATCGATGCAAGAACACTGGCTATCCCGCTAATACCGCAAATCCCGAAGCCTGGAATGGTTACCTCAATACATAAAAGACCGGCTCCAATCAACAATAGCAAGATGCTTAACCATAACATTTTATATCCCTCCTTCATTGAAATGCATTCTTATACTATTAAGTATACTCTATTTTAGGTCGTAATACAATGGTTTTTAAGGCCGTAATACAATGGTAATTGTTCAGTAACCGCGCGACGGAAAAGTGTCGGCTAAAAAGCGAGGATTGACTCTTTTAAGTTAAGTAATATAATTATGATTGTTCGCAATAGATTCTTATCTTATCATAATTTGGGGGGAAGCAGTCATGATTCGTTATGTTGAATATTTTCTTGTTGCTTTATTATCCACCATGGCCGGTTCTATAGCAGGAATGGGCGGCGGCGTCATTATTAAGCCCGTTCTGGACGCTTTAAGGCATTACGATGTGGAGACCATCGGGGTTCTGTCGGCTATTACGGTTTTATCCATGTCTATGGTTTCGGTAGTTAAGCAATGGCTGCAGGGTATGAAGCTTAGTCCTTCCACTGCTTGTCCCTTAGTTATAGGCTCAATTATTGGAGGCGCTATTGGACAGGCCTTGCT
>Ga0153946_1000207_pt1 | contig 24548 bp, 25 predicted proteins | sample TSNJ030MetaG_FD_104751 | JGI IMG/M metagenome (GOLD analysis project Ga0153946, IMG submission 104751) | Attine ant fungus gardens microbial communities from New Jersey, USA - TSNJ030 MetaG | ecosystem: Host-associated > Fungi > Mycelium > Unclassified | place: USA: New Jersey, Wharton State... | reverse complement strand
GTGATCACTAAGGACATTCACTGTCTATTGGTAACACTATCTTCTACAATTACATGACTCTTACTAAGAACTATCTATATCTTATATAATCCTTCCCATGCTATTTATATCTTTCCCACATTGTATTCTTGGATATTTCCCATCAAGTTAATGAATGCACAAGAAATAGTTTCCTTCTTGGGAGTTATCTCATAACAATGCTGGGTTTTGGTCCTTGACCATATTTCAGGAAGAATCAGAGGAAATATGACTGTAAACAATGTTAACCAATGATCAGCTTTGAGTTTTCCATGGGATTTTTCACCAAGGTTAGCTGGCGGATGATTAACCCAGGATGGAATTGCAACATTTGTAATGCAGTTGTGGATCTCTACCAGAGTCAATGCATCGAAAATTCATGCTAAGTGTAAAGACTCTACTTCAGAGTATTGGGAGTCATTATCTGAGTCCAGACTTGGGTGAAAATCACTTTCATCATCGTTGCTTGCATCATCAGTATTCATTGCCATCAAATTTTGAGTATTGATCGAGTGAAGACGTTGGAAATGGGATGGAGTGTCATTATGTTCCTGGTTCTCTTGTTGTAGCTCTATCAGTTCTTTGTCAACGATATCTTCATCCAAATCCATTCCTATATCATCAACAATTTGTACTTCCTGGTGTGTGTTTGGATCTTGCCCAGCATCTGTACCAATACCCCATTTAACACGAACATGATACTGAAGAACTCCTTCTAACCAATTGTGCATTATTCCTAAAACCGTATGTTTGACAGGGTCTTGATAAAAAAGTTGATGAAGTGAAGACCATCGCACACCATTTCTATTGAAAAGCTCTGTACGCTGCTTCTTTGTTGATGCTTGTCGCCACTCCTCAGCAGCTGCAATCACTTCCAAGCCAATTCGAGGCCTCCACAAATTGACATCCAGGCTCTCGATGTCTGTTCTAGCAAGAGAACAGAACGAACAGAAATGATGGAGAGATGCAATTCCAGCAAATCCAAGAGCCTTACGTACAGCCAGTAAGTCTCCTATCAATACCAAGACACCAACGTGTTTATTTATACCTTCCGGATGGCGATAAGTGCGAACGATTACACCATGATGGAAGTGGCATAGCTGATCAATTATTGGATCTAGGAGGGCCCTAATTGTAGTGACAGAGGGTTCATGAGGAGGAGGAGTTATTCCAGCAAAAAATGTGTTTTTGGGTTTATGGCGAAGGTGGTAGAGGAGATTGAGACAAAACAACATGATTGCATCACATGAAACTGTTTTTCCAGCAGTTTTATTCATGGATGGATTGAACCAGTCGATAAAAAAGCTGAATGTCAAGTTCCCTACAGTCGTTGTAAATGAGCCCATGCTGGACTGTCCCAAATGTCATTCATAACCTTTGTTTCTGGTGAGCGATGCTGATAGGATAGATCAATGAGGTCCTCAATCCCTGGACGCGATAGGAAGAACTCAAGCCAAGATTTGAAATCTTGTGTAGTATATAGCCTGCGGGGTACAATTTTTGGGCCACTTCAAGTTGAACGTTGTGTCCAGAGTCTTTCTCCACATTTTTTACTCCGAGGAGTCTCTCTCCAAGTACAGGTTTCACTGGGACTGTTGAGTGGATAGTGATGGAAACATCTTGGACAACATATATTTCGTACAATTTGAGGCTCGATCGATAGGCTGGACATAGCAGTACGAACATCATAGGGAACAGGACAAGTGGGAGTAGCTGACTGTGATCCAAGCTCTGAGAGATAGCTCACACGAATTGATGTGTTGATGATAATCTCAATGAACTTGAGGATGCGTGTCGTTGTAGCTCTGCTGACCCCACCAATAAGATGCATCCAAGCAGCGAGCATGCAGACAAGAACATAAATTGATGATGTATCGACTACATTAAGATCTAATCAGAATTTAATATAATATTTTTTGATAAGAGAGATGTCAAGACGCACCAACTTGATTTATAAACTCATTCTCAGCTCCTGAAGAGTGATCTCCCATTGTGGACCCTTCTTCTCTAATTGAATGCATGATATGAGGACGATGGGTTACATTGGGCTGTGAAAGAAGAATGCTCATAAGTTGGTATATAGTCAAGAGACTGGTTGAACCAAAAATTCGGCACCTCGCTTGTAGCCATTGTTGCTGAGGTGATAGCTAGCTGATCTTGTTTTAGATGGTTGGTCTGGGTTGTTGCTGAGACCAGATTGCCTTGGAAAGTTTGGTTGTCAGGTGTAATAACAAAGCAGAGGCGGCATCTTGTACAAGTACAAATAACCTGTGGTGGCATTTGATTGAGACAAGACAGTTGGCACACCAAGTCGAAGTAAATCAGAAAAATACAATAACAAAAAAGTGTGACATGTGACAAAGTATCTATTGAATTGACAGCTAAGCTGACAAACCAATTGACAGATCACTTGACATCAAACCTTGTGACTCCATTTGACAGTTGTTTGCCCGTGGTGTTACTAACCCCCCCTTGATACCCAAAAGGTTTATCCAGCCTAGATCTTGTAAGTGTGTGATATGGGCAGTAGCTGATGTCGGACATTATGCGGTAGTCTGATTCTTTCATCCTGCATGATACAGCAACTTCGAAGATCTAGACAACGCAAACATTCCGCTGATCGGCGATACAATGCCACCGCTGGGTTTTTGAGGAAGAGGAAAATACTATTCTTGCAAATAGTGCATGAAAAGCCCTGCTTTAGGTCCTCTCTAATTGAATCCAAACCAAAGGATGCCTGTAGTATTTTCGATCAAGGAGCGGGTAACAAAAGCTATGCATTTGCTGCGGATGCATGATTGCTCGTTATTGCTCAAGGGAGTGTCAGGAGGAAACGCCACAAGTTTGCCAGAAGTCGGAATTATTTTAGATATCGGGTTTCATCTGTCACCATTTTAAAACGCCGCTGGAGTAGGTTCATTCTCCGATTCGGCAGCAACGGCAGAGAGTGATGATTGGGGGGTTTGCACATAACATTAACAGCCAAACTCAAGCTGGAGATTTATATTTCTTCTGGCTGTGCAGGTCGATACAATAATGTGATCTCACTCAGAGGACGAAATGGTGGTAAAACCCTCGAAAGGGTCCAATCGACCTTAGGGGACCATACCTGTCTTGAGTTCTTGCCTCAGAATACATATATCAATGTTCAATACCATGGAAACATCTTCCTTCCGCTCTCATAAACTCTTGCTTTCTTCTGCATCTCTCCTCATCAAGAAGACTTCATGAAGACTTCATCCGGAGAATGTTGTCTCAAGGCGTCTTTGAACCCTTCAAAGTCTCCATTAATGCACCACAAGCTCACCAGTATTCACCCGTTTCTTCGCCATGTCTCATCCGACTTTCTGGTAAAACAAAACATTCTTCTATCCAATCGGAAACACACCACCTGTATGCCTTACAGAACACGTTCCTCCAGAACAAGATGCGATTATCCTCCTCCTTGGGTGTGGTGATCCACGGAGTATTTTGTACACGGTCGCCATCGATCATGGTGCTCGTGATTTTTTGGTATACACTATGTGCATCCCCTTCTCTAATTTTTTCCCCTAGTTGACCGTCTCATGGATATCACTTGCTGCGACTGGGAGCCTGCAGTAATTGGTAACTGTCTCCTGATTCTTGTGCAGCAGATCTTTCAATCTAAACATGGCTCTTTCAGCCAGGAATATTCTTCTCCTGACGTTGGTTGCAGATAGCGTCGATACCGATCGGCTCTTGTTATATTGGAGCATTTTCTATGACATATTCATTGACAAGAAAACAGTCCTGCTCTTGCGAGAACAATGTCACAAACTCATCGAGGCTGCCGCCAACATTCCTACGTGGGATGCATCCGTCTACGCTCGTTTCATCAAATTTGCTACTGTAGAGACGTTGAACAAAACTCGTGGCCATTGGCTTTCCTATGCCGAGACGCTAGTTTTGTCCGATGCCCGACAGAAGCAACTCAAAAGGATAGTCTTAGCCAAGATGAAAGAAGAATCATCGTCACGCATCGGCGGAAGTATGTCGGCAATGTCTTCAGCAGCTCCATTGAGCTTCAGGTTCACGTTATCAACAAAGACCTACGACCAGTACTGGAAGACAGGTATCACCAGTCCCAACATGACTCCTTCATCTACACAGTTGAATCCAACTTTTCTCTTTTCGATGGCTGGACGTCAGTTTAATCTGCATTATGGGACCAACCCCTGCGCCGCTTTTCACCTCGGTTTGACCTTGACAAAGGCTGCATACGATGACAGCACTTCCTCTCACCCCGGATCGACTGTGCAAGAAGTATGGGATGCATGTCGACAGCAATTTTCACGTTGGTCAGCGGCCTTTCACCGCCGACTCAGTAGCTCGGATCAAAGGCAGTCAAAAATTATAATCCGTTTCACCTGCGGCGACGCGCTCGCATTCTGCGATGGATTACAGCGTTGCATGGCAGGGGATTATACACCAACCGTTTACTCCTCAATGTGGGGTGGCACCAAATTCTTATTTCACGATCGTACAATGCCAATATCGTTCAACGTCATCGACACCTTCAATTTGTCAGATCACCTCGGGCTACTGAATGTCCTTGTTGCAACCACGCCGTTGCTTATGGTCACTCCATATACAAGTGTAACCACAAGCTCTCTATTGTCTTATAAGGATCACCCAACTCAGAGAAGTGCTATCGAAGAGAGAGTGCTTTTGGACTTTCCTACTCTATCCATACTTCTTGGCATCATGCCCATTTGCTTTTCATCCGGCCTCACATTCTATAACGGCAGTGAGGCTGCTAGCCTTTCTACGGCTCTTGACAGAAAAAGACATCATGAGCGAGTTTCGTGGAAATTTGCTCAATTCATCCATGCCAGATGGAGTGGTAACTTTACTCAGAGGAGCTATCGAGCGCATTTTGAACCCGCAGACCTTGCCAGAAAGTTGTTGGACGTCTACTTGAAGATGTTCGAAGAAAATGAGGGTTTCAGCTCAGCATTTGAACGTCTGATGACTGGAAATCTTAATTTTACACACGTCCAAAACATCCATTATCACCAAAGATCATTTGCCTACTTTCTCCGATTAGTACGTTCACTTGGCTTCGTTGAAGCCTCCTGGCCTCAAGTAATCCGCCATTTCATCAATTATGTCGTTACAAACTCACGAATCCTCCTCGGTGCAAATCACATACAAAACCTCTTTAGTGAACTTGACATTCTGGGCATCTACTCTGAGGATAATGACCTTCCTTGACATGTTTCGAAAACATTTGTAGAAGATTTTCCATCCTGTCAAGAATGGGATGTAGTTCCTCAAATCATTTACATCGTTCTGAAGGCTCCTCGCTCTGCACTCAGAAGATTGGAAACTGTAGCTGTTAACAGATCCGCAAATCCTATCCTACAATGCGAAACCTTCTGGGACAACTGCCATAGCTTCCATGACTCAATTCGTCCCATTTTCGGGGACATCATTGATTCCGATAAAGGTCGAAAAGTAATCATCGAGGATCCTGAGGGGCTCAGAGGTAGTTCCCCATTGATTGTCTCATTCTTCATCCCTATGTGTATCCTTGCTGATCAACGACACAATCTGCAAGTCGGATAATGTCTCAAAGCAACCCCTGCATCTTCTGCCGGTTTCACGTCAATACTCGGCCCACAGCTACGCATATATTCTACGAGAATCTCGGACAAGGAAAATGTCTTGATTTTGCCGAAGCGACCAGATAACCCGGGAGAACTCCTACATGGGCCTCCTGTAACCGTGGATTTGACGTGCGGCCAGAATATGACAAAGTATTCAATGGTAAAAGAGGGCTGTGATGTTTTCTCTAAAAAACTCGAGATCGTGGCTCGTGATGAGATAAAACTGCTAGCGGACAAGGCTACTCGAGTGGACGTCAAACAGATAACTCCTTACCGCATGGAAGTGCTTATCGGTGGATGCCACAGCTATTTCTTGGACTATCCGATTGCCATCGACGGTTCACGTTCGAAAATACGTATCGCCAGACGTTCGTCATACATCGAGGTGGGCACTAATGATCTCTTTGAAAACTTCGATTAACCACTAACTTCATTTTTCAGGTTGATGCACCTCCCTGCAATTCCCCTCTATCACAGCTAAGACGACAGCCGTTCCCCATAACAATTGCTAGTGAGGAGACACGACCTCTGTTCAGCTGTCATAATGCTCCTTATGTCAATATCGATTGCCTCCCAGCTCTCTCTCTCTTGGTAGGCTCGAAGATATGGGTCTGTATACACTTGCAAATGTGTATGTCCCGCAGGGAAAGAAACTTGCATAAATCCGAAACTCCAGTGTCTTGGGGGCCTTTGCTAAATTTCAAGGCGTCGATTGGCAGCATCCTTCTTCATTACGTTGATCAGAGACAGAGGGTCTACAATCTCATCGATCTAGATCATTTTCTCCCCCGTGCAATCATCATTTTATCTTACATCCGACTTGATACGTCGTCTGCGACCATCCTCGGAGACACAGTTGTGATCTTCCCAAATCCGGAAAACATTGAGCTAATCGACGATTGTTTGTCCAGGAACGCTGTGATCACGAACATCTATGGTGATGAACTTCGCTGGTGGAGCCACGCCTTTCCAGTTTTGCAGAGCGCTGTCGTCGATGGGATCATCTCCCAACATACGAGTATATGAGATGTCAGCAAATAACGTTGTCTGAGGAATACAAGCAATCGCCATTGTGCTCCTGTGGAAAGGGAAAAAACCTCGGACCATTCCTTGAAAATACTGAATGGCGTAGCCTAGGCTTTTGCACTGTAGTACTTGCCGAATGACTCGATATTTCTCAAAGGAATGTCAGATAGCTGATTGGAAAAATCACAAGCACTTATGCAAGATGAGAAGGAGGTTGAAATCGGGTCTCGATACTCAGAGCCAACTAGTGGGTCTTGATAACTGATAGAACTCAATAGACTATTTTTTTATTGGATTGTGTGTATTGCCTTGTAAAAATTCTGGGTTTTCTCTAAGCTTCAAGTCAAAATCGTCGAGAGCTTGTCCCCTCGATTATTATGGGACCATCAATAACGAATTATTGATTTATTCTTTGCACGTGGTGACCAAGTTACTTCAAGATTGGGTACGTTTTCGTACAGACTGACATTAAGTACAAAAGTGAGTTGGCCTGTGGACAAGGCATTTATTCAGGAAGCCTTTGGAGGAACGATGCCTCCGATCGTCATATCCCATCCTAGTTCTTCATACGTCCAGCCAAGGACAGAGCCTTCCGGAGAGTGGTACGGGAGCAAAGACTTATGCATACCCGGTTCCTTGTGTAGGTCGTCAATTAACTTGAAGTCCTCCTGAGCGAGAGTGAGAAGCTATGGGGAAAAATATCATGATGATAGCCCAGGGAGTATGTATTGGGATAATCTTACTGTGATATTATCTTTCAGCCTTTGTTCGTTCTCGCTCTTTGGAATGACAACCGTTTCCCTTTGTACACCCCAACTGAGGATGACCTGAGCAGGTGTGGCGTTATACTTCGCAGCGATATTCTTAACTCCTTCATGCTCGAAGAAGGTGGATGAGCGACCTAGAAAATTTGACATTAGTAAAAAAAAAGAAGTCGACGATGATGCAGCGGGGCGAAACACCAAGGGGAGAATATGCAACAATCAAGATTCCCTTCTCTTCGCAGTACTTTCTCAGATCCTCTTGGGGCAAACATGGATGTACTTCAACTTGGTTGACAGTGGGTACGACCTTGACATGGGGGAGCAAGATCTCCAAAGTCTTGATAGAAAAGTTGGATACACCGATGGATTTGACTTTCCCTGTTTCGAGCAATTTCTCCATCTCCCTGTACGTATCGATGAATGTTGGTGATTCTTGTGGGTTGAGCACGCGAGAAAAGGATGCATTTCCGACTGTGTTTGACTTGTCTATGAGACGAGAGCTAAGTGAGGTCGCGTTACCAGTATGATCAGAAAGACAGACCTACGACCGACCCTTGAGGCCAGTGCATTAGATACAGATCGATATAATCGCAATCTAACTCTGCGAGCGACTGCTCGAAAGCTTCACGAACGCGGTGATGGTCCACATTCCTGGAAAAGTTTGAGATAAATACTCAAGAGTAGGTCAAAGGGAGAGAGGGACATACGCAAGCTTGGTGGTAATATATAAATCTTTCCTTGGGATTCCAGAAGCTCGGATGGCTTGACCAACTTGTTTCTCGTTTCCTGTAACATGCATTGAATGAGATCATAACTTTGAAACCCCAAGCCTCGATACCAACCATAACCTGTGGCCTAAAAGCACCATAAGAATCGTAAATGCCCGATTAGATAAGGATGTTGATCAAGCTACCTACCGTATCGAAATGCGTGTAACCAACCTTCAAAAAAATCAGGACATTAGTCGATCTGAACTGTGTCTCAGGAATACTTTGATAGCCTTCTCAATCATGTCGTTGACACGTTGACCTCCGCCAACACCTCCCATCCAGCACCTACTCTTTGTGATACACTCAAGTAACTCAATGATCGAACGAAACGCTTACCCCAGGCCAATAGATGGGATTTTTGCACGATTATTGAGGGTATAATCAGGTATCTTCGACATCTTGGGATGATACAACTTAGATACGAGTCAAGAAGTCGATCTCATTCCGGACCGGGAGGTCCACAGCCTGATAGCATCACATGGGTTCATTGTTAAATACCCGACGGATCAAATGTTATTCCGTGAGCCCTCTTGAAACCACCTCAGTTTGCTGAAGTGATGACTCAGACAATTCTTTCAGACAATGCCATGGATTCGGTCTGAGAGATACGCCAGAATCTATGGCTGTCCTCCGGTAAGACAAGTTGCATTCGAAGAGTCTGTGTAGAGACCTATCATTTGGGCACAGAATAAGATATGGATCGATGATGAGCGCTACAGACAACGAGTGTAACTGATACGCACTGATACCGGATCAGATAATCACCCAACCATTGGTATAACTATTAACGTAGGTATAAAGTTGAGTCGGGACAAGAAAATTAAAAACAACAGTCATCTTTCAATGGTCCCCTAATCGATGCCCATGCTTTCCATGCGTAATGCCAGGCTAAGGTTTTCTTGCGCACTATCAATCAGTTCTTGAGCCATGGTTAAGTTCGCCTTTCGGGCACGTAGGACTGGAAGACAAGCCACAAAGACACTCATAATCTGTTCTCGAGCAGAATCTGTGTCTTCCATTTCTGCCTTCTTATTGTCTACACTTGTAGCGCCGATTTGAGAGGCGGCCTTTGAGTCGACTAAGGCGGGAGGAGTAGACGTGGTAATATTCGACTCTGTAAGGCTTAGGATAGAAGATTCCAACTCGGAAGCTTGTTCTTGAAGGTTGTCCAAGCGGTCCATCAGAGCATTATACATTTTCAGAGGCTCTTCGGATTCAAGGTTCGGTTCCGCCATTGCTAATTGCAGCGTCTCTGCTTCGGTGCGTTCGCAGATTTCACCGAAGGTCATGAATGATTGCATAATCGCTGGTGCTTCTATAACAAACTATAGAACAATGTCGAATGTTAGTTGGGCCAGGGAGGTGAAGGGGAACTTACAGTACTGGAAGTTAGTTCATCACAGAACCCGATCAAACGCTGCGTTTCGTATAGCACTTTCTCATCTGCAACATCAGCTTCATCCTGTGAGACTTGATTTTCGAGAATATCATGTTCTCTCTAGTATGCATGTGGGTTAGAGGACGGTAGAGTCTTGGTAAATCTTACCTTGGCAGATTGTTCGGCTTTGGTAAAACAGGCATCCAACGTTGAGCTCATGTATAGCCAAGGGTATGTTTGAGAAGCCACCTGTAGAGCATCTACAGCGTAGGGAACATTAGGAGAATCTGATGAAGGGTTGACGTCTCCCAACTCAGACAGGATATTGTTGGCGTCACTGCCAACTGCAGCTGGGGCAGAGCTATCTTGATTCTAAAAAAATGTCAAGTCACTTGTCAGATTCAGAGAAATTCAAGGGCGTACTGACGATCTCTTTGGTTGTAGGTTCCTCAAATGACTCCTTGGTCAAATGGGGTTTTGATGGCTGGCTCTTCGGTTTCGTCGAAATCTGTCGAGTTGACTCTCTTCTCTTCTCGATGCCCGTCTGATGTGGTATTTCTGCTGCAGTAGATGCCAACTTATTGCCGGCTGACTTTCGTCTCTCGGCCGAGATGGCAGTACCCGAAAGCCGAGGCCTGGCCTTGGCACGCGTCGAGGTTGTGTGTGCAGTCAAGCCAGCTGCGACTGGTTTTGCTACTTGAGTCCTTCCTGATAAATATTCAGCTCTGACCGAGTGATATTGAATCTGTGATACCGCGGGAAACAGGGCCAGATGTTTGTGGCATGACAGAAGTGGTAGAAACCCAGAAGCACGCGTTTGCAGACTGATTTGATCCTCATCAATACCACCACTACTCTTTTTCCCTTTCTACTTCTCGTAGAATATGGGCCTCTTCTCCAATGTATTCAAACCCCTTGCATATCTCTCAATTCCAGTGGTCTTGCTTGGGTCAATTTCTAATGCCACACCAGAGGATTACTACTATACCCGCATGTTTGTCTACCTAGGAACTCTTTTCGGCGTTGCCGCTTCGAGTATCGTAACTGCTACGACAATGATCGCACGCGGCCATCCGCATGATGTCAACTTCTACGTTGCCCGGCTATTCCATGCTCTCATCTGGAGGTTCATGCATCTTAGGGTTGAGTTGGAGGGAGAGGAGCATCTACAGAATAGACCTGCGATAATTATGTGCAACCATCAAAGCATGCTAGATTTGCTGGTCATTGGAAAGTGAGTAGTTCAGGAGAACATTCACAGGAGACTGATCCTACTGATTGGCAGGACGATGCCCAGAGCAACTGCAATCATGGCCAAAAAAGAGCTTCAGTACACAATCGTCGGTCCTTTCATGATGCTCTCAGGAGCAATCTTTATCAACAGAGGAAAAAATGAGGACGCAGTACAATCGTTGAAGGCCGCGACTGACGTGATGAAGCGTCTCAAGATCTCAATGTGGATATTCCCTGAAGGTACACGACATCTTGGTCCGGAGGCGGATCTACTGCCATTCAAAAAGGGTGGCTTTCATATGGCTGTCCAGGCTGGCATTCCAATCATTCCTATCGTTACTGAAAACTATTGGCACATCTACCGAAAGGGGTTCTTTGGCACTGGCGTTATCAAGGTCCGAGGTATGCATCCTTTATGAACTCTGCCTTTGTTTCATGGGTCTCCTGACTTCATCTTCACACTCCTAGTTCTTCCCTCGGTACCTACAGAGGGTATAACTACCGCAGGAGTCAATGATTTGATAGAACACGTGCGTACTCAGATGCTCGAGACGCTGCAGAGACTTTCGACCCATGCCCAAAAACCTAAAAAACCCACAATCACCGAAGAAGAGAAAGTATCACCACCTTCTGAGGAGGCGGAACCTGCTTTTTCTAGCTCAAGTGTCGCCTCCGACCCACCAACGTCCACAAAATCTGACGCTGGCAGTTCTCAGTCAGCCAACCTTCCCGGTTCGTCTGCGTCTCTGGCGTCTTTTGCGACATCGTCGCAGCTTTGGCGATCGGCAGCTTGTAGCGAAGCTGGAGGTGAGACGGAAGATGATGATATAGTTGTAATTGGCCGACCAGAAAGGAAGTAGTACAAGGTGTAATTAGGAGACTCTATCGATCTTGTAGCTGCAATGTCGGAGATCTGGGTTAAATATTTTATTTAGGTGACCTGGGAAGGTTATGCTATGACTCTTCCTGTAGTTTGATCTGGCTATGAGTTCCTAGAACTCATCGCTTATACTTCATTTCATCTCATTACAGGTACCAATATATTCCTCTAAGCTTTGAATCCCGGTGAGTATACCCCGGGTTGTATGTGACCAACCTACTGTTTGCTACGAAGAGCTCATTAAATGATTTCCCATAGGATTTTTGAGGGAACCTAGGTGTGTAATTTGAGACCCTAATCTGAGTGAATTCGGGACAGATACAATTAGTGCTGCGTCTAAACATCTACTTAACATCTACTTACTATTCTTTAAAACCATTTACTAGAAGAATTGCTGGGAACGCTGATATTCAAAAATTACATAAACATTATTGAGTTTATTAATATCGATGTACATTCCCAGGGCAAGTTAGTTACGTGCTCGTTTTCGACTTCTTGAAGTGGAGTTTCAACATCACTATCCATGGAAGATGTCGAAAGAGCACCACATTCTGATATTTGAGAAGCACAGCCACAGTGATGGATGTCGAGGCTGAGTCAGCGTCACTTTTTTGAAAAGGGGTACCTATCCTGCATCTACGATCCCTCTGCACACATCCAATTAGATGCTAGAATCAGCCTGGCAGGTTCTTGGAAGGCATTGAAAAGTTAATGACATCTGAGAAAGTCTGAGGGACACCGTCTTTACTGAATCCCCTTTCCCAGATTGCTTATCGGAGGACAATCCATTCATGGAGCTGTAATCCCCAAAGTCCGTATACAAGCGCACGTTCGCCAAATTTTTTTCGCTCCCTGGTCTACCTCGTCTAATTCAAAGCCGAGCCGGCATGGCAACCTAAAAATCCCGAAAAGGAAATTCTTCGGTTAGTCGTTGCATGAAACGTCAGGGCTGCAAAGCTGGACTAAATGAAAGGAAGAACGTTCTCATCACCCTTTTGTTGGAATTTTCTTTCTCCGAGAATCAGAATCCATTTTGCGGGCCCGGGCTATATATTGCTGCCCACGTTTGCTTTCTGTTACTCGTTCTCTTCTCTCTCATCTCAAGTCGTCACTACTATTGCATTGTCAAGAAGGATGCAAAATACTGCTGCCTCCAATACTCGTGCTCTCCCCGGTGAGTTCACCATTTGTCCTCTGCTCCTTGCTTCTGGGGACTATGTTACTCACCCGAGCCTATTATCTAGACTGCTGGGGTCATCGTGGGGTGCGTGGATAGTGCCATCATCCAATACGACAGCTAACCAATCGCGCATTTCTGCTGCTGCTGTGCTGCCATCGACAGGCTTCATCACGGTTCCCAGAGAATACGCTCGCAAGCTTCGAGGCCGCCATACGTGACGGTGCGGAAGGCATTGAGAGCGGTATTTGAGCATGACATTACCTTGTCGCGACGCGTAACCTTCCAATGCAGACGTACACGTATCAGCAGATGATGTTGTTCTGATGTTCCATGATCCATGTATGACTGACTCTTCTTTTGCAATCAAAGTCGATATTGACCTGTCCCCACAGCTTTGGATAGGACAACGGACTCAACAGGTAGACTTTTCAATTCTTTTCCTCGTTTGTCATGGGGTTCCGAGTTCCGTGACACTCACTATTTCCCGTTGGGTACAGGTCAAATTAAGGAACGCGAGTGGTACGGAGAGAAAGGAATGCAACATGCTCGGACCATCAAGTTGCCGAAACAGGGTATTCCAACATTCAGGAAGACAATTGGACTATTGATGAAGGTCCGTTCTGCGTTAGATTGGCGCTTGAGCGAATTGACGGATCTTTGGTGGTCTTGTGTTTGTTCACATTTAGCCAGAAAACCAGCATGTCAAGTTTAACGTGGACGTCAAAGTTCAGAATGACCCGGATAGATTGTTCACGCTTATGCACGACATCATCATCTCTCAGCCGGATTGGGAATCGATCCTTGCGCCGCGAATTCTTTTGGGGCTCTGGCATCCCCGGTTTTTGCCGTTTGCGAAGCACCGTTTACCGTATTGTCGTCGTTCATATATAGGGTACAGTGTTGCGATTGCGAGAAAATACTTTTGGCAAGACTGTCATGCATTTTCTATCTCGTTTGCATCGCTTACTACTGCCGATGGTCAAAAGTTCGTGTTTCCTTTCGCTTCTTTTTGGATATGTAATGCTTAATCAAATTTTCCAGGTTCCGACAAGAATGTAAGATGGGTGGGAAGAATATCATGGTTTGGACAGTTAATAAACCTGCGCACATGATGGAGGTCTGTCGTGTTTCATCTCGAATTGCCAAGTTGTCTCTTATGGCGAGTTGCATACATAGGCTGTGAGATGGGGTGTCAGCGCTATTATCACTGATGTCACGAGGACATGGCTGGATCTTCGATTGGCTCTGCACAGTACGTGTTCCAGTTCTTTTTTACCTTTTGTGTGGGTGTTCCAGCGCCACACACCTTCTGAATGTCTCATCTTTCTTGGTTCTGAATTTCTCTTCTCTTTGAATAAACAGATGACTACGAGAAGTGTGTATCCAAGTATGGGAGGCTTTTCTTGTGGGACCCCCGGTTCTATTCGCCTATTTTGATGTTCCAGTGGCGAGTGCAGCAGCTTGCTATCGAACGTGTTGCTGGACCGTTTGATGAATTTCTGGCTTCGAAATCTATTGTTGAATTGAAAGCCGTGCTATGATTATTTCTTTTAAAGTTTATGGATATTTTTAATAGAATGTCTATGTACCTCGAATGTTGCTTCTGGTCGTGGTGAAGTGTGCCTTGCCAGAAATTGATCGCGTGTCCTGTCCGTGAAATAATGTGATGATTCTTATGATTAGCAGAGGACTCCTAATGAACTACAATTGACGAGATCAGGAGTTGCTCATACGTCGGATAGTTTAGGATCATGTATGGGATAGAAGATACACCCATACGTAACACTATACGATCAGTCCAGGTGATTGCACACAATAGGGCGGGATTACTAATATCTTGGTCGTAGCATTGATAATGGGGTTGTATGCGATGCAGAATGTGAGCACCATTCCTGCCAAGCTGTTCAGAAACAAGATCTACATAGCTAACAGATAATTTCGGCTCGAGTTCTCTGTGCCGACAATAAATCATTGAACCCTGATCTGATGGAATTGTCCGCTTGCTTCTCTTTCACATGTCTCTACTCTATAACTGTTGATAACTTAGACAAACGTTGCATGGGCCAGAATGTCGTCTCAAGTCGATAAACAGCTATTCAATGGAAAGATTCTAACTGGCCGTCCATTGCCTGGTAAGCAATCATCATGAATCCTCTGACTGTTGTTCTCTGCTCAGACAAAGGGGCTGGGTGCATGTACAGACTGTTGGGGCCACCGTGGAGTGAGAATGGGTTTTGTATCTTGAATGGCTGCTTGAGTGCTGACTCTCGTTGTTCGTGTAGGCCTCGGCTAGGTTCCCCGAGAATACACTCGCGAGTTTCGAAGCTGCTATTAGGGATGGTGCGCAGGGCATTGAGAGTGGTGAGTTATCAGCTGGTTGAGCGTAGAGAGGTGTTGAGGCTGACAGATGCTGATATCAGATGTACATGTCTCCAAGGATGGAGTCGTGCTTATGTTCCATGACCCAGGTTTTGTCTTCAATCATGAGTATGAGAGATGTGGTTGTTGATCGTTGGTTTATTAGTTCTTGCACGGACGACAAACTCAACGGGTGCGGGTGGATATAATGATGGTTATGATTGCTGATCGTTCCTTAGGGGAAATCAAGGAACGAAACTGGTTTGGAGATGACGGGATGCAACACGTCCGCACAAAGAGAGAGCCCATCCAACCTATACCCTTGTTCACAGAGACGGTCGAGCTCCTCATGCGGGTATGTTGATGAATCATATTCACGATCCCATATAATTTTGAAAAATTCTCCTCACCCACGTGTGTGATGATCCACAAACTGATCTTTTTTTTTTTTGGAAAAAGTCCGAGAACCATCACGTTCGGTTCAACATTGATGTCAAAGTGCAAAACGACCCTGAACGGCTTTTCAAACGTTTAAACGACGTCATCACCTCTCAGCCGAATTGGGAGCGCGTTTTGGCACCGCGTATTCTGCTTGGTCTTTGGCATCCCAAATTCATAGAACCAGCCAAGCGGTACTTGCCGTTTTGTCAGAGATCGTTTATTGGGTTTAGTATACATGTTGCGAGGAAGTATTTTTGGAATCACTGTGATGCGTTTTCGGTTTGGTTTGCGGCGTTGGCGTCTGCGGAGGGTCAAAAGTATGTTTCCCTCCGTTGCTTGTCGGAGCAGAGCTTACTGTGGTTTAGGTTTAGAGAAGACTGTTTGAGCGCTGGGAAGTATTTACTGGTATGGACGGTGAACGATCCTGCTTATATGATGGAGGTGAGAATGCGCATGCGCATCGCAAACCCAGTGGTCAGGTTCACATGTAAAAACTAGGCTGTTCGGTGGGGAGTCGATGTTATCATAACCGACGTTCCGAATACCTGGCTCGATCTCCGTGCGAATTTACAAAGTATGTTGTTAATCAGTATTGAGTCAGAAATTATAAATCATTCGTTTGCTGACAGAGGACTATGACAATGTTGGAGCTTCATATGGAAGGCTGTTCTTGTGGACCACTCCATGGTTGTACTGGCCGTTCCGATTGCTGGTTTCGACTTTGAATTATAAATACCAAGAGTCGGTTGCTGGGCCGTTTGACGGTTGTGTTCCTGTCAGTGGTGCTGTCGAGGTCACGGTTAGCATCGACACCCAGTTCTTTTTTTTTAAAGCTGCGATTGACTTTGGAATGTAGGATTCCCTTGCATCGGAGTGTCAGGGGACGTTGTCCACAGCAAATTAAGAGAGAGTGTGTAGGATAATTATGATTATGATGTACAGCTTATCGGACAAACAAACACACTAATTGGGGATCAATCATTGATTCTTCTTCTTTTTTGTGACTCGAGAGCACACTGACGGTATTACCGACTCGCCTACAAATATCTCCGATGAGTATGCTCTCTAAATCAGCATCTGCTCTTCCTCGCCGTACTCATCGCAAACGGGTCCGTCTTTCCACGGACACAACCACTACATTACCCGAGTATCATCTAACATCAACCACTGAGTATCAACACCCTTCAGACACTTTATTCGACAAGGACCAGGTACCGCTAGACAAGCCTCCAGACTACCCCGATAGTGCAGAAGAGGCAGACGAAGACACCGATTCTGAGAGACAACGAGATACTTTTTTCGTTCATCCGTCGCTACGTCGGAAACAGCGCCACTACCCACACAAACGCAAGTTCTCGGCAGCCCCTCTCAGTGCTCCTGCTACGAGCTCCGTGGACCCTTATATAGACTCATTACTGGAGCGTAGTGTGCACGCATTGGAAATGTCGAATACGCTGTTGTTGCAGAACTCGATGTCGACACAGACGAGTTTGTCTCGTATGGTTGCTTGTGATTCGCCTGTGGATACGTCTTGGGAGGCTAGAGCGAAGAGTTTGGGTTTGCCAGCTCGTCGGATGACGGCCCCGTGGATGGAGGATTTGGAGGAGATTACTAGGAGAGTGGATAGTTTGTTTGGGAAGGCAGAGGTTGGCAGTGCTGTTGTTGGGTCATCGTCGTCGTCATCGAAAACAGCACGGCTGCGTTTGGCGCACCGGACGAGGGAGGATCTCATTTCCCCTCCGCCTCGTGCTCTGACTCAATACATTGAAACCGATTCCTCTGTTATGGCTGTCTACCCAAGTGCGGAGTGGAATACCTCTACTGCGTGTCTGCATTCGTCTCCTGCATTGCCCATCGTCACTGACAAACCCCTGTCCTCCTCATCGACACCTGCCTATGCCAAGCTTGCATCCTTTGTGGTCAGACGTCCTTCCAAATCTGCCAATGCCACGCCTTGCTCCTCGTTTACGGGTTCGTCCACGATCAAGCGAAGAAATTCGAGCGTTATGCTTGGATCGTCGACCATTTCGTTATCACCTCGACTTCGTTCTGGTACATCAATAAATCACGAATCACCACTTTGTCACCAGCGTCGACCTATGACGCCACCTGTTGAAGAATCGCCATCGTCTTCGTCATCTGATGGATGTGTAGCGAAGCGGACTATAACGTCTCTTCGCAAGATCCTCGATGAACAACCTCAAACTGTTCCTTTACCGAGGAAAAGCCACGTTTTCATGCCTGTGACGCCTCCGCCTCGGGCTGTTTTGGGTACTTCGTCGGCTACAGCGTCGATTTCGCGTATGCTGACGAAGAAACTCCATCACGCCTCGACCCGACCGGCTTCGCCGCCGAGAAGTGCGATGAAGGGATCGAGGCCGACGACGCCTTTGTCGTCATCGTCGTCGTTGCTTGGACCACCTTTGCCTGTATCGTCTGTGATTAAGGATACGCCGTTGATGCTATCGCAGAGAATTACGGCTAGGGTGTGTAGTGTTTCTAGTTCGGGTCAATCGACACCGAAGAGGATAAGCTTTGCGGAGTTGCCTGAAGCTCATGTTAGCTCGAGACCGGACAAGTTTAGGGATAAGGGAAGGTGGAAAGGGAAAGGGAAAGGGAAAGGGAAGGGTAAGAGTAAGAGTTTGGTTGTGGAAGCGACGACGACGACGACGACGAGGATGATGATGAAGGGCGGTGGTGATGGTGATGGTGATGGTCGTGAAGGGGAACATGTTGGTGGTTGGTTTACGGCTTGGTTTGGCTTGGATTCGCCGCCCCCTGTGGGTATGACGGGGTTGTCGTATGCGAAGAGACGGGATGAGATGGAGGATAGGATTAGTAGGAATTGGGCTGGGAGGTTTGCGGGTGGATATGATTACCTCGATGAGTGGGGCGTGTGAAGGGACCTGACTCTTTTTTTTTTTTCTTTTTTTGTCTTCTTTCCTATTTTATTTTATGTCAGGGATGCTAGCGACATGACATGAATGCGCACAATAGTGTTTTTGTATTGATGCTTGTTCTATTAACTCCAAGGCGTCTCTTGTGCAACAATGGGATTCGGACAAGTTGAGTGTGGAAGAAATGGATCAATATTATATATATAACACATGGCATCGAGGAGAAGAGGAATCATTAGCGCTAGGCATAAATCGGAGGCATAAAGGCATATAGTCGTAGGGGCAAGGTCGGCATGAGACTACTGTACACAAGAAGAAAAATAAAAAAAAAAGAAGAGGATACGGGAAGATGGCATAGTTGGAAGAGGAGAGAAGATAGATAAGGTTGATGACAACACCACAACGTCCACAAGAAAAAGATTCATCAATCGTGAGATGGGAGATGGGTAAAAGGGTCCGGGAGATGATTATGTATATAATATATATATACCATGAGCATGAACGTTGGACGGTGTTGGTATCAAAGAAGGAGGAGAGTGTACGCCATCTTTCCGGGAGGGAAGAATGATAAACTTTACGCGATCAAAAAAAAAATCATCGGCCAGACCACAAGAAGAAAAAGAAAAAGAGAGAAAAGATGAGGACGACCATAACGGCCATCATGATGATGAATTGAGACATGGTGATAAGACGAGGACCAGCGAATTGATCATGAGATACGGTCCCTGGCATGACGCCGCGCTGGGCCATCTCGACGTACCGCTGGGCCATGGCGCGATCGCGGCCAATGACGACGATGGGACGGTCGTCCTCGTCGCCGTGTAGTTTCTCTCCACGGTTTGAGATGAGGGCGTTTCGGAAGAAGCGAGGTAGGGCCGTTGATCCGCCTGGTGTCCTGGGCACGATATCGAGCACGGATGTGTGGAGGCCGTGGCGGGCGGCTGTTTCTCGAAGGCGAGCGACGTCTTCTGGTCGGACGGGAATGGCCATGATAGCTGGACTTGCTACGACGGAGCGCAAGACACGGTGGAAACCGCTGCCCTCGTAGTCGCGGTCGTCGGATGGGTGGTGGATGATGGAGATATCGTCCCAGCTGTCGCTGGGGGGCGGGGAAGGGAAGTACGGATATGTGGGGCTTCCTCGATATCTATCTCTGGTCGCGACAGAGGCCTGGCCACGGAAATGGGCTTCGGCACGGGAGCCTTCGCGTATGGTTCTGCCATCAGAGCCGATGAGAAGGGTGGGGACGAGAGAGGCGCGTTCGCTGGGCAAAAGGCCGTCTGGATCTGGGGGCGCGCTCCATTCTTGCAGACGCTGCGCGTTCCAGGGGCCCACTGCGGGAAGGCCCTCGGACGAAGTGTCGGGGATGGTGGTATCGGACGAGGAGATGGAAGGGGATCGTGGAGGGCTGTAGGACTCTCTGCGCTCGTCGATGACCTTGTTTATCATTCGGCGCAGGTTGCTGGTCACGCTGGAGACGGACTCTTCGATTTTGGGCTTGATGTCCTCGAGCTCGTCTGCGAAGGGGAAGGGCGTTGGTCTGCGCTGGCGGATGCGTTCTATGAGAGGGACCGAGGAGATTGAGGGTGGCGGCGGCGGAGAGAAAGGGATTGGAATTGCGTGTTTCCTGGCAATGGAGGCGACAAAGTCCTGATGGCCTTCGTCAAAGAGCTGGTGAAGGGTTTCGATTAGCTTTTCGCGTGGAGGACAGACGTTTTTTCTGTCGACACGAGTGTGGCCGCGCATGGGCCCCTCGCAGGTCTGGCATATCCGCAGATTGGAGGGAGCGGATTTTGTGAGAGAGGGCGATGGAGATTCTGCCATTGCTGTGGTTATCGGAGAATTCTAGTTTAATGACTACTGACTTTTGTAATCAGAGCACTTACTACTTTGTTCTTAATGTTGCCGTGCTAGGATCATAGTCAATTGTATCTCGGCCCCTGTCCCATTGGTCCACTCTCCTGTTGTCGCTTGTTTGTACCCACCTCACCTATGCCCACCGCCCCTCTCGATCCTGCCGTCGTTCTCAGCGGCGACAAACACCTCAAACCCCACATCCCCGCCATCGTCCAGCGCTACAACAGCTTCAGGCGATGGAAAGACCTCTTCGACCTCCACGAGGGAGGCTGGGACTGCTTCACCCGCGGCTACGAGAGATTCGGCTTCAATGTCCGTCCAAATAACGAGGTCGTCTACCGCGAATGGGCTCCCAACGCCAGAGAGGCGTCCCTCATCGGCGAATTCAGTGAGTGGCACCCGCTCCGCCAGACTCGCATTCAACAGAGCAGACGAGTGGAGCAGGTCTTCCCATCCCATGAAGGTTGATGACTTCGGCGTCTGGGAGATCATTCTCCCTCCCCTTCCCTCGGGCCGCTGTGCTATTCCACACGACACTAAGATTAAAGTATGTGATTGTACTGTGCTTCTAGAACCCCTTCTGAACCCATCACTGATAGATCTCTATGCTTTTGCCGGACGGCGAGCGAATAGAACGCCTCCCTGCCTGGATCAACCGCGTCACCCAAGACCTCGACGTCTCTCCCGCCTACGACGCCCGTTTCTGGAACCCCCCACAGTCAGACCGGTACACAGCAAAGAATCCGTCTCCCCCCAAACCCGCAAGCCTCAGGGTTTACGAAGCTCATGTCGGCATATCAACTTCAGAGCCGAGGGTAGGATCCTACACCGAGTTCACCAAGAATATCCTTCCCAGAATAAAAAATCTCGGCTACAATACCATCCAGCTCATGGCTATCATGGAACATGCCTATTACGCCTGTTTGTCTCTCATCTACCTTGTCAATATCTGCAATAACACCCATCAGCATTTGGATATCAGGTAACCAACTTCTTCGCTCCCAGTTCTCGCTATGGAACCCCAGAGGACCTAAAGGAGCTCATTGATACCGCTCATGGCCTCGGCCTTACCGTCCTCCTGGATGTTGTACATTCGCATGCCTGCAAAAACGTGCTCGACGGTCTGAATAATTTCGATGGCACCGACCACCTCTATTTCCACGAAGGCGGAAAGGGTCGCCATGACCTCTGGGATAGTCGGTTATTCAATTATGGCTCCCACGAGGTCCTCAGGTTCTTGCTCAGCAACTTGCGCTATTGGGTCCAAGTTTATGGGTTCGATGGATTCCGGTTCGACGGCGTTACCAGCATGATGTACAAACACCACGGCATCAACGCTGGGTTTTCTGGTGACTATCACGAATACTTTGGGGACGATTCTGACGAGGAGGGCATTGTCTACCTTATGCTTGTAAATGATATCCCACCAACTTGTCCATCGTTGCTGATCTGTTTCAGGCCAATGAATCGATGCGACAGCTCTACCCCAACCTCATCACGATTGCTGAAGATGTCTCTGGTATGCCCCTTTTGAGCAAGCCTGTGCCTGAGGGAGGTATTGGTTTCGATTATCGACTATCTATGGCTATTCCCGATACCTGGATCAAACTCCTTAAACACAAAGACGACGACGAATGGGATATGGGAAATATTGTCCACACCTTGACCAACCGCCGCCATGGCGAAAAAAGCATTGCCTATTGCGAGAGTCACGATCAGGCTTTAGTGGGTGACAAGACGATTGCGTTCTGGCTGATGGACAAGGAGATGTGTGAGTGTGAAGCCTAGCCTTTGATGGAATGACCGATTCAGGTATCCAGATACGCACATGTCGGATTTGACCCCGATGACGCCTGTCATTGCTCGTGGTCTATCGCTGCACAAGATGATCAGGCTGATCACGCACGCTCTTGGGGGAGAGGGGTATCTCAATTTTGAGGGGAATGAGTTTGGTCATCCTGAGGTTTGTTTACCTGATTTGTTTGACGCCGTTGTGGAAAACCTCAGAGGTCTGGGAAATTGTAGTGGCTCGATTTTCCAAGAGAGGGTAACGGGAACTCGTTCCACTATGCGCGGCGTCAATGGAACGTGGTTGACGATCCACTTCTTCGATACAAGTATTTGAACAATTTCGATTCTGCGATGAACCATGTTGCGGGGGAATATGGATGGTTGGAGGCACCGCAGGCGTATGTGTCGCTTAAGCATGAGGAGGATAAGATGATTGTGTTTGAACGAGCTGGATTGGTGTTTGTGTTTAATTTTCACCCGGTGAAGAGTTATGCGGATTATCGGGTTGGAGTGGAAGTGGAGGGGGAGTATGGAGTGGTGTTGAATAGTGATGAGAGGGAGAGGTTTGGAGGGTTTGATAATGTGGAGAGTGGGTCGTTGTATTTTACGATGCAGGAGGAGTGGCATGGGAGGAGGAATTGGTTACAGGTGTGTTTTGTGTTGTTGGTTTTGGGTGTTGGTGGGTTGCTCATGGTTTTTTTTTGTTGTTGGGTAGGTTTATATTCCTTCTAGGACTTGTCTGGTCCTTGCTAGAAAGTAAGAAAGAGGGGGAACAGTGGATTTGACTGCTTGTTGTCGATTTGAATCTATAGACTATGATATGAAATAACATGATGACCAGTATTCATTGGACGAATTGGTTGAATGCACCCCTTGAAGGAGATCTTTGGAGTTGGGATCATTAATGATCTCATTATACTGGTTTTTGCTCAAGTTGAGTTTCACGTGTTAACTTTGACAATCGCTCGGTGAGTCGTCTTTCTTAGTACTTGTGTTCCATGTTGATTTTTTATTTTTTTTAAATCTCGTTTGCGTTATTTATTGAAGAGCGTGCTTTGATTCTGATTCAATGAGGCACCCTCGCATGCCCGATATCCCCGATATTGACAAGGTTGATGTGTGGCTTGTACTCGTGTTTTTTTTTTTTGAGATTGACATTGTGTGTCTGTTTTTTGTCTGGGCCGGGATAGACTGAACAAACAAACACCTTTGTATAAGCGATCAGTTTCTCAGTTTGGTAGCTCTGTTTTCTTCTTTCCTTTGCACCCCTGTTTTGGGTGCTCGGGCTTCCTGTGATAATGTTCGTTGCACCCGCATTAGTACGTGAGCTGTTCTTGTTCCCTTGCCGATCTCACGTAAGAGTGTTACCATTTGATCTCTCTTCAATTCCCACATACACACCGGTCGAATGATCCCGGGTATTATTTATGTATAATACATGCCCATGTGGCAAATCCATATTACTACAGGGGTGCGCTTGTACCATATTATAGGAGAGTCCGATTATCCCTTGGAATGTGATGTCATTGTCATAATAGTACTTATATCACTATTGCAGTCGACTGTGCCAGCCATTTTCTGAAAGAGGAATCTCGAATACAACCAACTGGCCAACACACTTTGGCTTATGCTCCGTTCCCGTCATATGTCTGGATTTCCCCTCCGAGATTTCTTTGGCAGAGAGGATGGGCCTGTATCTCTACAGTGGCTGGAGAGATTGACATTCAACACCGTATCATGCTTGCTAGACTTGATCTGTCCACGCTATACATCTGCAAACTACGCCTTGTGGAGGCATCTCAAGGCTTCGAACATGAGACGGTGATTATCACTGTCCAGTGCACAGGCTCCGAGTCACGATGAGAGCTATAGCCTTTGACGTGTCCCAATGTGGCTCTCACCACATGATCCTCTCAACACATTGCCTCTTGATAACCCCAGATGGCGATACCTCACAGGTGGGCCGATAGCAACCTGCAATCCTTCAAGCACCGTGTAAAAATTTTGGTCACCTTTCTGTACCTTTACTCGGCTCTTGCGAAACAAGATGCCATTGCTGAGATCCACTTCCCTATACTTCCATCACCTTCTCACTTGGGTTCTCAAGCTTTCATACTGGAGCCTCGTGCTCCTGAAGGGTACATGCAGGAGAAAAAACTATATTTGATTTCCTTTTGAGATATAATTTATTTTCATTTTCACCCAACTGTTTCTGGACCCCTTCTCAGAGCATGTGCTGCCTATTTTGGAACACCCAGTGATCTTCAGGAACAGATAGACCACCAAGGAGATGATTTTCATGCTCTTGGCTCTTACAAACATATT
>Ga0153946_1000206_pt1 | contig 24577 bp, 42 predicted proteins | sample TSNJ030MetaG_FD_104751 | JGI IMG/M metagenome (GOLD analysis project Ga0153946, IMG submission 104751) | Attine ant fungus gardens microbial communities from New Jersey, USA - TSNJ030 MetaG | ecosystem: Host-associated > Fungi > Mycelium > Unclassified | place: USA: New Jersey, Wharton State... | reverse complement strand
ATGGCCAACGTGGGGATCGAACCCAAGACCTTCGCGTTATTAGCACGACGCTCTAACCAACTGAGCTAGTCGGCCCATTACAGAACCCTTCACCTGTTTCATCACACGTATATGTCGAAAATATGACAGCGTTCACTGGGAGTTGTGACGTCATAAGATATGTTTTGGTCACAGACAGCGTGACATGAACTGTCTGCAAAGTCGCATCGACTCCTTCAGCAGGCCAGTCAAGGTCCAAAGTTCTGCCAACACAGGCCCTATAAGAAAGCTGAAATGGCCCCATCCTCCCTCATTCACCGCCAATCCTCTCTCCCTCGCCGAGGCTGGCTTTTATTTCGACCCCAGCTACGATGAACGGGATAATGTTACTTGTTTCGTCTGTGGTAAGGAGCTCGCCGGATGGGAAGACGACGACGATCCCTTTGATATTCACTGGAAAAAGTCTGCAAAGGCCTGTCCTTGGGCTGTTGTCAGATGCGCCTTGAAGGCTGATCTCGACTCTTCTGGCCGGTGAGCTGCAGTTTCCCCTCATATCTCCACTACTTCATTTCTTTGTCTTTCTCAGGTTCACCTTTTCTGATAAGAGCCGCTTGCCGAGCTCTAAACTTCTTGAAAAGGCTCGTCTCCAGATATTCGCTGTCGGCGACGGCTGGATACACGACCAGGTTCGCAACCACGGCGCCAACTCCAAGCAGGTCCGTTCTCATTTAAGTTCCTCACGTCCCACAAATTGATCCGTTCATCTAGATGGCCAAAGCAGGCTTCCTCTTCACACCTCAACACCCCGGTGATGATTCTGCAACTTGTCTTTACTGTAATCTCTCTCTAAACGAGTGGGACTCGACGGATGATCCTTTGTTCGTCCTTCCCTTGCCCTCCTCTACCCCATTGATCCTTTTCTCTTTCTGACAGAGATGAACATCGCAAACGCAAAGGCACCGAATGCCCCTTCTTCATTGGCTCCGTGTCCCCTTCAAATGCCCCAGCTACTTCATCTTCAACTAGATCTACCCGCTCCTCATCGACCAAATCTTCTTCCCACATTTCAACGGCTACAACAACTCGTGGCTGTGGTCGTCCCATCATGCCCGACATAATTGAGGACACCACCGAACCTTTAGCTCCTCCCGCTGATGCAGGTCCTTCAAGAAAACACGGCAAAAAGGCATCGAGGAGTAGGTCAAGGAAGGCCATTCATGAAGAATCCGAAGACGATGATCAGCAAGCGGACGAGGAGCATCAAAAATTGGAGGAAAAGCCCAGAGCTTCCACAAGGTCTCTCAGTCGTTCAGTCTCGAGAAAGAAGGGACCTTCATCGAGGAAAAAGAAAACTGTCCCACCTGTCAGCGAGGAAGATAAAGAGGAACCTGACGATGCTACCCCGACTGGATCTACTGTCACAAGATCCCGGTCACGCAAATCCACCAAATCCACGGTCACCCGACAGTCAGACACAGACGAAGATGAGACTAAGCACAGCGCACTTATAAAATCACAGAAATCCTCTTCTCGGACTGGCTCAAGATCCAAAGTAGCTTCATTAGAAGGTTATGCCACTGCGCCTGAGAAAATGCCTGAAGAAGATAGTGATGATCGATATGAAGAGGAGGAAAAGCTCTCGTCCCGTATGGATATGAAATACAAAAACTCAGAAGATGCCCCCGTGATAAAGGTGAATAAATTTGAGGAACAACAGGTATCAGAATTATCAAAGGCGAGGAAGGCCTCCATATCATCGAAGAGATCGACTACAGTAGTGGAAGAAGAGAGTAAAACGACTACTGAGATGGTCGGCGGCGGTGACGGTAATGAACAGGAAACAATGATGTTCACGAATTCGGAAGATGAGATCGAGGCTGACTTGGAGGATGTTCAGTTGGATGATACTGAGACAGACGATCGTGTTGCTGAAGAGCTGCCTCAGGAACTGAGCGTGATTGACGAGGTTTCATTTGCTCCTAGATTGGTGACGAAAGCATTTTCCGAGGTTGAACAAGAACAGCAGCAGCAGAGACCTAGGACACCGAATTTGGTTCCTTTTATGGAGATGGCGGGGACTGTATCTACATTACCTGGTAGGCTATATTTGACGAATGCTGCCGGTCCAGAGGAGAAAATGTCTGAGGTTGAGGTTGAGAAGATGCCCAAGACGCCTTCAGGGAAAATTGCTGTTAATGAAGGTGATCCTGTTCCCTCCGCTCGGAGTGCGGATAACTTGACGACAAATCCGGGTTTGGGTGTGGCCGAAGTCGAACATCCTGCTCTTCAATCAGAATCTGAGCAAGCTGAGGAGAAGAGTTATCATCACCGAACACTGCAACAAGGACAAGAGCCATCCAAAACGCAACAACAACCAGTGGAACCGCAATTCGTGCCGTTTCTGTCGAAATTACCGTTTGTGCCGTTACATGTGTTGACGGAAGCGGAATTAGATATGACAGTGGAGGATTGGATTAGGTATCAGGTGGAGGTGGAGTATGATAAATTCAAGAGGGATGGGGAGAGGGAGTTGATGAGGTTCAGAAAGAAAGCGGAGGAGACAAGGAGGATTATTGAGGAGTTGTGAAGATTGAGATTGGTTTTTTGTGCGCGTGATGAATGTGTTGATTAATTAGAGTGGTGATTGGCTGTTATATAGCTGATCTCGTAAAATGGTGATGTCATGTAGATCATTCTTTTTCAAACATGAGCCTCTTGTAAAAGACCTTGTTTAATACATGGGTCGGAATTCCTTTTTTGTGGATGATGGTTGGAAAAAATGTGAGATTGCTCAGGGTTCTTGTTCGTGCGACGTTTGTAGAATCAAAACGAGACATGATATCTCCTTGATTGAAAATAAAAGTAACGCAGAGCAATTAATGTTCTGCTCACTCGAAGTGTCTAGTTCAAGACGGAACGTTACCACGACGGGAACTATTTCGCGTTATAGTACAAGAGAACAAGTAAAAAAAACATGGAACACGCCGTCATGTACGCATACTGTTATGAAACTGACTTACATTCTTGGCCCACAAGATGAGCTCAAACTTCTCGAAAGACAGTTACCTACATCAAGCTAGGCATTGGCCTGCCCTCGAGGCCTGATTGAAATCTGGAGGGTACTCCTCTTGAGGACGACATGACCGACCCAGCGGGATAGACGCATGCCCATTCTTGGTAGAGTTGCTCCTTCTCATTTTACTTTCAAGCTTTCCCAATGACAACTCATTCAAAACACACTTTTCGACTTCAAGAAATCGCCTGCCTCCTTCACTGGAAAACTTGACACCTTCCTCCGCTAGATGACTCACTGGCTCCAGTCCTCGAAGCGCGTCTTAGCGCTATGGTTTGTGTCAGGATAATGCTAACGATAAAAACATGTAAAGTGCGCGTCAATAGAAATGGGAATAACGAACGGATAGATTGATCATGTTTCCGGGGAACAACATCCGAAATGCTAACACAGCACCTACATGGTAACTAATAAGTGAAAAAAATCGAGTCTTTTTGTCATAGCATATTTGTGCATGTGCGTATATGCTTAAATGCTTGCTTGTTTGTATGTGGCGTGCTGGATGACTGCTCAGGAACGGTCTATATTGGGAGATTAGTCAGAGCTTTCATTTCGTTCTGTGACTCATATTAATCTTCGTTCAGCTTTTAATTAATCATATTTATTGGTTCTATCGTGCGGTTGAATCTTTTTTCGTCATCAATTAAAAGTTGCGCTCTGATCGCAATGTTGTTTTGAGGTTTAATTGGAAATATCCCCTTTGGAAAATTTCTTCTCAAGACTTTATTTAAGTCTAAAAAAGGGATCTAGGGAGATACCTGGTCTGATATACCGGTACGTGGTCGCAGTCTAATATCTAGTACAATCATAAGTACAGATTAGAATAGCCAGGTACGCTCTGAGTACGTGAGAGGTCGTCCTACAGGGAGAGCATAGTCTTTGGGGCCCATACCAGCCCAGCAGTTTCCGAGTGGATACACCCCACACAATTAGTCTCCTCGCTTCCCACAATGAATTTTTCCTCGTCTCGTCATCGGCAAAGCTTCTGATCAGTTGCTCTGCTCATGTAAGCGGTTATTTCAGGTTGAATTTCTTCTTACAGCTTATTTTTCATTTAACCTTTTACAGCGATCTGTGACAATGTTTCTGCAGAATATTTCTTTTATGCAACACGTCCATTCTCATGATTCCAGGTTGGAAACCGAATTTCTCCAAGATTTTGACTGGTCTACACTTCATTTCGAGTATGGGAGCCATTCCTGACAGCTGAGGGTTCTGTCCTTGAACATTGGAAGGAACACCTCGAAATGATTTAGTAGACCTAATTACGACAAATATTACAATAAAAAAGAAAGGATATTGGGATGACTGCCATGTATTGTTTTTTCAATACTTATGATCTGAGAAAACCATACGTTATATGTATCGTGGATATTTTATCAAAGTAACAATTGCCGACCTGTGACTATTTCCAGAAAGTTCAGTGGGCAGAACGTTACCTATCTAATCAGTTAGTAATTTGATTCTGACATTTACGGTTCGCGCCCGCTTTATCTGAGAACTTAATCAACCGAAAGCTCTGACTAAAGTACTGATATATTAATCGACAGTGTGCCAAGTCTAGTAAAATGACTGAACCAAGTATGTCCTCTTGACTTATCAATTGTTTAAGTATCATCGTGTCCGCTCCGTACGAGTTTTATCAGCGGGATGTTTAAAGTCCTACGTCTGATATACCCGTCGATTTGGTTGAGATTACCTCTACTTCTATTAGTCAGAATCTTCGGCAGAATTAGCTTGCAAGTAAAACTCTAAATCTACTTCTGACATATACTTCTTTTAGCTTTGTTTTGTTCGTGTATTTCAATGTGGCTACAGTACCCCATGATATCTAGTTGTTCTCGTCAGAGTTGGAGGCTTTCCCTGTTGCTAATACTCCCTAGGCTGCCCACAAAGATGAGACTGCCTCCAGAGATGCACAGCATCACGCCTCGTTAGTAAACGAGACAACACTTACTAAGTTATGCAGTCCAAGCAAGTGCTGAAGGATCGTTGGACAGAAAAGAGACAGAATACATCATTCCATCTTCAGATTGATACATGAAACAGCTGCAGCTATTCATGATGTAAGTTCTAGTCTCGAAGTCGCGATGACCGAAACTGGATGTTGCCGGTGGTGGATTAACTACAGGTAGAGTTTTAGCAGGCATGCTGGCAGATTATGTGGTACAGAACTAAGTATGAAGCAAGCCCGGTCGATTGGTGAAGCAACGAGCGGAGTCGACTCTCTTTTCCTCCCCCACATAACCGTGGAAAAAACTAAAAACATAAAAAATAAAAAATAATCTTAAAACGATTTCAATTTGCTTGACATATCGTGACATGTGACATCAAACCCCTGACAGACAATAATATCCCGCTATGCATTGATGGCTGTCAGCTTCCATCCCTGATAATAACAAACAGGTCCGCACTAATTGCAGATTGGAGTGGCTCATGGAAACAAAATATTGATAGTTACTTCAATTAGATGTGCGATTCCGTCGAAATGCACGTGGGAAATGCTTGTTTCTCCGTTGTTTTCGTGTATTCGTTGACCCATTGTTCAGATGTCAGATGTCCTTTATCGGAGATTCACTATATCAACGCAAATTCCCATCTACGACTAAGCCATTCTTTTGGACAATGTCAGATAGCCCGTTGCGGCATAATTTACGGTACATCGGACTCCGGTATTTGTGCATGGTAGTGACAGTGAAGATTCTTAAGGCTGCAAAAAAATCCCTTGTCATCATATCTCCCATCCGGACTGCGTATCAATCAGCTCTGTGTCCTTGTGATGATTGGACCACCGAAATTGTACTTTGTGCGTAACACCTCGGCCCGAAGACCGAATGCATTCTTTACAGCATTCATGTTCCGAATCCAAGGCGACAGTTCGAAAAATCATTAGTAGGGCCAAAGATGATTCCATTTAGAATCGAGAGCCGAGCTTGCCAAGGTCTTGGCAAAATGACCATCTGCACCTTTTGCACGAGGTGCAGTAATAATACTGGACTTGGTGGGATGACGATCATTGATGAACACAGCTCGTAGAAAAAGGCTACCATATTCTTCTTGCAGTGCTACCTATATGACGTCAGAACTCAGCATGGCACCCGATCGGACACTCAATCAGAGTTTCTGATGGGTTATTCACTCATTGAAGCGAACATGCAGGTAAAATCAGCTTATTAGCCTTGGGTCACGCTATGCCTTTGTCACCCAAGGCAGGTGCTGGTATATGGTCTAACCGAGATAGATTGATGGTTGGGATTCTGGCAAAATCGGGAACTTCATCTTGATCACGATGACAATTTCTGATGGAAAACTTGGGTAGGATAAATAGCAGACTATTCGTGGCATCTCAAAACATAATCACAATATCCCTCAAATCATCCTGCACCCTGCTCTAAGCCGCCGACTAATTGTTGTATGCCTCCCCTTCTTCCGTTCGACGTCTTCCCCATAATATTATCTTACCTTTCGATATCCGACATACTTCGGTTGAGACTGGTATGAACAGGAAGTTTTATTCCAAATAACTGGATTGCTGACGACAAAGTCAGGTCTGCAAATATTATTTCGACATTACTAAGAACCATGCCGTCTGGTTGGCTATCGTCCAAAACCACTTTGTACGCCGGAATATTCCGCTTCCAGGCCTCCACGGAAGATCTCTCGAGAATGTCACGGCCGATGACTTGGAACGCCTCGCCATGAAGGCAGAGAAGTACAGGATTAACTGGTCTTCAAGGACACCTAGACCCACTCGCCATGGTGAACTTCCCACTATGCCTAATTTCCATGTCACATCTCTCAATTTCTGCTCTCGGGGAGGCGAACATTGGCTACTCTCCTTGTCCTTTGTACGAGGTGGTGGTTCTCATCCTTATGTCCTCCAGTGTTGGGACTTAAAAGCCAATCCTCCTCTGCGTATTGGATGGCGCACATTTCGTAGCTTTTTTGGTCTGGCAAGTAATAAACTGTCCACAGGAGAAGCTGTCGTTGCGGTGATGACACCAGAGTATGTCAGATCCATTATGTCTAATCACTGATCTGACATCCCAAGCTCAGAATCCGTTTGATCAATATCGATCCCAGAACGCGAAAATTTAACAGCGGTGGCAGTGGCAATGTTGGTGTCCACCCACATATGCTAGATCCTGCCCAAGCCTTTGTCGATGTTGCCGTGTTAAATGAGAAGGCACCTAAGGGTATAACGCTAGTTGGAGACTTCATACTGGCTCAAGATGACTTCGGGCGAGCGTTTTGGTATCATTTCAGAACACCGCAGAATCGGGTGGAATTGATTGGTCCTAGAAGAGATACAGTACAGGTAAGCAGTTGGATCATATGTCTTCTAGCCCTTGTGCATCGTGCCCTGCTTCATTCTGTCCATTGGATGGAGTTGCTAATGGCTTGAATTCCGGAGCAGGAAACAGTCTTAGATGTCCTGGTAGACAACCATTGCATCATCATCGCTAGAATCACAACTTTGGAGATTTATGCACTTCCTTCGAAAATTGATCAAAGCACTCAAATTGAGCCCATTGGGATACATAGATGGCGGTGGAAAGTAGACTCCATAATTTTCTTCCGGATGAAAGGAGTACGAGATCAAGTTGTGCCTATCCGTGCAGCAATACGATTTGGGCGTGAACCCTACGTGAGTTCAGAATTTGGCAGTCTCGTAAGTGACTCATTGAAAAGCTTAGCCTGAAAACTTTATTCATTGTTTCATCTTCAATGCCAACGACGCCTTTGATTCGAGTCACCCCGCGAGCAAATGTGATTTTCCTTATGTTCTCCCTCCCGATGATACCCAGGTAATTGCCTCGCCCGTTCGGCTTGGGGCGGTGATTCACATGACGATTGGCTCTCATGGTACCATCATCTACGTCGACAATCATACTCAGAACTATCAAGGTCAAGGCCAACGATTAGCAGGCAACCGTATCGATGAGGCAACTATAAATGAAGGACTGGTACTACACACACGAGAATCTTCAGAGTATCACTCCATCGAACAAGACGGGTGGACAAAGATTGCTTTGCAGGAAGAGGAGGGGACGATCGCGATTGGATATGTGGATGGTCGAATAATGGTTTTCGACTATGCTTAGGTTGTTTGATTTGAGTGGGTCTTATAATGACTACTGGTACACAGGCTTGATCTTCTAGTTCGCTCGTTCTTCTGTGTTTACGTATCACGGCGTTGCAAGGAGCACCTATATATATTTCATGGTTGTACAATAGATGAACATTGCACAAGTATGACAAACTTACGGCTGATGGAGTCAGACCTAGATCTCGAAGTGACTTGGAGAAATCTGAACGTGTGAAGGTTTTTCTGCCAATACAAACATTCATAGGTGTTCAAGATCCACATAAGGATAAACATACCGAGGAAAATGTTGTGACAATGTGACGGTATCCACATTGACGGCGGGGTTCTGGGATGCAAGGAACTCTGCAACTTCCCGGAGGCCTGCGGAGGAGGGTTTGCAATGAACATCAATGAATTGGGCTCATAGGTGTCTTACGAGCATCGCTTGTCAAGGTCGTCGTCAATGGTGCACCGCCAGTCGACATGCGAATCTGTAGCCGGGTATCTTTGAAATCCCGTCCTGCTGTATTGGATGCAACAGTTGCAGGCTTCGGTACATCGACTGGCATCGTTGCTCCTGTGTCTGCTCGACCTTCGCGAAGAGCTTTTTCAAGTGCAGCCTTTTCTGCCCGGGCTTTTTTGTCGGCTTCTATTTGAGCCTTGACCGCTGCTCTAGCACGTGCATCATCAATTTTTTCTGTATTTTGATCAAGGTCAGGGAACATACGGAGAGTCTTATAAATGGGGTACGTACCGCGTTTCTTGGCCTCTGCCTGCTTTTGTGCTTCTTTTAACGCCAGTTCTTCCTTGATTTTGTGCATGTCCTGGGCAGTCCAGGCTTATGAGAGATCATAGAGATATTTGTTAGATAGCAATTTGCCTTTCCAGCCTTTCGACGGATAGCTTCATTGGCTTTCGCCTCTTTCGCCTCTTCTATTGCTTTTTGTGCCCGTTTTGCAGCCATTTTTTCCTTGAGTTCTTCGAGCTTCTGCTTCTTCTCTTCTTCCGTCAGAGGTTTGATCTGCGTGTAGTCCCGCTAGCTACCGCAAGTTCGTGCTGATTATCGGGGCGTATGCTTACCTCCTCAGTTGATTCTTCAAACTGATCGTGACCACTTTTTTCAGCATGGTAATTTGCAAGGGCTGCGTTTTTGAAGGTCTTGCCGCACTCCGAACACTTGATACTCTAGAATTGTCCCGTTAGAGAAATCATGCGTGGTGTGCGGGATGCGTACCTTTGCCTCTGCTTGCGTAGCATTCATGGTCGCGGTCGCGGTGCCTTCCGCTCCTAGATTCTGGAGAGCTGCGAGATCCTCTTCGTCCAGAGTCTGTGATGGTAATGGTTCACTCGTTTCGCTTGCAGCATTGAGATCTGGAACTGGTCTGCCTTCGTTCTCGAATATATGATCCATTGCAGGCTGTAGTCCACTGCCGCCTGAAGCTTTGATGGCCCCTGTAAATTCCAAGTCAATTGCTGTATCCTCAAGAATTGGGGGCATGAAGCGAACATTCAACTCTCGCTGGGTCGAAACCCATCCCGAGTAGTGTATCTTTGTCTGACGGCATAGGTTGTTTGGTAACTTAGCTGGACGGGCGTGCCGATGTGCCTTGGTGTTGATAGGACTTTGGGAAAAGTTGCAACGTCCAAGTAAAACATCACGTTATCGCAATTGATTGGGAATGATTAGGAATGTAAGTAAGCCCCATCGTGTTTGTATAGTCAAGGGATGAATATTGTGATACAATGAACTACTATATCACGGGTCTGCCCAGCTATGACGATGTCGGTAGAAATCAGTCGCCGAACTCGAGACCGCTGTGATGGCAAACCTCCGCCGACAGAAGATTATCGCTACAGGAAATATAAATATTTCTGGTATCCGCGTCGCAGACAACAGGTGCAGGGTGTCTAGACATCGGAGGATTTCTTCGACGAGAGCCAAGTTCTTTTCAGAATAAGGGTTCATGAGCGCTCGGGTGCTGACTATTTTGGAAAATGGCGAATGTTGCATATATATGATTCTCTCCTCCTGACTATCACATTCACTTCACCTTCCCTCTCTGCTATTCCCGACAGTTTCTTTTGGGGATTGTTGGACTGATATAACCCTGCAGGACTAGGCTGATCTTAGTCAGTCATGCCCCAAGTGCCTTTGGCTGCGCGCTCCCGTTCACCGGTAGACCAAGAATTACAGCAGCTTTACAACGACGTCCTTGCCGGTTTTGATACGGAAGGCCCATCACTGTCATTAAAGGACGCCTCTGACATCGACCAGATATATCGTGTATATGACGATGCGCATGGCAATGGGAATGGAAATATGGATGGAGGTTCCAACGGCACTTCTTATCCATCTGTATGGTACACGCCGACATCGCCGACAAGTTCTCACAACTGTATGTTGTTAATTTCTGCGGGTTCCCTTCTTGGCTTATATCGTCGCCAGACTCGTCTACTCGCCAAAGTAGTGTGCGAAAACTCCCCCCTACACCTGCAGTTTCTTCGACAACTACTACCGCTTCGACCGCTACGTTCACTATGCCGGAACCCGAACCATATTTTGATCCCTTGACACGAGCAAGTCAATACAGCGCAGAGTCATACCACTCTGCACAGTCCTCCAGTTCCAGCAGTTTGCGCAAACAACTTACATCTTCCACGAGCATAGGAGGTCGCCGTCTTCCGATTACTCCTGGACAGACTCATGGAATTGCTTACACCCGTTCGCCTCTGCCATCCGATATCTCAGGACTTCACCGTATTCCTTCCAGTGCATCACATGCTAATCCTCCTGAAAAGACTGCATATCGTGAAGACGGGAGTCGTTCGTCGGGTCATTCCCCTTCCACTTCCCGGACTTCTTATGATCTGGAAAGTGAGCCCATATCACCGAGAGCGAGTGTTTATGATATTAATGAAAAGCGAGCAGTTGATAATGGCTACCATCACAAACAATCTCAGCCCCCAGTGTTGCAAGAGTATTCACCTTACGATCGTGATTCCTCTCGGTCGCTTGGGATTTCTCAACCATTGTGCAGAACTCAGATCCCAGAGTACATCATGCCACAGGCGGTGCTATCGCCCACCCAAATCGACTCTCTGAATCCATGTGAGTATCTTTCCAATTCTGGTCTGTTAATGGTTGAGTAAGGTCTCAGGTGGTGACCCCCGGTTGGCTCGAAGTGTCTCAAGTTCATCCCAGCTAGCGTACTATAGCTCGATTCCCGTGGCTAGTGCTAGTAATCGAGATCTTAGCCCCGGTAGGTCTTCAACATATGCAGCTTCGAGCACCCAAGTTTCTGGCTTCCCCAAGGAGGAAAGCTTCGTTGTTGCTCCCCAAGAACAGGAGCAGGCCGATACTAGTATGATGGGTCATCCAACTGACGAACTGCACACTCTGGCGGACCTTGCCAACCCAGAAGCTGCCAATTATCAGGATGAAGGGGAAGAATTCTGGGAAGGTGACGAGGACGATGATGGGAGTCGGTTTATCAACTACTTTCTTCTTTCACACATCGCTATGCAGCTTCGTGATAAAATTTCAAGGGGAACTCACGTTAAAGGAAGTATTCCGTATTCTCGTGCATTCACGGGCAAGGACATCGTGGTAAGTATTCCTTACCTTTGATTTCGCTCTCTTGATGGATATTGTTTCCAGTCCACTATCCAAACCCTCATCCAGCGAGATCTAGCCATCAATTACAACATGTCCACCAATGACAGGCGCGTTGCACTACAAGTCGCTCGAAGTCTACAGAATCAACTTTTTTTCTTTGAAGTCGAATGGGGCGGTCGTATTCTTCAAGATGGAGTGGAAGACGTATTCATGTTCTACGATGAGCAGGACGGTGGATCGGACGTTATTTTTGAAAGAGAGGAGCTGCCGACGGGCGTTGTAACAATGCTTACACGTTGTTACTCTCCTAGTTGTGCAGACAGTGGAGCCGAGGGACCCCCGTGTTATTCGTTTTCATGTCCAAAACGCGTGAGTTCTTTTACCCTTCGCATTGAGTGTAACTACCATGCTCTGGCCTTGTTCTAGCAGAAGGATCTTCCGGGATTCACTACTTTGTCAGCTTTAAGCGAAGTACCCATGGAGGATAAAAAAGATTCATGGACGAAAGGTATTGATGAGAATGTTCTGGCGACTCTACCACAAACTGAAATTGAACGTCAATCGTCAGTCTTCTTTGTCCCCATTCATTCCCATCGACAAAATTCTGACGCATCTGTTCATCAGAATTATCCACCAGCTCATCACTAAAGAGAAGCAGTATATCCAGGATCTTGATACTATTGAATCTTTGTTCGTCAAACCTCTTCGTACTGCGAAGCCTCCCATTTTTCCTGAAGGCGAATTGGAAGAATTCGTTGACGATGTTTTTGGAAATATTTTGGATCTGCGGGAGTGCAATCGTCGATTGTTGGAGGTGTTATATGTTCGCCAACGAGAGCAAGGACCAATCATCCAAAGAATTGGTGATATCTTTTTAGATGCTGCTGTTGAGTTCCGGTTGGCGTATCCAGCATGCATTGGTCATCATATGACTGCGGAAAAGAGGCTCAACGAAGAAAAAGAGAAAAATGGCAATTTCCGATTCTTCCTTGAGGTGAGATCCACAACTGTTCAACTGAACTGTTATCTTGATGTTCATGGTTCCAGGAGCGCACCTCAAAAATAGGGCATCAGAGAGAGTCAGTTCGCTCGGACCTGAAATATCTCTTGAACCGCCCTTCTGATCATCTTCAGAAGTATCCTGTGCTTCTGAGTGCTGTTCTTGAAAAGACAGAAGAGGAGAATCCTGATGTTGATTTCTTGAAGGAGGCCATTCAGTCCATCAAAATCCTATATAGCTATGCGCAATTGAGAACATTTCAAATAGCTATGGGTAAGGGTACACCTGGAAAATGGGAATGGCATGATCTCGTATCCGGCGAGTTCATGAGAACTTTACCAAAGAAGGAGGTGAAACGGCAAGCGTGAGTTGACTTTTCTCTATGTAGAGTCTCTGGGATCTCTGTGAGCTGATGCTTTTCGTATCGGTGATAGTGTCATTTTTGAATTGATCAAGGGAGAGATGGCCTATGTGAAGGACCTTGAAAACATAAAAATTGTATGCTTTTTCTCCCTTTTCCTGGTTAGCTTCTGATTGACACATCACTGTAACTTAGATGTATGTTGATCCTTTGCGGTCCGCAATACCACCAATCGTTCCTCGAGAACGTCTGGAACAATTCATTGACGATGTTTTCCACAATTACTTCGACATCTATGAGCACCATCGTCGACTCATGGAAAAGTTTCATGAGATTCAACGAGAGGACCATCCGTGTGTGACCAGCATTACGGCAGCAATGTTTGATGCCGCTTTGAATTTCCGTGATGCTTACCTGGAGTACGTTCCGAACTATCCGATTGCAGCATATAGGATTGATAATGAAATGGAAAATAACCCGGCATTCAAGGCCTTTGTTGAGGTATTCTTTTTCTGTAAACTATGATCTTGGATCGATGTGCTCAAGCCTTTTCTGAACAGCAACAAACGCGACATCCAGATGCTCATCGTCTTGATATGAAGAACTTCATCAACCGGCCAATTCCTCGTCTTCTGCGTTATGAGTTGCTACTCAAGGACATCATGCACAACTCTGCTGAAGGCCATGAGGATCATATGGATATTCCCAATGTGATTGAGGCTATCAAGTCACTTGGGAAAGAGACGGAACCCGGAGTTCAGGATGCCAAGACAAAGGTCGAGCTTTGGAAGTACAATTCGTACCTGGTCTTCAAGCATGGAGAGACCTTTGTATGTGACTTTGATCCTCATTGTATCTGTATACGGAAGTACTTACACCTTTCAATTCAGGACATGGATCTACTTGATCAGAGGCGGCAGTTAGTACATTCAGGGAAGTTGCTACGTCAACCTGATGGTGGACTCGAATGGAATGGTTGGAGTGAATTGTTTGTGCTATTGTTCGATAACTATTGTGGGTCGATGCTGCTAACTCAACTCGTCCTGGGCCTTGTTTGATGCTTCATCAGTGGTGATGACGAAACCGAAGGAAAAAGACGGAGTAACCAAGTACAACGTCTACAAACGGCCCATACCCTTAGATCTCCTCACACCAGTGAATTTCACTGATCCTCCGACTCAACGGGGTGCAGGTCTGCTTCGTGGCCTTCGAGGGGGTGAAAGGGTTGACAGGAACGAATCATTTGGCTCCAATGCATCACCAGATACTGCGACAGATTCTAGGTTTGTTTATCCGATGACACTGCATTACAATGGACGTGCAGGAGGACCTTATATGATGTATGCCGAAACCTCTCAGTCCCGATCAGAATGGCAGAACAAGCTCGCACATGCTCTTGCAATGCACAAAGTCGTCCAAGAGAACAACAAGGTTTTTGAGATTGAGACGTTGAGTGCAGATACATTCTTGGTTCCTTCGATAGCGACTGCTGCTTCCGGTCCAGCTTGGAACCAGGACAATGCATTTACCGGAAAGGTTACTTGTTCAGTGCCGTTCAGTAAGTGATTACTTCATTCGGCTGCTGCTGATATCTAATAGGTACTAGATACCTCTGACGGTCGACGACTTGTTGCTGTGGGTTGTGCTGAGGGTGTGTGGATTGGGTTCCGTCATGATCCCAGATGTTTGTGCTCTTTCAATTGGCTTTTCCTACCCACTGACGGAGAACAGCATTACGCCGCGTTCTTCATCTCCGACAAGTCACACAATGCGCTATGTTAGAGGACTTCGGGATTTTCCTAGTTCTTGCTGATAAGGTAGTTGGCTCATTTTGTCAAAAGGCAACTATTGATTTATTGCTCAGTCGCTGTTCGCATATCATATCGAAGCGCTGGTTCCGTCATCGCCTCATCTAGCGCATCAAAATGTTCCTCAGAAATTGAATGGTGCCAAGGACGTTCATTTCTTCAGTGTCGGAACACTCCATGGTAGGACCTTAATAGTGTATATGAAAAAAAAGAATGTAAGCTTTGTTTCATTCTGTGTATTGTTATATTGTTCCGACTTTTCTTCCAGTTGGACAGCATTTTCCGCGTACTGGAACCTGTCGGGGATAAGATCAATGAACGAGTGAAGGCTCCTGTTGGACTGGGATCTCGTCTTGGATTCCGATCTACTAAATCTGAGTGGTTCCGAGTCTATCGCGACTTTTTCCTGCCATCTGAGTCTTATGATCTCATCTTCCTGAAGGCTAGGATTGCCATTCTGTGCGCTAAAGGCTTTGAAATCATGGACCTCAATGAGTAAATCGAGTATTTCTGTTTTCTTTTTGTTGATGCTGAAATTTTGTCTAGTTTTAATAGTATCACCATTCCTCAGCGGGAAGACCCTCGGTTCAGTCATCTCGCTAAACGTTGTGAGTCGTGTCGTCCCATGGGTATGTTCCGTTCAGCAGATGATGAGTTCCTTTTGTGCTATGATGGTGAGCACCACTAGCGTGACTTTTAATTATTATATTGACATACCTGCAGAATTTGGCGTTTACGTTGACAAACATGGTGACCCCAGCCGTTCAACTGGAACGATTGAGTGGGAAGGCACGGCAGAACGCGTGGCTCTTCATCATCCATATATCCTGCTCTTTGATCCGCGATTTATTGAAGTGCGACAAATTGAGACTGGGCGACTAGCGCAGATCATTCCTGGGAATGATGTTCGTTGCATTTGGGATGGAAGAGGGGTGAGCAGCAATCGGCTTACATCTGCCAATGCCGGCCAGGATATGGGACAGGAGAACCAAGTGCATGCTGTCATGACCAATCCTGACCAAGGTCCCATCAGCGGTCCCCGAACCAAGGCTATCGCACAATGTGTCTTTGAGCTGGTCCCCACTGTTCCTTTATATCCACCTGTACCAGTCAATACGAATGGCAGTTTACCCCCTGCACCTGTGGGCGGCCATCCTTCGCACTACGTCTCTTCATCCAACTCGAGGAGGTCATAATGAAAGATTTTCTTTCTTATGATTTGATGGCTTTTTACAAATTTCTCATTCTGGAACGTATGATACTAATCGTCTTTTTTTTTTCCTGTTGGCACTTGATGTGTATAAATAATCGGTTTGGCGTGGTAGATATGAGCTTCTTTTGGATATATGATTTTTCCTTTTGAATGATCAGGTTGTCTTTCTTACTGGTGTGATCCACATATCACATCACAGAGAATGTCTAAGAACAATCGAAATATATGGGTCATGGGGATACTTGAGTTTGAACACTGTAACTATGTAACTTTTGATCTAGTGACTGCTCCATGATGGACAAAACCGGAAAGCCGTGACATAGATGTCATGTAACGTCATCCCTGTACTTTGTCTGTGCCTTTGTCCTATGTGAAGAGAGATGTGAGAAAGCTGACATAAACCACGCTCTCCAATACACACGCGCATGCTACATACGCAAACACACACTCTCCCAGTATGGCAACGGTCTACAAAGGAGGTTGTTATTGTGGTGCCACTGCTTGGCAGGCGGCGGGTAAACCCATACTCAGCGCGTACTGTCATTGCACTCTCTGTCAACGTTTGAATGGAAAGTCCCAATTTATCCACTTCTCAAAAAAGATAAAATAAACACAGGACATCTAATCCAAGTTTTTTGTTTCTTTTCTTTCTTTTCGTTTCGTTTCGTTTCGTTTCCTCGGTCGTTCCATTAGCATGCCCTTTCATCCACACCATCCACTTCCCCTCATCCGCATTCCAATGGACACACTCCCAACCACACTATGCTCTCCTCGACGCCTACACACCCTTCGACAAGCCCTGGAAAAAACGATGGCGATGCAAAACCTGCGGTGCGTGTGTCGCCTCTTGGCACGAGAAACACGAGCGATGGAGTGTATGGGGAGCACAGCTGGAGAAAGACCAAGAGGGCAAGATCAAGTATTGGGACGATCTTAGGCCTACGGTTCATATGTTTTATGAATCGAGATTGCTCGATGTGCATGATGGTTTGCCGAAATGGGCTGGATATGAGAATCGATCAGAGAGGTTGGGTTGAATAGCGGAATTTCTTTGTTTTTTTTTTTACATTCAGCAGTCTTCCCCTACTTAACTAAAAAGACCGTTCTACATGGGACGGCAGTGGAGGAATAGATAAGAATTGATACAAAGATCGCAATGTTAGAGTCAAGGGGTCTGAGACACAGCACTGAATGGCCACTCGAGCGCCATTTATGCAGGCGGAGGTGGAGGAACTTCAGAGTTGGGCGGTGGAGGTGGTGGAGCGCTACCAGGGGCGGGGGGAGTATACCCTGATGCTGCTTCACCAGGTTGACCTTGGCCAGCATAGTATTGCGCATACTGATTTTGTAGTCCAGCTGCCCAATCTTTGAATTCGCTGGAATTAACGTCGTATCCGTATGCAGCCCTATATAAGACCGCCCAATCAGTCGAAGAAAGGGGAGTATACTGGAAAAGCATACCAATAGGTAGCAAAAGCTTCTTGATTAGAGGGATCAGCACCGACAGCGCTGTAATCATTTGAAGGCGCAGGAGCACCATCTGCAGGCGGGGGTGGTTGTTCACCGGGGGGCGGAGGTGGTGCATTGGTCGGTTGAGGAGGAGCATAGCCCTATATACACCAATGGCAAATTGGACACGTTAGTTTTTTCGAAGATCCAATTAGCATTGAGTTCGACGCGGTAAAGAGAGGGTTCAAGACACGGTTTAAAAGGAAGGGAAGATATCTCTCTTCCTGTTCAGGTCAAAAAAAAATGCAAGGCAAGAATAACGTACCGCTGCCATGGCACTATACGCAGCATACTGTGCTTGGGCTTGATGTAGCTCCATTTGTTGCTGTTGAAGCGCCAACTGCATTTTGGCATGTTCTTGTCTCACGACGAGGAGAAGATCTTCCGCCAGCACTTTGGCACGCTGTATTTGTGACTCATCAGGTCCACTCGAGAAGGGAGTCAGAAACACAACCGCAAAGACGCGAGACGACGGCAGGGACATACGTGATATGGATGTATAGCGGTTCGTTGCTTTCTTGACCCGTCTCTTGTTCGATAAAGCCAGAGCCGATTCCTTTGATCTGAACACGGGTTCCTGTTTCTTGTTGGATGTATTTGACAAAGGTGCCCTGTGAACAAAAGTTTCTGAGATCATACAGGCCAAGAGGAAAAAGTGGGAAAAAACAAGAGGGCGTACACTTGGTCCAACTACTTTTGCGCGAACATTGAAATTTCTGATACTCTCAAGCCCAACTGCTAGTTTTTCTTCGGGCCATTTGCGCTAATGAGAAATTAGGTCAAGTTTGTCGTCGAAAACATGTGAAAAAGATCCTACTTTTTCTCTCAGACGGTCCTTTTTATCCTCGACCAACGGACCGAGGTCTAAATTCATGAGTCCATCTATCTTATCTACTGCTCTCTGCAATGCTTCTTGCGTCGCGGCGGTGATATGGAGATAGAGAGGAGGATCCTTCTCGGTTGCCTTGCTCCGGTCAGGATACCACACGCCTTTCGTGCTGACCGACGCACCCGTTTCTTCATGGATCTTATAATATAGTCAAAAACGAGAAACAATGTTGCGGAGAACAGAACACACCTCTTCCTGCGTAGACCCTTTGGTCAGCATATACCTGTTTCTGACATCATTGATATCAATGTCCCTCTGGAATGCAGCCTCGTCTTTGAGAACTCCAGATGCGAACTGGGCTGCGATTTTGGCAGCAATGGCGGCCGCTGCTGCTGCAGCATCTGATGCGCTTTTGACATCCTTTGTGGTGCTAGGTGGAGTGGATTTATCGTCGTTTGTGGAGGCAGGTTGGTCCCACTTGCTCTTGGAGGACATTGAGGATGATGGTGGTTTGAGGGCAAGACGCGTCGATATCAAACGGGAGTCGGATTGGGTGATGTATATTGCCACTTTTTTTAAATATATTTAGCCCAACGTGTTCAAGGAAAAGATACGACAAGACGAGGAACATCAACAGGTTTTTTTGACTATTTTACTTGGTTGGACTCGGACGCGCTAATTGGGGGACTCGGGCCAAAACTCATCAATAATCAATTGATTCCATCATGATTTCACTTGTTGGATACAAGCCCCAGGCTGTTTATTGGTAGACTTGAAATGATAAATAGCAAGTGATTTTCAAAGTTGCGCGCTAATTCAGCCATGGGACATTTGTAGCCCGTGGGAAATTTGCTCAACGTTGTACAGAGATTCCTTGTGTTCTCAATCATCATGACAACGTCCTACCCACCACCAACAACGTCCGGCAAGCGTACACGGCCACTCACTCCTCGTCGTTCATCGACTTCATCTGTCGCCTCTGGCTCTCTGTCCCCGTCGACGACATCACCTGAAACGAAGATTGCTCGATCTTCAAGATCACCAGATACTTCATTCTCAAACGACGGTGGCGACAGACCGATTATATGTACTCTTCCACCAACGTGTAATCGACGTCCCATCACGTTGACAAAGAAAGAGTTGGAGAGACATTATGCCAAATATCATGCACACGTATGCGAACAGGTCGAGTGTGGATGTGTGTTTCCAGAAGCCAGATTCTTGGAATTGGTAAGTGTATTTTCAAAAAAAAAAGAAAAAGGCTTATCTACGTGACTTTTATGTAGCATCAAACAGAATGTCATGACCCCTTGGCAGCTGTACGCAAAGAACGCGGGGAGAAGATCGTATGTTCCATCTCTTACCCCCTTCCGCAGTTGATAATATTCGATTGATAGTTTGGATGTATGGTGACGACATGTACCCGGACTTTTGTATCACCAAGAGCACGTCGTCTACACTTGATCGAAGTACATAAATACCCAAAAGAATTCTTCTTCGCTGTGACAAATAAAGGCATCGGCGGTTTGTTGAGGAAATGGGGTGAAGGTGCAAGTATGATCAGAGGGAATTGGAAACCGAGGGACTTGGAGAAGAAGGAGGAGGAGGGTGATAGGATGATACTACAGAACACAGATGAGGATGACAAAGGCTCGAGTGAAGAAGTCGACATGGAAGAATTGGAGAAAACACCCAAGCCAGGTGTGCGGCCTTTGCATCCCGACGACAGTCTCTCGAGGTCCGGGGAGACCAGATCGAATGTGAGTGCAGATGTTGATGTGCTTGCTGAAGGGATGTCTTCCCTTGCGCTCATACCAAGCTCGATTCGATTTGGTCGTGGCAGTCGAGGTGGAGGATTGGGAACAAGAGGACGAGGCAGAGGTTGGAATCCCCCGAGTGATGCCGGAAACATGAGCACAGTTGGTTCGGCTACTGATACAAGACAAGCAGGTGGGAAAGAACGGGGAGGGAGAAGGGGGAAAGGACATCATCGAGTTGGTGCGTCCAATGGGACTGGGATGGAGATTGATGTGCCATCCGGAGGAGCAGGCAACGTTGTTTTGCTGTCTCCCGAGGGTGCTTCCAGAGCTGAACGAGGCCGTGGATCCAGTCGTGGTAAGAAGGAAGACCGAAGTCGCTGAATTTCTGTGTCTGAGTGTGGGCACTTGCTTGGTTGCACATGTGTGTACAATACTGGCCCAAGTTTTGAATGAATCAACATATTGCACTACATTGTTTCAACATTGCACTGCATTGGTATTGATGTGTTACATTGTCCCTGATAGTACGTCTCGACGTCAAAAGTACAATGAACATTGTTACCGGCCATCAAAACGTAATTTGGCAGCAGGAACAATAGAAACTTTGTTGTCTTTTGTTCCTTGCGCTTATAAGCACGGTCTGCGTCTTCCAGTCGTGCAATACTGCAGAGCAGTACTCGCAGAATATTTTTTCTAGTCTGGTACTACCCCTACGCACTCATATTTACTCGCAGGTGCTCGCCGATACTAGGATGCAGGGAACCCGGTATTCGTTTCTTTCCAGGCCTCCTCCTCAAAAGAAACGGACTCGAAAAGTCCCTCCTCCACTCATCTGTATTCAGTCTGCGCCTAGTCTATGGCGTACGAGTAGTATTGCTGCTTGGGCCGCCCTCGTTCAGCCAGGTTCCCCTGCTCCGAACTCTCCCTTGATCTCGTATACCATATCATCTCCAGCTCCAGCATCTGCTCGGGACATGGACGTTGGACTTGGCTGTCCCTCGATTTTCGTCGACATGCCACTGAGCGCCTCCGTCGTCAAAATGCCCCTCTCGCCGTCTCCATCCAAAAAGCGTTCGACAACAAGACGTATCATTAAACGCTTCCGTTCACTCGGGGGTCTTGTGTCTCGTCCAAAGCCATCATCAACGCCTGTCGGCGCCGAGTGGACAGCCAAGGGCAAGTGTGGTCACGTGCGACCGCCTTTGTCGACTGCACACGACCTCGCCCTGATGCAGTTTTTTGCTGGTGGTTCTATGGAAAATAACGTCCGCATGCTTATGGCGGCCAGGGCACATGAAGGAGGAGGAGTAGAGGATGTATTCAGGGATGAGAAAGGCAGGATTTGGATAGACAAGGATGAAGAGATGGAGTGTGCTCATCTTCTCGGCGGCGATGTTGATGGAGATGAAAAGTCTGTGGAGGGAGGGACGGTTGGTTTAGTAGATAGTTCTGATTTATGTCAGACGGTGGCAGGACGGAGTGTGCTTTCAGTGCCGCCTCGTCGGAAGAAACACCTTGACAGACCGAGATTCCTGGTAGACATGGCTGTATTTGGTCCCCGGTCGCCGGTGATGGGATGTATTTATAGAGTTGATATGTTGTAGATCAAACGATCATGTCATCTCCGCGAGTGAAAAGGACATACTCTGGCCATTCTCGCTCCTTCCTCATCTCTCTCTCAAAAGATGACAACTTGTCTGAGCCAGAGTCCTATTCCTCTCTTCGCATGCGCTGGGGCGTTGATTTCGAGGAGCACGACAGCGTCCTCCCGCCCAACATGATGAACAACCTCAAGAGCATCACTGAGCTCAGGTCCAAAGGCGAGTCCCGCCGCTTTCTCGACCAGGCAGGCTATCTCCTTGAGGGCATGGATCCCTCCAACAGCTCTGCCCTCAAAAGATCCAGGTTTGCCCTTTTAATTCCTGCCTACCCTTGCTCATCGCCCCCAGTGCCTCCGACATCACAGCCCAGCTCTGCGACCCTGACTTTGCCCGCAAGGCCAAGGCAGCAGACTTTTACCACAAGTCTTGGCTCGTCTTTCTGAAAGCCGGCGCAGGTACAGGCCAGGACAAGGTGATTCGTGTTTCCCTCTCGCCTTTCCCGTACAAACCCTTTCCTATAGATCCTCGACATTCTCCTTATATTCCTCCTCGCCCTCATCGCTCGTAATACAGATACCCTCCTCGACCTGCTATCCCACGACCATACCAGCGAAAACCAGCTCACCCGTATCCTCTTTTTCCTTCTCAGGACTTCCGCCGACACGGACCCCCTCTCTCTGGTCACCGATTCCACCGCAACAGATCGAGACTTTCGACGCATCGGCTTGACAAAAAAAGACAGGCTCACTGTAGGCTTCTCCATCTAGCTTCACCTTAACTCCCTCTCTGAATCAATCCTTGGGAACAGTTGTCCACTATATACTCCACAATATCCACTAAATCCAATCTATTTCCCTCAGAAACACAGGTGCGTCCCTCTTTTTCGTACCCTCCTTTCACTGACTCGTCCAGGTCACATCCCCCCTTTTAATCACAAACATCCTAACACTCCTCCCACCCTCTCTTCTTCTCCCCAAACACCTCCCTGACCTTCTTCACTCTCTCTGTTCTCTCATACATGCCTCTTTCCCGCCGAATGATCCTTTGGCGTTTCTTCGACATGAGTCTTTGTCTTCCGACAAAGACCTAGCGGAACCCCCGTTTGAATCTATCACTCGTCATCTCCAGCTACTTGATATGTATCTTCTAGCCCAATCATCCTCGACCACCGATCTGGACAAGGCCAGAGACGACTGGTTCGTTGATGGTTTGGTGGCTGTTGGCGTTTGTTCAGACATGATTTTGCGTCGATCTGTGTCGTCGACGATCAACTCAGGTAGCCTATAAGACCATTTTCTGAAGAATGTAAAACTGATGAATGTTGTTTTTTTTGTTTCAAAGCATCGGAATGTCTGAACATTCTCCTTAGGGTATTCGTCAACCTCACGCATGGTGATTCGAACTGGGCACAGGGCTTCATTGCTAATGAATTTGCAGTGGGTTTGATAGTGAGATTGATATCGTCGTTGTCTTCTACGGAGGATGAAGAACACAGCGACGTTTCGCAGCGGTCTGCGGCATCCTCTGCCTCCCCCTCTTCTTCTCACCATCAGCAACAACATGCATGGGACCGTCAATGTCTCGCTTTAGGTTTATTGACAAATTTGGTACAGAGTGTACCTAGATTCAAGAACGTATTGCGTCGAACGAGTAGGTCTTTCTTTTAATATACCACCGTCATAGATACACAACACTGATTTGAAATCAAAGAGCTATCGACTAAATGCACGTTCTCAAAGCCGGGATGTGCAAAGAAATGTCAATGTCCTTTTGGTTCCCACCAGATTGGGGCACTGGAGGTTCTTGCTGGGGTGTACAATGCGCATTCGAGCTTTTGTCTGTTGTCGTCCAACGAGAAATCACCGTTGATGGAGGATCATGGTAACACGACGACGACGACGCCCCTTATTTTGAGTACACTTTCTCTTTTGTTTGGGATTCTTATGTCTTCTCCTCAAAATCAGTCTGTCCTGCTTTCTTTGATTGAGGGTGATGATGATGATGAGAGAAGCAAATTGGAGAGATTGGTTCGTCAAGCGAAAGAGTTTGTTGTTTTGTGTGCAGATGAGGAGGAAGGGGAGGAGAAGGAGAAGGAGGTGGGTTCTGGTTCTGGTTCTAGGATGACAGCACGGGGTGGGAAGAAAGAGATGAGAGAGGTCGTGAGTGTGTTGGAACGTTTGCGTGATGAATGTCGAAAAGGGTGATGGGATACTTGTTACGGTTTATGGAGTGAGTTGTAGGAGAATGACGGATGGTAATAAATGTGAGGGAAAGGGAGTTTGTGGAAACAGTGGGAGAGAAGCAAAAAAATTTTGTGTGTGTGAAAAAAAAAAACAAGGTTGGAATTGTGGAGTGAGGTAGGTGTCCCTTCAGAGTAAGAAAAAATTTCGAGGGGTTATCAGCAGGAGAGAGAGTGTGTGTGAACTCGGAGAGACGTCAAATTGACGCACTGAACCAAAAACAAAAGACATGCTAAAAAAGTGTGTATAGACAATCGGATCGCCTTGCTTGTACACATGGCAAGCACCGAGGGAAGACAAGTCTTTTTTCGGCCCTTCGAAAAACAACAACAAATGCAGGCCGTTTGCAACCTGTATATACATTAAGTGCTGCGTTGACTGGTTTACAGGGATAAGAAAGTTTTTATACTTTATGTCTGAGGATAAAGACTCTGGTGAACAATGACCAAAGTTACTCATAGACTAAAGAAAGGGCAATGAGTAAAGAGCACATCGTCAT
>Ga0153946_1000201_pt1 | contig 24748 bp, 18 predicted proteins | sample TSNJ030MetaG_FD_104751 | JGI IMG/M metagenome (GOLD analysis project Ga0153946, IMG submission 104751) | Attine ant fungus gardens microbial communities from New Jersey, USA - TSNJ030 MetaG | ecosystem: Host-associated > Fungi > Mycelium > Unclassified | place: USA: New Jersey, Wharton State... | reverse complement strand
TGTATGACTGCCACATCGTCATCCACTGCGAGAAACCCGAGGCAGCGCATCAATACTTCTACCCTTTCTCCCTCCTTCGGTCCCATTCTACCTGTCTCCCAACGCGAAACTCCTATCCTTTGCTTACTGGTCTTGTTAGACCAGCTCGCACGCTGACCAAGAAGTTTGTCTTTCCGAGAATTGCCCCACAAGAAATTTCAACAGGACATATGCTCAGTAGGGAGGAAATGATGTGGTTGGATACCATAGCGCCCCATATGCTGCTTATGCTTCCTTCAATGCCACAAAGTAATGGTGCCGCACAATTGGCTCCCATTCCACCTACAGTTGCAAACACACCTCCAGGTGTTGCATTCGTCGCTTCGTCGTCTTGGAACGAACAGAACGGTCCGGTGATGGCGTCACTAACACCAGCACTTGCCTCTTCGCCTCCGTTAGATCAAGAAAATTCTCCATCTGCATGGGGATTAGCTACGCCGTCCGTCCCAACACCGGGTGCACCTCTGATACCCCATGCATCTCTTCCACCTCAAGCACACACCCCTACGGTCTCTAATGCTGATCCTCATGTTCATTCGCCTGACCAAACCCAACAACCAAACCCTTTCCCATTTCCTACTTGGTACCCCGAATCTGCACACTTTGTACGTCAATGGTGGCCTACTCTTCCGGGCATTCCTCGTGTAAGCTGCACAGTTGTTCTGTTGGTGATGCATGATCAAGAAACCCATCGAAATCGATTTGTTCTGGCTCAACATTATTTCAAGGTTCCAATTGACTGGGAAATGTGGATCCGCGGAGAAGGAAATAGCATGACATCAGGAATTTCTGGCAACGACACGACGGCAGACACAAAGTCGGGCACGAGAGAAGGTGAAGATGAGTTGATGAAGATGTGGTATGTCAGTAAACCTTTTGAGGTTGTACGTGTCTTTGACGATTCGGATGACGATGAGAATGCGATGATAGAGCGTCCGAGGCCGCTTGTGGCGGTTGATTTTGGACATGCGGTGTGGATTGAATATGATGAAGAAGCTGCTCCGCCTGTGACGCGACCGATATCTGTCCAACACCATCCTACTACAACCTTTGAATCACCTGCCATGACGGCGTCTGCTGCGCTACTTGAGAACAATAGTAGCGTTCATATGCATGTTGATGGTTCAGAAAATGGGGCCGTTGGTGCTGTCGGTTCACTTGGCCCTGGACTTGACGGACATGATTTGATGAGCCATGACTTTTTGACGTTGGCATCCCACGTTATGCCATATGGGATTGTTCACGATGACAATGACAATGACGACTTGGAGCATGAAGCAGAGCCTGAAATTGACTTGGAGCCAAAGGTGTTGAGATTTGTTACGTTTCCTGGCTATCAGGATGAGGAAGAGGAGTGGGTTGAGGAGGAGGTTGAAGTTGAGGCTGAGGTTGAGGCTGAAGAGGAGGAGGAGGAGGAGATTGAAGGGGATATGGTGAGGGATGTGATGACCAAGGGAGGGAAGGGGAAACAGAATGGGGTTTGTGTGGATGAAGAGCTTGTGAATGGGTTAGGACAAGGACAAGGACAGCGGAGTAATAATGGTAAAAACAAGGGGAAGGGGAAAGAGAAAGAGAAAGCCAAGAACAGAAGTTTGACGTGTGTTAATGGAGGACATTATTCATCATCATCTTCTTCTTCAGCCTCGACTTTGTACACTGCGAATGGCTCGCATTCCAAGACGCCCACGCCTGAGAGCACAGCCACGCTGTTGAAGAAGAAAAAGAAGCAGCAACAGGAACGACAACCACAAAAAGTGCAACGACGGAGGAAACGAGAACGTGAGACGGAAGGTGTAGTTCGGACGTTGCAAGTTCCGGAAGAGTTGGACCTTGGATTGGTGGAGACGATTAATATTGATCAGAGTCAGGGAGCGGTGATTCTTTCGGATAGGGATGGGAAGATTTTTATTTTGTGTTATGAGTGAGGACTAGGGTTTTTTTCTATTCTATTTGTTTGATCTTTTATAGTATTTCGTCATCATTGGCTTTTGTTTTTTCAAACCATTTTTACCATTTTTACCATTTTACCATTTATTGATTGTGTGAGGTAGATAGATATTTGGAGTGGTATTGTTACTTGCATTGCTTTTTTTATAATTCAAAGGTTATATATGATAAGGGCGTGGTTGTTGTGTGTGAATAACAAGGCTTGTCGACAATCGCGCTTGATGCTTCTGGCTGAAATTGTCTACATGAGCAAGATTGACACAACACGCTCTCCTGGCATGCGCTTCTTGTGATGGACCCCAAAAACCAGATCCGGACTTATCTCGGGTCGAACAACTTCTTTTCCGAAAGAATATGAAGAAACTCCGATGGTTGTTCATCTGACAGATCACACTATCTCAATTCTACAATGTGTCTGTTAGGTTTAAAAGCGCGAGTTCAGGAAATAAGTTGGAGCATTTGGAAGGCGGCCTAATCATCTCTTTTTTTTTTTGTGCTACCAATGCGATCGGTCTCTGTCTCTGTGTTTTTTGCTCTTGGTTTTGTTTCGCCCCTTGTAGCGGCGCAAGTCAGTGCCTGGGGTCAATGTGAGTATCGTTGAAAGCATTGATCATTTTTTTCGTCCGCTTACTTTATTTATTATTTATTGTGTGGTAAGGTGGTGGTATTGGTTGGACTGGCGGAACTAGTTGCGTTTCAGGGTGAAGTATCCAAGGGCTTGGAATGATAGATGGTTGGTTCATGCTGACCCATTGTTGTTGAAAGATATACCTGCGTCTCTGAAAATCCTTGCGCGTTTCCTAAATGCTTCCCTCTAGTCAGGGATGGCTAAAACAGCCTTATACAGATTATTCTCAGTGTATTCCAGACACGTCTGGTAGTACTACTGCCCCTAGCGCAACATCGACTTCCGCGGGTTCTGCACCGACGATCATTGCTGATGCGAATTACTGGTTCAGCTTGTGAGTTCATTCTCTCTCTACAAAAATTTTTCGCTGTTCTGATTTGGGTTTAGTGGCGATTCTTATACACAGACGGGCTTTGACCCGACTGGCACTCTTCCTGCGCCTGGGAATGTGCTCGGAAATCCACCTTATCCTGGCTTTACTGCGACTGGGGGAGAGAACTGGGTTGACTATGTGACGACGCAGTATAACAAGTCGTTGGTCTTGACGTACAACTATGCGTATGGCGGTGCTACTATCGATGCGAGCCTCGTTGCCCCGTTTGAGCCGACGGTCTTGTCTTTGACGGATCAGGTCAATCAGTTTTTGAGTGGTGCTGGTACTAAGCCTGCGAGTGCTCCATGGACGTCTAGCGATTCCCTCTTCTCGGTCTTTATCGGTATTAATGATATCGGGAATAGTTATTATCTGTCGGGGGATCGTGATGCGTGAGTATGAATCTTGGTTGATTCATTTTTAATTTTCGAGGTGTTGACTGACCCCTCCACCAACACTAACAGATTCTCCGATGTCTTGTTGAACGCCTACTTTGCCCTCGTGCAAAAACTATAGTAAAGTTCATTCTTATGTACTTTTTTCTTTTGTCCCTCATACCACACTTTGTAGTACTGCCGGTGGCCGCAATTTTCTCTTTGTGAATGTTCCTCCCATCGATCGATCCCCATTGGTACGACATTGACGTTTGAAGTTTCCAGTGATTGACCTCTAGTTTTTTTCTAATCCAGATGCTTGCACAAGATCAATCTGCTCGTGATGCTGAGTCTCTTGTCATCAACAACTTCAACACCAAGCTCGTTGCAAAAATCTCGTCCTTCAAGTCTAACAATACGGGGGTAAATTCATTTTTGCTCTGTTGACCGTTTATGTGTGTGTCGGGTACTCAATATATGATCTATTCCTTAGGTCTCAACCTACATTTGGGACTCTCACACCCAATTCACCACGATTTTGGACTCTCCCACTACTTATGGGTTTGAAGATGCCACGTCCTATGGGAGTGGATCTAACATGTTTTGGGGGTGCGTCGTTCTTGGTTTTTTTACACACCTGCTTTTGGCTGAACTACCTTTTTTTTTCTATGATTTCAGCAACAACTATCATCCCAGCAGCTATGCCCACAAGTATTTCGGTCAGCAAGTCGGTGATGATGTTCTCAGCAGCACCGTCTTTTAAATAACTTTTTTTCGAGTTATATATACACGCCTACTTTGGCATCTATATTCACGTGCTGGGGAGAATACCGGTTAAGAATAAACCTATGGTAGGACCTCTCACTATTTATGAGTTTCGTTTTTCCGCTTGAAGATCCGGCGCTTTTCCGAGATTTTCACCAAACTAGACAATGTGTCAAGTCATCTTAATGTCTAGTAGGTAATTGCTTCTACTTTTATGCCTTTACAACAATTCCAAGTGGTCCATCATCATGCAGTAGTCGGATTCAGGGTTTGAGATTCTGTCATGAACAGCTCACGTTATTGATCGCGTTGATGTGGAATGACAACTCTCTTTGGCAAAGGTTGGGCGGGCGTAATAAATTCGGATGTACAATCAAGTGTCATGTTCTTTCTAGGCGATAGCTTTCCGAGCTATATACCATCTCGGTCCTGAGTCGCGATCAACCTCACCGTTCCCTCTCCCTACTACAGGATCGAGGCGCTATGCGCACAGTCATGGCCGGAGTCGTGGTAGTCGGAAATTTCATTATTTTTGTGGCTGGAGCAGCAGTTGATTTGACTGGAGCTTCTCTGACGCCGACCGGAATTCCCCAGTCAGCAAAAGGGTGGAGTCAATGTACGATCTTTTCTTCTGTCTATCAATTGTGTTTCTTTTGCATCTCCTCAGTCTCGGGACACGAGGAGCCTTGCTTTTTTTCTCATTGACTCCACAAGAACCGATCTTTAGTGAAGATTGTGTAAATCCTATCTAGGCACCTATGACTCATTATGGTTTATGTAGGCGGTGGTTATCACTACTCGGGCCCGACAGAATGTGAAGAGGGGTGAGTGATCAACAGCGCACTAGCAATCATGATCCCTTAAAATACCGTCTGCGTAGTTTTCGTTGTCGCAAGAATCATAAACGTGAGCTAGGAATGTGGTATCCCTAATCGGGCTATCATGCAATGATTCCTCAACCCAGATTTCCATCAGTGCTGGCCCCAAAGTACGGCGAATATCACACCGATGCTCATCTGGCAAGAAGTGCCCACACGGCCACCTGCAGCAAAGCCTGAGCCGACAATTCCGAGTGTGCCACTAAGCACCGTACTGAAACACGACGGTGTTGTAGTGGCGACACCCTTGACGATGTCGCTGTCATGAACGATTGAATCGGGTGCAGGTGGTGGCAAGGAGCAAATTTGGTATTGCAAGCCTTTTAAGTCCTTGGTGGTGAAAGCAACGTCAATTCTTCGTGTCTTTCTGACGGAATTATTACTCCTTCGTGCAGGACCAAAAGTAAGATCTTCCTTCTTTGGTTCGATCACTGTGCACGAGATAATCTAAATATATCGGCACACCACCCTGCTTCTAACATGAATTTTCAAAAGCACGAATGAGTAGTAATATGGCGGCTGCTTTTCAGATGCGGAGGGCCGAAAAGCTATGTTTTGTGACTGGCTTGGTATGACTTGACAGCAAGGCTAACATCAGCCGTGCTTCCGACATCAATCAAAGTCGGTAATCACCATGTATCAAGAGTTCTGTGAGGGTGCCCCGGAATTTTCTACAGGTTTGAGTCGCCTCACCTCATCACAGTGAAAATTAGAGTTTAAATTTCCATTCCTACTCTTTGTTGATCGACACACTCCCTGATTTTTGCTGATGTACAATAATGATTATCGGGAAAAGCCGAAGGATTTCACCATGTTTAGCAAATGAGCACTAACATGCATGGCTGAACAATTTGTGTACCTGGATGCCTTGATCTATACAATTCACGTAGAAACCAATGCCGAGGTGTCAAAATGCTGACAAAAATTTTCTTTGGGTCAATAATCTATTACACGGCGCTCGCTCGCAGTTCGTGGTAGATTTTTATCTATATAGATGAAAAGAAATAGGGAAAATAACTAGAGAAAATGCGGTGACGAAAGGTCCATAGTACCTGAGTGTAACATGTGTATAGATTACTCTATGTTGTCTAGAAAAGAGAAGGCTCTTGGGTTGAGTTCCAGGAAGTCGACAACTGTGCTGAGGACGTATCCGACCCGGTAGTAGTTCCTGTAGAGTGGGCACTCGCGTAGTATGTGGTGGCATGTTTCTAGGACTGGTAAGGCTATCTAGTGAAGGAGTAAGTAGTCGCCATCAAGGCAGATGTGAGGTTTGCACAAATTCCCTGCACGCGTGCTATCATTGTGGCAGACAAGTTAAACGGAGAAATCATAAAAGAATCGCTGTTCCCCCCATTGGGGAATACAAAGCCAGGTTCTTTCCAAACGAGAAGAACACCTGCCCATGCAACGATACAGCTTAGGCTGCGATTCCACGAGACTCAATCTCTTGAGAGCATATATAATGTTCTGACAAAACGAGCTCCTTCAATAATTTAATGCTAGTTCGAGAGAAAGCCTTTCCGCAAAAGAATGGACGGCAGAGAGCATATAACCAAGGATTCACTCGTTTCCCTGCTAACCTCTACCTGCATCCTCTCCCTTCAACCAAATGAAGATCTCAAGGACATCAATTTTGATAACTATCACAGAATTTACCCATTTGATAAATTCGCACCACAGTGCTTGCACTTACGTCGAGCTGCTGATCAGCACTATATATGACTGAGTGAGGTGTGAATGACAGCAGAAGAAATACCATAAGCAATCTGCCCCATCCTCATTAACATCTTCATAATGTACGACCTTGACCATAACGCAACCTCTTACACCTTGGTGGGGTCTTGCGTCGCTGGTTGTAAGGGTTGATCGGACTTTTCTTTCTCAAGCTTCTTCGCTTGCACAAGCATCTCAAATAAGTTTCCAGGACTCTGAGCCACCATTGCCTCTTGTTCCTGCTGTATCATCTTGTCAAAGGTTTCGCGATTGATTTCAATATACTTCTGCTCCTGGGTATATTGCTTTTGTGCTTCGGCCCGCTTTTGCTCTAGGTATGTAGGAGGTGGTTGATCACGAGGAGTCGCACCCTTATGCAGGATTCCAAGTCAACAACAAGAAAGGACCAGTAACGGCTCATGACACACCGGTTGTGAAAGACCGAACATGCTCGCAAAAGAACTACTAGTTATATGATGTGATTTCTTCTTCCATTCTTCAATATGTTTTGCTTTGGCTTCTGCTTCCTTCTTAGCATACTCAGAGGGAATATCCTTTCCTTGGTAAGCCTCAAGGATCGGTCGAACATCAGGAGGTCGGTATATGGCAATAGCTGCCAGACAAGTGAGTGAAGGCGGCAGGTAGGATGACAGTTTACACACATTCTAGGAAAGGAATCATCGCAATGAGACCTTTATCAGTAGGGTCACCCTGCCACTTGGGCACGATGATAGCATTTTCGGGGTGAGTCATATAATGTAATGCCTTTGTATCAAGGGCAACGACTTTGGCAAGATCACGATTGAGGTATGAAAGGTCCTAAAATTGAATAAGCACTTGAGGTAATGCTGGAAAATTCATGCTGACTTTGACAACGGTGCCATTGATCGACCGCGTCGCCTCACGATAAAGGCGATGAGTGATAAAAAAATTATATTTGTCTAATTTGTCGAGAATAGGAATAGCGGTCTTCAAAGTATAAGTACGTAAGACTCCAGGGAGACAGCATTAACTCACATAATAATTTTGGGTCGTAAAAACGACTACCTCATAAAACTGAGAGATATAGGCGAGAAAATAGTCTACACCAGGTCGCTTGGCTGTCCGCCAGCCATGCTGACGCTGTAGAGTTGATTTAATTTATGCAAAAGAGGGATAAAGCATAAACCCACATCCCACGTTGATTTTACCAGAAGATCATCTATAGAAATCAAGAGAGTGTAGGGTTTCTGATGCGAGGGTGGATAGGGTGCAGGCAGGAGCTCAGCCCAGGCAGGTTTGTTGAAGTACTATGAGAGAAGACAGATCAGTAATGTCACAAAATATTAAATGATAGCGCAGCTCACATCGAACAAATTTCCCACTCGCTCTTTTGTTCTATTCCAGCGTCCTTGGGGGGCGTGTTCAGGTTTCTAAGTACGGAAATTCAAGTATGACGTCGGTGAATACAGCAAATTCACTGACAAGTTTCATCCGTTTAAGCTCATGCTCTTCCCAGGTTCTACCCATATAAAAGATTCCAAGACCAAGAGACAGACCCAAAAATCCTAACGATAGTTTGCCAATATTCTGTCTTCTCTTTTCACTGGCTGAGAGAGAGCCTTTCGAAGATTTGGCACCCGTTCTCTCCCTGTCCTTTTGCGGGCCGGGTTGTATTTCGGGAGGAGAAAAATCCAAACTGGGTACTGTACCAGGTTGTGAGGTCGTGTCTACAGGTGTCTCAGGTCTAGGTTCTTTGGGTGTCTCTGAACCAGACGGCGATGGTGGTACCTGGGACATGCATCGTACAGACTGGACGAGAACACGTCGCTGAACAGACCGACTGAGAACAGCGAACATATGGTTCAGTCGTTCTAGCTGGAGGCTGAGCAAACTTTTGCGGGTCGTTATTTGGTCTTTACCTTGGATCCAAACACGGTCATCGATGCTATGGACACTTGCAGCCTCCAGGTGCTATGAGAACTAATAAACGATATATGCGAGCATCGGAAGATCGCTCGTTTGTTGTTGTGGTGGACTCAAGGTGCCCAGCCATCCGGTTTTGGAATTTGAGAATAGCAGACTTACCCGCCAGTACTGAATTTCAAGACGTTTCTATCGAATTCTACCACTACAACGACACAGAAAACGTCACGATGTAATGTCATTATAGTTTAGTCGGCCCGAAACCTCCAAATCGTGCTGCGCATGGTTAATATCTCCATTCGATTGATTAATCTAGGATATTATAGTCTGTCCTTTAACGCGAGGCATACCATTCTCAAAGAGTCTGGACTGATTCGACAAAAACCAGGCTCCAACTGCGACAAGGTATCTTTCAGATTATCGAGAGATACTCTCCAGCTGAACGGTGTTTTAGAACACGGGAAAATTCTTGTATCGAAGGAGAACGAACTACTACATGAACCGTGCATGCTTCAAGAATGAAGCTGCCAAGTACCTCCCTAGTACCACGTTTTCATACTACATACTGCATCTCTTCTGGAAAACCTCATGCTATCAGACTTCAATGTTATTTAAAAATAAAAAGAGGGACCATTCCAGTTTGATAAAACTGGTGTAATTATCAATTGATCGAGATTTACCCGAGCTAATATTTGGTGTCATTGGGCTTGATTTTCTAGATTTTAGTACGCGGTTTGTTTCTGGAGAGGCAATGGGTATTCATGAGGTGTATTTGTACTAGTCGTAAGGTTGGAGTCAGCCTCATGTAGCCGATTGAGTTATGATGTCGAAATGAACCCTGAATATTTTGATCTCGTACCATGCGATCACCCCATTCCCACTACATTTTTTTGATAAGCACGCCTTGCCTATATAAACCCCTTTGCTCGCTGATAACCCATCAGTCTTTGCCCAGTTCACAGTCGGTCTTCGATCGTCTTTGAGTCTTTGAGTCCCTTGCAACCTGTGCATGTACTCAAACCAGCTTTGCTCTTCACATAACTCTCATCGAGGTCTCAAGCACACATCCGCCGGATTCATTTTTAACAACTGATTTCATGGCCAAGCCTACTCACGTTTCCGAGCCTCAGCTTCAGGGTGCATCGTCTGTTCACCCTACGGCCGCTCGTCGCTCCCACTACATCAATATCCAGTCTGAGAATACACTCTACGATGACGAGTTCATCACATCAAAATTTTTCAACCGTGGCTCTACGGTCACCATCGCCGATGGCCAATTCACTGTCGTTCCCAGGGCCGAAGAATACCAATTCCGCACCAAGAAAGCCGTTAGCAAGACCGGGTGACTTTCCTCTCTTTATCGCTAGCATCCGTCGTGTACTGACCTGTTTTGCGCGCAGTCTCATGATGATTGGTATTGGCGGCAACAACGGTTCGACCTTGTGTGCGACTATCCTAGCCAATCGCCACAATATCACGTGGCATACCAAAGAGGGCGTCCAGCAGCCCAACTACATTGGTTCTCTCCTTCGTGCATCTACTATCAGCATTGGGACCGATGCCAATGGCAAAGAAATACATGTTCCAATATCCGATATTCTCCCCATGGTCCACCCCAATGACCTCGTCCTTGGTGGTTGGGATATCTCTAGTGCCAGTCTCGAAAAAGCTATGGTGCGCGCTCAAGTCTTGGATTACGACCTTCAGCGCCAGGTTGCTCCTCACATGGCTCTCCTCGGCCAGCCTCTTCCGTCCATATATTATCCCGATTTCATCGCGGCTAACCAGGAGGAGCGTGCTGACAACCTGATTCCTGGGACTGACAAACAAGTTCATCTTGATCAAATTCGCGCTGATATTCGCAAGTTCAAGCTGGACAACGGTCTCGATCGCGTTATCGTCTTCTGGACCGCTAATACCGAGCGTTACAGCGACATCATCCCCGGTGTCAATGATACTGCGGATAACCTCTTGAATGCAATCAAGAATTCCCACTCTGAGGTTTCCCCTTCCACTCTCTTCGCTGTTGCTGCCATCCTAGAAAACCAACCTTTCGTTAATGGTGCGCCCCAGAACACCTTTGTTCCTGGTGCCATCGAACTCGCTGAACGTCATAAATCCTTTATCGGTGGCGATGATCTCAAGTCCGGCCAGACTAAGCTTAAGTCTGTTTTTACCGAGTTTCTTGTCAACGCCGGTATTAAGCCACTTTCCATTGCTTCTTATAACCATCTTGGAAACAATGATGGTCGTAACTTGTCTGCTGAGAGGCAGTTCAAGAGCAAGGAGATCAGCAAGAGCAGCGTTGTCGATGACATGGTTAACGCCAATCGCCTTCTTTTCAAGGCTCCCGAAGTTTCTGACGGTGCTTCCATTGGCAAGGGCGAACATCCCGACCACATTGTTGTCATCAAATATGTTCCGGCTGTTGGTGATTCCAAGCGTGCCATCGACGAGTATTATTCCGAGATCTTCTGCGGTGGTAGGTCTGTCATCAACATCTTCAACGAGTGCGAGGTACGAGTTCGAGATCTGCTTCCTATAGCCCGATGGCTGATGATCTTTCTCAGGACTCCCTTCTCGCTACTCCCCTTATTCTGGACTTGACTATCCTCGCTGAGTTTCTCACTCGCGTTCAATACCGCAAGGTTGGCCATCAAGAGGACTTTTTCCCGCTGTACTCTGTCCTCTCCTTGTTGTCTTATATGCTCAAGGCTCCTCTTGTGAAACCCGGTATGACTCTATCATGACTACAGAACGACATCCTAATTAATTTTCCTTAGGTATTGATGTTGTCAATAGTCTTAACAGGCAGCGCAACGCCCTCGAGAGCTTCTTGAAGGCCTGCGTTGGCTTGGAGGGCAACAGTGACCTCTTGCTGGAGACTAGACTTTGGTAAATTGCAGGTTGCCTTTCGCTCTCAAAAGCATAATTTCTTGCGTATTTTTTTGTGTCCTTCTAGCTGTGTATCGACAGCTCGTGCTCCATTGAATGTTTGTTTTGAAATATATGGCCACTTCGTCATGATTTTGTCTGCCACTTTGCCCTTAAGTATCACTTCCACGCTGCCATGATGAGATGAATGTCAATGCCCCATCAGCTCTGATGCATTTGGACCAACATGTAGGCAAGAGGAAGTAACAGTGATAGCACCATGATAGATATTTGGGCGGCCAAACTATTTATGCTGGATGTACTAGAACAGACAGATGTTCTCAGAAAATATTTATCAAATTCTTTGGAACCATATCATCCATCCGTCAAAAGATTCAGTCAGAGGGTACTCAGAACTAATGCGAGTCACAACCTCTCAAGATCCATGGGATACCTCTCTGGATTACATCAGACGACAATTTCTGGAGCTTTATCTGACATCCCGCTGCCGGGGGCGGCTATCAAAGGGGTGCAAAGTGCACCACTTCTTCATCGTATAAACAAATCAGCATTTCCTACACCAAAGGGATTGTACAGAAATATCAAAGACCAGGATGTGATCTTGCTTGAGGATGTCTGTCAACTTGATTGGATTGGAGCTGGTAAGTTTGCTGCCAGTGGAACATCCTCACCCAACTTCAAAAGTGCATTCTCACAACGCTAGCGCAGAGATTAAGGCAGCTGTTACCTGTCAAAGGGGCCCTGTAGCAATAGGATATAAGTCCTGCAAGACTTGGTGAACATCCTTCTTGACAATGATATACCACTCAAGCTCGAAAGGTTTATCTATCTGTGGATTCATGTAGATTGAAGACATGGTTCACATGACTACTGCTTGGTATATAAGATACCCCATCCTGAGGACCTCGAAGAAACAGTGACCTCTCAGATGTTGATAGCAACTTCAGATTTGAGGACAAAAAGCTTCAAAGTTCGAAGCCATCAACTCAGCCGAGGGAAAAACAAATGTGTATCTTGACGCACCTCTCCAGTTGCATCACTGCTCACATAGAGGCAATTATCACTACCAAAAGCCAGACCGACAGGCCTGATACATTTTCCAGGACAAGAAGTCATATCAGTCGCTTGAATAAGAAATGTATACCCTAAGGCCGATTCTGGTTTGGTTCTGTTGAGAGGAAATGGGACACTGGAAGATCAGAGTTCTCAGTTATTCCCTCAAATTTCTCAAGAATTCACTCACTGGACGACACCGTAACCAGTCGGAGGATTCCGATCGAAGGAACCGTGGAAAGAGACAAAGATATCTCGGGCCCAAGTGGTTGGAAGTCCCATGAGATTGGACGTCTTGCCAAGGTGATACTGCTTAATATCTAGCGGAACTGAGTGCGCCTAGTGCTGTGTCAATAGCTACAATTGAGAAAAGGGTCTTTGCTTGCCTGGAAATTGAAAGCAGGAGGTCGGTTGTTCGTCGCATTTTGGCACCAGGCATCATCGCGAGGTCCTGTTGATTCTGATGAGACAGTGGGCAGGTTGAAGCTGAATTGAGCTCCACGAGAGAGGGCGGCATACTGAGGATCACCAACCAGGTCTGCCTCTGGGTTCCAAAGCGTGCTACAATCGGGAAAACCAAAAAAGGGCGGAAGAGTATCGTCGGAGAGGAGGATCACTGTGTTGATCTCATCCGCAGGATTATCGTTTGCGAACGTTGTACCAGTCACATTATCGATTGAAGCACCATTCTCAACGATCAACAGTGTGTTCGCAGAAGAGGTGCCATTGACAATTGTGAAGCCCGCAGGATTACGTATACCATAAGCAATCACTATTCCATCAGTCCATTCGAGCGGAATGGATTGGAATGTGTTTAAGTGGAAAAGTCTGACTTGAGATCGACCAGAACTAGGGATACGGGCAGTTATATCAATATTGGTCTCGGGTCCCGAACCAACGAGAATGGCAATTACTGAGCCTGTATTATCATGTATGAGCTGAAGGGCGTGAGTCGTTAACTCTACACATGTTAGGACTCAAAAATCACGTCTTCCCGGATATTGATGAGATTCTTACCTCCATCCGCCGGTAAACCAGTAATGAGAACAGTAGGCACGATTAAGGCTGTCATAGTGCTCGGATTATAGGCATATACCAGCACATCGGAAGCGGTGCTAACGTATAAAGTTTTGTCATCAACTTGGATGCCATGCGTGAAACCATCGTTCGCAACTACAACAGTGCGCTCCCATCCAAGAGATGGGGTAAGAACTCTCGAGAACGCGGTCACTCCTGCGCCACGTTCAACGACAAGTACGTTTTGCTCAGAATCTATAGCGATGCCACGAGGGACTGTGAGGTTAGAGAAAATCACCGAAGCTCTTAATCCAGGGGCAACAGTTACAGGAGTTGTGAATGCCACCTCGTCTGGTTGAAAAAGCTGAGCAACCGTGATTGTTAACAGAGAAAGTGAGACCAAGGCAGCAAGCCTCATTCTTGCGAATTTAGTTTTTGATCAGAATAAAATTCAATTTTGCATCCAATAAGAGGAATCCAAATTGTTCGTTGTAGCTGTCAAGACAATGAGGAAGGAACGATTGAACATTTAACTCGGGTCCTTCGAAAAGAGAGAACCTGATGAATTGGTAAAGTGACTGGTGACATATCTTTTTGCGTAGCTCATCTGTCCACGTCTTCCTTGTCTAAGTGCAGGGTCTTTGGAATTCCGGTGACTTCGTCTCATCGAAATGACAACTGTGCATCACAAGCATGAATTTGTAGACTCCGATCTCTTGGGGACTGCTCCATCGCGTTCGCTGACCAGTTCGAGTATGCCACAGAAAAGATTTCTAAGAACGGTATCTTGAAATTTCAAGGTGGTTGGACACCCATCTATCATGAGCAAGCACTATTTTGTCATCGATTCTCAACGTACAGCTGTTTAATCAACGACGGCGATTGTCTAAATCCACATCCATCCGATCCAGTCCCATGCTCAAGCTCTTCCTTCTTCATGGTGGCTTCCAACACCCTCCTGCCAGTGGAACTGATGATGGACCCCCAGCACCTCTGATCGTGGCTGATAAATGACTTGCCCGATGAGTCCCGGCCGCCCGTGCACGTTCAAGATAGACTACGTCGCGGTTGGGGGTTTGGATTGGGTTCTTTGAACTGACTGAGGTTAGCCAGTATCCGAGAAGTATGATGGGAAGTGCAAATTATTATCGAGTCAACCCTACGCGCTGTGACACTTTCTTTGCCGAGTGGGAGAATGGTCGATGATTGATGTGGGAAGCGCGGCTGACGTTTAGGGTGCTGTCAAGTCATGCTCGACGTAGTTTACAGGTGTGCAAGTATAGTGTACTACGGACGGTGTAACCGCAATTGTTGAGCACAAGGTACGTATTTTGACAGGTATACTAACGAGCGCCTAATGAGAAGGGGTTTGGTGGCCGTATACGAGTCCTCGGTTCCAGATTTAGATCAAAGAGCACAGAAGCAGCCAGCCGACAGATTGATCAAACTTTTACAATATACTTATTTGGCATAAATTGGAACCCATCAAAACGTTGAACAATACAATTCAATTCGGTTTTACATGGAGAATCGATGCTAGTTAATCACAGAAGGTGATGGCAAGGCTTACCTGTGGAAAATGATCAGTAAGATGTACTCAGGAGAGTCAAACTGGGCTGACATCGTTGGCTTGACAAGCTACCTGAGCAGAGGTATCACCCGGTTGGCGGAAAGCCATTGGACAGTCAGCACTTGCACCTTGGTTACAGAAAATGTCAGACATGAACCAAACATGAGGAGCAACGACATACAATCTGTACCTGCACCATCACACCCATCATAGTATCTTTAGATCAGGGTTAACCGATTGAAAACTTCATTGTGGCCAGAAACCAGAAACTCACCCGAAGCCAGAGGTAACCGAGAAAGAGTGACTGGACGATTTAATTCAATCTACAATGGTCTCATGCTTGGAGAAAGTGAAACCTACGGTGAAATCAAAGAAATATCGGCGCTGGAACCACTCCCAGGAGATGTTGGGTTTACTAGAGTGAACTCAACAAGAGTACAACCATCCCCGTTAAAGCCGCAGCCTCCTGAACGTGGAAGAAATTTAGTTTCACCCAACATGAGAACAGCCTTTTGATAAATGGGAGGAAAATCCCATCCACGTACCAGTCTGAAGGAAGCTGTAGATATTGAGTCAACATCTCAGCCCAAGATGTTCTTAGTATTTAAGAAACCTATCACTGACGCTATAGCAGCTGGCAATGGACCGTTGCTGGTAAAGGCGTCGCCCGTTGATAGTACGTTACCACCTTGAATAAGCATGGGCTATGGATGGAATCCGGTGGCATGAATCCATAAGAGGAAGAGAGAAATCACGAGCACTTACAGTTCCAAATCCGCAACTGCGAAACAAAAATTTGAAGCTCAATCATAGAGTAATTGACCAAAAGGAGCTTACTTATTAGTAAATGAGACTGTGTGAGTCTCAGCACTCACAACCTGTAGGACAGACAGCGCAGCGGCAACAGCGAGTAGACCAATCATCAGAGACCTTGAATACGATTATTGCAGTCTCAACCTGGTATTTATGCAGTTCACCAGATAGCTTCGCGGGATTCATCATTTTGTACGGCAGGCTAGAATTATGCCCAAGTGGCTCTCTTTTGATGCTAAAGCATGGGGAAGAAATATCAAGCTCTCCATCAAAGGGACTAACTGCCGGCATGTATATAGTCTGTGACTGTGGTGGTTCTTGAGCGTTGGACCTAATGTCGTATCACTTCTCAACTAGGAATCATGATGGCGCCACGACTGAATTCGGGATTATTTTGTGGACCTGTGCCTTTTCATTTCCCAAATTCATGACGCGGGGCTCGAACACAGAGACGCTCGCAGCCACTCCTCGTATACACATCATGGGGAACTAGAAAGACATATTGCAACGGTGCTGAGTGGACGCTGGAGTGATAAGCAGTTGTGGACTTGTGTTTATACTTGACTCTTCGGTATAAGTCCAGATTGATATATGAAATCAAGAAGTCTGATCAATGCATGATCGGAAGGTATCTCCATTAGGATGAAGTGGGGATCAAAAATATCCCGAGATCGAGGTAATTTGTTGGTGGGAAATGGATCAAGTAAAAGTATGAGTGTATTTACATTGAGTGCTCTGGTAGTGGGCATTCTTCCAAAAGAGCTAGAATCAGTCACCTGGAAGAGTGGTTAGATTCTCATGTTTATTAACAGTGGAGGGTGTTACACTTACGATGCTTCTTCTCATTCCAGCCCATCCCAAATGCATCGAAGAGCATATCCCGCATACATACAACTTGTGTCAGCTTGCATTCTTGTTGCTTCAACCACCACCTCCAGCTGTTAAAAGGCCACATGACCTGGTCTTCTAGGTCCCTCATCCATTCGCCACTCATCGCTTGCCGTTCCTTATTAGATGCTAAAAAAAATTGATAATAGAACCATGGACTCCCACACGAGCCCGGTGAGACGGTACTGAATTGGGGTAGGCCGGTTTGAGCAGAAGGGTCAAAAATCCGGACTCCAATGACCCGAGAAGGAAAAAGAAGGAAGAGGGAATTAATTAAAGTCTGATCTTTGCCGACGAAGTGACCTTTGCGTAGATAGCGGTCATGATAAGCATAAAATATCTCTGACCACCAGGATACTATGGCTGGAGGACCACCAAAAAACGATCCTGGAACGATGTTTAATGAAAGATATGGTAGATATGTTTTTGCTCACCCTCGCTAATTTCAGCGTCGACGGGCCCATCATCCTCGTGCCAGTATCTCCTCGACCAGCTGAACGTTCCTCTTACCGGGAAAAACAACAAGTCCAACTTCCTTGATTTTGCGCCTCCTGCGGCTTCCACACATGAAGAACCAGCCTGCCATACGTCCTCCACTCGCTTCGGATCAGGCCATTCTGAATAATGATGTTCACTCCTAAAACCACCTGCATCACTCCAGAAAGCGAAATCATACTCATCCCCTTCCGACATTAACTGCCGCACAGCCCTATCAAGTAACCACGGTTTGGCATTCCAGATTGCGTATAATTCTGGATTGTGTCGAAAGGCCTCTCGATCAAGTGAATGTAGATGCGTGTAGTTATTCTCAAGGCCCTGAAGTGGAGGGATATCGAAAGGCGACGTGAAGGAGGTATTGATGTGGATAGGGTGAGGGCCCCGCTGCGCAAGAATGACCGTAGCGAAAGAAGGTGTCGTGTAAAAGTAGATAGGGGTAGTAATGGATCCAATGAACCGGGACAACCAGAGAGTATAATCTTTCTGTGGGTGTTTGGATTGTTCGAGAGGGAAAAATGCGGATACAAGCAGGATTTTTGGTTTTCTGCCGGGACTGCTTTCATCAACAAAAGAAAAGTTTTCAGAAGAAGGCATATTTGCTGGATTTCGAGGAAAAGCAGCATCCAAGAAAACGGTTTCAGTGCAAATGAGATAGAGGACGAGAAAGAGGGTCAATATATATAAGGCTTTCTTGTAATTTCTGCGGCTGTGGGTTGTGACGGAAATCATGTAAGATGTCTCTGTTGAAACACTTTACTATGTTTATCTTATATTCGTGGACAGGCATTATCTTCAAGAGAATCGTGCACGACTCCGATCAGAAAGAACCGTCCCATTCATCTAACGATGTAGAGTTTCTCCAGGCCGAATGATTGTAGTCGAAAAAGTCGTTCAGTCTTGGTGTACAAATTCGAGTGCGAGGAAAATTCCCACTGCGAATGCACATTACTGTCATCATTGGAACCCGATGGAACATGAACAGTCCAGTCAGCTTATTGTTGTAGGCACTCGTGAAACGCAATGAGCAATCAATTGGAAGACATGCCTACAGGACTGCCTATTTGGGGCTGCTTGTCACGGGCTTGAGATTTTTTTCAAATAAGATCTTCGTGAGAAGTGGCTGGTAGAATATCGCTGCTGAGGAGCCAGAGAGCAACCCTATCATGTCTTCGAACGAACAGGTTCATGAAATTGCGCAATCTTCCCAGTCAACCAAACGCTTCAAGGTGAATTTAGTCCGTGAACTGTTTAATTTGGGTGCCGACGATGTTGATGTTAGCACCAATCCTATACACAAAGTTTGAAGGAAGTTCATCTACCCTCAGTATTCAACCAGAATCAGCTCGAACGCGAGATACTCGTATGTAACGGATTCTCTATTAGAAAACTTACCCATTTTTCTACCAGGACAATGAATCCCACTTCCATGAATCCTTGGAACATTGGAGACAGTTGAACCTCGCACCTTCATTTATCGTATTTGCAGACAATGCAAGTCCTTTGTCCCTCTCAATGCCCCTTCTTCTGCACCACTGGAAGGAGATTATCGTCCACTGGGAGGCAGCTATGGACTCAACCAACGACGAAGGTTTGCGAGCTCTGCTCGAGTAAGTGGATGGATTTGTATTGGCCGAAATACATAGCTCAAGTATCTCCTCAGTTTAATGCAAAAGCTTGCATATGATTTGCGAACTACGCTATCCCCGGTTTATCCATCGATTCTTAAGCGTTTGCTCAAGTTCCTTCCGCGTGTCCTTGAACCAGCTGCCTTGACCGTGCTCCTCGAAACCATTTCCTCTCTAATACGCTACCTTCTCGTTCCCTCTAATTACACAGAGCTTCTCACGCACTCGTGGAATGCCGTTCGATCCATATTACCAAAATGCCAGCCCGAGATACAGAGAGCAATTGCTGAAGTATGGGGATCAGCCCTTCGCAGACTGAAAAGTACCTCGCGAGATCATGCAGTCAGATTGTTAGCAGAAAATGCGGAGGGTGTGGAGGATGCTTCTGCATGGGCTATTGTTTTCGCCTCAAAGGTTTGTTTTCTTCATGGGAGTATCACATTGTTAAAGCTGATACATTTCTAGTCGATATCACAAACGCTACATACGTCCACAGTGCCCCTTTTCACACAGCTCTTGGCTTGGCATATCTCTGCTGAGAATCCCGAGGCTACCTTCGTCGTCCTTCGACGTGCCCTGACTGCCCTCATTCACCATGTTAAGCATACGGACCGATTCTCCGCACTGGCGGACTTCTTGGTTCGTGAGCTTCAGAAAATAATCGATGAGCATGATGGTGGCGATGTGGAGAAGCTGCGACGCGTCATTGAGGTGGTTAGCATACCCTACTCGGTCCGCCAGGGCTCCCGGATGACCCGTATGTCCTATCGTACTTCGAACAACTTCCTCCATTAATGCAACCCTCCTTCCTCAGAGACTCACCATACAGTTCTGTTCACCCTGATCAACTCCCTTCCGTTGGATAAAGAAATAATACACCCTGCATTGCTCAAATTGATTTCCGCATTATTCCTCGCATCAGAAGCCTCACTATGGCTTGGACCTGGTCTCAGGTTCCTCCAACATACATGGTCATTTACATCTACGGGTTCAAATACATCTACTTCTGCGTCTGCATCAACAGAATTTTCCCTTAGGTTACATGGTATCCTGGCTGATCTCAATTGGGGTGGCTGGAAACTTGTCGCAATTCCTCCCTTGCTCAAAGCCACCAGGAAACCAGAGAACTTAGCAGTCAACCCAAGGGTATTGATCGATTTTTTGGCCGGAATAGTAAGGGCACGGAAACTAAACGTGGAAGACGTCGATCTAGTTTGGAAGGAGAATTGGGAAAGATGGCTTATTAATGATCGATTGACCCTCTTTGAAGCAGGGGGACGAGGCGGGGACGATATTGTAAGTTATCATGGATCCTCTCCATCTCAGCCTGATAACTTTGCCGCCAGGCCACGGAACTGGATAATATCTTGGCACTTTCTTCTTTCATGACCGAGAATCTTACGACAAGACTCGTTGGACTCATTAACCGCGAATTATGTCCGTCTCATGGCGAGGATGTACAAATAACATCTTTAGAAGCGAACAATGATGGTATTGTGCTTGCAACACCAGCCTGGATTTTGGGTACGTGCATGCAAGCACTTCAACAACGTAATCACAAGGAGTGGGATACGGTTGTGGATATATTCAATTGGATCTGCACCGGGGCCAAGCGTTGGAGCAAGGCTCCTGAGGTAATTGCAGGACTAGTACCTTTAGCTCGAATGAGGTGGGAATTTCACCTGTTTGACATATTCCGATAACCAGTTCCTCATTGTTGGACAGTGTGGCCACAAGATTCGTACCTTTCGCTGAAATCTACCCTCACCTACGCGCTGCAATCCTCTCCCATTCCCGCATCCTTCGACTAGGCGCGATGAGATTGATGAGTTCAAAGCTTATCGCGGCCCCTGCAGGTCTGCATGAAATCATGAAGCGGTGCCTTCAGGGAGAAGAGGTGCCATGTGATGTGCAGGGGTCTAGGGAGCGAGTTTTGAGGATAGGCAGAGTTGTTCAGGTTGTGGATGATGCCGAGGCAGCTGATTTCTGTGCGAGGTGGCTTATTGGTACGCTACAAATCCGTTTTACTCTACACATCATACTCACGGTTGATTTAATTTTCAGCTCAATTGAAAGTAAATTTGAGGCCGCTCTGGTCTCCTGCTGCTGCCGCCCTGGCAGTTTTGTCACAACGATTTGGAGATGTTGTTTGGGATCTCATATACTCAGAAATCCAACGAGGAGAGGACAGTAATCTGGTCACACGAAATCTAATATCTGGCAGCCTGCAAAGTGAGGAAGTAAAGAGTAACGATAATGATATCTGGGAAGATGAGCGGTCATGGAGAGATCCCAGTGCACATAAACTCCGGCTTGCATTATCAAAGTGGTTAGATCCAACACACAGGACAAGGGAACTTATAAACGTGCGTAGAGTATATTGCTCGTTACAATGGAGCCTGACAAGTATCTAGTATTCCCGCTGCGATGATCGCTTTGACCCACTTTCGTACCAACACCAGTTGCTTCTGGCACTTGGTGAATGCCACAGCTTGGCCGAGAAACATAATCGTGACATCATTTCCTATTTTCTCTCTTTGACGTCATCAAACTCTAGCAAATTGTCGAAACAAAAGCTCGTCAATTGGCTCACACTCTTTTCAAAATTTGCCAATCCCAAAGCATTGCATTCGACTGACACTCTACGCACATTCTATATCAACCATCTCTCCTATCCCGACCGATCAATTCAATCCCTCGCATTATCTTGTTTATTGACATACAGATCTCCACATCTTGCTCATCACGAAGAGAAAATACGGCTCCTGCTCGATGATACCCGATGGCGAGATGAGCTCACCTTGCTGGAAATTGACTCAATCAAACAGGAGGATCGAGAAGACGTCGTCCATGTTATCATACGGTTGTTGTTTGGTCTGATGATTGAAAGGAAGGGTCGAGCTAGGGGAGCAGATCGCAGAGTGGCGGTGTTGACTACCCTAGCAAGTTGTACAGACGACGAACTTGGTTTGCTTGTTGATCTGATGCTAAAATCGCTAGGCCTGAATAGACTAGTGGACATGGACCAAAAGGATGGCGGTGTATTCTTGATCAGGGAACTTCCACTGGGTACGAGTAATAAGCAGATCGTCGGATATCTTACCTTGCTTGGAGATGTTCTGAAGAACCTGGGATCGAGGTTGGTTCCTTATTGGCCTGCTCTCCTAGGTTCAACCATCAACATCTTGGCGAGCTGCCAGAAACAACTGAACGACATGACTGTAGAAGGAGCCGAGGAATTAGTGGATGGAGAAGATGCTGAAGGTCTTGAAGAGACAGATGAAAAAGAGGAAGTTGAGGTTTCCGCGACTCCAATCAAGGTGCTTCAAAGTATTCGGCAGCTCGGCCTCAAACGATTTACAGGCTTTTTCAAATGTCCTGTATCTTTTGATTTCGCACCTTATTTTCCTTCTGCATTTGATGCTTTCATCCTTCCTCGACTATCGAATTTGGACAAGGAAAATACCCAAGCCCCTTCGACTCTCATTGAACTTTTCTTCTCATGGTCAACACGGAGCGAGTATTGTACTTTCCTCTCCCAGCGATCCGATATGCTCCTACCCAAAGTATACGATTGCCTCGTCGCAACCAATGTCAAACCTACAGTCATCATGCGTGTCTTTGACATAGCTGAGTGTATCCTAGTTCATGCAGCCTCTGACGATATTATACGTGACGCTGTCCTCAAGCCGCATGTCTCAAAACTGCTGAATAATATCGCGCTTCTAGTTGAACGCGTCAAGGACACTGCAACAATTGCTACACCCATCGGTCAACGGCAGATCAACATTCTTGCGGAAATTGCTCAGTACACTGAAGACTTTTCTCAAGCTACAACACTACTGACTTTGTTCATGCCCCTTCTTCGTAAACCTGCTAAGATTGTAGCTGAAAAAACTAAAACTGACATGCTGAGGATTTTGTCAAAGCTCATGCTAGTCATCCCAGACTTACGCAACAGGCAAAACGATCTCCACGTCAATACTTATGACCTCTTCAGCCAGTTATTCCAGTCACTCCGGTCACGGCTTGCTCGGAATAGTCTCATTAATACTTTCAACCAGTTTGCAAGTCTCGGCAGTTTTCAGCATTTGGCTACGCTGTTGGGTGACTTGAATGCTTACTCGGTGAAGCGTGTAGACGAGCCAGATTTTGATCGACGGCTCGGCGCATTTGCTCGTTTGAACGAGATAGAATACAAGACGCTTTCACCTGCGGATTGGGCACCTGTTCTTTACAACTCGTTATTCTGCATCCAAGACGCTGTGGAGCTGGCGATGAGGAACAATGCCGCCTTTTCAATCAAGCACTTCATTGAGATTGTCCTTATCAAGAGAGATGATGATCATGATTTCGAGGACTTGTTCATGAAGTTGCTGCTCCCTGGTCTGAAGAATGGATTGAGATCGAAGAACGAACTTGTCAGAGCTGAGATCCTAGGCGTCATTGCCTATGGTGTTAGAAAATTAGAGTTCGTTCCATCGCTCAAGGATATGCAGGTTCTATTAGAAGGTGGAGATGAGGAGGCCAATTTTTTCAATAACATCCTTCATGTCCAGTTGCACCGCCGTTCTCGAGCACTCAGGCGTCTAGGAGATCACTGTGATGTAGGACATTTGCGAAGCAGCACTCTTTCCGAGATCTTCATTCCTCTCGTGGGGAATTATATCACCTCCGCGGCAGCCGTTGACCATCATCTTGTTACTGATGCAATTACAGCTACTGGACGTATGGCAAAGCAATTAAGTTGGTCGGCATATTACGCCCTTGTTCAAAAGCTGATCAAATTATCCAAAGTCAAAGACGAGTCGGAGAGGGTTTATGTCAGGGCACTTGTTGCTGTCTTGGACAATTTCCATTTTCCAATGGACGAAATGGTTGTTGAAGAAGGCGAAGATGAAGATGAAACAGAGGAATCATTGACGGCGCCGGTAACGAAGGATAGCATCAAGCTTAATGGTCTTTCTGCAGAACAGATTTCTCGGATTGCAGATGCTGTCAATCTGCGTCTTCTTCCAAAACTGCTTAATTATCTGGAGAAACATGATGCAACGACAGATGATAACACACGAATTCCGGTCTCCATTGGCATTATTACTGTCGCTCGACACCTCCCAGATAGCAGTCGGGAAGCTCAGATCACGCGCCTTCTGACAATTCTCGGCCAGATTCTTCGCAGTCGCTCTCAGGAAACCCGAGACCTCGTGCGTGATGCCCTGGTTCGTATCTCCACAAGTCTTGGCCCACAGTATCTCTCTTTGGTTTTCAAAGAACTCCGAGGTGCATTGACTCGGGGTCCTCAATTACATGTCCTCGCATTTGTGGCCCATTCAGTCCTGGTAAATGTCACATCAACAGAACACGTCGAGACCTTTCGCAACCTTGATGATTGCGTCAATGATGTTGCCCACGTTTCTGCTGAAGTCATATTCGGAGAATCAGGGAAAAATGTGCTTTCAGAGGATTTCAGAACCAAGATGCGCGAAGTTCGAGGTTCATCATCCAGAGGTCTCGATTCTTTTGCTATTATTGCTAAGGTCATAAGTCCGAACAGGATTAGCAGCCTGCTCGCTCCTTTACGTGCCATTATGCAAGAAACAGAATCTCAGAAAGTCATGCACCTCGTCGAGGAGGTACTTAGGCGCATAACTTCTGGATTAAACAGCAATCAGCGCTTACTTCCCGTGGAGCTCATCGTGTTGTGCCATACGTTGATAAGTCAAAATGCGAAATTTCTTAAGCAAACAGAACAGAAGAAACTAAATCC
>Ga0153946_1000199_pt1 | contig 24836 bp, 13 predicted proteins | sample TSNJ030MetaG_FD_104751 | JGI IMG/M metagenome (GOLD analysis project Ga0153946, IMG submission 104751) | Attine ant fungus gardens microbial communities from New Jersey, USA - TSNJ030 MetaG | ecosystem: Host-associated > Fungi > Mycelium > Unclassified | place: USA: New Jersey, Wharton State... | reverse complement strand
GACGTATCGCGCCCGTCATAAAAAGTAGCTCCATCATAAGAAATATTTTTCAGAGCCGTCTGAGCATCCGAACTTGACACATAGACAGCCATCGGATACACATTAACTCCCTCCTCACGCAGCGCTTCCGCTTCAGCCAACCCTTTATTCGGCTCACTGGTCGGCGGATATGGTTCTCCATCACTCAAGAAAATTACCACTGGTATACGTGAATCATCATCTCTTGAATCAATCAAATCCCAGGCACTTTGTAAACCAGCCGCATAATTGGTATTGTTCTTGGCTGTTAGCGGATGCTCACTCAATTGCTTTTGGACTTCTTCGATACTATTGGTAAAACCATCACTGCTCCACACACGATCACTGGAATATACTCCATCCGAACCTGACGCTTCACCACCAAAGGCAGCGAAAGCCACTCTGATATCGTATCCGTTCTCATTTGCCCCAAGAAGAATATCCGCTGCGTCATTCACTATATCTTCCATCAAAAAGGAGCGCGGATACCGGTAAGTGTTCCCATCTGCTTCAACCGCTGTATCGGTTCCCGAGCTCATCATAGACCCACTGTAATCCATCACAAATATCACATCATATTTCGCTGCTTTCTTGTGTTCATATGTCAACAAAATCTCGGCAGTTTTCAAGCTTGAATCCGAATCTTCCAACCATTTAACCGCTTTATAAATTGCCGCATCATTATCTTCGGATGTCATAGAACCTATACTGCTTTCATACTCATCACCCAACTCAAGCTCTGTAAGTTCCCCGCCGTCAAACATATCAAGCTCGCCGGTCACACTCGCAAGCTTCTTATGTTCAATCTTCTTCAAACCAACACAATTGGCAAACGCCTCTTTTTCTATTGTCAGCACAGTCTCCGGAATCACCAGCGTCCCGCTCAAACCAATGCATCCGGCGAAGGCCGTTTCGCCGATTGTATGCAAATTTTCAGAAAGTATAAGCTCTCCGGTAAAACCAGAGCATCCACTAAATGCATTCTTTGAGATATATTCCACCCCTTCCGGAATTTCCAAAGTGCCCGATAAATTTCTGCAATTCAAAAATGTTGCCTCTTCAATCCCCGTTAATGAGTCCGATAACTTCAGGATGCCGTTAAATCCAGTACATCCTTCAAATGCTCTTAACCCCAGACTAGTCACACTGTCAGGAATCACAATATCACCCGTCAGCCCGGAAGCGTTTATAAAAGCCCTGCCGTCGATCTTTTGCACCGAGTCAGGAATCTCCAACACACCCGTAAACCCGGGGCAATTTCCAAAGGCATAACTACCAATCGTTACTACCGTGTCAGGGATAATGATATCCCCCGTTAACAGACTATAAGAATAAAACGCACGGGTTCCGATAGCTGTCACCGTATACTTCTCACCTGCATATTCCACTTCACCTACCAGTGGGAGATTACCGGATGCAACAGTTAATGCCTCTTTATGTCCTGTTAGAGTTGCCGTTTTAGTATCCTCATCCAAGGTATATTTCAAATCACCGATAGTTACTGCCACCATCGCCCTGAGCGGTATATCATATGCTGCAATTTCAGCTCGATTTTCTTCTGCCCCTGCTGCCTCTCCTTCACTTCCTGACACTTTCACAAAACCCGTCGGTAATTCCGCATCACATTGATATTTTTCTACACTTTGTTCCGATAATGTGTATATGTAATCTCCCACTGTTTCCAAATCAAGCGCTTCACATTCCCATTGTGCCGCAATTTCACAAACCTCACCGATAATTACTCCCTGTTCATTACATGCATACCATGCATTCTCCCGGCCGCCGAAAGAACCATATCTGCGATAGGCAACACAGGAACCTTCTTCACCAAACACGCATCCTGCCGTCACACCATCCGAAACATCCATCTCTTCACCATAGACAAGCAAGTATATTCCTGCATCCGCATACTGATATCCCCGTTCCGCCAGCTCTGCTTCTGTTGGTTCAGCATCCTCAAACGCTTCTGTCTGCTCTTCATCGTCTTGAAGTCCAATAATCGCATACACTTTATCCGGCAAGTCTGGTTCTTCTCCCAGTTCGCTTTCTATTCGAAAACTCGGATTCCCTTCCTCAAATGCCAAAATCCGTCCTTCACCTTCTTCTGCACCATATCCTAAAAATCCCGTCTGATAAACCAATCCAAGAACAAGTGTTAATATCAGAAAAGCACTGATTGTCTTTTTCTTTCTCCGCCCTGCAAACATTCTCATTTTCTCCTTATAATCACTTCGTTGTAGTCCTATATCAACACAAGATATTTTTGTTGTTCCAAAATCCCATTCATATCTACTCCATATGATACCAATTTCTTTTGTCTTTGTGTCCGTTCTTTGCGCTAATGGTTATTTGATTGCGCACTTGCCTTTCACGGTTTTTTTTCAACCATTTACGAAGTCTGCAGAAGCAAAAAAGAAGAAAACCAGATGCTTTACCATCCGATTTTCTTCTCTGCAATTTATTGGTTTATTAACTATTAATAAGCAATGTCGCGTTGATTCTTAATAGTGATAACTGTCTCAGCATCGCTGCCAATTGTAACACTGATCTCGCTTCCATCGGTCACATAACCATCTGGCGGCGTGACTTCGATTATATAGAATTCGCCTTCTTCAAGTCCAGACACCTGATATTGGCCATTTCCTAATTCAACCGACTCTCCGACCGGATTCCCCGGATCACCTTCTCTATATATTACAAACTTAGCTCCCTCTAAGAAAGCTCCTTCATCCTCTTCATCAACCTTATAAATCACAAGATTTTTACTATTTATTACCGTCAACTGGCAAGTTTCATTTGCGGTAATCGGAGCATCCTTCGGAGTGCTGTCAAGAACATATCCATCCGGTGCTGTTATTTCAACTACTGTGTATACATGTCCCGCATCCAATCCTGATGCAGTTGCTTTACCGTTGGTATCCGTTGTAACAGTATAAACAACAGCACCGTCCGGATCTCTTACTTCAAATACAGCTCCCGCTAAAGCATCGCCGGCAGTGTTTACTTTCGTAATTTCCAGATCGCCATATTTTTCTGCTTCTTTCTCTTTCTCATTCCACTTCGTCAGACATATGGTCTTATTCGCATAGCTGCTTGATACGGTAACAGTCTGAGGTGCAGGATCAAGTACGTAGCCTTCCGGTGCCTTGGTTTCAGTAATTGTATAAGTATAGCCTACCGGTACACTTACCGTTGCGATACCATTGCTTCCGGTTGTTACAGTATAACTCTGGCCGGTTGTATTATTCACAATTGTAAATTCTGCACCTCCCAGTACCTTACCGGTATCCTTGTCTTTCTTGCATATCTGAATTGTTCCGCATTCCTGCTTCTTGTTATACTTTGTCAGGCACACGGTTTTGCTGCAGCTCGACAATGAAGCAGTCTGTACGGTGGTATCTAAAACATAGCCATCCGGAGCTTTGGTCTCAGTTACTGTATAGGTATAGCCAAGCGGCAGGCCTTCTACAATTGCTACACCGTTACTTCCGGTTACTGCTGTATAAGTTACTCCGGTTGTCTTATTTTTGATTTCGAATTCTGCTCCTGCCAATACCTTGCAGGTACTCTTGTCCTTCTTAGTAATCTTGATGCAGCCGAATTCTTCTTTCTGGTTATACTTGGTCAGACAGATAGTCTTTGTACCGCAGCCGTTTGAGAAGGTCACTGACTGTGAAGTCGTATCCAGAATATATCCTTCCGGTGCTTTGGTCTCGGTTACTGTATAGGTATAGCCAAGCGGCAGGCCTTCTGCAGTTGCAATACCGTTACTTCCGGTCACCACGTTATAGGTCTCTCCGGTTGTCTTGTTCTTGATTTGGAATTCTGCTCCCGCCAATACTTTGCAGGTACTCTTGTCCTTCTTGGTAATCTTGATGCAGCCGAATTCTTCTTTCTGGTTATACTTGGTCAGGCACACGGTCTTACTGTAGCTCGACAAAGAGGCTGTCTGTACGGTGGTGTCTAATGTATAGCCGTCCGGTGCTTTGGTCTCGGTTACTGTATAAGTATAACCAAGCGGCAGGCCTTCTGCAGTTGCAATACCATTACTTCCGGTTACTGCTGTATAAGTTGCTCCAGTTGTCTTATTCTTGATTTCGAATTTTGCTCCTGCTAATACCTTGCAGGTACTCTTGTCCTTCTTGGTGATCTTAATGCAGCCGAGCGAGCTGCTTCCACAGGCCTCAGCCGTAAGAGATTCAAAAGATGAAAATACGGTAATCATCAGTGCAAATGCCAAAAGCAAAATGATACCCTTTCTTTTCATAAACTGACTCATTTTCATTCCTCCTAAAATTCTCATTTTCAATTAATAGTTAGTTATCCGTCTCAGCAATGATTCAGTCCGCAGTTTTGTTCAACCCCTGCACATCTCCTTTCCTACAGCGTACCAGTACCACAACCACCCGCTTTCCTGTTCCAATATTTGTCGTACATAAACCATCTTCCTCACATTCCTGATTTAATGATAAACTGATACGCCCTGATGACCCTGACCAAATAAAATAAAATAACACCTTGGTACTAATCTGGCACCAAGCCGAACAGTATGAATTATATTATCATGGCGTGGCAAAATATGTCAAATACTCTAAAAGTATACTTATTTTACATTTTTATATATTTTTTTGTTTTTTTGTTAACTATTTTATATTCTATTAATCCATTCATGTAAAATCATATACCGCTCATGTATCCTAAACAGTTTTTATTCCCCGAAAATAAAAAAAGACAGCTAACCCGAATATTTTCAGGCAAACTGTCTTTTTTACAACTTGTAAATTACTATCTTTTCCAAACAATTAACGAGCTATGTCACGTTGATTCTTAATCGTAATAACTGTCTCAGCTTCACTGCCCATCATAACACTGATTTCGCTTCCATCGGTCTTATAACCATTCGGCGGTGTGACTTCGATTATATAGAATTCTCCTTCTTCAAGTCCAGGCACCTGATATTGGCCGTTTCCTAATTCAACCGACTCTCCGACCGGATTCTCCAAATCATCTATACTATATACTTCAAACTTAGCTCCCTCTAAGAAAGTATCTTCATCATCTGCATCAACCTTATAAATCACAAGAGTTTTACTATTTACTACCGTCAACTGACAAGTTTCATTTGCAGTAATCGGAGCATCCTTCGGAGTACTGTCAAGAACATACCCATTCGGTGCTGTTATTTCAACTACTGTGTATACATATCCCGGTTCCAATCCTGATGCAGTTGCTTTACCATTGGCATCCGTTGTAACAGTATAAACAACAGCACCGTCCGGATCTCTCACTTCAAATACAGCTCCCGCTAAGGCACCGCCGGCAGTATTCACTTTCGTAATTTCCAGATCGCCATATTCTTTAGCTTCTACCTCTTTCTCATTCCACTTCGTCAGGCTGATGGTCTTATTCGCATAGCTGCTTGATACGGTAATAGTCTGAGGTGCAGGGTCAAGTACATAACCTTCCGGCGCCTTGGTTTCCGTAATTGTATAAGTATAGCCTACCGGTACACTTACCGTTGCAATACCATTGCTTCCGGTTGTTACAGTATAACTCTTTCCGGTTGTGTTATTCACAATTGTAAATTCTGCACCTTGCAATACCTTGCCGGTACTGCTGTCCTTCTTGATAATCTCGATGCTGCCGGATTCCTCTTTCTGGTTATACTTGGTCAGACTGATCGTCTTTCCAGTATTTCCACTACAGCAGCTACAGGCGCCTATGAATGTTGCTGTCTGCAAAGTCGTATCCAGAATATATCCTTCTGGTGCTTTGGTTTCAGTTACTGTATAGGTGTAACCGCGTTCTAAACCTTCTACCGTTGCAACACCGTCACTTCCGGATACTGCTGTATAAGTTACTCCGGTTGTCTTATTCTTGATTTCGAATTCTGCTCCTGCTAATAGCTTACCGGTACTCTTGTCCTTCTTAGTAATCTTTATGCAGCCGAATTCTATTTTCCGGTTATACTTGGTCAGGTACACGGTCTTGTTGCTGGATGATAAAGTAGTTGTCTTTGCAGTAGTGTCCAGAATATATCCTTCCGGTGACTGTATTTCCACAACTGTGTAAGTTCCGTACGGCAGACCGGTCACTTTAGCTTTTCCGTCACTTCCGCTTATCACTGTATGGGTTACTTTTGTTGATGTGTTCGTGATCTGGAATTTGGCTCCAGCTAAAACTTTTCCGGTTTCCCCGTCAACTTTTGTAATTACAATTGATCCACTTCCTGAACTAGAACAACTCACACAGGCCTCAGCCGTAAGAGACTTCATCGATGAAAATGCGATAATCATCAGTGCAAATGCCAAAAGCAAAATGATCCCTTTTCTTTTCATAAACTGACTCATTTTCGTTCCTCCTAAAATTCTCATTTTCTTTCGTAAATAGTAATTATTCCTCTCAGCAATGATTCAGTCCGCAGATCTATTCAACCCTCCGCGCATCTCCTTTCCCACGGCGTGCCAGTTACACAACCACCCGCTTTTTTGTTCCAAAATTTGTCGAACATAGCCACCTTCCTCACATCTCTGATTTATAGATCATATTATCATACAGTGCCAAAATATGTCAAATGTTGAAAAAGTGTGTTCTTGCAATTATTTTTATTTCTATTTTAATTATTTTATTTCTTTAATATCTATTCACGCAATATCGCATACTTCTCATGTTCCCCGAACAATTTTTATTCCCCGAAAATAATTATTTTAAATTACTATATCCCATTAACGACTCGTCAACTGCCCGGGCTGCTTCCACGCCTTCTCTGACCGCCCATACAACAAGAGACTGTCCTCGATGCATATCTCCCGCAGTAAAAACACTCGGAACAGAGGTCTGATATTGCCCTTCCTCAGAAGCCACATTATTTCGTGCATTCCGCTCCACTCCGAAAGCTTCGGCTACATAATCCTGAGTTCCGAGAAATCCTGCCGCAATCAATACCATATCTGCATCCAGCTTCTTCTCACTTCCTGCTTTTTTAACCATCTTCATCCGGCCGCTTGCAGAATCCTTCTGCCATTCCAGCTCTACCACTTCAATCTGGCGTAAAGCACCAGCTTCATCCAGAATAAATCCGGTTACGGTTGTCTGATAGACCCGCGGATCCTCACCGAATACCGCAATCGCTTCCTCCTGTCCATAGTCAGTCTTACATATTTTCGGCCATTGCGGCCACGGATTATCCGCAGCCCGGGCATCCGGTGCTTTCGGCATCATTTCCAGCTGGGTAACCGATTGAGCCCCTAACCGGATCACCGTACCGACACAATCATTCCCGGTATCGCCGCCACCGATAATCACCACCTTCTTGCCCTTCGGATCAGGATAATTCAGATCCTTCAGCTCCGAATCCATCAGGCTTTTCGTTACCTGACTCAGAAAATCCACCGCAAAATAGATCCCCTGTGCTTCGCGGCCCGGCACCTGAATATTACGCGGTTCAGATGCTCCGCACGCCAGAATCACCCGGTCATAATGCTGCAGCAGCTCTTCTGCCCCCACATCCTTTCCAATATCTGTATTTGTAATAAAGGTTATTCCTTCTTGTTCCATCAATTGAACCCGGCGCGAAATAATATCCTTCTCCAGCTTCATATTAGGGATTCCATACTGCAGTAATCCCCCTGGACGATCACTTCTTTCGAACACAGAAACAGAGTGCCCTCTATTGTTTAGCATAATAGCCGCCGCCAGTCCCGACGGTCCGCTGCCTACTACCGCCACTTTTTTACCGGTACGGACAGATGGTTTCTGCGGTTTCACCCAGCCATTTTCAAAAGCAGCCTCGATGATCATTCGTTCATTCGCCTTGGTCGCCACCGGCTCGTCATTCAGATTACAGGTGCATGCCGCTTCACATAAAGCCGGACATACTCTGGATGTAAATTCCGGCAATGGATGAGTTTTAGAGAGGCGTTCATATGCCTGTTGCCAGTTCCCTGTGTAAACAAGATCATTCCACTCCGGTACCAGATTATGGAGCGGACAGCCGGATACCATTTGACCGATCATCATACCGGCCTGACAGAATGGTACCCCGCAGTCCATACACCTTGCTCCTTGAAGCTGCTGTTCGTCCGGCGGCAGCGGTATGTGAAATTCATGAAAATCGGCTATTCTTTTCAGCGGCTCTCTGGCCTCTGCATTTTTCCGAGCATATTCTAAAAATCCTGTTGCTTTTCCCATATATCACACCTCCTATTCTGCCTTTTGCGCCGTATTTTGATAAAATGCTTCTATCTGCGCTTCTTCTTTGCTTAATCCTTTTTGTTCCAATTTATTGCTGAGCGAAGTAATCTTACGATAATCATCTGGTACAATCTTCTTAAATTTCTTGATATAATTCTGAAAATCACTCAAAATCTCTTTTCCTTTATCGGAACCGGTTGCTTCAACGTGCTGTTCGATTAATCTGCGTAATTCTTCCTGATCGTATTTTTCCTTTACCATACTCATACTGATCATCGATTCATTAATATTCCGATACAAATGGCTTTCTTCATCCAGTACATACGCAATTCCACCACTCATACCGGCAGCAAAGTTCTTACCGGTCGTTCCCAATATAACAACTTTACCTCCGGTCATATACTCACAGCCATGATCGCCGACTCCTTCAACCACCGCAGTCGCTCCGGAATTACGCACAGCAAAGCGTTCCCCTGCCATTCCGCAGATATATGCCGTTCCTGAAGTGGCACCATAAAGAGCTACATTGCCGATAATAATATTTTCATCTGCTTTAAAAGTACTTTCATACGGCGGGTAAATAATTAGTTTACCGCCTGACAAACCTTTCCCGAAATAATCATTGCTGTCACCGCATACAGCCAAGGTCAGCCCTTGAGGGATAAATGCCCCAAAACTCTGCCCGCCGGCCCCGGTGCACTCCACCGTAAAGGTATCTTCCGGCAGCCCCTCATTGTGGTTCCGGGTAATCTCAGAACCCAAAATAGTACCAAATGAACGGTTGATATTATTGATATGAGCCTTTATCGTTTTCTTCACGCCGGATTTCACTGCCGACTTCCACCGCTTCAGTAATAACGTTTCATCCAGTGTTTTTTCTAATTCAAAATCATAAAGATTGCGGCCGCCGTCTTGTTTCCGTTCAAATGACTTTTCCAGCATCGCTGACAAATCCAGCTTGAATGTCCGGCGGCTATCCTCATTCTGCTTAAGCAAGTCGGTCCGTCCAACCATTTCATCAATCGTCCGCAAGCCCAGTCCCGCCATATACTCACGCAGTTCCCGGGCGATAAATCTCATAAAGTTCACGATATACTCTGGTTTTCCCCGAAAACGCTTCCGCAATTCGGGATTCTGCGTTGCTACACCGACCGGACAGGTATCCAGATTACAAACCCTCATCATCACACATCCCATAGTTACCAGCGGAGCTGTTGCAAATCCGAACTCCTCTGCTCCGAGCAGGGCTGCAATAGCTACATCCCGTCCACTCATTAGTTTACCATCCGTTTCTACTATGACACGATCCCGCAGCCCGTTTCGCTGTAAAGTCTGGTGGGTTTCAGCCAGACCGAGTTCCCACGGAAGACCGGCATGATGAATAGAACTCTTCGGCGCCGCACCGGTGCCGCCATCATATCCCGAAATCAGAATAACCCGCGCACCGGCTTTTGCCACTCCCGCAGCAATTGTTCCAACACCGGCTTCCGATACCAGTTTCACTGAAATTCGGGCATATTTATTAGCGCTCTGCAAGTCATAGATCAGCTGCGCCAGATCTTCGATTGAATAGATATCATGGTGCGGCGGCGGCGAAATCAGACTCACTCCCGGCGTTGAATGTCTCGTCTTAGCCACCCACGGATATACCTTCTTGCCCGGCAGATGTCCGCCTTCTCCCGGTTTTGCTCCCTGGGCCATCTTGATCTGAATCTCATCAGCCGATACCAGATAACGGCTGGTCACTCCAAAGCGTCCTGATGCCACCTGTTTGATCGCAGAGCATTTATCGATCTCCTTCCCTTTGGAATCCAGACGGTTCTGACTCTCTCCGCCTTCTCCCGAATTCGATTTCCCGTGAAGCCGGTTCATAGCAATTGCCATTGTCTCATGCGCTTCCTGAGAAATAGATCCGTAGGACATCGCCCCGGTCTTAAAACGTTTCACAATGGATTCCACACTTTCTACTTCCTCAATCGGAATCCCTTCTTCGGGATATACGAAGTCCATACAACTTCTGATATAACCGGTCGATTCCCGGTCGATCAGCTGTGTATATTGCTTAAACTTCTCATAATCACCCTGTTTAGCCGACTCCTGCAGCAAATGGATCGTCTGTGGATTATAGCGGTGCAGTTCCCCTTCACTCCGGGATTCATGCCGCCCAATACTATCCAGTTCCAGACTTACATTCAGCCCTAACGGATCAAATGCTTTTCTGAATAATCCAGCCGCTTCCTCTTCGATATCCTGAATGGTAATACCGCCGATTCTGCTCACTGTGTTAGTAAAATATTTATCAATTACAGATTTATCAATGCCGATGGCTTCAAATATCTGGGACCCCAGATATGATTGGATTGTAGATATTCCCATCTTAGAAGCAATCTTAACGATACCGTGAAGTACCGCATGGGTATAATCGTCTACTGCTGCGTAATAGTCTTTACAGAGCATTTTATCATCAATTAGCTGCTTAATCGTGTCTAAAGCAAGATATGGATTTACCGCACTTGCTCCATATCCGAGAAGTGTTGCGAAATGATGTACTTCTCTTGGCTCACCTGATTCAAGCACCAGTGACATGGAAGTCCGCTTCTTGGTTCGGGTCAGATACTTGTGTACTGCCGATACTGCCAGCAGAGATGGAATCGGCATATGATTCTCATCCACACTGCGATCGGAAAGAACAATGATATTCGCACCGCCTTGATATACTTTATCAACTTCCATGAATAACTGCTCAATCGCCTGTTCCAGCCGCTGCCCCTTATAATAGACAATCGGTACAACCGCGACATTAAAGCCAGAGTGATTGATCTGTTTGATTTTCAGCATATCAGTATTGCTGAGAATCGGATTCCGTACTTTGAGCATGCGGCAGTTTGTCGGTTTCTCTTTGAGGATATTTCCGCCCTTGCCCAGATATACCGTTGTCGAAGTCACGACCTCTTCGCGAATTGCATCGATCGGCGGGTTGGTCACCTGGGCAAACAGCTGCCGGAAATAGTGGAACAGTGGTTGATGCTGCTGTGACATCACTGCCAGCGGAGTATCCACTCCCATCGCTCCGGTACTTTCCGCGCCGTTCAGTGCCATCTCTAAAATTGACTTACGGCATTCCTCATATGTATAGCCGAACATTTTCTGAAGACGCGCCCGTTCTTTCCCCGCATATGCTTCCACACTTACATTCGGAATCTTAATGTTCTTAAGTTCCAGCAAATTATTATATAACCACTCACCATAAGGCTGACGGTTGGCATAGCTTTCTTTTAATTCCTCATCGCCGATAATTTTTCCCTGTACAGTGTCCACCAGCAGCATTTTCCCCGGATGCAGCCGTTCTTTTTGAATGATCTGCTCAGCCGGAATATCTAAAATCCCCGCTTCCGATGCCAGAATCAAATTGCCGCCTTTCGTCACCATATACCGGGATGGTCTGAGACCGTTTCGATCCAGTACCGCACCCATAACATCTCCATCGGAGAACAGGATGGATGCCGGTCCGTCCCAAGGTTCCATCATCGTTGCATAATATTGATAAAAATCCCGTTTCTCCTGATCCATCGCCTTCTGATTCTCCCACGGCTCCGGAATCGAAATCATCACCGCCAGAGGCAATTCCATCCCACTCATCATCAGAAATTCCAGCGTATTATCCAGCATCGCCGAATCCGATCCGCTGGCATTGACAACCGGCAGAATCTTCGGCATTTCTTTCTGCAGTTTTCCCGATGTCATAGTCTCTTCACGGGCCAGCATCTTATCCGCATTTCCGCGAATCGTATTGATCTCACCGTTATGTACGATGAAACGGTTCGGATGCGCTCTTTCCCAGCTTGGATTCGTATTGGTACTGAACCGCGAATGCACCAGTGCAATTGCCGACTCATAATTATCGTCCTGCAGATCTTTAAAGAATCTATGCAGCTGATTAACCAGGAACATCCCCTTATAGGTTATGATTCGGCTTGACATTGATACCACATAGGTATCGGTATTGCTCTGTTCAAATGCCCGGCGCGCCACATAGAGCTTCCGGTCAAAATCCAGCCCCTTCTTCATACCTTTGGGTTTTTCAATAAAAGCCTGCACGATCCGCGGCATGCACTCTCTCGCTTTGTTTCCCAGCACCTCCGGATCGGTCGGCACATCCCGGAATCCCAGCAGCTTCAGACCTTCCTGCTGCAATACGATTTCAAACATCTTCTTTGCTTGATTGTATGCATATTCTTCCTTGGGGAAGAATATCATCGCCACCGCATAACTTCGCTCAGAACCTAAAAAGATGCCGAGGTCATGACAGGTTCTGGAAAAAAACTTGTGGGAAATCTGTAATAGAATTCCAACTCCATCTCCGGTCTTACCTTCGGCATCTTTGCCTGCTCTGTGTTCTAAATTTTCAACGATCATCAGGGCATTGACCACTGTTTCATGGCTCTTGATCCCCTTGATATTTACCACTGCACCGATTCCGCAATTATCGTGCTCGAATTCCGGCCGGTACAGTCCCTGTGCTTGCGCTTTGCGCTCTTCAGGACATTTCATCATACCTTCACCTCTCTCGATTGTAACTCATTTCAAATATATATCAATTTCCGCAAGATGTAAACCATTTTTTTCACAGCAGGCAGAAGTTACCTGCTGTGACAATATCCCAATGCCGCTTCGACAAGTCCTCTAAAGAGCGGATGCGGACGGTTCGGACGGGATTTGAATTCTGGATGAGCCTGTGTTGCCACAAAGAACGGATGATCACTGATCTCGACCATTTCCACGATGCGGCCGTCCGGCGATGTCCCCGAAATCATCATTCCGTGGGCTTCCAGATTCTCCCGGTATCTGTTATTTACTTCATAACGGTGTCGGTGCCGTTCGGAAATTTGTTCAGCACCATATAGTGCATATGCTTTTGATTCTTTACTGAGAATACACGGGTACGCTCCCAGACGCAGGGTTCCGCCCAGATCTTCCACTGTTTCCTGATCCGGCAGCAGGGCTATGACTGCATGCCCGGCATGTTCATCCCATTCACTGCTCTGAGCATCTTTAAGATTCAGTACATGTCTCGCATATTCTACGATTGCCAGCTGCATCCCGAGGCAAATTCCCAAAAGCGGCACTTTCTTCTCTCTGGCATAGCGGATCGCTTTCAGTTTTCCATCGATTCCTCTGGTTCCAAAACCGCCGGGAACCAGTATTCCATCAGCATCTTTCAGAATCTCTGCAGCATTATCATGAGTCAGCCTTTCCGAATCCACCCAGTCAATTTTCACGTTGGCGCGCTCCGGAATGCCCCCGTGACGCAGCGCTTCAGCCACACTGAGGTAAGCATCGTGAAGCTGTACATATTTTCCGACCAGTGCGATGGTAACCTCCTGCCTGGGATGTTCCAGGGCAAATACCATCTCATTCCAGTCCGTCAAATCCGGTTCCGGACATTCCAAGCCCAACCGCTCGCAGACCACATGTGCCAGCCGCTCCTTTTCCATTGCCAGAGGCGCTTCATACAGGGATTCAACATCCAGATTCTGAATTACATAATTGCTCGGCACATTGCAAAACAGTGCAATCTTATCTTTCATATCTGCGTCCACCGGATATTCTGACCGGCATACCAGCACATCCGGCTGAATTCCCATTCCCTGCAGCTCTTTTACACTGGCCTGAGTCGGCTTGGTCTTCATCTCTCCCGATGCGCGCAGATATGGAATCAGAGTAACATGAATCAGCATCACGTTCTCGCGGCCCGCATCCTGCTGAAACTGACGAATCGCTTCCAGAAAAGGCTGGCTCTCAATATCACCGACCGTACCACCCACTTCGATAATTGCGATGCGTTCTTCACCGACCCGTTTCGCCCGGTAAAAACGACTCTTTATTTCGTTTGTAACATGCGGAATGACCTGTACCGTACCACCGCCATAATCACCATGCCGTTCCTTCTGCAACACCGACCAATAGATCTTTCCGGTTGTCACATTAGACTGGCTGTCCAGATTCTCATCAATGAACCTTTCGTAATGTCCAAGATCAAGGTCGGTTTCAGTACCGTCATCGGTTACATAAACTTCGCCATGCTGAATCGGATTCATAGTACCGGGGTCAATATTAATATATGGGTCAAACTTCTGCATGGTCACCTGATAGCCTCTTGCTTTCAGCAATCTTCCCAGAGATGCTGCTGTAATTCCCTTACCTAACCCTGATACCACCCCGCCGGTCACAAATATGTACTTTACTGCCATCTTTCTTCCTCCTTACAATTTTCATGTGTGATTGATATTTAATAGTCTGCCCAAAATAAAAAACATAAATCAGAGTATACTACCAACCTGTAAAAGAATACAATACATTTTTTTAATTTTTTCAAAAAATGTTTGACAAAATTTAAACGTAAGCATATAATACCTACATAAGCAAAGGCGCTTTGGGATTTTCCCAAGGTGCCTTTTTCATGTTAATACATAGAAGTCCCTTACTTGTAACATGAAACGCGAAATCGAAAGGAGTTTTAATTATGTCAACGAATATTCCCGAATTGTATGGAAGTCTGATCTTCAGTGATAAAGTTATGAAAAACAAGCTTCCGAAAGATGTGTATAAAGCACTTCGCAAAACAATTGAAAACGGCACCCATTTAGAATTGGATGTCGCAAATACCGTCGCCGTCGCGATGAAAGAATGGGCAGTCGAAAACGGGGCCACTCATTTTACCCACTGGTTCCAGCCAATGACCGGTATCACCGCCGAAAAACACGATAGTTTCATCTCACCGATCGATGATGGTGAAGTCAACATGACTTTCTCCGGCAAAGAACTGGTAAAAGGTGAACCGGATGCTTCCAGTTTTCCTTCCGGCGGCCTGCGCGCCACTTTCGAGGCAAGAGGATATACCGCCTGGGATCCGACCTCACCGGCATTCATCAAAGACAAGACCCTGTGCATCCCGACCGCCTTTTGTTCATACAGTGGTGATGCTTTAGACAAAAAAACTCCTTTACTGCGCTCGATGGAAGCATTATGTAAAGAAGCGGTCAAGTTAATGCATCTCCTCGGTTATGAAGATATAAAACGGGTGACCACTACCGTGGGACCCGAGCAAGAATATTTTCTGATTGATAAAGACCTCTACCGACGGCGTAAGGATCTGGTCTTCTGCGGCCGAACCCTGCTTGGTGCCTCCCCGCCAAAAGGCCAGGAAATGGATGATCACTATTTCGGCGTTCTCAAACCGCGGGTATCTGCATACATGCACGACCTCGACGAAGAATTATGGAAATTGGGCGTTCCGGCAAAAACCAAACATAACGAAGTAGCGCCGGCCCAGCATGAGTTGGCACCGGTATTTGATACTACCAACGTCGCAGTTGACCACAACCAGCTGACTATGGAAATTATGAAGCGGGTTGCTGATAAACATAATCTGGTCTGTCTCCTTCACGAAAAACCTTTCGAAGGAATCAACGGCAGCGGCAAGCACAATAACTGGTCCTTAAGCACGGATGCCGGTCATAACTTACTGGAGCCCGGTAAGAATCCCGCTAAGAACATTCCATTCTTAGTGTCGCTGATGGCCGTCGTCAAAGCCGTAGATGATTATGCTGATCTGATGCGTGTATCTGCTGCCAGCGCCGGCAATGACCATCGCCTGGGGGGAAATGAAGCGCCTCCGGCAATCGTCTCTATTTTCCTCGGTGATGAAATCACTGCTATCTTAGATGCAATCGAAAATGACCATCCGCTGGAAAAAATGCCATCGATGCAAATGGAACCAGGTGCTGTTGTACTGCCTCATTTCAAGAAAGATAACACCGACCGTAACCGTACTTCACCATTCGCGTTCACCGGAAACAAATTTGAATTCCGTATGCTGGGTTCTTCTTTCTCCGTATCCGGACCAAATATTATTCTTAACACTGCGGTCGCCGAGTCTTTCGCACAGTTCAGCGAACAGTTGAGCAGTATCGCACCGGCAGATATGGAAACTGCTGTTTATAAATTATTAAAAACTACCATTAAGCAGCATAAACGAATCATCTTCAATGGTAACGGGTATGCTGACGAATGGGTCGAAGAAGCTAAGCAGCGCGGTCTCTACAATTTAACTTCTACACCCGAGGCCTTGCCGGAATTTACTTCTGATAAAAATGTTGCTTTATTCGACAAGCATAGTATCTTTACCAAACAGGAAGTATTCTCCCGGTATGAAATTCTGATGGAGAACTATACCAAGACACTCCACATCGAAGCACTGACACTGACCGAAATGGTTGCTAAAGAAGTAATCCCTGCCATCCTTACCTACATGGATGAAATTGCTGTTACTGCCAAAAACAAGCAGCAGGTATCCGCAGCAATACCGGTGAACGTTGAAAAAGAACTACTGGAATCATTATCTGCCTATGCTGCTGCTCTTAGTTCCGGCACGAAAGAACTCGGAGCCAAAGTTGAAGAAGCCGAACTCATCTCAGATCTGAAAGAACAGGGATTATTCTATCACGATGTCATCCTGGCAAAGATGAACGACATCCGCACTGCTGCTGACGATGCCGAAGCCATAATTCCTGACGAAATATTACTGTACCCCACTTACGATGAATTACTATTTTCAGTCGTATAAGCACTCTCATATACAAACAAAGAACCGCCGTTGGAATAATTCCCGCAGCGGTTCTTCAGTCTACTTCTGCTCTTTCAATATAAACGGCAGAACCTGCTCATACTTAATATCAAGAACATGCGCAAACTCTGCAAAAAGCATCCGCTCCGCATCCTTCATAAACCGTTCATCGGCCAGGTGAAGCTTTTTGCCCTTTTCACGCTGTGTTTCCTGATGCTGGTACAACGTCTTCACAAGCCTGACCAATTCCACCCGATCCCCCTGTCTAAGGATTTCCTTATACTTTTCTTTCCGTGCCGATTCGTTTTCAATCCAGATCGTATTCTCATCCGGCATTGTCTCTATTAATTCGTATATTTCCGCCGCTGTTAATACGCGGCGCATCTTATCCACAAGTTTCTCATTATTCACTGGAACATATAAGGTGGCTTTGTCATCGCAAATCGGCTTCAGAACATAATACTCCCTGCATTTATCATTAAACTGCCGTTCTGAAATTTCCGTAATCCTGCATACTCCATGTATACCATATAAAATGGTATCATTCACTTTATAGCTCATTCTTTCTCTCCTTTCCAGGGCTTCTTGCGGATTATATTCGATTTATTTAAGTCAGGTTTTCGTGCTATACATAGATTATAACATATTTTTTCATTCAGAAGTAAGTCAAATATCGTTTTAGCTAAGACAAGATAGAATCACGTAAACGTGATTCTACGCCTGCGGCGTGTTGCTGACAAGCAACATCTTCCTCTAAGCCGCAGTGCGCATCCCGCGGAGCGTTTTATAGTGTAGGGAACGAAGTTTCCTATACTAAAATAAAAAAGCCCCACAACTGGGGGCTTTCTGCAAAAACATACATTAATGCGGCACAAAAAGATGTCTCGGAATACCATCCACCATTACCGGCGATACGTCTCCCTGGATCAATGGACGCACATAGCTCATAAACTCGTCCGTCACATATGTTCCCTCTTTATTAACCCATTCTCTCGGAACCAGGCGCTCGTCGTTAGCAATCTTATGCACATCCTTCACTTCTGTTCCGCACTGATATGGATCATCAGAAAGTCTCTGAAGCACGACCATCTTACCACTATCTCCTTCATCGGCAGCCTTTACTGCGGCTCCGCCCACCTGATATCCTTCAAGGATGTCTACACGTGAAGAAAGATGAGATGCTGCACGCTGAAGTGTACTGAGTTCAATCGCACGGGTTTTACAACCGACTTCGGCAGATATAAAGCTTGCCAGATAACTGGCTGTACCAGTGAGCTGCTTATGCCCAAAAGCATCGACAAAATCAACACTGTTGCCCAGCTCGCACACATAACTGCCGTCTTTCGTCCGGATCCCCTCCGATACCGCTACCACAACAGAAGTCTTTTCCTTCAACAGCTTCTTAATCTTTCCTAAGAATTTTTCAATATCAAATACCAGCTCCGGCAAATAGATCAGATCCGGTCCTTCACAGTCTTCTCCCTTCGCCAACGCCGCTGCACCAGTAAGCCATCCGGCATTACGCCCCATAATCTCGATGATCGTTACCAGACCTTTGCTATACTCCAGACAAAAACTATCGCGGATGATCTCTTTCACTGACGTTCCGATGTACTTCGCCGCACTTCCGTAACCCGGTGTATGATCGGTCAGTGCCAGGTCATTATCAATCGTCTTCGGGCAGCCGACAAATCTGGTCTCATGCCCCATGATGATTGCATAGTCAGAAAGCTTCTTAATCGTATCCATCGAATCATTTCCACCGATATATATGAAAGCTTCTATTTCTAATTTCTTCAAGATCTCAAAAATCTTATCATAAACTGCCCGGTCTTCGTGAATCTCCGGTAACTTAAAGCGGCAGGACCCTAAAAAAGCCGCCGGCGTTCTTTTCAATAACTCTGCATCCAGTTCATTTGTAATATGCTCAGAAAGATCGACATAACGCTCTTCCAGTAACCCCTGTATTCCATGCAGCATCCCATACACCGTCTTCGCTCCTCTGTCCTTCGCAGTCCGATACACTCCAGCCAGACTTGAGTTAATCGCTGCGGTCGGTCCTCCTGACTGTCCTACAATAACATTCCCTTTCATTCTTCGTGTCCTCCATATCTTTGTTAAATATACTGCAATTATTCTAATATATTTTGTCATATTTGTAAAGTGTTGTGCCCATTTAACCGGAAAACAAACCTCTGGTTTCTGCATTTTTTACAAACACAACTTTTTTTAGAATGGAAAATATGATAAAATATTGATATTACCATTGAGAGAATAGGAGATGACGAATGAAAAAATATTGGGGAAAGATATATGAGCCTTATTTCTTTATGTTACTCATATATCTGTTTTTTCTGTGTATCGCTTTTATTGCGGATACACCGCAGCAGCTTTGGGAGGGCCTGAAAGCTATTATCACATCCCGGAGCGTATTGATTACCGACTATATCGAAATCGGCGGAATTGGGGCCGCCCTGCTAAACGTGGTATTAGTCGGCGTCTTAAGTATCATCATGTTGATCCGCAGCGATGTCAAGCCGCATGGTGCGGTTATTATGGCTTTATGGCTTACAACCGGTTTTTCCTTTTTCGGCAAGAATATTTTTAATATGTTGCCGATCACCTTAGGCGTATGGCTTTACTCCCGCTGGCAGAAGGAATCATTTCTGCAATATTCGGTCGTGGGTCTTTTGGCCGCTACCGTTTCACCGGTGGTCAGCGAAATCTGCCGGCTGCCGATCGGCGGTAATTATATCAGTATCCTGATCGGCATTCTAACCGGAACCGCCATCGGTTTCATCTTCCCCATCGTAACGGCCTTCTGCGTTCGCGTTCATGACGGATATAATTTGTATAATATGGGCTTTGCCGGCGGATTGATTTCAAGCTTTGTCCTCGCCATATTAAGCAGCGCCGGTTATACTGTAGAGACTGCTTCCATCTGGGGAAGCGGAAATAATTTTATTCTGGCTGTTATGCTATATGGGGTGTGTGTCTTCTTAATCTGTATCGGCATATTTGCCGGCGAGAAGAAAGATATTCTGCCCGACTTAAAAGAAATCATGCGGCATCCGGGTCGTCTGGCCACCGACTTCTACATCATGGTCGAGCATTCTTCTTATGTAAACATGGGCATCATGGGAATTCTGGGTACGACTGTTATCCTGTTGTTCGGCTGGGATTTGAATGGACCGACTATTAGTGGTATACTTACTTTAATAGGATTCGGATGCTTTGGTATGCATCTGAAGAATACTGTTCCGGTCATGCTCGGAGCACTGATCGGCGCCTATTTAAATCATTGGGAAATGGATATGCCGTCAAATGTACTGGCAATCCTCTTTGTTTCCGGTCTTGCACCAATCGCCGGACGCTTCGGCTGGATCTGGGGAATCATTGCCGGAGTGTTTCATGTTACTTTTGTCATACATATCCGTTTTTTGAATAACGGTCTGAACCTGTACAATAACGGATTTGCTGCAGGCTTTGTAGCACTGCTGCTGGTACCTATTATAACTAGTTTGGAGAAAGAGAGAAAAAAACGATGAAATTTATGGTTGAAAAATGTACTCAGATTCTGAGTGATTTAGTTTTATACTGCTATGGATTGGGAGCTACCCGTCTGCAGATGGATCTGGTTCCCGCCGAAGATCAGACCACTCTGGTTCTGAAAGCCGACATCGATCAACTCGATCCGGATATTCTCGAACGCCTGAGCCGCGATCTGAAACAAGACCGGCAAAAAGAGGTCGAAGAAATGTACTGGTCGATCGTATATGATTCTTCTGATCCCTGCGAACCGACAACCATCGGTATGATGCTGGACAATGTTGAAGTGCATTATGAAAATAATGTTCTGATTATCGAAGCCTGCCGTAAAAATTAAAATTTTTAAATAATTAAATTAGCGCTGCAGATAGCCGTTAAGCTATTCGCAGCGCTAATTTTTAGCGTGGGCGAGAAGATTCGAACTCCCGGCCTTTTGGTCCGTAGCCAAACGCTCTATCCAGCTGAGCTACGCCCACACATGCAAATATTTATCATTCGCAACGCATTTAATTTTACATGATATCGTGATTTTTGTCAAGGATTTTTAGGACTCTTTTCAATTTGGTGAATAGAATAAGTTAAAACTTAGTTTCAGGAGTTTTTATGTATATTTATTTTGGTATATTTTTAGCTTTTGCATTTATATCTACCATCGTGTTCCACTTTCGCCGAAAGTCTATCATATGGAAGATATGCAGCATGTGTTCTTGTGAGAAATTCGATCTTCTCAACGAGTTGATCGAACCATTTGGTTTCGAATATGAATTGGGAGAAGATATTTTTACTTCAAGGCTTCACGCACCGCAGCGTAATTTTGGATATACCGCACTTGATGATACTTTCGCTGTCTACTTTAATATAGTTTTCGACTGCGATCCTATCTATTTTAACTATCAGAACCGGACCTGGCTGATTGAGCTTTGGAAAGGACAGTACGGCATCAACATCGGAGCTGAAGTCGGCATCTATCACGCCGACAAAACCATCTCTCCTTCCGAGCGCCCATTCACCCTTTTTGAATGTGCCGATGAAGACGAACTGATGGATATCTCCATTGAATTGTTCCACAGACGCCATCCGCTATTCGCCATCAAGGAAAAGCATTGGTGGATGACAGGATTTGTAATGGGACTATTTGGCTATCCCCAGGATCTGTCCGCTAAAATTTCCATCATCTTTCCCGATATGGAAATGCAGACTGCCTTTGTCCATGCACTTGCTGCTGGCGGTTATTCCGAACAGGATTACTATACCTACGACACCGCTGTTTATCTCGAATTCAATACACCTTACGCAAAATGTCCCTGTCCCAGACAGCGGATGGCTGCATGGCTCTCTCAGCTTGAGAACAGAATCTTCTGCCGAATGTACAAATTCTTTACGCGTCCGTTTATTCAGACTATGGATCGCTTGCTATTCCTTTACTTTCACTTCCCGTTCGCTTTCCGTCATATGTGTAAGATTCACATTCACAAAAGAAGGCGGAAGAAAAGGAGGTGGAAACGATGAGTTACCATTCCAGACTTTCGAAAGCATTTAAGGATGTTCCGTCCCTCCCTCTCACTGATCAGTCACGCTACATTCTAATCAGTGATTGCCATCGCGGAACCGGCACCATCGATGATGACTTCTTAAAGAACCAAAATCTTTACTTCGCAGCTTTAAATGATTATTATAATTCAGGCTACACCTATATTGAGCTAGGTGACGGTGATGAACTATGGAAGAATCGCCGCATGCAGGAAATAACCGAAATCCACAGCAACGTTTTTTGGCTGATGGAACGATTTCATAAGCATAATCGCTTATATATGCTGTACGGCAATCATGACATCGTGAAGAAACAATATAATTTCATGCAAAACAAATGCCGTATCAAAGACTATGCACAGGCACCAGAATTCCAATCGCTCCTCGCCAATTTACACTTCCATTCCGGGATCATCATGACCGACCGGGAAACCGGTAAGAAAATATATCTGACCCACGGACACCAGATCGATTTTCTCAATTCCGTCCTCTGGCCGCTGGCCCGCTTTCTCGTCCGTTACGTCTGGCGCTTTCTGGAGCATGTGGGATTTCCTGATCCGACAAGCGCTGCGAAAAACAACACTCATAAAGAAAAATCTGAAAAACGACTGACAAAATGGGCCGCTGACCATAACCGCATCTTAATTGCCGGTCATACCCACCGCCCCATGCTCGGCACTCCCGCTTCTCCTTACTTCAATACCGGCAGCTGCGTTCATCCGCGCTGCATTACCTGCATTGAAATCCAGAACCGCTGCTTTACACTTGTGAAATGGACTATTGATACCAGAGAGGATCGGACGCTTTATGTCTCGCGTCAGGTACTGGCAGGACCAACATGCATAGATGAATATGTATAATAAAAGCTATAATGCAGAAAAGAGCAAAATCCGTTAAAACCGGATTTTGCCCAATGTACTGCCACCATATCTCATTACCAATAATAAAGCTGTAATCCTTTAATTACTGAATAAGGACTATACACATTCTTCGATCCTACTTTTCGATATGCTCTTATTTTATAATAATAGCTTGGTCCTACTGTTTGATTAAAAGTTGTTGAGGTCTTTGAACCTCCTTTTACAGTTTTATATTTCGAATATTTTCCATTCTGAGACGTCGCTCTATAAATGATATATCCCTGTGCCTTATTTACTTTGCTCCAAGACATTTTAACCTTGTTAGAGTTCGAAGATACCAATTTCGGTTGATTCAATGTCGGTTTCTTCAACTTAACCTGTAAAGATTTCGTAGAAGAGTAACTAGAATACACCCTTTTCCCGCTGACGGTGCGATATGCACGGATTCTATAATAATAGGTCTTACCCAAAGTGAGTTTGGTATCTGTATATGATACGGTAACCCCCTTAGTAATGGTCTTTACAGTTTTAAATCCACTGGTTTTCTTCGTTGAGCGTTGAATCACATATCCGCTGGCACCGGAAATTTCACCCCAGGTTAACTTTAATTTTGTTTCGTTAACATTTGCAACCTTAAGAGCCGGCTTACTCGGCACCGGAGTCACGCCCTTTACTGCTGAATCTTTGCTTTCAGCTTTAACCAAGTCGCCATCATATGAATACTCATAATATGCAACGATCTTATAATAGTATTTTTTTCCCGTAGTGAGCTTCTTATCAGTATAATCATAATAATATACTGCTTTGTTATTTGAATCATACTCTCCTTTAATCTTTGTGCAGCTAACTTCGCCCACCGGTTCATAAGTTTTCTTGTCATCTGAACTGCGGTAGATTATATATGCATCTGCAGCATAATAGTCACCTGTTGAATCTGAATATAGTAGCGCATTCCATTTAAGATACACACTATTATAGCTCTTAGATTTTATCTGAAGCCAAGTTGGTGTATCCGGAGCATAATCAGACCAATCAATCTCATCACGCAGACTAATATCACTTGCTCTGGTCTTCATCTCGACCTGATCAACCGGCGCGCCTTCTGTCTCCGTTTCTTCTTCTACTTCTGGTACAGTAATTTCCACAACTTCTTCTGAAACAATTTCACCTGCATCCTCAACTACCGCTTCCGGCTCATTTACAGTGGTATCTGCTGCATCCGCCGCATCAACTGGTATGGAACCCAGCAGAAGTGTTGCAATTGCTAAGGATGATACGCATCTTTTCAATACTTTTTTTACCCACATCTTCTTCATTCCTTTCATTCCATTTTTTGTTATTTTTCCGGTAATTCTAACCAGCTAATTATATCATTTAGTTGTTGTTTTTTCAAGTCTCTCCCCCCTGCAATGTTCTAAATTGCTATATCAATGTCGTAAACGGTAATATATATCACTCATTTATCCATAGCAGCTCGAGTCCATTTTATCTAATTAATTCCTAACAATCCAGCCGCATTATGAAAAAGAATATTATTTAATTCATCTGGAGTAAAGCCAGCATTCACCACAGCATTTACCGCATCTTCAAAATTCGCCCACGGCGCATCACTTCCAAACAGAACTCTCTCCGTTCCATGAGCCCGTGCCACGCTGACCACATCTTCCGGTCTCATCCGCTGCGCTGCCGATGAGGTATCAATCCAGACATTTACTTTCCCGATCAAATACTCCATCGCTTCTTCCATCTGTCTAAGCCCGCCCATATGTGCTGCAACAATAATGCCCTCAGAAAATGTATTACATACCTTTGCAATACGGCGGGGAGATCCCTTAATCACCTCACCAGCCACAGCATCCTCCCCTGCATGAAAATATAACTTTATCCCTCTGTTAAAAATCGCCTCATACACAGGAAAATATCGCTCATCATCGGTAATAAAATTCTGATATTCGGGATGCATTTTCAATCCTTGTATTCCCATTTCAACAAGCCGATCCAATTCCTTTTCATAATCATCATACTCCGGGTGCATCGTCCCAAATGCATGAACCCCTTTC
>Ga0153946_1000195_pt1 | contig 24982 bp, 30 predicted proteins | sample TSNJ030MetaG_FD_104751 | JGI IMG/M metagenome (GOLD analysis project Ga0153946, IMG submission 104751) | Attine ant fungus gardens microbial communities from New Jersey, USA - TSNJ030 MetaG | ecosystem: Host-associated > Fungi > Mycelium > Unclassified | place: USA: New Jersey, Wharton State... | reverse complement strand
TTTGTTCTATTCAAGGACAGATGATAATCTATAGGTAAAGATCAATGTCATGTACAAACATTGAGGACCTTGTATTTCTATGGGATCTTATCTTCTCTGGATCTATTTATAGCCAAAAGAAGCACATTAAAGAGAGCTTTACAATGGTCATTGAAGCAAACAATTATGTTAAGTGGTTCCTGAGATATCAGTGATTTAGTATCTGATGACTTGGTGATTGCCAACTGATCTGCTGATAACTCAGTGAATACTGATTGCCTTGAGATGTTTTTGGTACTGTTTGAAAGGTCTTCTTAGGGGCTTTTAGTGGCCATTTAGATTGTTGAAATTGGTTAAGTATTCCCAGAGTTATGGTCCAAATGAAGTTTGTGACAAACATATGGGAAATAGTTTCTTTTCTGGGGAATGTCTCATAACACACACACATGACAGGAGATCAAGGCACAGTGCATGAGGCCAAGGTTGTTCCACTCCTGTGTCGTTGTTGCGTTCCCTCTGGACCAGCTGTAAAACCACAGGACCAGAGAGCAACATATATATTATTTTACCTAGTAGTGTGTTCTACTCTCTGACTCCACTCATTGTGTCATTTTCTGGAACCCAGAGTGTGCACTCATAGTATATTCCTAGTAATTCACAGCATATTATAGCCTTCCTACACTGCTATCCCCTTTCTACTTGACACAGAATCACAGAAGGAAACAAAATGTGAGTTGATTTTTGCCTTGATTGCTTCTGATATATTCAGGGCACTTCAACCAATTTCAAGGTGGATTTCATTGATGCAATCTCAGGATTGCAGCTCTGGATCATTGCTGAGGTATATACCCAATTGATTTCAACATGTAGATTTCCTACTCAAGTTAAAACCTAGGCTCATGACTGTGACTTGAGTGCTTTGCATGCACAAGTCAAGAGCACAATGGACAAATTGAACAAGTTTAAGCCCATTTTGGATCATCTTGGCGCCACAGGCGATGGTGTGGAAATGGGTATTGAAATTGGAAAGACCATCAGCGTGGTAAATCATCCTTGAAAAGCACACCATGACTGTTATCTGACTCGAAGCAATCCTGTAGCAGAAACAGTGTTTTCTTACATCGATACTGCATACTAGGTGAGTTTCCTTTCTGTTTTCCATGCGAGTCATATGATTGATGAACTTGATAGCATCTCGCGGCCCAAGAAGAATCTCATGAATCAATGAAAAGCCTCGCAAAGAGCCTCCAAACCCTGGCCGGCCAGTTCTATAGACTCCAGAGAATTCCAAACTCAAATGAACCGTGCCAGATAATAAATGAGTTTTCCAGCATAATGGGAGAAGTAATGAGTTTCATTCGGGACTGGCTCGAAGATTGGATGCGTACGTAGAACTCATATGAGATAGATTTGTCCCTGATTCATCTGTTCCAGTCAAGTATATCCTCGTTGCCGCTCAAATGGACAAAACAACTAACCTACAGGACAAGCTTGATAGTTTCGGAGACAGATTTATGGGTGATCTTACGATAAAGATCCGAGTCAAGCAAGGTCTGATCTTTGTTCCACATATTGATTGTCCAACTTGTCTGATTCATGGTATCAGATGACATGTGAAATCTATTCGGGGTAGGCAATCTGTGACTTCTATTCAGTCCTCATTTTTCATTGCTCTTGTGGACATACTTTCTACACCAGAAAATGCAAAAGAAGTCGCCGAACAGAAGAAGCTGATTTCAGTGCATTCGGACATCCCTTCACTTATATAGATATAACAACATCGTTGTTTTTTGAAATGCTTAATCAAGGTTGTTACATTGTCAATGATTGATCAATTTACTAGTTATTGTTGTTTCGTCAAAAGACGAGAAACAGTGGAATAATCAATGGAATCAAATAAAAAAAAGACTTTCGCCGTTTGCGCCAAAGCCGAGAACCCACAAAGATGTTTCCTGGGGGGCGACATGTCGATATTAACAGAGTATTACTCTCAGTCGTCGCAAGTCACGTAGACGGCTGAGGGTATATGTACACTAATTTGGTGAGGACCTCGCAGAAGACAATGGGAGCTATAAGGGCACCACATCAGTTGCCTGTGTGGCGCGTTATTGTGGGGGCGGTTGTCCATTCCAATACAAGGATCATCCATCGGTTTTGTTGGAACTTGGTCTAGCATGATATCGGTGACCTAGTTGCACCTGCTATTTAACTCCCTAATACTGCGATGTACACCTACTACGAGTCCCTTTAACAATTCCCTCGTTCATTTAGGGACGAACAATTGAGCCGGTCTATCCGTCAATTTGACGAAGACAAGCTGAAACTATGAGCAGTATCCATGCTCATAACGGGTTGAGAGCACACCAGATACTGCCAAGAGAGATACAACTGTTCCAGTTAATAGACCGAGATTATTTCATAGGCTTAATTACCTCTGCATTTAAGCTCTTTTGGTGCTGGGATTGGCTTATAAATTGACCTATGGAATATTAAATATCAGGAAGGAAAGACATCATCTCGAACGTATCCTCCTCGACGCCATGTATCAAGTCCGAGAGCGCCAGGATGTCATCTACAGCTCTAGATGCCTCAGATGTGTGTCGAAAAGTAAATCAAACAAAAACTGAACACTACACAGACTACATCACAGACTTCTGCCGTTTACCCCCTATAAATCGTGACAAATCAGGAGTTCGATCCCACCCCCGCGGCTGGCTGAGTTCCATATCCCTCAGCGGTCGTCGTTCTATTCAGCCCCTGAAGGAGAGGAGTGTGTTCGTGATCAAGGGACGCATTGTGTATACGGTGTTCCACGATTCTTTTTTATATCCAATTTTATTGTCAACAGTAGGTCATGAGGAAGGACTCACCCTCGCATGACTGTAGCACTGGTCAATCGCTTCGCGCGTTTCTTGCCCCGATTATCTTCGTATCGGTCCGTTTCATCGACAATCTCCTCCGACAAGATTTCCTAGGACATACTGAGAAACGGTATAAAATTCAGGTACATTGGGCTTACTTCAATGATATCTAGAAGGAATGACAACCAAAATTAAGATATTGTAGACAGAATAAGACTTCGTACCTTCCAGGGTGACGATGCCCATAGCGCCACCAGGTTTTCCAGGGGTTCGGCTAATCAGCAGTAGATGTGCTCTTCCGGTTTGGCTAGGTTCTCATCATCAATCTCAAGTACGACAGAACGCGGAAAGATGGACACACAAGTAGTCAAGAGCCTGGAAACAATTGATGGACGGAAGTGCTTCAGGAATAATTAAGAGCGGAAAAGCGGAGACAGGAAGTGCTTTGCTCGGGTCATAATTCAGGAGCTAGAATACCGCTTTGAGTGTACTGCCGAACATACGAGGCGCCATATACCTTTTTTACCAAAAGAAGCCCAATGTAAGCCAATGGGTTTCCAGGTTCATGGACAGGGAAACGTGAATAGCCACTCAAGAGACTGGATCCAAGGAGCCGAGTTGAATTTGAAACAATGGGATATAAGAGATAACATACATGGCATCGACAGCTTTGTGGTCAAGCACTGCATCGGCGCTAAGAACAACGGTATCCTGCGATTGATTGAAGAAGTTAATTAATCTTCTTGATGCGAGAGTTCTTGACATGCCTTCAAGGGGGTCATAATTGTCTCAACGTTCTTTGTATTCAGTTCAAGTACACCATTCAATATGTTTATCTCGTCATCTCGCAAAGGTTCTTCGCCAGTGCGATGGAACTGGAGGAAAGATTTGAGTTCTGCCTTCTTATAAGTATGTTGTTCATTAGCCCCAAGTATCCAGTCAAGAAGCTTGGCAACAGGCCATGCAACAGGTGCTAATACAGAAGTTCATGAGACGGAAATTAGTGGGGATATCATGATCGACCAACCAAACAGATACATCATCCCCAATACTAAAGGCGCACAAGTTGCCCCGATAGATAGACCATACCGAACGCTGACAGCTTGAGGAATGACTCTAGGAAAAATCAGGAGATGACAACATCTGGATATCGACAAGGAAAACTCACTCTCTGTGACACAGGGGATAAAGTCGTGTTGATCAGAGTTGGGATGTGGACAAACCAGAGACTAACCCAAATATAACTGCCAGAGGGTTGACTAATGGGCAGAGTCTATGAAGATTGGAACTACGAACCGATAGCGGCGGTAGAAATCACGATTGCAGCCACGCCCCCACCAATCTACGGACCGTATTTCAATGAAAGAATTGTAGATATCACATTGCACGCACAGCACTGTCGAGAAAAATTGGCAAGCTTTCGTTGACAACCTAAAAGGGATTTGATTTCCAATAGCATTCAGAAGTGGAGCCATCAACTGACAACATTGCCGAGAAGGAGCACCTGAAAGGGAAGCTAAGCAAAGATATATTTAATATGCCGTAAACATACCACCAGGACCCAATGACGGCCTTTCTGCATAATGTTAAGAACTAGCCAAGCATTCATGAGAGGATACCGCTGGAATACAATATGCAGCCTACCTTTCCGAGCATTGACCTTCTCCTTGGGATTATCCGACGATGCAGCCAGGACTCGTAGATGCAGTTCGTCCAAACCCATCAAGCCAAGTGTAAGTCTACACAAAAAATCAGAGTAAATGAATATAGTCAGATAAGTCCTAATCCAGAAGATGCAGATTCACCCTGCGAAAACACCACCCGCAAGAACCAAGCACATACTAATCATGAGCTTCAGCCAAAATTCGGGAGAGCCCTCTGGTGTACTTGGAATATCTGGTGAGTGGTGCTGCATTGCACGCCTAAATGGCGATGCAAGAACAGTTCGCAAAAGAAACATGATGGTAGACGACCTGAGTTTCATGCGTAGATTCGTTCGCGGATCACCCTTGAACACATCAGTCACGTGGGAGATGCCACTACAAGTGACAGGAGGTTCTACTGAATAAGTCTAAACTGACCACCAGCGCGGTGACGTGGAAGCGAATCAGAAGAGCAAACAGCTTCTATTCCTACACTCCAAATGTGCAAGTTTAGCAGATAGAAGATTGCACTGTCAAATTGTTAAGATATTCAACCCAGCCTGATAGACACAGAACTTAGCTTCATCGGTATGCCTGTCAACTAGGACACTAAATATAGGATAATTACCTTAGTCTGATGGACACAGAACTGAGGAAATATGATCCTACACTAGGAGACAAAATCTTCTTGCTTACTAGGCATAGTGAACATCAAAAAACGAAAATTTAATCTTTCTCTTTAAATTTACTGATTGGTCAGTGATAAGGGAGGGAAAGATACGAGACGAAGAGCGAGATGTTCAGAAAAGAGATAAAATCGCAGTTTCATTCAGTCCAAGTAGACTCACACAGTCATGGAAGGAAACAAGGCCAAAGTGGTAGTTTAGAAGACATTACACAAAAACAATGCAACGTATCAAGTTAGACGTTCGGTGTCCAGGCATATATCAGCCATGCCCGAAAAAAAAACTCGATGGCCATACCTACTTCCATAAACATACTATTACCAGGTACTAACTACGAAACTGTGTAGCCATCCTCTCGATGGTCAGCGGGGACATTATGAGAGGGATAATATTGATCTAGCTGCGCTCGAACTCTTTGGAGTCGAAACCAAGACGTATCTCGTCTAGAAAGGCCTTGATTCAGAGTACCATCAGCATCATGAGGAGTATGTGCAACTGCTGTGGAGAAGGAGGTAGAAGTTATCGCTGGTATTGGTGGAGATGTGGAGACGACCGCGAGCTCTTCTGGCACAGGTTCGGACTGTTGCTGAACAATTGAATGTCGATGATCCATAGACTCGGAGGCATTCGAAATGAGCTGAAGCCCTATGATATCCTTGTTATTCAATTGATTGGTCCTTATAAGAGGTTCGATGTCTTTGACATAGAGAGATCGTTCGGCTGCAAAGGAACGGAAACCCTTAGTATCGACTTTATATCACACGATTGGACGTACCAAATGATAAAGACTCGGCGTCTCCTGCATATTCAATAGGACATTCGATAAGTCGACCAATGTACTCGTCGTCCTTGAAACCTGCTTCTCCCGTAATGTCACGAAACAATCCACTTCGATGGACCGACGCCTTCAAATGAATGTAGAGTTTGACCCGAAAGTGAAGCAAACTCTGTTTAAGAGGGCGACTTCGGGTGACGAGTTGTTCCAGGATGAGGGCAGTTAAAAAGTCCTTCCGTAATTGGGCTAACTCAGCACCCTTGCTCTCGGCATTTACTTGAGACGAAGACCCAGCCTTACTCCCAAATTCAAGGACCCGACGCTCTTCCGACGTAAATTTCAAGCCCTGGAACGACTTCTTTACTGCCTGCATGTCCGCACGAGACTCATGGAACTTGAGGTCCTGGAGGCATTTCTCGAGAAAGAGACCTGTGCCCGTATGAGCACCCAGGGTATCTACAACTGCTGCCAGTCCATTAAGAAGATAGTATGAACATAAGCCTCCCTCAGCACCTGGATCTCGTCGCTGACGCCACATTTCATCGTATTCGAGCCACCTGAAGTCCATCAACAGTTTGATTGCTTTTTGACGCCACCTCGACATCCAGTCATGGATACTCGACGGGGTCAAGGTAAACAGGAAGCTAACCGTGATGGCAAACAAAGTGAAGCCACGATGGGTGATCCAAGTCCACGGATTTTTGTATGGACACTGACAGATGGTCTTGCCTAGAGACGGCCTAATATAGCAAACCACAGATAGAATCACCGGCAAAAACATTGTCCAGCCCACAGCAAATGTTGATATTCCACTGACTATAGCAACTGGAAGAGCAGCGTGCTTGTTGACGTTCCATAATAGGAATAAGAGACCGACGATGAAGAAGACGAGGGCGGCTTGGACAATTACGATGAGAAGGGCTGGGATGTGGGGAACACCCCATGCCCACAATCCTTCGTATCTCACCTGACGAAGGGCAAGAGTGTCAGGACCGGCTTTGTATTTATCATCGGCATGACGGAATGCAGAAAGCCATTGAAGGCAGAGTGTCCCAAAAATAACAGCACTCAGACTCAGGACCATGCTCAGAAGCCACAACTGGTTAACTCGCAGTTCGTAGTGCTTCAGGTCACCCAACCCAGGGTCGACATACACGTCGATTGGAGCTGTCTGATTGAGTAGCTCAACAATGTCTTGCAGGAGTGTCATGTTAGGATCATCCCTTAGCCAATCTAACGCTTCAACGGCGAACGAAGTAACCACACCCAGAAGCAAAGCCGCCTAAAAATACGATGAGGAACATATATTTGAACTAAACGCGAGTAAATGCCCACAATCAGCAAGAGATCACTGATCTCGTCCCGAAGCGCTTTGCAAAACTCCTGATCTCTCTCATCAATGGCATCATAGAAATGTTTCCAGTGATGCTTAGAACTTTCCAAGGGCTCTTCCTATACATAAATGAGTCAAACGCCAATGGACTGATCATATTTCCACCTTCATCTTTTCGTCAGCCTCGGCCTAAAATTACGCGTGAGATGATGTTTGATCCACACTAATGATGCAATCACACCTCCAATTGGTCCTCACTATCAGGATCATCTGGTCGTCCATCCATCTTGAGTCTTTCTGTTAAAATCGATAATCAAGTCAAGTTTCAGAGGCGTACCTGGGAACGATGAGTAGCCACTGAGCCTACTTTCTGTGCGAGGTCAGTTGGGTATAATTTCAATTGTTGCAGCGAACCTCTGATATGGGGGAGCCTGATTCTAGATCATGCTGCTATATATCAACATGGCGATTTGCTGAGCAGATAATAAGGACAACATGCCTCATTTTTTGCGCTTTTGGTATTTTTTCTCTGATTCCATTTCTGACCATTCAGATATGAGGATCGGCACTTAACAAAGTTGACAGAGGGCGCACCAAGCCACTGAGAGATACATGAGGTTTTGTATTGCCAAGTTTCTCACCGGAGAATGATCTCTCCTGTGCAGAAAACAACTTAGATAGGGATCGGTACTCCCGACAAAACTGACCATTGTTTACGGCAAGGACGCCTGTTTCGATGTATGTGTCTAACGCTGAGATGGGGGGGTTATATTAGCATCCATAGACTAGATATCAGAAGGAAACGTACCTCCTCGAGCGATTGGTGTGGGCAAACCAGGCGATTCGGGGAGCAGACTAGCAAGAAAGAGATAGCGGCTTCACATTATAAATAAGTCGACCACGAGAAAAAGTGGAGACATAGCGGAGGCTAAACAGTTTTTGGAAATCCATACCCACAAGGCTTGAGGCGATTCAACTCCGAAATTGTGGTACAATAGGATGATCGACGCCCGTGATCACATCTGGCCGTGATGAGAAGCGTCATCACCGCTCGAGAAGCCTATTACACGGATTCTGAAGCCGGTGGAACACAGAATCCGAAGCTCAAGTTTCGCACGCACAACAGTATCAACGGTTCCGATGATCTATCCTTGGAATTTGGAATAATCAGGGTCATCAACATGCTGCCATAGTTGACACTTACTTTCGAGCTAAATGTCAGACTTCAAAACCTGTTTTGTAATCACTCGCAAAGTGGCAACATAATCTACATTCAGGCATACACTACATAACATCAGAAACAATCAGTGAGTCTAGGGACAGCTACAGTCATCGACTACCAACCTCGCTGCCTGTCCCTATATCTCCTATCCCGAACCCGATGTGCATCCTTCACTTCTTGTCGATTATAAACATCGCGATATCCGTCATCATCATCTCCACATCTAGTGCTTGGCGTCATGTTGCCTTCTAGTTCTTTCTTTTTCCGTTGTATGAGAGCCCGCGCCCGTTCCCGCTCGGATGACTCACGTTGGAGTCGAGCTTGCGTTAAGGGATCTGTTGACGATGATGACGAAAGATAAGATGGGTGAGGTTTTGGATTCCTATTAGGTTGCATCGGTGTTTGTGTACGAGAAGCTAGTCGCTGTTCAATGGCCGTGAGAGGATCGTGTTTGTATTTTCGTTGTGCCTCCCGCCTGCTGTAGTTCTGGTCAACCTCAATGTCTGGAGGTTTCAAACCAACGTACCTTTTACCACTATCGTCTTCATCATCATCCTGTAGCACTTCGTGGCTGCGGCGCTCAGTATACCAACGCCTCAGTTCCTTCTCGTCTGGTGCAAGCTTAATGCCCTGCTCAGCAGCTTTTGATTCGGCTTTCTTGGCTATCGTAAGAGCTGCTACCATGTTCTATGAGAAGTATCACTTCAGGTCTTAGAAAAATTGTTGTTTGCGCACCTGCTCAATATCATGAAAGAGATTGATATGACCATTGGTCGTAAACAGTTCTCCCCCTGTAGAACTCTGCTTTGGCCTGTTGTCAGGTATGATTTCCTCAGATACCTTGTGGGGTTTCTTGTCTCGTTCTCCTAAGCCAGCTCGTTGACGCAAAATGTCCATTCGGGCTTCTGAGTCCTACAAAATCAATAATAGCATGAGTTCAATTGTTCGTAGGACGTACAGCTAACATCATCCGTCCCTCCTCTTTCGCCTCTGTAAGTCGAGCCTCTTCTTCATCTCTACGCACTCGCTCGATGTTATCCCTACGATATGGGTGGTAACTTTTGTGATGTGCAATATTGAGTTTTCCCATGGTAGTGGTAAGAGACCTATGGTCCTGGGCAAAGCTTCCTTGGATCAGTATGGCTGACTAATATAATATCTTTGAGTTGGACGTTTGCTACGATGTCGACGCTCCTCCCATTCCACCAAGCCATCCTTGAAGAGATTTATGACCCTGCGACAAGTGATCTTCTCGTCTTAGCCCGCGGTCTGGGTCTACGACGCATCATTTGTACACTGATGAAGATATATGATTCCAACAAAAATCTCGTTTTACTTGTCAACGCCTCTCCGGAAGAGGAGTCTTCCATTGGTGAAGAACTAGGAATAATGGGCTGCAGGAGACCAGGACTGCGTGTAGTAGGGTATGAGACACCTGGCAAGGACAGGTGAGCTGTATTGCTGCATCTATACTACACAACTAATGTGGTCAGACAGGAACTTTATAAACAGGGCGGACTCATCTCTGTCACGTCTCGTATCTTAGTGGTAGATATGCTGCAAAGAGACATACCTGTGCATCTGATTACTGGTTTATTGATTTTGCATGCTGAAAAGTATGTTTTCACGCGTTTATTTTGCCTGGCTTCAAGCGCTCACTTACTGTACTTCCAGAATCACGTCACTTGTCAATGAAGCGTTCATTGTTCGTCTCTTCTGCGAAAAGAATAAAAATGGCTTCATCAAGGCTTTCACAGATCAGCCTGAGCACGTTACCAGTGGATTGTCGCCGTTGAAAAATGTCATGAAGGAATTACAATTACGGAGGGTGCATCTGTATCCTCGGTAGGTAGGCCTTCTTTATGAACCCGCCTGATCTCGCATCCTTGACGTTTTTTCAGTTTTCATGAGTACATCAATCAGTCGCTCGAACGTCGGCGTGCCGACGTTGTCGAACTTTCTCAGCCTCTGTCTGACTCGATGTCGGATATTCATGGTGCAATCATCCAGTGCATGACAACGACATTATCAGAGCTGAAACGCTCAAATACAGACGTATGTTCTGCTATGTTATTTATTGAGTACAAAATGACATCCTTGATAGCTTGATCTTGAGGATCTCAACATTGAAAACGCCTATTTTCGTTCATTCGATGCTGTTGTCAGATTTCAACTAGCTTCCGTCTGGCACAAAGTTGGTCCTAAGACCAAGCAACTTGTTAATGACTTGAATGTCCTCCGTCAACTCCTCTTGTGCGTTTCTTGCCTGACGTTGTAGCTTTTCCTAAACAGACATACCATACCGACAGCTATCTCTTGTCGTACGATTCACTATCTTTTCATGCCTACCTCGAAACCATCATCCAATCCAATACAATTTCTACTTCAGGTAGTGTACGAGTACATCAATCTCCCTGGTTACTTACCGATGCCGCAAATGTGATATTCGACATTGCGAAACGCCGATGTTTCAGAACCATTGTTCCAACCAAAGGAAAAACCGCTGGTTCTCCGCCTATCGTTGACGCAGACGATGAAGATGCTTGGGCTGCCCTTGATGAACTCAACAATGCCGCTCCCGCATTGGACAATGGAAAGGGAAAAGAAAGAGCTGTCCTCAGACCTGCCTGGCTGCCGGAGACTATTCAACCCATATTAGAAGAGCAACCCAAATGGGACCTTCTCTCAGAAATTCTTCTTGAAATAGAATCCGAAACGATCCGTTTTCAGACAAACCTTAGACCGGGGCAGATGCCTGGTAATGATACAGTTTTGATCATGACATCCTCGACGAGGAGTTGTGATCTCATACAAGAATTTTTAGGCGACATTAATCCCGATGCGCGACCTGGAAGGAAAGGTGCTAAAATGATGCAGAGACGGTTAAAAGAGTTCCTGAGTTGGAGAGGTCGCCTCGGGAGTCAAGACTCTAATGGGGCCACCATGAGCAATGGCACGAGTCAGGGCTATTCAAGCCGGGTTTCAAATGTAAAAGGAAAAGGAAAGGAGAAAGGTAGAGACGAGATAGTATCTGACGCGCTGAGAAAGAGAGATAGAGAGAGAATAGAAAACACAATCGGAAGGCGAAGGGTGAGAGGTGGTGCACCGAGTAGTAGCAACAAGAGAAATGTGGGAGATGCAGGCGCTGGTATCAATTCAACGGAAGCACCGGCAAATGAAAAATCTGATGCCGACAAGATTGACGACGATATGGCATTGTAAGTTTCCTTCAACATTGCAAGTCGCGATACTTATACCGATGTTCCAGCTGGACAGATGAAACTGCAGATCTGACTGGGACATTAATGTCTCTCAATAATGGAATAGACCTTACCATCTTGACCCAGGCAGATTTTGAAACTGCTTACGGACTTTTGCCTGCGGAACAGACAATTGTGATACGAGCATATTCAGATGACACTGATGACCGACTGTTGGCTGAGATTCAACCACGGTTTGTGGTCATGTTTGAACCCTGTGTTGAATTTATTCGCCGAATCGAGGTATTCGTTAATCCTTCCAAGAGAATGCTGACAATATAATTTCATGATCATTAGGTTTACAGGAGTTCATATACTGGTCTTGCAGTGCGGGTATACCATATGGTGTATGCGAACTCATGCGAAGAACATCGATATCTCGCTGCCATCAGAAAAGAGAAAGAAGCTTTTGAAAGGCTCGTGAAAGAACGCGGGGTGTGTTTCAGACTTTGTTTTGCTTTCTGCCCCATCTCAAAATCATATAGACAATGTTGGTGACCCTCGAGGAACGAAGGGAGTCAGAGGGCGTCCCGATCGGCGAAAGCTCTATTGGGGCGATCAGCACTCGACTGGCTGGTGGAAGAAGGGATCTAAACGAAGAACTGTCAAAGGTATAGTGATAGTTTCCGAACTTGTCATTAGAATCGTCCAGAAGCTGAAAGTCGGACGAGTAGATTGTTGTTGACATGCGAGAGTTCCGATCAACGCTACCTTCTCTACTACATGCCGCAAGTGCACATATAATTCCAGCCACGTTGACTGTCGGAGATTACGTGCTCACCCCCGATATCTGTGTTGAAAGGAAGAGTTTGCCTGATTTAGTTCAGAGTTTCAATAGCGGACGACTGTGAGTCTCTACAACGCATTTCGTTGCTAACGTTGACCTCCACGTGCTAGATATACCCAATGCGAGCTTATGTCTGTTCACTATAAACACCCCGTCTTGTTGATCGAATTTGAAGAAGACAAGGCCTTTTCTCTCGAAGTCATTTCAGAAATGAAATCCTACGCAAAACCAACGCAAAAATATCCCAAGAAATCCGCCAACCGACCAGCGACATTTGGTGCTTCGGTTAATGATCCGACCAATGATCCAGGCTCGAGTTCGGGACCTACGATCCAATCCAAACTCGTTCTCCTGACGCTTTCATTCCCTCGTTTGCGCATCATCTGGTCTTCATCTCCTCACGCTACGGCTGAAATTTTTATGGATCTGAAACAGAATCAATCAGAGCCGGATCAGATTAAGGCAATTGTTACTGGTGCAGAGGGAGATCCAGATGCTGGCAAAGGTGTCAATGCGGTTGCGGGAGAGTTAGTGAGATCACTACCTGGGATAGGGTCTGGTATCGGTGCAGGGAGAAGTGTTGCAGGAGCAATCATGAGAAGGTGTAAGAACGTGAAAGAGTTATGCGAATTGAAGGAGGAAGAGGTGAAGGCATTGGTCGGTATCGGACCTGGGAAGATTTTGTATGAATTCCTACATAATGGAGAATAAATGTCAAAATATCCCCTTGCGTGCAACCCTTCGCTGATTTGGTTTTGATAGTGGACTTGAAAGAATGTGGCTTATATTACATGGTGAAAGTGATTTTCCTAATGTAATCTATCGGTAATCTTAACTCTCACGGAAGGAAGCTCAAGACACAATTAATCCGAATTGCAATCCAATTTGAGGTTGACATACTTCCCAGACCAAAACGGTATCCTTTCATTCCCAAAAGCATTCCCAAAAGCGTCACGTCACCGGAGAACAAGTCAGAGAGGTAACGATACGAATGCCTGGTGACATGAGGATTGAATAGTTCATGGAATATTGGTGACTTGGGCAGGTTCAGCCTCTTCAACCCTCTGAAAAGGTTTGTTTCAGGACTGCAAGCCTCAGACTCAGTGGGATTCGACTCTCTTACCTCAAGGCTCCCCACTTTGCCGGCGACTCAGCCCCCGCCAACGCCTCTTCTTCAAAAACGCCACAGCATACCTATAATCCCCAAACTGCACCCAACCATCCTGTCCAACATTAGCCATGGCCTGCCAGCTCTCAAAGCCGCCATCCGCTTGACTCAGTTCTCTACTCAGCATCATCGTCTCCAACAGGTCCTTCTCGTCAAATTTAATGGGACACAACACTCCTCCCCCTCCTCCTCCTACAAGCTCCTCCCATCTCTTCATTGCTTCAATGAGCACAATTTGCAGATCAAAACTCTCACCCTCCCAAGGAGCACTCGCCTGTTCGAAGAGACGGCCGCGGAGTGGGTACAAAGGGTCATTGAAGGCAAGGTAGTGGAGCTCGTTGCATTCTGCTGTGCTGGTGACATAATGATAGTGGAACGAGGCGGCAATGGTAGAGATACTTTGCGTAGCTTCGCTCGGCAGCTTTCAGATCTTTGGTAGAAGAGGTGGCGCCATATACTTTGAAACGCCATCGTCTTGGTGCTGGAGGCGTTGTGGAACGCCGGCGAGGAGGAATATGGGTAGAATAGAGGCGTGTTAGCAGTCAATGAGGCAGACAACTTGGCAGCCAGAGTCGGGCGACCTCGACACGATGATGTTGTTGTGCTGAAGGTCTGGATGGCGGATGCAAAAAGCGACTGAGAGCGGAGTCTCTAGGGATGAGTGACGAGATGAGGCTGAGGTACCGCTCCAAGTTGTGAATGTGAGACGATGACAGTTGTGGGCTGGTACCGGTAACTGTGCCTTCTTTCATGTCGCCGCGGCAGGATTGGTTGGCCGAATTGCCTCAGGTAAGCAACTTCCTTGCGCGCTGCTGCTACGAGAGCTGCTTCAGCGCTTGCATCTATGGTTATTGGCCAGTTTCAGGACATGGTCATGCAAAGGCAGAAAATGGCCTACACGGTCCTCGATTCACCTCAAGCATTGCTCTTCTCCCATACCACAGCGGTAGCCGTGTATCAGGACCAATGCAGAATTGCTTGTCATCCAGCGGCATACCCAGCCCCGTGGCAGCCTTGTCCAAATCTTTGCTGAAATAGAGGCTTCCACCGGCAGGAAAAGAGAGCGACATCATCTGGTGACTCGAGTTGAGTGAGCTGGCGGATGACGGAAATGACTTCCTAGTCGCTTAGGTCGTGCCAGATTTCGCTGAGCTTGGAGCCTTGAACATACTCCATCAAAGTATACGCCGTTCCGGCAGCGTTGTCCGAGGTGAGTATTCATATATCTTGGGAACAGGCAACCCAGAGGAAGGCATGTACTCGATAGTGGCAACTTCACTGGCGACGGCATAGTACTTTGGGACAGTCATAGGGTATGGAATACGGGCGATCATTTGCTGGCCATCGCGTAAAGTGATAAGAGATGTCCGATTGAATCCACCCTCGGCAAGCTTTGTCAAGCTGACGACATCAGCAACACTTTGATTGACGGCCTCATTGAAAACCAGCCTCCGTTCCTTTTGGCGAAGAGCCTCGTTGTAGCTGAGTTAGAGATCACAATTGGAAATGTTTGCAGTGGTGATGAGACTTACACTAATGATTTTCCATAAATAAATGTACCGAGATCATGGCATATCCCGGACGGAGCTCGAATTCTAGTCCGCTCCTCTGAATCTGTTTTGCAACTCAATCACACAACCACAAACCTCAAGACAAGAAATGGTAAGCATCCCGAACAGGCCCCGACGAGCTCTAGTGTTTGCGTTTCATCTCGCCCAAGACGGTGGTTTTCTCATTGAGATGGATGGTAAGTTTTCACTCTGGATGTAACTGGAATTTCATCTCATTTGGTTTGAAGCAGATTCGCGGAAGCATATGGCTCTCTTTGTGAGGCCTGCAGTACTTTGATCCTCAGATCCAAGTTCTGGCTATGCTGGGTTATGAATCATCTTGTCTACCAAGATGATTCATGGCGCTAGAGCTCCGAGGCGCAGTGTTTAATTCTATCGAATGACATTGCTGACCTTGTCTCAATGACCAGCCTCCCAAGACTAAAGCAGGATCTGGCAAGAAGCCCGCGGGCGCTCCCTTCGGCTCTAGCAAGAAGACTCAGGTCAAGAAGAACCCTCTCTTCGAGCCCTCTCCCAAAAACTTTGGTATCGGTACGGCCTATTTTCAAGCCCACTTCCGCCGTTTAACTAGATATGGTGGTGTTTAGGTCAGGATGTCCGTCCCCGGACTGACTTGACTCGCTTCGTGAAATGGCCTGAATACGTCCGCCTTCAGCGCCAGAAGGTCATTCTTAACCAACGCTTGAAGGTCCCCCCTGCCATTGCACAATTCTCTCATACCCTGGACAAGAACACGGCCACTCAGCTTTTCAAGCTTTTGAACAAGTACCGACCTGAGAGCAAGCAGGAGAAAAAGGAACGTCTTACTGCGGCTGCAGCTGCCACCGCTGAGGGGAACACTGTCGTATGTGTTTATGTGACATCTTAATGATGGCTTGTCTGACTTGTAACAGGAAACCAAGAAACCCCTCTTTGTCAAATATGGTCTCAACCATATCGTCGCTCTGATCGAGGCCAAGAAAGCCTCTCTTGTTGTCATTGCCCACGATGTTGATCCCATTGAACTCGTTGTTTTCCTTCCTGCCCTTTGCCGCAAGATGGGCGTTCCCTATGTTATCGTCAAGGGCAAGGCTCGCCTTGGTACTGTGGTCCATAAGAAGACTTCTTCTGTTGTGGCTTTACAGGATGTCAAGAGCGAGGACCAACGTGATCTTGCTACTCTCATCAGTGCAGCCAAGGCCAATTTGTACGCTATATATATAATCTCTCATTATTTTTTTGTCTAATCAGATTTTCAGCACTGACAAGTACGAGGAGCAACGTCGTCAATGGGGTGGAGGTATTCGTGGTTACAAGTCTACTCAGATGCTCCGCAAACGTGCCAAGGCTGCTGGTCAAAACCCTGCCGCTGCTCATCTCGGCAAGCTTTAGGTACCTTTCAACAGATTTATACATCTATGTGTCCCTGCATGCTGTGTTTGTCGCTATGAGGATATATGATATTTTGTCAAGCTGTGATGTGTAGAATAGTTTTTCGGCAATGGTAGCATTAAAGAACCGCTGTACCGGTCCCTCGTTCGAAAAAGGTTGCTCCTGTATCTGTGAGCCGATACTGTAGAGCTGAGCTACGAGGTATGAGTTTGACTGGGCCGTTCAAGGTGGAAGGGCCTGGGTGAAGTGCAATCTGCGAAATATGTGGGTGAATTGTCCGTCCCTGAAACCGGCTGCTTCAGCTTACCTCTCCACTGACGGTTCCGCTGCGACCACTCAATAGAGATTTGACCTCGAGATGGTAAGTCGAAATCTGCAAAAGGCGTCGAAAGAGATCGTCAACTTCAGGTAGTACGAGGTGATGTCGGACTATGAGCGTAGCATTCTCCTAAAAAAGAAAAAGAAAAAGAAAAATGAGGAAACGCGTCGTCGATACATCATGAACGGGATTTTTTTTTCAAAAAAAAAAAGCTGACAGCTTACGCATCTACATGCAGCTACAAGGGCACGAACGAAGCGACAGACGTCAAGGAAAGAGAAACCTATCCATTCAAGCGTCGAGACGTCATCCAGAATGACGAGTCGGTCTGATACCTCTACCTCTGTACTGGCTCCTCTCGAAAGAACATCGACAATCGAGTCAAATAAAGGCCGCAAAGACGGTTCGTACGATGACTTGCCTGAATCGGAATCGGGGTCGGGGTCGGGGTCGGGGTCGGGGTCGGGGGGTTGGCTGAGCGACGAACCTGCATCCACGAATACAAGAGATCCCGAATCCATGTACTGCGTCAAGTTGAGGTTCTAGGAAAATGTAGATGTGAATATGTTATGGGCTGTACAACTACAACTTGACTTTTTTCGGGACGCACGGATCTGGAGGCTATAGCCTTCCATTTCGCAAGATCTTCAGATACTGAGACTACGATGGCGGGTTTGGAGGATTTGAGGTGAGATGAGAGAGCTTTGTGGAGGAGGAATGATGCTGGAGAGGGAAGAGTGTCTGTTATCAGGAGTACGATGTTTTCTGGAAAGTTGAACGGTGGTAGTAGCATTATTGGCGTGAGATTTTCTCGAAATCTTAATCTTAGATTAGTTTAACGGCGTTCGCCGGATTACCTAATTTTCTAATTCAAAGCGCCATTGACTGACGGTCGTGGTTTGTTTTATTCGACGACATGGGTAATGACGGAGGAAGTATTCCAGACCGTAGAGATTTGGTGAAAACAAAACCAAAAGTACGCTTCCCTCACAGGCTCGCCAACTCCGATACTGACCTCAGGAAATCAAGGCCGAACAAGCCGACAAAGCAAACCAGACGAGAGCTCGCTGGTTCTTTTGCGCATTGTCAAAGGTACGTTTTTTTTCTCTCACACAGTTTTGCAGATATTCTTAACCTTCAGTCTCTAAGCGTAAACTACAAGAGCCCATTGTATCATGTGCCCTCGGGAAACTCTACAACAAAGACTCCATCATAGAGTATCTACTGGACAAATCAGCCTACGGCGACGGAGAGACCATCTGCGGACACATCAGGTCTCTCAAGGTGCGCTTTCCCGGTCCTGTATCTTCTCCTTATTGATGCATTCCACATTGTTCTCCCAGGACGTCAAGCCACTGACGCTATCACAGAACACCACCAAGTTGGATTCCAAAGTATCATCCGACCCCACGCATCGAGCTCAATTCGTCTGCCCTTTTACGATGAAAGAGATGAATGGTTCTCAGCCCTTTGTCTATCTCTGGACGTGCGGCTGTGTTTTCTCCCTCGCTGGGTACAAGACTATGGCATCTGGTGGATCGCCCAAGGACGCTGAAGAAGGAGAAGGGGAGACAGCGCTGGACCTCTGTCCACAGTGCCAAACCAAGTACCGCCGCACAGACGATATCATCACTCTGAACCCATCTCCCCAGGAAGAAGAAAGACTCCGAGAGGCCATGGATCGTCAAAGATCACTCGAACCGCCCAAGAAAAAACCAAAAAAGCGAAAAACGGCATCCACACAAGACGATCCATCGCACACGAACAGAAACAACAAGAAACAGAGGACAGAAGATTCATCCAGTCCGCCCATTCTTCAACCGACGGTATCGTCTAGCAAGGCACTCGCTAGTGAACTGGCAATGGAGGAGGCAAAGAGAAAAGCAACGATGAGCGATGCTTTGAAAAGTTTGTATGGAGAGGGCATGCCGAAGAAGAAGGGAACGTTTATGACTATGGGTACTTTTACCAGAGTACGTTCTTCACATGTCTCGAAGCGCGTGTTTGTCTCGCTGACGATTGATTTGGAACAGTATGCCTGATGTATTTATTTGATATCCATTCTTCGCACTGTATTGTATCCTTTTTAATCCTACTTTCGCTCAACCAATCATCGGTATAAAGATTAGTCGTGACAAATATAACCCAGTCATTTGTATCGAAAACGAGATTTCAAATTCTTTACACAGTAGATGACAAAAATACTTTTCGCTTCAAAGACAAATCACTCAGACTCAAGTCCAAAATCAACACTAACAACAACCGAATTCTCAGTCCCTAAAAAAACCTATGATCAGCAATACCGGTCAAAAAACCACGATTCACATACACCGACTTATAGGCCAAGCTATAGCCGCATTATATATCTTTTCTTCAAACGACTCCTCGTTCTCCTCGAGCTTGGCCAGAGCCGACGAAAACGGACCGGGCCTGTCAAGTACAACCTCCCAATTGACCCAAATACCCGTCGACGTCATTTGGAGACAGCTAACATGAGATAAAACATCAGGATCATTCAACAGTGCTACCCGCTGTACATCAAGTGTCGGAGGCGTTTCGAGATCGTCTGGGGGCGGCAAGGTCGGGTGTACAATGAACAAACCCATTTGCTTTTGGATTTATCGTTCAAACTATAGAGCGGAGTTCGAAGAAAGAAAAAACATACTGTGATTACTGCAATTCTGTCGTTTTCGTAGGCGAGATAAATTGAGCTAAGAGGCGAGGCAATCTGTAGGTCAATCATAATATCACGATACTGAACGCAACCATCTATGACCCGTTCAAAGTAAGGAATCACTAGCAGTCGGGACCCATTGTTCAGGATGGCCAGATGTCGTCCACAAGGCGATATATGGGCTAGTCATGGTTCGACGTCAATTAATAACAGTTTCAAGGTCTGGGACATTTACCTGCCATAGAACAACTTCGGAGGTGACGCGCCAACCCTAATTGTTTCGGAGTTACCTTGTGAGTAACGACCGCTTTACCCGAGCTCTTCCAGAAATCGATCCTGGGATGTAAGAGATGATGAGATGCGCGTGTGTGGTCCTCAAAATCAGGCGGCAGATCCCTCGGTTGAATATAACCCAGACCCATCTCCCATTTCCCCCGCTTCTGAAGCTGATCATCTGTGAACCCCATCACACAACTGCTCGCCCTGGGGTCTTTGGATATACTCTGTGAGGTTTGTCTTTGGAACATCTTGAAAGCAAGCTCCCCACAAACCAAAGCATATTTGTCGTTAACGTCAACATACAATATCCTTCCGAGTGAACTTGATGTACCGGAAAAGATGTTTGCCCATGTCTGGTTGCTTGCAAACCCATGTGGCATCTGACTACCGATGTCATTTATGCGCTCCACCAATTCCCCAGTCCGAACGTCCCAGAAAAAGAGGCAACTGAATGAAGCCACCAAGAGAGTGGGGTAAACAAACCGGAATGCCTTTGTAGGCACACCACCTGGCGGGCGGAGGAGAGCATGAGGAACAAATTTGAGACGGCTTCCCGGAGGGGCTATCTGTACTGCACTGAGTTGTGATTCGTCGGGCTTTGACCGCAGCACGACCTGAAAGTCTTCTGGGTCCGAAACTTCAGGGTTGTGACTGACTAGGCGCCAGACTTCTTTCAAATCCATGGAACGGTCGAAAATTAAAAATCCTTCCCCGTACTCGCAATGAGCATATGAGCGAACATGACGCTTTCGAAAAAAAGGGGAAAAAAAATTATCAGGAAAAAGTCTCTCAGCCGAACCCTAAACGCACCGAATCCAAGCTCCAGATGAGGTGCCCGTCGTTTATATCTGATACCACTACTCGGCCTCGAGATTCTGTAGTGCGTTGCCCATGAGTTGTGATGATGAAACCGCGCCTCTCGTCGACCTTGATACGATGAACATTTGCGTAATCGGCGTACGCGTTGTGGTAGTCCTTGATGCGGGAAGGGCCTTTGCCAACCCAACAGGAATGCACCTCGCGAGCTCGACGACCTTGCCCCAACCGTAAGAGACAACACACAGCGCCGAGTAATGGGGAGACACCCACATAAGCTTTTCCAGTCACTAGCATCACCGATATATCGCTTGGATAGCAAGCCGAGTGGTATGAGCTCGGAAAAAAGCAGCTGGTCGTGTGGGATGAGGCGGAAGGATGGATGGGCTGCGGCCTGGCGGTAAATAGTAGACTCGTACTGGTCAATAAATAATTTCAAGGCTCTAGAGGTTTGAATACAGGATGAAATATCAGGAAGGGGGAGGAACCTGAAAACAGAAATCAAAAGCTCAGGTGGTAAGCTGAGGAGCATGGCGGTCAAGAGCTATGTTCAAATTATGTCATATTTCCTACGAGTCTACTCATAAGCTGAATTCAGAAACTGCAGCAATTCCTGTCTATTCGCATCCCGCTCCTCGTCGCCTCTTGACTTCTTCACCTTGAGCTTGATCTGCATCGAACATGGGGTCAGAAAAGAGACGGGCACATGTCCAGTTTTACCTTTTTGCCAGTCAGAACACTTCTCCTACTTTCTTTGTGCTTTTGGCTCTTGCTGTCTCTCGAGACTGACTTGGAACGCGACCTCTGTCGCCTGCGCTTGTGGGAGTGTGAGGATGACAAGGCAGAGGATGATAGCCTCGAATTTGATCGAGCTGAACTGGTCCTAGAAATGGAGCGCCCGCGTCGTTCACTCTGCTCTTTCAGGTGTTGATCAATGCGAGAGGATCGAATTTCGTTTCGACCGTCCAGTCGTTCCGCCTCATCCGAGGTAGATTGGCGGTAATGGGAACTGGAACCATGGCTATGTAAAGAGTCCTTGACACGTTCCCGCTCGTAAGCGTACACATCTTTGGACGCGTGCTTGTCTGAGCTTCTCCGGCTCTTGTAGGAACGAGAATGAGGATGTTGTGACTCGTGTCCACTGCTGTGAGCTCTCTTGTCACATCCTTTACGATGTGAATCAGAGGAAACCGCCTGCGTATTAACAGTTCAATCAATCCCTTGGGTTGTGAGTGTAACACGCTTCTCGATGGAACGGCCAACGTACCAGTTCATCGTGGTAGCGAGAACTCTGGCGATATGTCTCGTCTTCAGGTATTCCAGCCCTGAAGTCAGTCAAGGCGTCCCGGCTGCTTTCCTAGATAGAACGGTTTGTAAAGGGGACTACACGGTCGCTGAACGACATCAAACACACTCTGTCCTTGTACGATTGACGACCACGATCTTCTATCTCAAAGTCAAAGTTCCGCGTTCTCTTCTTTCCGTGGACTGCATTACCAGGTATTTAGGTTCGAGGCATGCATTCAGGGTTATGTCGAGGAGGGTATGAGTCCTAAGCACGTATATATCAGAGTAAATATTCACCATGGCTATGATGAGAACGATATTCATCGTCTTTTTCTTTGAATCCAGGACACCGACTGGTATTCATGGCTGATGTGGAAAACTAGTCGGAGTTTCAACTTCTCCACTATATCAACGCTATAAAAAAACAACACCATAAATGCTAAATTCTGACATAGTACCTCAGGCGGTTATATAGCTCTCTTATCACAGTTTCCATGAAATGAGCAAGCCGAATGGGACCGATACAATGACGGATATGGATTTTCGAAAAATGTTGCATCTATTGGGTCTCACCACGTCCCGAACATGGAAAAGTTAATAAACGAGAGCGGATCGAGTAATACAATCAATTCACAAAGCCAAATGAGGTTAACCAATATCCGCCTTGATCGTGGATAAACAGTATATGACTGGCAAACGAGTGAAGACGAAAATTTCAAACCCACTCCTGAGGAGCACAGGAGAATCGGGACTGAACAATGCTTATTCCCCTTGTAAACCGTCTATGCTTTCGGAGGGCATCAAGCTATGTCAAAACAGCATCGATCATTAGCCCTCCGGATCGTCCATGGATGATGAGAGCTTCCTGCGCACCCACTCCTGCTAAGTTCAGCACCTGCTGTTCTATTCAGCTCTCTTCTGAAAAGATGACTAATTACATCTCTCTCGATTCCTCCACACTTTCCACGCATGTGCTGATATTTGGAACGCACGTTGGTTGTCGATGACTCGGATCACCGTCGAATCTAGTCTTTTTCTTTATGAAAACCATGTGGCCCTGAGATTCTTTTTCCAAAACTCTAGTCAGAGATGAGCGCAACTAGGAAAAAAGATACAGAAAAACTGCTTCGACGATCAAGTAGCTCGAACAACAACAGAGGTATGAAGATCCCGGGGTACAGTAAGAGTTTTTCATCGTCAAAAATGGGTTTTGGCACTACACTGGCACCGCGTTACTCGTGCTGTGTGACAATAATGCCATGCTTCGTTTCCCAGCTGCGCAATTCGTCATGCATAGGATCATTCTGTCCAGGCGTGACAGTATATATTTTATTCCTAACGCATCACTAGACAATGTGACCCACCCAAGGACCCCAAACTCTCAGCTGTACCTGGATTTTCATTTGAAGAAAACATTGTCTCGTTCCGGGGTCATGAATGTGGTGCTCAAATAGTTCGTCTGCCAATGGCTGTCACCGCTCTCATTTCCTCCCCAGTCGAGTGAGATGTCCTTATCATTGAAGGAGCGTCTTCGTCACGTCTCGCTTATCTTTGCGTGAGTGATTTCACTAGAGTGGTCAAGTCCAACCCTGATATAACCTCCAGCTGTGGAACTGCGTTGTTCTCCGATGGTGAGTTTCTTTCAACAAAGATGATCAGTACATTTCAAGAAGAGAGCAAAGGTTACGCAAACGGTGTCATCTCGGCTGGTGAGCATCCTAGTGATCACTCTACCATATCACTCACTTCTATCGTGCAGTCAACACACGTGAGTTGGAACCTCTCAGCCTGATTGGCTGATCTCAACTTTTGAGCAGTCCTTACCCGCATTTATGGCTCCAAGCTCGAAGAACACAACTATGGAACAACAGTCCGAAGCGTGGCATTTGCAGGGACAGTAGTTGGAATGGTTATTTTCGGTTCGTAAAATTCAATCTCTAACGGCTACTTCTGACATTGCTTCTATCAAAGGCTACCTTTCGGATAAGCTCGGGAGGAAATTTGGGATGGTACGTAAAGAACACTCTCATCTTCATTCATCAGGTTTATCATATCAGATGAGCGCTACCGGCATCGTTGCACTGTTCTCCTGCCTTTCAGCCGCATCGCAGGGTACACACCAGAGCCTGAGTGGAATGTTGGCGATGCTCAGTGCTATGCGGTACGTTCCCAAGAAAGATCCACCATCCCCTACTCAATCGTCCCGGGACAGCTTTCTGCTAGGTATTGGAATTGGCGCTGAATATCCTTGTGGATCTGTATCCGCATCCGAACAATCCGAGCAACCCGGAATCAACAAACGCGCCCAACACCGGTGGGTAGCTCTGGCTACAAGTGAGAGAGAATCCCATTTTCTGGCGCTACGGCACTGATTTTCTGTCATCCAGATACGATGATCGACTCTGGATTCGTAGTAGCAGCATTCGTGCCACTAGTGCTCTTCTGGATGTACATTGAGACCTTCCCGAATGTTCACGCTGTGAACCGCGGTGGCTGACCTCGTTTTCTAGTTTCGGTGAAAACCATCTTCGCGCCGTATGGCGTATGTCTTTGGGTCTGGGCGTCATCCCTGCCCTGGTGGTCTTCCTCTGGCGAATGAACATGGACGAGCCCGAACGCTTCAAGAAAGATTCAATGAGGGATACCAGAATTCCGTATCTCTTGGTAATCAAGCGTTATTGGGTCTCACTTCTGGCTATATCATTCACGTGGTGCGTACTTTGAGGAAAATCGGAATCATTAGGAGCACCGGCTGAAATGCCTGTCCAGGTTCCTGTACGATTTCATTGTGTGAGTGCGCATGTCGTCGAAAAGCCGCTCGAGTTCTCATCTAGTGACTAGCTACCCAGTTCGTTCCAATTTCTTGTGCATAAAGTCAACGTCATATAGGGTTGCTTGAACAGTTCGGAATTTATTCTTCTACCATCATCGATCGGTGAATTTCCCAAGTG